>Ga0116216_10001045_pt1 | contig 19638 bp, 19 predicted proteins | sample Sb_taG_11_FD_89696 | JGI IMG/M metagenome (GOLD analysis project Ga0116216, IMG submission 89696) | Peat soil microbial communities from Weissenstadt, Germany - Sb_50d_3_AS metaG | ecosystem: Environmental > Terrestrial > Soil > Wetlands > Peat | place: Germany: Weissenstadt | collected 2010-09-21
GAGCGCGACCAGCCACAACGTTTGTCCCAACCCGGCCCCGCCTTCCGCCGCCGGGATCGCGGAGAGCGGCGCGTACGCCGTCCAGCCGTTGCCGGCGGGACCGCCCGGCACGAAGAACGAGGCGAGGATCGTGATGACGCCCGGGACGAAGGTCCAGTACGAGATCATGTTCAGGACGGGGAACGCCATGTCCCGCGCGCCGATCATCAGCGGGATCAGGAGGTTGCCGAAGCCGCCGGTCAGCATGACCGTCAGGAAGAAGAAGATCATGATCGTCCCGTGCATCGTCACGGCCTGCAGGTACTGCTCCGGGGTCAGCACCCCGTTGTTCGGCCAGGCGAGGTGGTCGCGCATCAGCATCGCCATCCCGCCGCCCACGAGCGCCATGAACATCGTGGTGAGGAAGTACTGCTTGCCGATCATCTTGTGATCGGTGCTGAAGATGTAGTGCCGGAAGAACGTTTCCTTGGCATGGGTCTCGTGGGCGGCCCCGGCTTCGTGTACGGCGACGGCGTCCATGGCGTCTCCTTTGCCTCAGCGATCCGAGCGTCGACCGGCGCTCAATGTCCTTGCGATCCGAGCCACTGGTCGAACGCGCTCTGCGACTGTACCGTGATGTTGCCCCGCATCGTGTAATGCCCGACGCCGCACAGCTGCGCGCACACGATCTGGTACGTGCCGGCTTTGTTCGGCGTAAACCAGATGCTCACGTCGCGGCCCGGCACGGCGTCCTGCTTCATGCGGAAGTTCGGCAGCGAGAAGCTGTGGATCACGTCGATCGCGGTGATCCGCACCGACACCGGCCGGTTGAGGACCACGTGCATCTCGTTCACGGTGACGATGTTCTGCTGGTTCTCGGGGTCGCTCGGGTCCATGCCGAACGGGTCGCCCGAGGTGACGAACTTCGGCGCGGTGCGCCCGAACTTGCCATCCGGTCCAGGGTAGCGAAACTCCCATTCAAACTGGCGCCCGACCACCTGCACCTGCAGGGCGTTCGCCGGTGGCGCGCTGTAGATGTGCGCCCAGACGATCTCACCGTAGATGCCGAGCACGATGAACGCGATGGTCGGGACAATCGTCCAGGTCAGCTCCGCGCCCAGGTGCTCGTGCCAGTGCGCGGCGCGCTCCGTGCCGCGCGCCGGGAACCGCCACAGGGAGAGCCCGATAAACAGGTGGACGAGCACGAACGGGATCGCGGTCAAGATGAGGATCGCGTAGAACAGGTTGTCCAGCGTGAGCCCCTGCGTCGAGGCCAGCGGGAGCAGCCAGTAGTCCTTGCTCGACCAGACGAACGACAGCACGCCCGCGACCAGGATAAACATGATGAGCGCGGACATCCATCGTCCCGCGCGTCTTTCGTCAACCACCCGGCCCGGCTGCTCCATCCCCGGCTGTCCTCCAGAACACGCGTGTCCGCGGACCGTCGCGCGTGCCACGGCCCTCGGTTGCTCGTCCATCCCTATGGCGATGTTGCGCTCGGGATGGACGCTTCCCCCCCGGAGTCCCCGATCCCTTTCGGTTCGGCGTACGGATCGGTCTCCGAGAGGCGCCGCTCGAGATGAGGTCCGGGTCGCTCCAGCCGGCGCGGGTGGCGCCGGCGAGAGGATCGTGCCGATGGCGGGGAGAATATTAGATGGGTGCATAGGGTCGGGCCTTGTCGAGTTCACGATGAGGCTCTTTTTTCGCGGGTGCGGACCGGGTGATGGCAGGGCAAGCACGAGACGTGACGGACGAGATTCGCCGCCGGATCAATATTCTGGAGGTGATTTCGTCACACGTCACGCTGCGCCGGGCCGGCCGCAGCTACAAGGGGTTGTGTCCCTTCCATTCAGAGAAGACCCCGTCCTTCACGGTCGATCCGGAACGCGGATTCTTCTACTGTTTCGGGTGCCACGCCGGCGGGGACGTGTTCGACTTCGTCCAGCGGGCCGACGGGCTGTCGTTCGGCGAGGCCCGCAAGGAACTGGCGGAGCGGGCGGGGGTGCAGCTCGAGGCGAGTCCCGAGGCCGAGCGCCACGCGGGGGAGCGGGAGCGGCTGCTGCGCGCGGTGGCGGAGGCCGCGAGCTTCTTTCGGGCCGAACTCGCGGCCGAGGGCGGACGTCGCGCTCGGGAGTATCTCGACTCGCGCGGGGTCACGCCGGCGGTGGTCGAGACGTTTGGCCTCGGGTATGCGCCCGCCGGGTGGGACCAGCTGCTGCGGGCGCTGCGCGGCCGCGGGTTCGACGCGGCGGTGCTCGAGCAGGCGGGGCTGGCCGTTGAGCGGCAGGGCAGCGCCGGTCACTACGACGCGCTGCGGAACCGGGTCGTGTTTCCGATTCGCGATCTGCAGGGGCGTCCGATCGCGTTCGGCGGCCGGGCGCTGGACGCCGACGCGGTGCCGAAGTACCTGAACTCCCGGGAGACCCCGCTGTTTTCGAAGGGGAAGACCGTGTACGCGCTCGACGTCGCGCGGTCGTCGATCCGGGAATCCGGCGAGGCCGTCGTGGTCGAAGGGTATATGGACGCGGTGACCTGCCATCAGTTCGGGTTCGGCGGGGCCGTGGCGTCGCTCGGCACGGCGCTCACCCTCGACCAAGTCTTGGTGCTCAAGCGCTTCGCGTCCCGCGCCGTGCTCGTGTACGACGCGGACGCGGCCGGCGCGGACGCGTCGGTGCGCGGCCTGGAGCTCTTCGACCAGGCCGAGCTGCCGGTGCGGGTGGCGGTGCTCCCGAGCGGCACCGATCCGGATTCGTTCCTGCGCGCGCGCGGGCAGCCGGCGTTTGCGGAGCTGCTGGCGCAGGCGCTCCCGATCTTCGAGTACCGGATGGCGGCCGCGCTGCAGCGCCACGACCCCCGGACGGTGGAAGGAAAGGTTGGAATTGTTGACGAAATGAGTCGGTTAATCACTACAGCAGCCAATCCGGTCCGGCAGGGGGAGTACGTGCGCCTCTTGGCGGAACGGTTGGGCGTGCGAGAAGACGCGATACGGGACGAGTTTCGTCGGCTGGGGCACCGTCAGGAGGCACGACGGCCGGCCCGGGTCCCCGCAGCGGCGCCGGTCCCGGAGGCGACGGGCCGGGCGGCGGCCGAGCGGCTGCTGCTGCACCTGCTCGTCGCCGACGCGGGCGTGCGGGCGTCGGTGCGACGGTTGGTGGTGCCGGAGACGTTTCGCGAGCCTGGGCACCGCGAGTTGGCGGAGGTGCTGCTCGCGTCCGAGGCGGCGGGGGACGATGTGGGCAGGATGCGCGAACGGCTGCGGGACGAGACGGCAGTCTCGCTCCTGAGCCGATTTTTGATTGCCGAACCACCGGTCAAGGCGGACCCGTACAAAGTGGCGGGAGGATGCGTGCAGCGGTTGAGGCTGAGCGATGTGGAAGAGCGAATCGTTCACCTGATGGACGCCCACGGCGTGGCGGTGCGGGCGCATGACGACGCCAGTCGGGACCGCATCGCCGTTGAACTGACGGAAGCACAGAACGAAAAGGAACGACTCAGGGAGTTGAAGGTAAGTGTCTAGGACTCGGAGAGCACACGCAACTACAGAGGCGGACGTTTCGGCGTCGAAGCGCAAGCTCGAGGCCGAGAAGGCGATCGCCACGCTGGCACCGGACCTGCGGCAGCTCGTGGAGCAGGGCCGCCAGCGGGGCTATGTCACCTATGACGAGATCCAGGCCGTCCCGGAGGTCGAGAACAACGTCGACGAGTACGACAAGATCTACGGCCTGCTCGTGGATCTCGAGATCAAGGTCGTGGACGACCCCAAAGAGGCCGAGAAGAAGGAGGACGAGGAAGAAGCCGAGCCCGTCGAGCTGGAGCCGCTCGAGGGCGTCAGCATCGACGACCCCGTCCGGATGTACCTCAAGGAGATCGGCAAGGTGCCGCTCCTCAACTCCGCCGACGAGATCAAGCTCGCCAAGCGGATGGAGCGGGGCGACGAGGAGGCCAAGCGGCGGCTGATCGAAGCGAACCTGCGCCTCGTCGTGAGCATCGCGAAGAAGTACGTCGGCCGGGGCATGCTGTTTCTCGATCTGATTCAGGAGGGCAACCTCGGGCTGATCCGCGCGGTCGAGAAGTTCGACTGGCGCAAGGGGTACAAGTTCAGCACGTATGCGACGTGGTGGATCCGCCAGGCGATCACCCGCGCGCTCGCCGATCAGGCGCGGACGATCCGGATCCCGGTCCATATGGTGGAAACGATCAACAAGCTGATCCGGGTGTCCCGGCAGCTGCTGCAAGAACTCGGCCGCGAGCCGATGCCGGAAGAGATCGGCCACGTCATGAAGATGCCGACCGAGCGCGTCCGCGAGATCATCAAGATCGCCCAGGAGCCGATCTCGCTCGAAACGCCGATCGGCGAAGAAGAGGACAGCCATCTCGGAGATTTCATTGAAGACCAGGACGCGCTGGCCCCGGCGGAGGCGGCGTCGTTCACGATGCTCAAGGAGCAGCTGGAAGGGGTCCTCGAGACCCTCACGCCGCGCGAGCGCAAGGTGCTCCGGCTCCGGTTCGGGCTCGACGACGGCCGGCCCCGGACGCTCGAGGAAGTGGGCCGGGAGTTCGGCGTCACCCGCGAGCGGATTCGGCAGATCGAAGCGAAGGCGCTCCGGAAGCTGCGGCATCCGAGTCGGAGCAAGCGGCTGAAGGATTTCATCGACTAAACCGTTCCTGAGGCGCCCGCACTGTTCCGGTTCCCGGCCGCCCGCGGCGGCCGGGAACGCGCGTCTTGGGCCGGCGCGCTGGCGCGCCGCTCCAGGAACCGCGCGGGCCGCCGTCCAACCTTCCCCGGGCGGCGGCGCGCACGGGGGGCGGAGATGCAGGCACGGTTCCTGCGGGACGAGTGGGGGTTGTGGATCGCGCGCGTCCTCGTCGGCGCGATCTTCCTCGTGCACGGGTCCGCCAGGATGATCGCCGCGGTGCACGATCCCTCGCTCCACGCGTTTTCGAGTTCGCTCGCACAGCACGGGTGGGTCCCGGCGCTCTTCTGGGCGTGGGTGGTCACCCTGGTCGAGTTCCTCGGGGGCGTGTGCCTGTTCTTCGGCGTCGCCACCCGGATCGCCGCGCTCCTGATCATGATCGAGATGGTGGTCGCCGGCGTCACCTCGAATCTGCCGCGCGGGTTTTTCTGGACGCGGGGCGGCATTGAAGTGCCGCTCGTGTACGCCGTCCTCTGCGCGGTGCTCGTGCTGACGGTCCCGCGCCGCCCGAGGCCGGCTCGGGTTGGCGGCTCCGCGTTTCGCTAGAAGGAGGCCGTGGCATGGCATACGTGCGGTTCCAGGCCGATGTCCTGCGGCGGGTCGGGGCGCGTATTTTCTCCGCGGTCGGCGCGCCCGCGGAGACGGCCCGCATCGTCGCCGGCGATCTGGTCACGGCCAATCTGATGGGGCACGATTCGCACGGCATGCTCCGGCTCCCGCAGTACGTCCGGGCGGTACGGCAGGGCGGGGTCGATGCCACCGCGCGGCCACGGGTCGTGTCGGTGCGGGGGGCCACCGCGCTCGTCAGCGGAGACTGGGCGTTTGGGCAGCTCACGGGACGCGCGGGGATGGACGAGGCCGTTCGACTCGCCGGCGAGCACGGCGTGGGCATGGTCGCCGCGGTCCGGTGCGCGCACCTCGGCCGCCTCGGAGAATTTGTGGAACGGGCGGCGGCCGACGGGTGCGTGGGGATGGTGTGGCTCGGCGGCCTCAACCCCATCGCGGTCCCCTACCGCGGCAGCCGGCGGGCGCTCGGGACTAATCCGATGGCGATCGGCTTTCCGTCGGCCGAGGCGGATCCCGTCGTGCTCGACTTCGCCACCACGGTGGTGGCGGCGGGCAAGATCGCCGCCGCCCGGGCCGCGAAGCGCGCGGTGGCGCCCGGACGGCTGGTGGATCCTGAGGGGCGCCCTACGACGGATCCCGAAGCGTTGTACCACGGCGGCGCGCTGCTGCCGTTCGGCGAGCACAAAGGCTACGCGCTGTCGGTCATGATCGATCTGCTGGGCCAGGCTCTGACGGGGGCAGACCGTCCGCCGGCGCCGACCCTCGAGCGGGACGAGACGTCCGACCAACGCCGATCCGGGGCGCTCTTCTGCGCGGTCGTCGTCGGGGCGTTCCGTCCCGCCAACGAGGCGAAGTCCACCGCTCGTGACATCCTCAACCGGATGCGTGACGTGCCGCCGGCACCCGGCTTCGACCGGGTGCTGACCCCGGGACAGCCGGAGGCGATCACGCGGCGAGAGCGATCCGGGGCCGGCATCGATCTTGCCGAGTCGACGTGGCGGGAGATCTACGAGACCGCGCTGGCCGCCGGCCTCCCGCCGCGCGACCTTCCGGAGCCGGTCGCGTCACCCCGCGCCGCGGAGTAGGGCGCCGGCGGCCCTCCGCGCGGCGCCGGACTAGCCGCAGACGTCTCGGAGCACCCGGAGGTAGTTCAGGCCGAGGAGCTTGCGCAGCTCCGCTTCATTGAATCCGCGCTTCGCCAGTGCGACGGTGAGGTTCGGCCAGTCGCCGAAGTTCTCGTACCCCCGCAGGACGTAGTCGCCGAGCAGCCGGTGCTCCTTCAGCCGGAACCCGGCCCAGTCAAACGACCCCGAGCTGTGCCGGGGCATCGACTCCGGATACTGGACCATCGATTCGGTGCCGGGCCCGGGCCCCATCTTGTCGGTCCCGATCCCGACGTGGTCGATGCCGCACACGTCGACGAGGTGCTCCACGTGGTCGACGAAGGCGTCGAGGGTCACCTCGTGCTTGTCGGAGATGAACCCGGCGATCACGACGACACCGAAGTACCCACCGCGCTCGGCGACCGCCTTCGCCAGCTCGTCCGTCTTGCCGCGGTCGTGATAGCAGACCGCCTTGCTCGAGGAGTGGGACACGATCACCGGCGCCGTGGAGAACTTGAGCGCGTCCCAGCCGACCGGTTCGCTCGGGTGGCTCACGTCCACGAGGATCTTCGTCTCGTTCAGTCGGCGGACGACCTCACGGCCGAAGTACGAGAGGCCGCTCGGGTTGGCCTCGGTGCAGCCGTCGCCCACGATGTTGCGGAGGTTGTAGGTCAGCTGGACCATCCGGACACCCAGGTTGTAGAAATGCTGGATGCGGTCGAGATCGTCGCCGATCGGCGTGGTGTTCTGGAAGTCGAGGAGAATCCCGTGCTTGCGCTCCCGGTGGACCCGCTCGATATCGTCGGCGGAGCGCACGATCTCGACGCCACCGCCGAGCGCCTCCACGATCCCGTACGCGCGGCCGATCAGTTCGTTCGCGCGCTCGAAGGCGCCCGTGTACTTATGTGCCCCCGAGAACGTGCCGCACGCGATCGTGACGCCGGACCGGTGCCAGAGATCGAGGTACTGTTTCTGCGCGTCGGCCGACGTCATCAGCTCGGTCGCCGTCAACGACGCCATCCGGGGCCCCAACTCGTCGCGGGCGGTTGCGCCCTGCCGGATCGCCTCCTCGATCGCCTGCTTCATCCTCGGCGTGAACACCGCGCCGCTCGCGATCGGCGGCTGCTGGCTGTCGATCACGAGCGCCTCCCGGTGGAGCGCGCGGGCTTCGTCGGGCGTCAGCGTGGGCTTGCGCGTCTGCGGCATGCGTGCCTCCGTGGTGATGCGCGGTGCCGACGCGTCGGCACCGCGCCGGGGGAAGAACCAGCGGTGGTTTCTGGCCGGTCTTCGGGGCCTCCTGCGACGTTAAACGACGGGGGCCGGGCACCGCGTGGCACCCGGCCCCACATGCGCGGGAGCGTCGCTTAGTGCATCGCGGTCATGGTCTCGACGGTGATCGCCGCCGCCGTGACGGTGCCGTCCGCGTTGGGCTGGCCACGCACCATCGCGTGCATCTGCGGCTTCAGCGCGGTGACCGAGCTGCGGACGAGGCGGTAGATCTTGGCGCTCGACGGGACGAGAATCTTCGCCATGCCGCCCTCGTACGCGAGGGAGATGGTGTGCCCGGAGACCTGGCTGACGGTCTGCGTCACCTGGGCGTTGGTCATCGTGTCGCCGCTCGTCATTGTCCACTGCCCGGTCCGGAACTTGCCCGTCGATTGCGCCGGGAAGATGTGGATCGACACCGCGGTCAGCGTGCCGGTCGCGCTCTTCTTGGCGTCCACGCCGAGCCACTCGCCCTTCTTGATGTCGGACAGCTTGGCGGGGCTCTGCTCGATGACCGTCGTCTTCGCGGTCGTCTTGATCGTCTTGTTCCCCTGAGCGGTGTTCAGCACGATCGTGTCCGGTGTCGCCGACACGATCGTGCCTGTGATCGGAGCGGCGGGCGCGGCGCCGACCGGAGCCGTCGCGGCGAGCATCGCGCCGGCCATCACGACCGACACCGCGAGAACGAAATTGCGACGCGTCATGGACACACCTCCACAGCGTCTCCGGACGACGCGACAGGCTCTCTCGTCCGTCCTGCAGGTATATTCTACATGCGCGTTTGTCACGATTGGTTCACACGGGGCCGCCGGCGCGCCCGGGCTCGCCTCGGCGGGGCGCGGTGGCACGCTGCACCCGCACGGCCCGGCGACTCGGGGTGCGTCCTGGGCGGTCGCCCGGAGCCGCTGAGCGTCCCCATCCGTCGAGCACGCGGGATGGCGCCCCGGCGCCGGCGAATCGTTCACGAATGACGTCTCCACCCGGCCGCTGGGCCGCGCTCGCGCTGATTGCTGTTGCGCAGATCGGCGCGATGAGCACCTGGTTCAGCGCCGCCGCCGTCGCGCCGGCGCTCGCGCTCGTCTGGAGGCTGTCGGCACCCGAGATCGGGCTCTTGACGGTCGGGGTGCAGCTCGGCTTCGTGGTCGGCGCGCTCGTCCTCGCCGTCAGCGGCGCCGCGGACGTCTTCTCGACGCGGCGAGTGTTCATCGTCGCCGCCGTCCTGGCCGCGGGGATCAACGCGCTGCTGCTCGGCACCCACGGCGACCTGCGGGCCGCCGTCGCGGTGCGGGTCGGGCTCGGGTTCGTCCTAGCCGGCGTCTATCCGACCGGCATGAAGCTCATGGCCGGATGGTTCCGCGAGGGGCGGGGGTTCGCGATCGGGACGCTGGTCGGCGCGCTCACGCTCGGTGCCGCGCTGCCCCACCTGATCGCGGGCGCCCTGCCCGCGGCGAGGCTCCCATGGCAGGCCGTGATCATGGCGACCAGCGTCGGGGCGCTGGCGTCTGCGGTGCTGGTCGCCGCCTGCGTCCGGGCGGGCCCGTTCGAAGCCCCCGCCGCACGTCTCGATCTCGGCTGGGCGCTGCGTTCGCTCCATCCGCGCGCGATCCGGCTGGCGAACTTCGGATACTTCGGGCACATGTGGGAGCTGTACGCGATGTGGACCTGGGTGCCGGTGTTCCTGCTCGCGAGCCTCCGCGCCTCATCCGGCGGCGCCGATCCGGATGGGGTGACGCGGGCGGCCCACCTGTGGGCCGCCGCGGTGATCGGGGCGGGTGCGCTGGGGTGTCTCGCGGCCGGCTGGGCGGCCGACCGCGCGGGGCGGACGCTGACGACCGCCGGCGCGATGGCGCTCAGCGGCGCAAGCGCCATCGCCACCGGGGCGCTCTTCGGCCACGCGCCGGCGCTGATGCTGGCGGTGGCGATCGTGTGGGGCATCACCGTGATCGCCGACTCGGCTCAATTCTCCGCGGCCGTCAGTGAGCTCGCCGAGCCCGATCGGGTCGGCAGCGCGCTGGCGCTCCAGACGTCACTCGGGTTTCTGCTGACCGCCGCGAGCATTCAACTGCTGCCGTTCGTGGAGCGTCAGATCGGATGGTCGGGCGCGTTCGCGGTGCTGGCCGCCGGCCCCCTCTTCGGGGTGGTGTCGATGCTGCGCCTGCGCGCGATGCCGGAGGCGGTCCGCCTCGCCGGCGGCCGCCGTTAGGAGGCCGTCGGCATCGCGGTCGGATGGGTCTCGATCGCGTGGCGGCCGTCGCCGCGAAGCACTTCCACCGTGAGGACGGTGCCCGCCGGGTGCCCGCCGAGGGCGAGCAGGAGGTCGTCCATCGTCGTGATCGGCCGGTCGTTGGCGCGCACCACGAGGTCCCCGACGCGGAGTCCCGCCGCCGCCGCGGCGCTGCCGGGCTGTACCTCGGTCAGTCGGACCGCCGTGGGGGCCTCGATCCGGGACGCGACCGCGATGCGCCGGTCGAGCTTGAACGTCTCGGCCGAGACGCCGAGATAGCCCCGCTCCACCCGCCCGCGCTGGATCAGCTGCGAGGCGACCCAGATCGCCGTGTTTACCGGGACGGCGAAGCACAGCCCCTGGGATCCGGCGATGATCGCGGTGTTGATACCGATCACGAGCCCCCGCGCGTCCGCGAGCGGGCCGCCGGAGTTCCCGGGGTTTAGGGCGGCGTCGGTCTGAATCACGTTGTCGATCAGACGCCCGCTCTCCGCACGCAGCGTGCGGCCGAGCGCGCTGATCACGCCCGCGGTCACGGTCGCCTGAAAGCCGAGCGGATTGCCCACGGCCACGACCAGTTGGCCGACCCGGAGCCGGGACGAGTCGCCGAGCGTGGCGGTCGCGAGGTGGCCGTCCGCCACCCGCACGAGGGCCAGGTCGCTCGCCGGATCGTCCCCCACGACGTCGCCCCGCAGCGTGCGGCCGTCGGGCAGGCGCGCCTCGACGCGGTGCGCCTCGTGCACGACGTGGCTGTTGGTCAGGATGTACCCGTCGGGCGCGATCACGACCCCGCTCCCGCTGCCCCGAAGTTCCGGCAGGCCGCGCCGCCGGAGCCGCTCGGGCGCCTGGCGCGCGACCCCCAGGCTGACCACCGCCGGTCCGAGCTGGTCGACCGCCCTGGTGACCGTCTGCGAGTACGCGTCCAGCGCGGCCGCTTCATCGATCGGGGCCGTCTCGCGCACGCGTGACGTGTCTCGGTCTTCGTTGGGGTGGAGCAACTGCATGAGCTCTGTCATCGACTGTCTCTCCCATCGTGGTCGCGGCGCTTCTGCGCCGCATACATCTACAACGCGTTTCGGGCCGTCCGTTATTTCATCGGGCCGGGCGGCCCGCCGGGCGGGCCCCGCCGGGGGGACTGGTCGGATGCCGCCAAGAATGACATGATACGAAGGCACCGATCAGGACGGCGCGGCAGGACGGGGCGCCAGCAGCTTCACGGAGGTGGATGGGTGACCAGCGACGTGCAGAACATGGATTTGGCGCTTGCGGGGTGCGACCGGATCACGTGGGCGGACGGCGAGATGCCGGTGCTGCGGGCGATCCGGGAGCGCTTTACACGGGACAAACCCCTCGCGGGGATTCGCATCGCGGCGTGCCTGCACGTGACCGCGGAGACCGCGAACCTGATGCGCGCCCTGCGGGACGGCGGCGCCCAGGTTGCGCTGTGCGCCAGCAACCCGCTGTCCACGCAGGACGACGTCGCGGCGGCGCTCGTCGCCGAGTGGCGGCTGCCGGTGTTCGCGCGCCGGGGTGAGGATCGCGACACCTATTACCGCCACATCCATCAGGCGCTCGACACGAAGCCCCACCTGACGATGGACGACGGCGCAGACCTGGTCTCCACGATTCATCACGACCGCACCGACTTGCTGAGCGGCGTCGTGGCCGGGAGCGAGGAGACGACGACGGGGGTGATCCGGCTGCGCAGCATGGCCAAGGCCGGGGTGCTCAAGTATCCGATCGTGGCCGTGAACGACGCCCTGACGAAGCATCTCTTCGACAACCGGTACGGGACCGGGCAGTCCACGCTGGATGGGGTGATCCGCGCCACGAACATCCTGCTGGCCGGGCGGACGGTCACGGTCTGCGGCTACGGGAACTGCGGCCGAGGGCTCGCGATGCGCGCGGACGGGATGGGGGCACACGTCATCGTGACCGAGGTCGACCCGACGCGGGCGCTCGAGGCGCTCATGGACGGCTACCAGGTGATGCCGATGATGGAGGCCGCGCGGGTCTCGGATATCGTGATCACCGTCACCGGGAATACGTCGGTGGTCCGGCGCGAGCACTTCGAGGCGATGAAGGACCGGGCGCTCGTCGCCAACTCGGGGCACTTCGACGTCGAGCTGGACCTGTCGGCGCTCGCGGACCTGGCCGAGGACCGGCGGACCGTGCGGCCGAACGTCGAGGAGTTTCGCCTGCGGGACGGCCGGCGGATCTACGTGCTCGCCGAGGGGCGCCTCGTGAACCTCGCCGCCGCCGAGGGTCACCCGGCCGCGGTGATGGATATGAGCTTCGCCAATCAGGCGCTCACGATGGAGTATCTGGCGCGCGAGGGCCGGTCGCTTCCGCCCGCGGTCTACTCCGTGCCGGCGGTGATCGACCAGCAGGTGGCCCAGGTCAAACTCGAGGCGTCGGGCGTGCGGATCGACACGCTGACCCCGGAACAGGAGCGGTACCTCGGATCGTGGGAGGTCGGGACGTGAGCGCCGGGGTGCCCGCGGAACGGCTCAAGTTCGCCAGCCGGATGTCGCTGCTCGGGACCGAGACGGCGTTCGAGGTGCTGGCGCGCGCGAAGGCGCTCGAGGCCCAGGGCCGGTCGATCGTGCACCTCGAGATTGGTGAACCGGACTTCGACACCCCGGCGCACATCAAGGAGGCGGCGGTCCGGGCGCTGCGGGACGGCTACACGCACTATACGCCCACGGCGGGGATCCTCGAGGCCCGCGAGGCGGTCGCCGAGTACGTCGGGCGCACCCGCGGCATCGAGGTGGGAGCGGACCAGGTCGTGATCACGCCCGGGGGCAAGCCGATCATGTTCTACGTGATCCTGGCCCTGGTCGATCACGGAGACGAGGTCATCTATCCGGATCCCGGGTTCCCGATCTACGAATCCGTGGCGCGGTTCGCCGGGGCGCGGCTCGTGCCGTGGGCGCTGCGCGAGGGGCGGGGGTTCCGCGCCGATCCGGAGGAGCTGCGGCGGCTGCTGTCGCCGCGGACGCGGCTCGTGATCCTGAACTCCCCGCACAATCCGACGGCCGGCGTGCTCTCGCGCCAGGACGTCGAGGCGATCGCGGAGATGGTGCGCGGGCGGCCGATCACCGTGCTCTCCGACGAGATCTACGGACGGATCCTGTACGACCGGACGTTCGCGAGCATCGCGTCGGTGCCGGGGATGGCGGCGCAGACGGTGATACTCGACGGCTTCAGCAAGACGTACGCGATGACCGGCTGGCGGCTCGGGTACGGGGTGATGGATCCGGAGCTGGCCGCGGGCGTCGCGCAGCTGATGGTCAACTCCAACTCGTGCACGGCCGCGTTCACGCAGATGGCGGGCATCGCCGCGCTGCGCGGGCCGCAGGACTGCGTCGACCGGATGGTCGCGGAGTTCCGGCGGCGCCGGGACGTGATCGTCGCCGGCCTGAACCGCCTGCCCGGCGTTACGTGCCTGCAGCCCCACGGCGCGTTCTACGCGTTTCCCAATGTGCGGGCGGTCGATCCGGACTCCGACCGGTTGCAGGACTACCTGCTGCGCGAGGCGGGCGTCGCCGTGCTCTCGGGGACCGCGTTCGGCGCGGAGGGACGGGGGTTCTTGCGGTTGAGCTATGCGAACTCGGTCGAGGCGATCGAGGACGCGCTCACCCGGATCGGCGGGGCGCTCGAGCGCTACGGCCGGGGCGGCGGCGCGTAATCCGCGCGCCGGGCCTCCGCGGGGACCGGACCGGCACATACAGGCGCGTTTCCACCGCCGTCCCGTCTGACAGGCGGATCCGCGCCCGCACCCGGCGGTACGCGGCGCCTTCGTAGGCGTCGAGGGCCGCGAGCGTCCGGGCGGTCACCTCAAGGAGCAGTCGGCCCCGCACGCGGGCGCCTGCGCGCCGGCGGACCACCGGATAGCCGATCGTGGGGTCGAGGGTGCGGTAGTAACCGCGAAGCTCCGCCGGCCGCCACGCGAGCCGGCGTCCGACGATGCGGCGGACCCGCGCGTCGTCTTGGAGCGTGCCGTACACGAACAGGGTGGTGACCCGCCGGGTCACACCACCCGCCCGCGCTGCTGAAGCCAGTCGCGCAGGGCTTCGCGCGCGGCATCCCAGCCCTGCCGGATCGCCTCGCGCGCCACCGTCCGCTCGACGTCCTCCCCGCCGCCGCGTCGGTGCCCCAGCGCCGCGCGCAGGCGGGCCTCGGCCACGGGCACCGCGTCCTCGAACCGCATCCGCTCGAGCGCGGACCGGAGTTCCTCCGGCGCGATGCTGCGCCCGACCTCGACCGGCAGATGTTCGAAGCGGTGCAGGACCTCGAGGTGCCGCTGCGCGTGCTTCGCCTCGCCGGCTTCGAGCGCGAGATGGAGCGCCTGCATCGGATCCTTGTGCGGGCGCTCGCGATACCCTTCGACGAAGAACGCCGGCGGTTGGTTGAGCGCGTCGCACATCCGGAGAAACGTCTCGAACTTGGGCAGCGCCTTGCCGCGTTCCCAGTCGCCCACGGCGACGCCGCTGCGCAGGCCCAGCTGCCGCGCCAGCTGCGATTGACTCAGCCGCGCCGCGTGGCGGGCTTCCTGCACCCGCTTCCCGAACGCGCGCCGTAGATCAGCGACCGATCGTTTCTCCATCGACGTTACCCGCGCGAGTCGACGCGGTGTCCTCCTTGGCTTCTGGGTGGCGAGCGACGGCCGCTCACGCGGCCGCCGCTGCTTCGAGGATACTCTGCGCGCGGCGAAAGTGCAATCGTTAGAACAGGCCGACCTGCTGCCGCGGCCGCTGCAGGCGCCGAACCTTTGCGCGCGCCGCATCGAAGGTGAGCCCGTCCTTGGTCATGAGTCGGTGGATCAGCTTGCCGTCATGGCCGGGGAGGAACCGCGCCTCCCGCGTCATCGTCGGCTGTTCGCATCCGCAGAGGCACGGATCGCCGCGGTTCGCGCCGGCGGTCGGGCGGACGAGGCGGCGGGTGATCCAGCGCTGGAACTCGGTCTCCTCCACGCGCCAGGCGCGACCGACGCGGATCGCGGGCAGTTCCCTGCGCCGCAGCAGCCGCCGGATTACGTCCGGCTGGACCCGCAACTGTTGGGCGACTTCGTCGGGCGTCAGGAACTTGCGCGTCATGACGCTGTGTGTTGGCGGTCGGCACCGCGCGTCCCTGCCCGCGGGAGACGCGCGGCCGGAGGGCGAATGCCCCGGCATGAGCCAGACCCGGGTGATGCAGACGATCGACTGCCACGCCGCCGGGGAACCGCTCCGCATCGTGACGGGGGGCATGCCGCGCCTTCCGGGGGACACGATCCTGGCGCGCCGGCGCTACATGCGCGAGCATCTCGACGGTCTCCGCCGGTTTTTGATGTGGGAGCCCCGCGGTCACCAGGACATGTACGGCTGCGTCGTGACCCCGCCCGTGACCCCGGACGCGCAGTACGGGGTGCTGTTCATGCACAACGAGGGATACAGCACGATGTGCGGCCACGGCGTGATCGGGCTGGTCACCGTGTTGATCGAGACCGGGCAGATTGCCGCGACGGAGCCGGAGACGCGCGTCGCGCTCGATACCCCGGCCGGGCTGGTGCGCGCCCGCGCGCGCGTCGCCCGCGGACGCGTGCTCGACGTGACGATGCAGAACGTGCCGAGCTTCGTCTACGCCGCCCGCGCGGTCGTCGTGCCGGGCTACGGCACGATCGGCGTGACGGTGGGGTGGGGCGGCGCGTTTTACGCGCTGGTGGATGCCCCCGCCGCGGGTCTCGGCAATCGCCCCGGGCCGCTGCGGGCCCTCGTCGACGCGAGCGCCGCGATTCAAGCCGCGACCGAGTCCGCGATCGACGTCGTGCACCCCTTCGAGCCGGAGATCCGGGGGCTCTACGGCGTCGTCACCTACTGGCCCCCGCATCGTCCCGGCGCGGATCAGACGAGCCTGACCGTCTTCGCCGAGCGCGAAGTCGACCGGTCGCCGTGCGGGACCTGCACGTCCGCGCTGATGGCCGTGCACCACGCGGCCGGCGTGCTCCCGCTCGGACAGCCGTTCGTGAACGAGAGCCTGGTCGGGACGCGGTTCACGGGGCGCCTGGTCGAGGCGGTCGCCGTCGGCGCCTATCCCGCGGTCGTACCCGAGGTCACCGGACGCGCGTTTGTGACCGGCTATCACACGTTCGTGCTGGACGAGGACGATCCGCTGGCCGACGGATTTCTGCTGCGGTAGCGCCGGACGCCGGGCGGCGTGCCGGCGCGCACGCATCGTACACGGTCCCGTGAACTGTTGGTGGCGTAGAATAGGGCCATGGTGAGTCATCGCTCGCCCCGCCATCCGTCCGATCCGAACGTCGCCGACGCGGTCGCGCTCATCGGCCATCCCGCCCGCGCGGCGGTGCTCGTCGCCCTCCTCGACGGCCGCGCGCTGCCGGCCGCGGAACTCGCCCGCCGGGGCGGCGCGTCTCCCCAGGCCGCGAGCGCCCATCTGCGGAGGCTCGTCGACTGGGGGCTCCTGACGGTGCGCGTGTCGGGCCGCCACCGGCTGTACCGGCTCGCCACCCGCGAGGTCGCGCGGGCGATCGAAGCGCTGCTGGTGATCGCCGCCCCGCCGCGGATCGCCGCCCTCAGCCAGAGCCTCGCGATGGAGCGGCTGAGGGAGGCGCGCGTCTGCTACGACCACCTCGCGGGGCGGCTCGGCGTCGCGGTCACGGACGCGCTGGTCGCCCGCGGCGTCGTGCGCGCCGAGGCCACGGAGTTTCGCGTCACGCCGCGCGGCGAGCGGTTCTTCGACGGTCTCGGCATCGACGTGACCGCGCTGCGCGGGCGGCGGCGTCCGCTCGCCCGGGCGTGCATGGATTGGACGGAGCGGCGGCCCCACCTCGCGGGGAGTCTCGGCATGGCCCTGCAGGAGTGCTTCCTTGCCCACGACTGGATTGTGCGCCGCCGTGAGGACCGCGCGGTGCGGCTGACGGATCGCGGGCGGCGGGCGATCGGCCGCGTGTTCGGCGTGCGCGCGTCGCACGCGGCCGACAGATCCGCGTGATCCGTGTCGCGGGTCGGCGCTCACCGGTGCGCGCGTCGCTCGGGGAGGGCCCCAACGTGTTCATGGTGATCTTCGAAGTCAAACCGAAGCCCGAGCGCTGGGACGACTATCTGCGCTCCGCGCGATGGCTGACGCCGGAACTGGAGCAGGTCGACGGCTTTCTCGCCAACGAGCGCTTCCGGAGCGGACGGCGGGACGGATGGGTGGTCTCGGTCTCGACGTGGCGGGATGAAAAAGCCCTCATCCGGTGGCGCACGCGTGCGGCGCACCACGGCATGCAGGAACGGGGGCGCGCGGAGGTGTTTCACGACTATCATCTGCGCGTCGGAGAGGTCGCCGCCGACACGGCCGCGCCGCAGGGGCACGTCCCACCCGGGCAGCGGTTCGATGCGACGGCCGTGGGGAGCGCCAAGGTCGTGACGGTCACCCAACGGACCCTTGTCCGCGCACCGGCCTCGGGGATGGAACCGCGCGCGGCGTCCCTCGACGAGCACCGCGGCGGCACGCCTTCCGGGCTCGTGGACTGGGACGTGTTCGACGGGCTCGCCGATGCCGGCACGCGCCTGTGGCTGCGCTGGTGGCGGGATGCGGAGGCGGCCCGCGCATGGCTCGCCGCCGCGTCAGCGGCGGACCGCCACCGGATGGTGCGGGTGATTCGCGACTACAGCATGGTGGACCGTGCGGAGGCGCCGCAGTATCATCCGCCGGTGACGACGCCCGAGGTGGGCTGACCGCGGCGCCGCTGCGGGGTCCCGTACGATACTCCCGGGAGCGCGAAGACGCTCACCGGCGACAGGAGGCTCGGATGGAGATCACGGTGTTCATTCGGTACCAACTCGACCCGTACCAGCGGGACGCGTTCGAAGCCTACGCGCGCGCCTGGCTGACGATCATTCCGCAGTGCGGCGGCGATCTGATCGGCTATTGGGTCCCCCACGAGGGCACGAACAACATCGCGTACGGGTTGATTTCGTTTGAGAGCCTCGCGGCCTATGAGGCCTATCGGGCCCGTCTCCGGACCGACGCCGCCGGTCTCGCGAACTTCCGCACTGCCGAAGCGCAGCGATTCATCGTGGCGGAAGAACGGACGTTTCTGCGGCGCGTGACGTCAGACGCGTCCGGATGAGCGCCTCGGACTCGCCCGTCCCGCCGCCGCGACCGCGGCACGACATCCTACGTGCGTGCCCCGGCTCGTGTTACTTGATGTGAAAGATCTTGACGATCAGTGGGGTATCTAACCACACGTGCGGCGCGAGGGAGTGATACGACCAGACGTGCACCCAGGCATTCCCAGTGCGGAGGGTGAGCACGGACTTGACCATGCCCGGCCCGAAATACTGGAACATGAGGAAGATCAGCGACAGGACGACATTCTTCGGCGAGCTCCACAGCGTCCAGGCCTCGAACAGATGCAGGACCGCGTACGTCGCGCCTCCGAGGATCACCGTGGTGACGATCGACCCCGTCAGCTTCAGGTACCTCGGAAGCAGGATGGCATAGATGAAGATCATGATGGGGAGCGACGTCCCGACGAAGTAGATGATGAACGTCGCCGGCATGCCGATGAGCAGCTGGTGGCGGTTGAGGGCGAAGATCTTCGGCATAAAGGTCAGTTCAAAGGCCGACTCCAGGACCAAGATGATCGCGATCAGCAGCAGGTCTTGTCGGCGATCCGCCGACGTGAGGTTGAGCGCTTCGTTCGAGTAGCCTCGTGCTCGGAATATCGCGTACGGGATGCATGCATAGACCACGACGTTGTAGACCACCCACGCATACACGTCGACCGGTGAGACGTACGTACTGATCCCGAAGACCGTCCCTGGCAAGTGGAGGCTGATGGGATAGACCCCGACCACGCGGCCGAATCCAAACCCCACCACCTGGGCCGCCGCGGCATACCCCGCCATCCACAGCAGTTCGGCGCGATTTGTGGCCGGTGCCGGTGCGCGCGACGCCAGGTCGATCACCGCCCGCCGTCGGGTGACCCACACGGCGACCCCGATGAGGAAGAGCACCCACAGGAGCTGTACGTTCGCGCTGATGAGCTGCGCGCCCGCGGCCATATCCACCATGCTCGGCCAGTCAAAGGGCACCGTCCGTCCGCGCAGCGCGACAAAAAGGACGCTGGCGAGCCAGACGACGATCACCACCTGGACACTCCGTTGTCGCACCAGTCCTGCGGCGCCCGTCACCATTCACCTCGGCAGCGGGTTGACGATCGCTGGGTATCCCGGTGCGGCCGCCGCGCGGGCGGTATGCTCGCCGTCGCCCCCCGCGGATCGTTCATGTCCTGTGCGAGGACGGCTGGAGCCCAACCGCCCGTCCAGCCCGGACAACGATCAGACCGCCATCGGTCGTGACCCGCAGTCCCTGGACCTCGACCGTCGCGTCTGGAGGGCTCGCAGCTCGCGCAGAGGCCGCGGCAAGAGGAAGGAATGCCGGACCGTCCTGCCTCGCCCGCCACGGATCGAGGCGGGACCGTGATGTCCTACCGAGAGCGCTGCTGAAATTGCGTGACCAGGAGCGCGTTCGTATTGGCGGCTGCGATCAGCTGCTGCCGCGTGGCTTCCGGCAGCGACGCGACGGCCGTCTGCACCGCGGCGACGTACGCGTCCTGCGACGCGAACCCCGTGTCCGCCAGCCCGGTATCGGTCTCCCCCGTCCCGCCCAGCGCCATGCCCACGACGCTGAGCCTGAAGTCGAGATGCGTGCCGAGATAGGTGGCAAAGAACAGCACGGACGTCCTCGCGCCGTCGACCGACATCAGCAGCTGGGTATTCTGGACCGCGCCCGCGTCGGTGACCAGCGTGAA
>Ga0116216_10001048_pt1 | contig 19592 bp, 24 predicted proteins | sample Sb_taG_11_FD_89696 | JGI IMG/M metagenome (GOLD analysis project Ga0116216, IMG submission 89696) | Peat soil microbial communities from Weissenstadt, Germany - Sb_50d_3_AS metaG | ecosystem: Environmental > Terrestrial > Soil > Wetlands > Peat | place: Germany: Weissenstadt | collected 2010-09-21
CTCGGTCGGACCCATGGCGTGCTCCTACAGCTCCACCCCGGCGTGCGGGTCCTTCTCAACCGGGAGCCGACTGCGTTGCTCCCCTCGGGCATCACTGACACTCGGCTTGTGCGGGAGCCCGAGTCCTGGTCCAGGGACGCCAGTATTATCAGAGGTTCGTCGGGTTAGCGACGTCGAATCACTCATCCATCGAAGCCGCCGATAGCGTGCATCTTTCCAAGGATATTGCCTCTGTCGTCCGTGATCCCGTGAGTCTTCATCGGCCAACCCCCTTCGCCTTACGCGAACGCGCCGCTCTGCATACTGAAGCTGTCGGCTCCAATCGCATGTAGGGTGTGAAATGTCACCAAGCATTCGAAGTGACCCTCATCGGCCCGAATCTTCGCCTGTGAGGGGGTCTGGATGCAGGGCCAAGCTGCGCCGTCTCCGCCCGCTCTGGAACGCAAGGAACGCCCGGCGGCCTGCACGCCTTACTGAGATTCCTGAAGGAATCGCGATGGCACGACTGGGTAGACGAGGGCCGACGCTGCCGAACCAGGTTCGCCCAGATCCTGATACGCTCCGGCTATGGGCCGGTGGCCGTGGGCAGCGCTCTGCGTGGTTGCGCAGCTGGCGTGCGGCAGCCTGATGCCCCCTGCCGACATTCCGGTCACAGAAACGTCCCTCGACGAGGCCGCTGCCGTGGTCCGGGAGACGGCTGCCCGGGATCCGAACTTCCAGCTCGTCGAAGGAGGAATCTCCGTCGAGGCCTACCAGTGGAGCTGGCGCGATCGCGTCGTGGTCGAGCCCATGGTCCTTGGCTCGATCGTCGCGCTTGGGGCGCCGCGCATCGTCCGCGAACGGGTGCTGGTGGGTCCGGCCCGCCATTACGTCGCTTTGCGGGAACTGGCAGGCGTTGCCGTGCGACGCTGGGCGATCGGGGCGGGCATCGAGCTCCTCCTCGACGGTGCGACCGAGCCGATCTTCGTGGAAACGAACAATGCGCAGACCGCGCAACGCCTTGCCGCTGCGCTGGATCTCCTCCGCCGCGCACGGCACGGCGGGACCCCGGAGGAGAAGGGCCCGGTGCCACCTTCTGCGAGCGAGTAAGGGGCTCTTCCCGAACGAGGTCCTAGCTGGCGGCGAAGGTACGTTGAGCTACGGCACCGAGGAGCACGGGAGGCTAGGCTGGCGACCTTGTTGGCAGGCGCATGCCCTACACGCCGCCTACGCAACTCTCGAAAGCTGGAGCCAGATAGAGCCGGGAGCCGTCACACCTCGGGCGGGGGCTTGCCACCGGGTCTCGTGCGTCCCACACCACGGCGTTTCATCGGAGTTGCCTACGGCCTGCCGTGCCTGCGGTCACAGACGCCCTCGGCACTTTGAGCGACGATATCGCCGGCCTTGCGCGCTTAGTTCGCGGAGGGCCGCCGGCGCCGTTGAGCGAGCGGGCGTCTGTTTCACGACCGCAACCAGCCGCTCGGTTGCTCTCGGCACCGGCCTACTTCATTCGCTGCCCTTCGGTCCATCGATCTCTAGGCGGCGTCGGAACCTTCGACCGCGGTGCTCCTGACGGCGGGCGGGGTGGACCTCGCGGCGATCAGACGCAGGCGCGTGTGAGCGCTTGCGCTAACGCCTCGCTTCGACACGCCCCGGCTTGGGTCGGGGCGTTTTCCTTTCTGCGCCAAGCGTCGTGGTCTCGTCCGACGCCACCGTACGCGAGGCGCCTCGCTCGGATCGTGCGCCTAGGCAGCGCCCCGCGTGGGTCTGATCGCCTCGATGATAAGCAGCAACGGGCGATCGAGGTACTTGCTGGCTCCGGGAACCTCATCGACAAGCGCCGAGTCGCCTCGAAAATGGCGACAAGTTCGCTTCGATTCCCGCGGCGGCAAGCTCGGGATGGAAGGCCGAGAACACGAAACGGCCGCCTCGCTTCAGAACAGCGAGTGCTTCGAGGAAGAAGGTCCGTAGATTCGTGAGATGTTCCGACACAAGTGCACAAAGCAGCGCATCGAAGCCGTTGCGCCTCACCGGGAAAGCTCGGTTGAGATCGGCTTGAGCCAGGAGAATGTGCGGATTCCTCCGCCGCGCCACCCGAAGCATGCCTTGTGAGAAGTCCAAACCAACAGGTCGCGATCCCGCCGCGGCGAGCGCGGTCAGGTGGGCTCCCGTCCCGCAGCCCGCGTCGAGGATTCTCTGACCGCGATGGGGGCTCAGCACGTCGATCGTGAGCCGCCGATCCAGGGCGACGAGAGGGTTCGGGATGTTGTCGTACACGTCCGACCAGCGATCGTATCCACTTCGGACGCCGGGTCTCTCGACGCGCTTAGTCATACACCTCTCCTTTCCACGAGCGACCCGGTTCGCTAGGCGCTCAGTGTCCCGTCCGATTGATAGCTGCCAACTTCGCACTCCTCGCCGCGCCACGACCCCCGGCAGACCAAGCGTGGCGGGACCACACCTGCCGGGGTTGCCCGCATCTCAGTAAGTGCCTTCGTCCCGACCCGGCTCCTGAACAGGAAAACCTTCGTCGACCTGTGGCGCAGATCCGGCGATCTCGTCCCATGGTGCCTTTGACCCAACAAAGGTATAGCTCGCGACCCGCACGCAAGGATCATCGTCCAAGCATCCGACGTGAACCCAATTGCCCTGCCGCTCGGACTGCGGAGCCCGCAATCCACACGTTCGGCAGAATGTTGTCCGCGCCTTGTGGGACGAGTGTAAACCTGAAGCAAGCCTTCCCCTGCCAACCACTTCGGATTCGCCTCTAGTGCAATGAGGGCCACGCCTGAATCCTTCCGGCACAGGGAGCAGTGGCACTGTAAATCGGGCTTAGCGAGCCCGAAAGCTCGAACCGTACGCCGCCGCACTGGCAGCTCCCGCGGATCATTGGATTTCCCGGTCGCGCGGCACTGCCCAACCCGCCGACTCGATCTCTGCCGCCATCGTACGCCTGCAGAACACCGCCACGATCCGCGCCCACGCTACACCCGAGGCAGCGGTAGCCTAATATTAGAGCCTGGTCGGGCAGCGATCCGGCTTGCCCGCTCGGGATTGCTTCGCATGCTCACCATGGACCAAAGATGCGAGTTCGATCGGCTCGGCATCGTCCCCTTGCCAGACGCCATCGCCAGAGCGGCGGGTGCATGCGCGAGCGGCTCTGGACCGCCTTGAGCCAGCACGGAGTGCTCAGAGCGAAGGGAGAAAACACATGAACATCAACGGCAACACTATCCTCATTACGGGCGGTGGCTCGGGTATTGGACGCGGACTGGCCCAGGCGTTTCTCAAGGGAGGCAATCAAGTGGTGATTGCCGGTCGCCGGCGCGAAGCGCTGGACGAAGTGACTGCGGCGAATCCGGGAATGAAGGCCGTCGTGCTCGACATCGAGAACCCCAAAAGCATCCGTGCCGTCGCGTCTCAGATGGCAAGCGAATTTCCTACGCTCAACGTCGTGATCAATAACGCCGGCATCATGCGTCCCGAAAACCTGATGGCCGCGTCCCAAGACCTGGTTGACGCCGAAGCAATGGTAACTACCAACCTGCTGGGTCCGATCCGACTGACGCTTGCTTTGCTCCCATTGCTGAGGCGGCAGCCGCGGTCGACGATCATGAACGTCTCGTCCGGGTTGGCCTTCCTCCCGCTGGCCATGACGCCAACGTACTGCGCGACCAAGGCCGCCATTCATTCCTACACGTTGTCGCTCCGCTGGCAGCTGAAAGAAACGACCACCGAGGTCATCGAACTGATCCCACCCTACGTCGCAACGCACCTGATGGGCCCGCAGCAGGCGGAAGATCCGCGAGCGATGCCGCTTGAGGATTTTCTGGCCGAGACGATGCAGATTCTGCGAACACAGCCGACGGTCACCGAGGTGTGCGTCGATCGGGTCAAGCTGCTTCGCTCCGCCGTCGAAAGCGGCAAGTTCGACGCGACATTTCAGGGTCTTAATGAATCCATGCCCGCGCCCCATTAGATCTGCTCCCGCAAGGTCGCGATGGGCCTAGGGCCGTTACGAATGCCATCTTGGAGGTCGTTTGCCTCGTCTCAATGGCGTCACGCCGTTCGCGCTGGTCGTGAGGGCTGGCACCGTGGCACTGCTCTATTCACTGGAGCGAGCGGCCCTCCACCTTGGGGCTAAGGGGCTTCATGATCAAGGTCTGCGAACTCGCCAAAGGGGGATGGTGGCGAACCTCTGTGGGCTTTCTTGGGAACCCCTTGGGAGCATCCTCCTCGAACACAGGAGCGGTGGCCCCGCCTCGGGCAGACCACCCGCGCCTTGCCCAGCGCTACGCTCTCTCACATGCCATCGCTTCCGAGGCGTCGGTCGGCCGGGTCTGGCCGACTGCCGCGTAAGACGTTAGGCGTATCCCAGTGGTGCGGAGGTCCTCATGGGTGGCGTACGTTCTTCCGGGCAATATCGGGAATCCGAGGCTTGGCCGGCCCTTCCGCTTGACGAGTGGAAGGACACGTATGCGACGCTGCACCGGTGGTCCCAAATCGTTGGAAAGGTCCGGCTCGCCCACATGCCATGGATCAACCACTCCTGGCATGTCACGCTCTACGTCACCGCCCGGGGGCTGACGACCTCACCGATCCCGTACGGCACCAAGTCTTTTCAGATCGAGTTCGACTTCATCGACCACCAGTTGCCCATCCGCACGAGCGACGGCAAAGTGAGGTCGGTCGCGCTGCGCCCGCGCTCGGTGGCGGATTTCTACCGCGAGCTGATGGCAAGGCTCCTCGAGCTTGGCATCGAGGTGGCCATCTATCCCCGGCCGAACGAACTCGAGGACGCAACCCCGTTTGGCGAGGACGAGACCCACGCGTCCTACGACCGCGATGCGGCCCAGCGGTGCTGGAGAGTACTCGTTCAGGCTGAACGGGTGTTCACAGCGTTCCGCGCCCGTTTTCTGGGCAAGTGCAGCCCGGTGCACGTCTTTTGGGGGGCGTTCGACTTGGCGGTGACGCGGTTCTCTGGTCGGCCGGCGCCGCGGCACCCGGGTGGAGTACCACATCTTCCTGATTGGGTGGCGCGCGAGGCCTACTCGCACGAGGTGAGTAGCGCGGGATTCTGGCCTGGGGGTGGCGCGATCTCGTATCCGGCGTTCTACTCCTACGCCTATCCCGAACCGGACGGATTCCGCGAGGCGGCCGTGCGGCCCGCCGGCGCCGCGTATAGTTCCGAGCTTCGCGAGTTCCTCTTGCCATACGATCATGTGCGGAGAGCCGATTCGCCCGATGAGGTCCTGCTCGAATTCTTGGAGAGCACATATCAGGCGGCGGCCGACCTAGGGAGATGGGATCGGTCGGCGCTGGAACGGGCAGCCGATCCGCGAAACGCCTGACCCGGCACAGCCAACCACTCAAGCCCATCCGGCCGCCGTGTCACAATCCGGAACCTGCCGGGCCGGCCATAATCCTGGACATAGAGTCCGAAGCGCGCGAACCCCACTTTCTCCACACACGACTCGATGATCTCGGAGGTCTCGTCGAAGGTGGAGATGAATTTTGTTGGATCGGGCATATCCGAATTGTCGAACCCTGGATAGTCGGGTGCGATTGGGTGAAAGCGTTCGGCGAGGGCTGGTATCATAGCGCCCCCTTTCGAATCACACCTGCGCTCTTTCGAACCGGATACGCTTCCGGACCAAGACGAGGAGTACGAACATGGGTGCGGCCGACCACTTCCGAGCGATGGCCCGCAACAACGCGTGGTCTAACCACCGTCTTCTGGGGGCCTGTGGAGGGTTAACTCAGGAGGAGTTCGAGGCGAAACGCATCAGTTTCTTCCCTTCTCTCCAGCGTACGCTCAATCACATTTTTGTCGTCGACCAGCACTACCTCGATGCGCTCGAGCAGGGTGGCCGTGGGCTCGCGGTCCTCGAGAGCGAGCTTCCGTTCCCCAGGTTTGCGGACCTAGCCGTGGCGCAAAGAACGACGGATCTACACCTGATCCAATACTGCGACGCACTGGATGAGGCTGGACTCGGAAGAGTCATTGCAATCGATCGTGGGGAGCACGGCGTTACTCAGGAAGCCGTACAGGCGGTACTCTCTCACCTGTTCGTGCACCAGATTCATCACCGGGGTCAGGCGCACGCCATGCTGTCGGGAACCCGCATCGAGCCACCGCAGCTCGACGAGTTCTTCCTCGCCTGGGACGCTCCGCTCAGGGGACAGGAGATTCAGGAGCTCGGTCTTTAGTGTCCTTTCGTGACGGGCGGTTGGCATCGCGTTCTTCGAACTCCCGGTCCAATTGGAACGAGTGTGCGAGTTCGAGCCGGCCGTCGACGAGGTTTCATCCTCAGGGAAGCCGGCGCGCCTCCGGCAGCTCGCTATCAACGACCGCTCCGACCTTTTCGACCTGCTTCTCCCTTCGATGGGCCCTTCTTGGCTCGACCAGAAGGCGGCTTTGTCTCGCGACCCTCGAGCTCCGCCAGGAGGCGCTTGGGAGCGACCTCCCGATAAGCGTCGACCACGACCTCGGCGATCTGGCGCCAGTCGACCGGCACGTCGAGGTGCACGCCGAGCCAGCCGCGATGACCCACATAGGGCGGCACGAAGAACCGCTTGGGATCGGCGGCGACAAGTGTCTCCTGCGCATCACGCGGCGCTGCACACCAGAACGCCAGCCGGTCGTCGTGGTGATGATTGGCGTACATCACGAAGCTCTTTCGGTCCTGCACGAACCAGGTGGGCTCGCCGTGGCTCAAGCGTTCGGTCGCTTTGGGAAGGGAGAGACAGAGGCGACGGAGCGACGCTAGCGGGTTTTGGGCCATCACGTCTCCAGAAAGCGACTCGATGCCATTCCCGGGCGGCTCGGCCAACCAAGGCAGATCGCGGTTCACCCGCGGCGGGACCCGTGACCTTGGCCCGCTCGCTATCACGCTGAACAATCTCCAGCCGGGGCCAATCGACACCGAGATGAATCCCGCAGACGGTCCCACCGCCGAATTCGTAAAGGATGATGGCCTTGAAGCGATTCGGCCAGGCGGATGAAATTGCCGGCCTCGTGTCGCTTCTTGCGGGGCCGGGAGGGCATCAATCGCGGGCGCCGAGATCGATAGTGGGGGGCCCGAACCAGAAGGTCCGGATCAACATCCCTCAACTAACTTCGCCGGTTCCCCAGAAGGCGCAAGAGGAACAGGAACAGGTTCACGAAGTCGAGGTAGAGGGAGAGCGCGCCCACCACGGTGTATGCCCCCACCTGACCGGCCGGCAGCGCAAGCGCCATTTGCTTGAGCCGCTGCGCATCCCAAGCGGTGAGGCCGGTGAACACGATCACCCCTACGACCGAGATCATCAGCTGCAGCGTGTCACTGCGCCAAAACATCCCCACGAAGCTCGCCAGGATAAGCCCCACGAGGCCCATAAACATGAACTGTCCGACTCCCGCCAGGCTGCGCCGAACGGTTGTTCCGTAAAGAGCGAGCGCACCGAACATACCTGCGCACACAAAGAAGGTGTTCGCAACGGACTGTCCGGAGTAGACGAGCAGAATCAAGGAGATCGTGACACCATTCAGCGCCGAGTAGGCAAGGAAGAGAAGGGCTGCGGTGCTCGAGGAGAGCTTCGAAACTCGGGCGGAGAGATAGAAGACGAGCCCCAATTCGGCAAGGAGTAGTCCGAAGAAAAGAATGCGATTTCCGACGAGGGTTTGCACCGCGGCATCGCTGCCGGCGATGCTCACCGCGACTCCCGCGGTCACGGCGAGCCCTACACACATCCACCCATAAACGCCGCGCAAAAACGAAGTGATTCGTTCGCGCGCCAAGCTCTGCGACTCGAACGAGGTCGGAAGACCAGCCGAATCAACGTCCATGAGGCACCTCCGGGACGCGCGCAGCGTAGCATCCCGTGCCGCCTACGCTGGAGGCAGCGGCGGCGGGTAGCTCCCCTGAGCCTCCGCGGGGCGTCTGGCACCGTGTTCTTCCGAGCGAGCCCAGTCAGCTTCTCCACGTCACGTCAGGACCTGGCGGGGAGCACCGCTCTCCCTGGGAAGGGCGTCGGGGCGCGAGGAGCCGGAGCCTAAGGAACGCGTGTCCCGGGCGGTTCGCAAGCGCTCGAGCTAGCTGCCACGCCACTCGAGTTGTGGGATTTGCGAGCGGCTTGCCTGACGCGGCTTACGGCGAAGCGATCTCAGGCATTCCCGGTGGCCCGAGGTTGCGAATGCAGTCGCCGTTCCAGGCGAAGCGCGCGCCGCTATCGACCATCTGGAAGTCCGTGACCTTTAGTGATGCCAGATCCAGCGCGCCAAGGAGCCCGCTCCACTTCGCTGCGGTGAAGCGATCGCTGCGTCCCATCAGCGCCACGTTCCCGCCGTCGGCGAGGATCATCCCGTAGCGCTGCAGCGCTTGCGCAACGACACGCGCGCCCGCGCTCGGCAACGACGCCACCGGATAATCCGGACGGAGGCGCAAGCGTGCGCCGTAGGGGGGAGCGGACGTGCCCCCACTCGCGGCTCCTGTCGCGTGAGTGCCAGGACGCACGTACGTGCGGTTGCGGATCCGCGAGTTCGGCAACGCGAAGCGCACGGCGTGCGGGATGGAACCCGCAGCCACCTCATCGGCCGAGAAGAGAAGCGGAGCGATCGGCAGCCCCGCGGCGTCCGCGCTGGTGCACTGGTCGCCGCGTCCCGTGGGTGGCGGCGCCGTCGCGAGGCTCCAGATCGCGAGGCAGCCGCCGTGGAACGTGCCGCCTTGGATGTCGGCGCGCCACATCTCGTAGAGCAGTTGACTTGGCTTGTACCAGACGATCAGGTGGCAGTCTCCCCCGTTTGTGCACGCATACCCGCTCTCGCCCTCGAGCGCGCCGCCGGGAGGAACGGGCACGGCCGCGTTATCGCAGTCGGGCACATAAAAGTCGCTGGTCGCAATGAAGCTCTGAAACGGCGTCGAGGAGTCGGCCTCGAGCACCTCGAGGGAGAAGTCGATCTGGAGCCGGCCGAGACCCCAGCCACCCTGCGCATCGAGCCACGAGATCACGGCTGACGACTGGGCGTCGAGAGGCGCTCCACTCACATCCTGACCGTAGACGTTGCCGGGCGGGAAGGCGGGCTCCGCAGCCCCTAGAGGAGCTCCGAGGGGCATGCTCACGGCAACTGCGAATGCTGCGATGCGCGGACTCGCGAAGCGCATAGGCAAAGCTCCGGCGCTTTTCAGCCTCCTTAAGATCGACGCTCGGGCATCCCTCAGGCGTGATTTCCGTCACGGTCCCTATGAGAGGAGCCTCGAGCGGCGCCGTCAGGACCTCAAGACCGCCATGTGATCGCTGATCGATTGAATGCGTCGGCGGCTCTTGGCTCTATTAACAAAGTGGGCGAGGGCATTGCGGAACGGTGCGCCGGAGATCTGGATCAACCCATGGAACGGTTTTTCAAAATCCAGGATTAAGTAGATCGCTGTGGAAACCGAGAGCGCGCAGACGAACTGGGTTGCGACGACGGTCAGGTTGCGAGGCGCGAAGAGACCAAAGCTGGCGAAGAGCGCGGTGAGCCAAAAAAACAACCACCACGAGAAAGGGCATGGGGATCGCAGGATCCGCCTGCTGCAACAGCAGCCAGCGCGTGTGTCCAAGATCCATGCTGATCTGTCGCGCACGGTCCCGGAGCCAGCGCTGGTTGTCGTTTCTTGGGCGCAGTTCCTCGATTTTGTCGAAGATACCTTCCCATCCGGGGTTGGACTGCACCTTTGAGGATCCGTGATCTTCTTCGGGCCACATCCGATCGAGCGCGAGAGCAACGGTACCGCGGAGCAGATCGCGAGCGTCATTCGTCTCTGGTCCATACTCGACCAGTACGCGGTCAAGCTGGATGACGTTGACGAACATCTGCGTGACTTCGCTCTTCTGCGCCTCGAACGAGCCCTTTGCCGATGCGATCAAAAGGCCGAGAACAAGGGCGGCCATCGTCCCGATCACGCCAATCCCCAGCATCACGACATCTTTGGAATCCGGGCTCACGTGATGCTCGGCGAGAGCGTCGCCAAGCAGCGAACCCAGCAGCGCCCCTCCGAAGATGCACACGAACACACCAAGCGTGATTGTCTCGGGGCTCAAGAGCGCTTTCTCCACTCCTTCATCCACGCTGCCGCATGGACCGGTTCACTCGGCGCAAGCTTACCGAAGCGCGGATCGAAGAACTGCGCTCGATGCCTTTGCCAGCGCAGCGAGAGTTCTCGCGGCTGCGCGGTGGCCCGCGCAGGAAGAGCGCGGCGCCCCGCCCGACCATGACATCCGGTGGTCACCGGCAGAGCGGGCGAGCGGTAGGCTTCGAAGGGGGAAAGAGATCAGCCGTCAGCTCCACCAAAACCTCATGGCGGGGGATTGTAATGGACGCCGTCCGCCCAACGTGGGATAAAGACCGCGCCGCTGCGCTCGGCGGACTCCGAGGTTTCCGGTGGACCGGAGCCGTTCAGGGTGTGCCTCTTAGCCGGCGAAGAAGGAGATGTCATGCTTCAGAATTCCAAGTCGAAGCTGGGCTTCACTCTCATCGAGCTGTCGGTTGTCATTGCGATCATCGCAGTATTGGACGCCGCCATCGGTCAGACCGTAAAGCTCAACGTCGTGTTCCTGCCGGCGGTTCAGTTGCCGGCGGTTCAGCTCCCTGCGGTTCAAGACTGCGCGGTTGACCTTAAGATCTACGACCTCAGTGGCAAAGTCGTCGCGACGAGCACGGAGACCCTTCTTCCCAATCAATCGAAAAGCATAAGCTTCGACAACGTGGTCCCTGGCACGAGCGCTGCGGCGGCAGGGGACCCGACTGCGGTGGAATACCACGCTTCGGTTGCGATCCCTGCGTGCCCGGATAACAGCACGACGTGTTCGAGGCAAGAGCGCCAGCTCCAAGCGAAATGTTTGGAACATAGTAATGAGTTCGCAAGCAGCCTCGAGTTGATCGATGATGGAACCCGGAAGACCGTTACGGCCCTGCCTGGCGTCTCTACGGAACTGATCGGGTTGCTAAAGGGTGGAGCACCTAGAGCACAAGGCGAATAGCATCCAGCGCGCCGTGAGGAGTGCGATCTAAGTCCTCGGCGCGGTGCGGCATTATCTCCGCGGCGATCGGGGAGGTAGCATCGAGTGGGGGCATGGTGCGAAAAGCCCTCCGAAGAGCATCCGGCGCTCATCGCTTTCGGTCTGTCGGTCCCTATGCGATGGCGAGGGGGGGCTCCACCGATCTCCGAAGCCAACCGCTTCTTGCCGTTACGGGAGATGAGTAGGGCGTGGCCGGGCACCTAGAACAGTCGGCCACTCCGCCGCAACATCGAGCGAATCGCTCGTTGAGCCCTGACGTCATTCTACTGAACGGCAAGGTATTTACGGCAAACCCAGCGCACAGGTGTGCGCAAGCGGTGGCGATTGCCGGCGATCGAGTCCTGGCCGTCGGAACCACGAACGAAATCGCGGGGCTCGCTGATGCTCACACGCGGCGCATTGATCTTGCGGGGCACTTGGTAATTCCCGGCATCAACGACGCGCATTTTCATCATACCCCGGACCCCCGTGCCACCCTCCTTTCATTCCGCAGCATGGAACCTAGCTGGGAAGAGGTCTTGGAGGCCCTTGCAGCCGCAGTGAAGGAGGCGCCGAGGGGATCCTGGATTCTCGGGACTCACGGGATCAACGTGGTGAATGATCCGCGGGCGACGCGCTTTGAGCTGGATCGGATCGCGCCCGACCATCTGGTGAGGCTCAATGCGTACTTCGGCCACGGAAGCGTCCTCAACAGCAAAGCGATCGCGGCTTTGCAGATGTCTGAGGACGAACCCGATCCGTTCGGGGGATGCTGCGAGCGCGTTTCGGGCACCCAACAGATCACGGGAAAGTTTTTCGGCTATGCGCAATGGCCACATTGGAGCAGATTGGCTCGCCAAGCATCAGAGGGGGAGGCCATCGCGAGCGCGCAGCAGCTTGCCCAAGAGGCAATCCGCTTTGGTGTGACTTCGATGCAGAACATGTCTCTCATGGCCACCGACAGGTACGTTCGGGTGCTGCAGCAGGCAAAGCTGCCGATCCGCATTCGCGTGATTCGATTCCCCGCCACAGGGCTTGACTCCCGCGACCCAACCAGAGGCGATTTGCCGAAGCGCCCACAGCGAGGTGCGCGCGTTACGGTGGCCGGCACGAAATGGCTTCTCGACGGGACACCCCTCGAGCGGCGAGCGGCCCTGCGCTCGGAGTATCGCGATCGCGAGGGATGGTCAGGTCAGCTCTATCTACCCGAGCAAGAGATGCGGGCGATGCTTCACGAGTCTCTGGAAAACGATGATCCGTTGCTCGTCCATGCGGTGGGCGACAGGACCGCGGAGCTATTCCTGGGTGCGATGGAATCCGAAGCAAAGCGAGTGGACTGGAAGACAAGGCGCGTCAGAGTCGAACATGGGGACGGCCTGCTTCCTGACCTCATCCCTCGCGCACGCGATTTGGGTGTGATCGTGGTTCAAAATCCGAGTCATTTCGTCTTCAAAGACATCTTTGTGGCGCGTTACGGCGAGCCGTTCGAGTACGTACCCGCACGATCGCTGATCGAAGCCGGCATCCCATTCGCACTGGGCTCGGACGGCCCTCTGAATCCCTACCTCAATATCATGTTCGCGGTGATTCACCCCGGGAGACCTTCCGAGGCGATCACCCGCGAGCAAGCCGTTGAGGCCTATACGCGGGGCTCTGCATACGCCGAGTTTCAGGAAGACGAAAAGGGTGAGATTGCGCCTGGCAAACTCGCGGATCTCGCGGTCCTGTCGCAGGACATCTTCGTCGCTCCCGTCCCTGATCTGCCGAGAACGGAGAGCCTCTTGACACTGGTCGGAGGCGAGATCGTTTACAACTCAGGGACACTGGCGGTGCCCCGCTGAAGGATTCAACGTCGTGCGGGTGCTGCACAATCAAGTGAGGCCCCTCGAAGCGAGGGACCTCACTCTAGATTCGCGCGCGCAGCAGAATAGACCGCTCTCCTAAGCGGGAGGTTTCATGTCTTCGGGCGCGATGTCGCGCACATGCTGGGCGAAAAACCACTGATGCCCCTCCGGATCCTCGGCTCCATAGCGGCGGTCGCCGTAGAACTGGTCCGTAGGCTCGGCGAGGATTTTCGCCCCTGCCTCCTTCGCGCGGATAAAGTGCTTGTCGACGTCATTCACATAGACGTACAGGCTCTGAGTCACGTGGCCGAGGTGCTTTGGATTCTTGTAATTTGGATCAGGGCGCCCCATCATGATGACGCCGTCCGCCAGCTCCATCTCGGCGTGCATGATCCCTCCGCTCGGCCCAGGCATCCGCAGCCGCTCGCGCAGGCCAAACGCCTTGGCCAACCAGGTCAAGGCACCCGCAACATCTTCGTAGTAGAGATAGGGCGTCACCCGAGGCATGTTCTCCGGGGGGTTCGCAGGCATGAAGATCCTCCTCGCGGCGCATAGAGTCCGCACCTCTCAGGGTAACATGAAGCGCTCGGCGCTCAGAAAAGGCGTTCGAGTTCGCAGTTCCCCCGAGCCAGCCCGATCGCCGCGGGGAACTGAATCGGGCTGGCTGCCTCGGCCTCCGAGCAGCGTCGTCCGCGACGCTTCGCGACTCGTCCCACGGTCGGCTGCGAGCCGGGCCGAACGCAAGCTACATTCCGGCACTCCGTGGACGGCGAGCCCTCGCCCGCGCACGTTTTGGTTTGGGCCAGCCCATCGAGCGGGTCGCAGACGCTGCCCTTGCCGCCCCTAAACTTGTGCCAGTGAATCAGACGACAAAGCTTGCGGCGGCTCATAACGAAAATGCGGTGAATATCGCGATGGCCAATCACTCAGAATCGCGAACTCAACACTCCAGCGCGTATCGTTACCAGAAGCGGGAGCTACGCCACGCCGTTTCATGGGAATCGGGAGTAAGGAATGGGACGGCGCGGCCGTTCGGGAAGGAGTCACAGGGACCTTCTTGCCTTCTCAGAGAGGAGAAGGATCGTGGCCTCTCCAAACGTCCGGTGCTGGAGTCGCGTGCGCCTCCTGCTGCCAAAGAACACTGGACGCTCTGGCTGCGTGGCGCCGCGCTCTCGTGACGTCGGTCACAGACCATCGCCCATCCCTCAAGAGACAATGACGTCGGCCTCGTATCGGGTTTTTCCGCGAGGCCGCCGGCGCCGGTAGTTCGCCGCGAGCTCCCCTTCCCAAATCGGAGAAGCTTGCGCCGCGGAGCTCCGGCGCCGGCCCCGTCAGGGCTCGTCCGCCGGTGGCCGAGGTGCCATGACCTCCACGACACCTTGCGATCCCTCTCTCACCTCATTAGATTTATATGCTGACTCAGTGTGGCGGGGCCGTAGGTCGCTCCCGAGGCCAGACCCCCAAAGTAAGACGTTCCATGGCGATTCAATGCACGCGGGAGAATCTATTCCGCGACTGTGCAGACCCGGGTATCGCAATCCCGTCGGCCGCGTGTGATCGTGCGCTAGCGGCCCTAGAGCAGGCGATCGTTGCCGAGCGCAATCCGATCGTGCTTCTCGGACCCATCGGCGCAGGCAAGACCCTCCTCCTCCGTCGGATTGTTGAGCGACCGCCGCCGTTCGTCCGCACTGTTTTCCTTCCTTGGCTGAACGTTCCGGCCGAAGAGGTGATCAAGTGGATCCGCGCGTTCGAAGGAGCCGCAGGATCTTGGGACGATTTCATTGCGGCCGCGCGCGCGTCTCATGCGCGTGGCGTGCGAACACTCCTGCTCGTCGACGAGGCACAAAGTATGCCGCGCGATTGTGCGGAGCGACTCGCGGAGCTTGTGAGCGGAGCCGGACGCGCAGTACAAGTCATTCTGGCGGGCATGGATGGGCGCTCCTTACAAGCTGCGGTTGCGGTGTTCCAAGGCTGCGCGGAGTACGTCGAACTCGCAGGCCAAGTGACGCCACAAGAGGCCGCCACCTGGGTACAAAGAGCCTTCGGCGCAGATCAGCTCTCGCTTCTAAGGGACCTCGACTGGGCGGACCTTGTGCAGAAGGCCAACGGGGTTCCGCGCCTCGTTCGCTGGGAGGTCGAGCGGCGGCTTGCAACGGGGGATCTTGCGGCAGCGTTGCGCCAAGAAAAGGCAGCCCTCAGGGCGGAAGAGACTCCAGCAGCGAGGTCTGAAGAGGCTGTGGCGCTCCCCGCTGCACGCCCTTCTCCTCAAGTCAGCGTCGCGGCAAAATCGGCCCCCAACAGGCACGTCGACGTGGCGTTCGACGAGAGGGGGACCATCCTCGGCCGCCTCAGCGACAAGTTCCGCCGCCTTGCGCTTTGGAGTAGAGAGGCGAGCAGAAAGGCAGAGCGCGTGGGACGGCGTCATACCCTCCTTCTTGGCCAAGCTCTTTCCCAAGCCGCGAACCAATTCCGCGATGCGGTCCCCTCGCGCACCGAGAACGTGGGGGGACTGGTAATCGATAGAGCGGAGGGCATTGCCGCCCGCTCCATGGCTGCTCTCCGCAACACACGAATCTGGAGTGCGCACTACTGGAGCAAATTGGTGCTCACAGGGCGACGTGCCACCCCTGCCATCAGGGAGGTCATAAGGCGCATCGAGATTTTTCTGAAAAGCATCGTCTTCCGCGCCCGACGCCTTCCCAGGAAGATCGCTCTGCCGCCGCTGCGCTTTATCCCTCAGGCCCTGGCGGCAGTTCGGGGTGCAGCCGGGCGGGGAGCTGAGCGCGCTTCGGAATTCATTCGCGTGAGACGACTCGCTTTCCCTTCGAAGCTGCCAGGGCCAAAGAGCGCTGGTGCGCTCCCCCTTATGCCCGAAATGCGCGTCGGACGGTTTGCGGTCTTCTTAATCGTGGCAGCAGTGGCATTCCTCTTGGGTCGGGTCACCGCACCGCCAATTGCGGGGAGCGGCGCCCGCGAGCTCGCGCCTCGTCCACCGCCGATCGTGTCTTCGGAACCACCTGCTGCACCACTGGCGGCTGGGCAAGGCCAGACGATCGCGCTCCAGTCTGGCGAAGGAACGGAGAGTGCACACGAGCGGACGCCGGAGGCCAACCCTCCACCGCCCATTCCTGCTCCCATGCCTCATCCACAGAACGCCCTTCACACAACGCCGGGGGCTCCCAAGCACGTCCTCGTGAAGATTGATGCTCACCCTCGGGCGCGGATCTGGATCGACGGTCATGACGTTGGGCGGACACCACTTGGGCGGGTGCCACTTGCACCGGGCCGCCACAACTTCCAAGTCACCTTTGCAGATGGACGCAAGATCCACCGCAACCTGGAGATTCAGCACGGGACGCACGCTGTGAATTTCCATTGAAACAAAACCCACTCTCAAGTCCGTTCCGTCTTCGTTGTGAGAGATATCTCCGGCTGAGAAGCCCTTGGTCACGTGATGCGCACTGGCATCGACGCGGATTTTGCACCTCGCTCTGAGACGGCACGTGGGCCGAAAGAGAGGCCGTGGCTGTGACCCCATTGCGGACTCACGACGCGGTCTTGGAGTTGGGGTGTAGAATCAGCGGGGACTCTCGAAATTCCTTTACCGGCTCCTTGGGCTGTTGTGGTCATGAGCACCGAATCGGTGGCTTCCTCGAACTCGCGATCGGCTGGCCTCTGCTTCTTTTACCCGCAAGTTCGGCCGGGTGGCTCGTCTGCGATGGATGTGTTCGCCAGGCCTTTGTTCGGGACCTGCTACGGGCCACAAAGCTCACGCTGTATGTCGCGGGTCTGGCACTCGTCTCGGAGCTGGATCACAGGTTCTCATCGGGTGGCCTCGAAGGTGATTCGAGCCCCGCCTTGTACGCGTCCTTGCTCTCCGCGGCGGGTACGATCGCCATTGGCGTGGTCTGTCATCTTCGTTGGAAGCGCAAGTTTGCGATCGAATCTCAGCTCTTCGAAAGAGCGGAACCGAATTGCACGCCGACTCGGTCGAGCCCCTTCGAGTCTCCAATTCTACGATCCTGACTTCTATGCCCGAAATGCCCCTCAACCCGCGGCTCAAGCGAAAGACCGAGTGTCGGGCACCACTTCAGCGTAGAAGTGCAGGGGGTCCGCTGCCGTACAGAGGGGGCACTCGATGGCGACTCAAGCTGGCATCCGCACCTTTGAGGATGCGGTAGCGCTCGTCACCGGAGGCGCATCGGGCATCGGAAAGGCGCTCACGGAAGCCCTGTCCAGCCGAGGGTGCGTCGTTGTGGCGGCCGACCGCGATGCCGAAGCCGCTGATGAAGTTGCACGATCTACGCAAGGCCGGGGGGCGGTCGGCACCTTTCTTGACGTGAGGGACCCCAAGGGATTCCAAGAGGTGGTGAGGCGGACCTTCGAGACGCACGGGCGCCTCGACTTCCTCTTCAACAACGCCGGCATCACGGGCGGGGGCGAGGTAGTCAACAGCACGATCGACGACTGGCGAGCGGTCATCGAGGTCAACCTGTTCGGCGTGATCCACGGCGTCTTGGCCGCCTATCCGCTGATGCGACGGCAAGGGTTCGGGCACATCGTGAATACAGCGTCCATGGCAGGCTTGGTGCCTACACCATTCGCCGCGAGTTACTCGACGACCAAGCACGCGGTTGTGGGGCTTTCGAAAGCTCTTCGAGCCGAGGCAAGCTACGAGGGAGTCCGAGTCAGCGTGCTGTGCCCCGGTGCCATTCGGACGCCTATTCTAGAGGGGGGCCGGTACGGCGTGCTCACCCCGGGGATCCCGGAGGATGAGCAGCGACGCATTCTGCGACAGTTCTGGCAGCGGTACCGACCCATGGACCCGTTGCGATTCGCTCACGCTGCCCTCGACGCGGTCGCTCGTGACAAAGCGATCGTGGTCATCCCTTCCTGGTGTCTTTGGTGGATCGAACGCGCTTCGCCGACTCTCAGTCTCTTCCTGGCGAGGAGGGTCCTCGCAAAGAGCATGCGGGGTCTCTTTGGACCGGGGTGCGTCCAGGGACGAGACACCCACCCAATCCTGAAGGGGTACCGCCCGGCGAGACACCGCCTCGGCAACTGCGAGCGAGCTGAGCCCGAGCCATGAGCATACGACTTTAATGAGCCCCGACCTGCGAGTACTGAGACACGCCGACGCAGAGTCATTCCTAAAATGCGCCGAACCCTGGCTCCTAAAGGCCGAGGCACAAAACAACCTCATCCTTGGACTCGCGCACTCGCTACGAGCGGAGCCCTCCTCCGACAGCTCTCATCCATGGCTCCTCTCCATTCAGCAGCGCAACTCGGTCGTCGCTTGCGCCCTTCGGACGCCACCCCGCGCCCTCCTCGTCTCGCGGATGGAACCCGCGGCAGTTGATGCGCTCATCCATTCACTCCGCGCGGAGCTGCCTTCACTCCCAGGGGTGATAGGACCCGAGCCAAGCGCAGGCGAGTTCGCGGCTCGATGGTCGAGGCTTCAGCAGCAGCCTTCGCAGGCCCGGATGCGCCAGCGCTTCTACGTCCTGCACCAAGTGCGCGGGAACCTTCCTGCAACGCCAGGTCGCCTGCGACAGGCCACGTCATCTGATCTTCGGCAAGTGGCCGAGTGGGTGGCACAGTTCACGGAGGAAGCGGCAACCGGCGACTCCGACGACCCGCAAGAGGTGGCCGGGCGAGTCATTGGCCGAGGCCAGCTCTACCTCTGGCAAGCTTCAAATCCGGTGAGCATGGCTGCGTGGACGGGTGCTACACCGAGCGGTAGGCGCCTGGCCCTGGTCTTCACCCCGCCGGCCGAGCGACGACGCGGGTATGCCTCTGCGTGCGTAGCCGCCCTAAGCGGTACGATCCTCTCCATGGGAAACAGCTACTGCTGCTTGTACGCGGATCTCGCAAATCCGACATCGAACGCCATCTATGCGCGCATTGGCTATGAGCCCCTCTACGAGGTCACGCAATATTCTCTCGCGCGTGGGCCGTAGGACCGACGGGCATGATCCCCGGTGGGATTGTCAGACGGGTGTCACTTGCGCTTAGGAGGAGCGGAGGACCGATCTCGCCCGCAAGTCTGACCACGCCAAAGAAGTCTGCTCAGCGACCAGAGTTCGTTCCGAAGGACTTTCGCCATTGGCGAAGAGATGGGGGCCTGCGAGTAGTAACCGCGAAGCAGCGACTTGGCGCGGTCAGGATTGTGAGGCAGCAGCAGTCTTCAGGGGGAGGATGGGAAACATGCGAGAGGAAGTTCGAGTCGAGATCACGCCCACTCAAAGCGTGACTGCGCTTGTCTATTCCGCTACGGGGCGTGAACGAGCGGGGATTACCTTGATCCTCGGTCACGGAGCTGGCGCAGGTCAAACGAGTGGATTCATGGTGACTTTGGCGACCGAGCTTGCTGCGCGCGGGTTTGACACAGCCACCTTCAACTTCTGTTACATGGAGGACGGCCGTCGCGTTCCCGATCCGAACGACAAACTGGAGGCTTGTTATCGGGCTGTGATCGAGACGATCCGCGATCACGAGAAGTTCGGCCGCAATGTGCTTGTCATCGGCGGCAAGTCGATGGGTGGGCGGATCGCCTCGCAGGTTGCTGCTCAGGATGCTGTGGATGTGGCTGGGTTAGTCCTCCTTGGCTATCCGTTGCATCCTCCCGGAAGGCCCGAGAACCTTCGCGTGAGGCACTTATCGGACGTCAAGGCTCCGATGCTATTCGTGCAAGGATCACGAGACACATTCGGCACGCCTGCGGAGCTGCAACCGTTTATCAAAAAGCTC
>Ga0116216_10001056_pt1 | contig 19509 bp, 19 predicted proteins | sample Sb_taG_11_FD_89696 | JGI IMG/M metagenome (GOLD analysis project Ga0116216, IMG submission 89696) | Peat soil microbial communities from Weissenstadt, Germany - Sb_50d_3_AS metaG | ecosystem: Environmental > Terrestrial > Soil > Wetlands > Peat | place: Germany: Weissenstadt | collected 2010-09-21
CAGAATTGGTGGTTTCGGTGTCTTCATCCATCAAAAACATAAACCATTACTTTTGATTTGTCCAGCTTTTTCTTTTGACAAGAGAAATAAAGTACTTCGTCTTGCAAAGTAAGTGACATTGGGCTGAAGCCTGCCCCACCAGGGCTGAAGTGAGACGTCGCTTTAGATCCTCTTGACATCCCACAGGAGTCATGTCAGAATCCTCTATGCATCCCACAGGAGGGCGCATGGCGGAAGACCGGTCGGAGATTTTGCAGGGCACGCTGGATTTGATGGTGTTGCAGACGCTGGAGGCGATGGGGCCGATGCACGGATTCGGCATCGCGCGGCGCATCGAGCAGGTGAGTGAAGAGGCGCTGCTGGTGAACCAGGGGACGATCTATTTGTGCCTGGTGCGCCTGGTGCAGAAGCGGTGGATTCGCGCGGAGTGGGGCACGTCGGAGAATAATCGCAGGGCGAAATTCTACTCCATCACCAACGCGGGGCGGAAACAACTGGCTGCGGAGGCCAAGAGCTGGGAGCGGGTGGCGGGCACGATCGGACGCCTGCTGCAGCTCACGCCGAGGAGCTGACACGATGCTGACGAAACTGCAATACCTGATGGCGCGCATGGGCGCTTTTCTACGGGCTGGCGGCATGGATCGGGATTTCGACGAAGAGCTGGAAACGCACCTGACGATGCTGGCCGAGGAATACACGCGGCGCGGCATGTCCGCGGACGAGGCGCGACGCGCGGCGCGGATGGAGTTGGGCGGGCGCGCGCAACTGCGGGAAGCGCACCGGGCCACGCGCGGGCTACCGCTGGTCGAGGGGTTCTTCCAGGATATTCGGTATGCGCTGCGGGCGCTACGCAAGAATCCCGGGTTCACGGCGATTGCGGTGCTGACGCTGGCGGTGGGGATCGGGGTCAATACCGCGGTGTTTACGGCTTACAACGCGATGGCACTGCGTCCCTTGCAGGCGACGGAGCCGGAGCGGGTAATGCAGATCTCGCGGAGCAACCGCGATCCTTCGTTTTCGTATCGCGACTACACGTGGTACCGGGAACACAACCGGAGCTTCACAGGGCTGGCCGCGATGGAATTCGAGGTATTCTCCATGAGCGGAGTCAGCGCCGCGGTTCCTGCCGGCGGCGGGATTGTGGGCGCGGCCGGTATCGAGCTTCCGCGAGTGTTGCCGGGGGCATCTGAGCCGGTGAACGCGGTGGTGGTTTCGGGCAACTACTTTCAGGTGCTCGGGGTGGAGGCAGCGATGGGGCGCACCTTCCTGCCGGAAGAGGATTCGCCGGCGGCGCAGCCTGTACTGCTGGTCAGCAACAACTTCTGGAAACGGCGGTTCGCAGGCGATCCAGGAACCCTGGGGCGCCGCCTGAGGCTGAATGGCATCGACGTCACCGTGATCGGCATCGCACCGCCCGATTTCACGGGGACGTGGGCCACGGTTCCGGACTTGTGGGTACCGCTGGTGGTCGAATCGCGGCTGACATCGAGGCCTGAGATACTGCATCGCGGCCGGATCTATGGGCGCTTGCGGCCGGGCGTTTCGAAGCGGCAGGCGGAAGCAGAGATGAATGCGTTGGCGCACGAGCTGCGCACGGAATTCCCGTCAAGAACACAGGCAGGAATGCCTGTGCCACTGGTGCTGGGGCTGGCGAACACCGGCGGAAACACCAACGACAACAACTCCGTGGCCGGACCGCTGTTGATGCTGGGGTCGGTGGGATTGGTCCTGCTGATTGCGTGAGCCAATGTGGCAAGCCTGCTGCTGGCGCGGTCCGCGGCAAGGCAGCGTGAGATCGCGATTCGACTGGCGATCGGGGCCAGCCGCGGGCGGCTGATCCGGCAGTTGTTGACCGAGAACCTGGTGATGAGCGTGATGGCAGGCGCGCTGGGAATGGTCTTCTCGTGGTGGTCGCTGCACGCTCTGATGGTGCAGCTTGCGGCCTCGCCGCTCGGCATGGTGGGCACGGTGGCGCTGCACATCGCGCCCGACCAGCGCGTGCTGGGCTACATGCTGTTGCTGGCGTTGGGCGCTACGGTGGCGTTCGGGCTGGCTCCGGCGCTCGAAGCATCGCGGCCCAACCTCAGCTCCGGCCTCAAGGACGAAGGCGCGGCCTTCGGAGGACACTTGCGCAAGTCGCGTCTGCGCGATTTGATGGTGGGCGCGCAGGTGGCGGTGTGCCTGATGCTGTTGATTACGGCCGGACTCCTGGCGCGTTCTTCGCAGCGGACGCTGGAGATCGATCTTGGTTTCGACTATCGCAATATCGTGTCGCTGGACGTAGTGTTTCCGCCGGCGGCTTCACCAGCCAGGATTGCCGCCACGCGGGCGCAACTGGGACAACAACTGGCGGCGCTGCCGGAGATCGAATCGGTAGCGGTGACCTCGCACATTCCACTGATGCACGGGGGGCTCAGGGAGGCGACGTTCACGCTCGGGGGCCGGGAAATCCCTGCGATTTACACCCTCGTGACTCCGTCATATTTCGCGGCGATGAAGATCCCGATTGTGCGGGGACGCAACTTCACGATGCAGGAGTCGCGCGACGGTGTCAATTTCGACGGCATTTCCGCGATCGTGAGCGAAGCGACAGCGCGGCGGTTCTGGCCAGGGGAAGATGCGCTCGGGAAGCGATTGGTTTTCAGCTCCGGCCGTGACTTGGGGCCCTTGGTGAAGGGCGCCGGCGTGGTGGTGGGCATCGCCAGGGACGTGCGCAGCCGGGTGCTGGAGCGTGTGGACGAGACCTGCATCTACTTTCCGGTGACCATGGCGTTTGGGGGCGCGGGCGAGGCGGGTTTTCACACCTCGGGTTTTGTGATGAGGGCGCGCGCGCATGAGGACAGAGCGGTATCCGCGATCCAGCGCGAATTACAGGACAGCTTCGGCGAGCTGCAGGCTGCGGTAGGCGATTCGCGGACGGCGTTTACGAATCAGACCTGGTTCGTGGCGTCGCGATTGGGCGCGATCGCGGCGGCCATTATCGGGATTTTCGGATTGTTGATGGCGTCGGTGGGGATACATGGGACAGTGGGGTTTGCGGTGACGCAGAGGACGCAGGAGATCGGGGTGCGGATGGCGCTCGGGGCGCGGGGCGGGGATGTGCTGGGGATGGTGCTCGCGGAGACTATGCGGCCGGTGGCGGTGGGGCTGGCCGTGGGGTTTCTGGTGGCGGCGATGGTGTCGCGGCTCATGGTGTCGCGGCTGTTCGGGTTGAGCGCCCTGGATCCGGTGGCGTTTTGGGGGGCCTCGGCGTTTCTGGCGGCGGTGGCTTTGCTGGCGGGGTATGTTCCGGCGCGGCGGGCGACGCGGGTGGATCCGATGATTGCGCTGCGGTACGAGTGAGGAGGGGGCGGGCAGCTACATTAGCATTAGCCTGCCCTGCGTTCGGCTTCCATAGGCAAGGGCTCCGGTGCGGCGGGCGGAGTTCGACAATGAAGGCCCCGATTGGTGTCAGGCAACCACTCCCGCTTTCCTTTGGAAGCCCGCTGGTTGTTTTTTTTAGCAGGCGGCTCCGAGATCATCGCTTTTTCCGGGGCTGCGCAATCTGAAGAAGCGGTAGCAGGATCTCCCGCCAGTTTTCGAGCGACCCATTCACGCCGTTGATTTCGAGATCCTCGTCACCGTAGTAGATCTCAAGCCGTCCCTCGCAGCACCCGCACCGAAGCAGGTACCTGGGCAAGACGCGACCCGTGCCGCGCTTTCGGCCGGCGCGATGAAAGACGCGGATGGCACACGCGCCTTCCGGTTCCGGCCGCATGATCCCCATGCGCCGCTGCAGTTTCAGGGGCGCCGTCGTTGTGGTGCTGCGCGTATTTTGTTTGGCTCTCTTTGCTTTGTATCCCATGGTAGGACTCAGAATTAAGCGTATCGCACGGCCAGCGGATTTCCCCTGTCGGGAAAGGCTCCAGCCTTCGTGTGCGGGGCGCCGGGCGAAGGTGGGGAATTGGAGGGGAAGGCGGCCTAGTATTACTGTGTTGCAAAAGTGGGGCAGCCAATCCTGGCTGCGGATGGAATCCTGCCCCACCAAGAAGGAGCGCCGACATGGGTGTCGACGCGGCACGCTGAGAGCGTGCGCCACGGAGCAGGCTGAAGCATGCCTGCCGCTGGCTCGACAAACTCCAGGCAAGATTGCCTGCCCCGCAGAGCAGCAGAGCCGCAACCAAACCGGAGGGCGAGGAGCCAGAACTCAGGAGCCTGAAGCCAGAATCAGCAGGCGGGGCCCCTGCCGCTTAAAGAAGATCTTCTACTGGGCATTTTATCCAACAAGGCAGGCCACAAAAAACGATGGCCTGCCCCACAGAGCAGGAGAGGAGCCAGAATCAGCAGGCGGGGCCCCTGCCAAAAAATCTTCTCAAGGAGGAAAGAAATGGAGCTACTGCAATACTCGTGTGGACGATCCGCACGGTAGGTTTCCGGCTACAATGATAAGCTTCAGACGCCTACATGAATTTCTCGCAGCAGTTTCTTTCCGAGGCAAAGACGGTCATCGACCGGCTGGACACGGACCAGATCGAGCGCATGGCCGCTCTGCTGGCCGCGACGCGGGCGGGCGGCGGGCGGCTGTTTATTCTGGGCGTCGGAGGAAGCGCGGCCAATGCGTCGCATGCGGTCAACGATTTCCGCAAGATCGCGGGCATGGAGGCCTACGCGCCCACCGATAACGTGTCGGAGTTGACGGCGCGGACCAATGACGAGGGCTGGGCGACGGTGTTCGAGAGCTGGCTGCGGACCAGCCGCCTGCGGAAGGAAGACGCCGTGCTGGTATTCTCGGTGGGCGGCGGGAACGTGGAGAAGAACGTCAGCCCGAACCTGGTGCGGGCGCTGGAATATGCCAGGAGCGTGGGCTCGAAGATCCTGGGGATTGTGGGCCGCGATGGCGGTTTTACGGCGCAGGCGGCGGATGCCTGCGTGATCATCCCGACGGTCAACCCGGTGCACACCACCCCGCACGCCGAGGCGTTTCAGGCCGTGGTGTGGCACCTGCTGGTCTCGCATCCGGAGGTGAAGCAGGCGGAGACGAAATGGGAATCGGTACGCTGAGGGACCACACAGGCAAGAATGCCTGTGCCACTGGACCAACACAGGCAGGAATGCCTGTGCCACTGGGAGGAGCACACAGGCAAGAATGCCTGTGCCACTGGGAGGAGCACACAGGCAAGAATGCCTGTGCCACTGAGAGAGACCACACAGGCAAGAATGCCTGTGCCACTGAGAGGGAGCACACAGGCAAGAATGTCTGTGCCACTCTGAGAGGGGTCTTCCTGGATCGCGACGGCGTGCTGAACGAAGCGGTGATGCGTGAGGGCAAGCCGTATCCGCCCGGGTCGGCGGCGGAGGTCAAAATCATAGCGGACGCGGCGGCGGCGCTGGCGAGACTGAAGGCGCGGGGACTGCCGCTCATCGTGGTGACCAATCAGCCGGACGTGGCGCGCGGGGCGCAAACGGTGGAGGAGGTGGAGGCGATTCACGAGCGGATCCGGAGCGAGCTGCCGGTGGACGACGTGCTGAGCTGCCTGCACGACGATGGCGACGGCTGCACGTGCCGCAAGCCCAAGCCCGGCCTGATTCTGGAAGGTGCGATACGATACGGTATCGACACCCGGCGCAGTTTTATGATTGGGGATCGTTGGCGCGACATGGATGCGGGAAAGAGTGCCGGTTGCCGGACGGTGTGGATCGATCGCGGCTATCATGAGCGTGGACCTTCGGTGGCGCCGGATGTGCGGGTGGGCTCGTTGAGCGAAGCGGTGACGTGGATTCTGGAGCAAATCGATTCCGAAAAAGCTAGAACCTGATGTAAAGGTCGGGCTGGTGGGAGCCGGGTATGTGAGCGCGTATCATGCCCGGGCGCTCCGCAGCCTGCCGTTCGTCGAGATCGCCGGCGTGGCCGATCCCGACCAAAGCCGCGCAGAAGCACTGGCGGCGAAATTCAAAATCCCCCGGGTGTTTCCGTCGCTGAAGGCCATGGCGGAGGCGCGGCCGAACGTGATCCACGTGCTGACTCCTCCGGCCACGCACGCGGCCACGGTTCTGGAGGCGTTGGAGATGGGCTGCCACGTGTTCGTGGAGAAGCCCATGGCGGAGACGGCGGCGGATTGCAACCGCATGATCGCGGCGGCGCGCGAGCGTGGGCTGGTGCTGTCGGTGAACCACTCGGCACGCATGGATCCGATCGTGCTGAAGGCACTGGAGCGGCTGCGCAGCGGGGAGTGCGGCGAGATTACCGGCGCGGATTTCTTGCGCAGCTCGGATTACACGCCGTATGGCGGCGGGACGGCGCTGCCGGCGCCATTTCGCAACGGCTCGTACCCGTTTCAGGACCTGGGCGTGCACGGGCTGTACCTGCTGGAGGCGTTTCTCGGCACGATCCGGCACGCCGATATCCGCTACTACGCGAGCGGCATGGGGGATCCGAACCTGGTGTTCGACGAATGGCGGGCGATGCTGGAATGCCAGAGGGGCACGGGGCAGATTTACCTTTCGTGGAACGTGCGGCCCATCCAGAACGAGATCATCGTGCACGGCACGCGCGGGGTGATGCACGTGGACCGCTACCTGCAAATCATCACCGTGCGGCGGACTTATCCGGGGCCCAAGGCGGTGCAGCGGATGGTGGGAGCGGGGCTGAATTCGCTGAGTATGCCGTGGAAGGTCGCGGCGAATGCCGTGCGGTTCGCGACCGGGCGGCTGGTTCCCAGTCCGGGCATACAGGTTTCGGTGGTGAAGTTCCACGAGGCGCTGCGCAAGGGGGAGGCTCCGCCGGTACCGGCCGAAGAGGGGCGGCGGGTGATCGCGCTGATCGAGGAGGTGTCACGGCGGGCGGATGCGGACAAAGGATACTACCTGGCGGAGTCGCGGACCGTGCCGCTGCCGCGCATCCTGGTGACGGGAGCGCACGGCATGCTGGGGCAGGCGCTGGTGCGGCGGCTGATGGAATTCGGAGAGCCGCTGCGGCTGGCGGTGCGGAGGCCTCCCGAGACGCCGCCGGGCGAGCGGGTCCAGTTAGTCTTCGGCGACCTGGGCGATCCGGACTATGTGGACCGCGCGGTGCAGGGCATGGATGTGGTATTTCATGTGGGCGCGACGATGCGGGGAGGGGTCGCCGAGTTCGCCAGCGGTACCGTGTGGGGCACGCGTAATGTCGTGGATGCTTGCGAGAGGCACGGGGTTCGCAGGCTGGTGTACGTGAGCTCGATGAGCGTTTTGCATAACGCCGGGCACCTGCCGGAGGCGCCGGTCACCGAGACGTTTCCTTACGAGCCGCGCGGCGCCATGCGCGGCCTGTATACGCAGACCAAGCTGGAGGCCGAGCGGACGGTGCTGCAGGCGGTGGAGGAAAATCGCATTTGCGCGGTGGTGCTGCGTCCCGGGCAGATTTACGGACCGGGCGCGGAGAAGGCGCCGCCGGCGGGCACGATCGCGGTGGGAGGGCGCTGGCTGGTGGTGGGATCGGGCGCGCACTATGTGCCGCTGGTCTATATCGAAAACGTGGTGGATGCGCTGCTGCTGGCGGCGCAGCAGGAACTTCCCAACGGCTCGATTTTTCAACTGGTGGATCCGGAGGGCATCCGGCAGAAAGACTACGTGCAGTGGGTGAGGCGGTCGGGGCGCAAGGTGCGGGTGTGGTACGTTCCGGCGTGGTTGCTGCAGTGTGCCGGGGCGGGGGCTGTGGCGCTGGGGAAGGTGTTGCGGCGGCCGGCGCCGTTGAGCCCGTACCGGGTGAAATCGATCGCGCCGCTGTGGCCCTGCGACTGTACGGCGGCGCATACGCAGCTCGGGTGGAAGCCGCGGTACAGCGTGCAGGAGGGGATGGGAATTACGTTTCCGGCGGGGAAGTGAAAAACGGATTCGCCGCGGAGGCGCAGAGGCACGGAGATAAGCGCGGAGAAAAACGGAGAGAAAATCCAAACCTGAGAACGCCGAGGCGGCAGAGAGCGCTGAGAAAACACCGCTGGGCGGGGGAATGTTGATCCGGAACCGGCGGGGTAGATCACGGTTCTGCGTGACCCCCTTACGTGCGGTACGCGTCCTTGCGGTTATCGACACTGTATACCCGAATGACATGGTTGCCTTCGGGCTTCAGAATCACGCGCCAGTCGCCTACCCGAAAACGGTAGCGGCCCTGCTGGTCAGTGGTGAGCTTCCGAATGTCGCCGGCGCCTGTGCGGCCGTAGCGCCCGAGCGCGTGCAGGATCGTCAAAGCTTAGTTCCTCTCGATGCGGCGCAGATCGGCTCGTGCGGCCGGCTCCCAGGCGAACCGGCTCATTGTTCCGCTTCGCTCAAGCCAAACTCGCGCAGAATCTCTTCATGAGGGATCAGCGGTTCGCCGCGCTTTTCACGATGTTCGGCCTCCGCCAGGGCGGCCTTTTCATGTTCCGACAAGGGCTGATCGTCCAACGGCGCCATCAGCAGCGATAGCTCCACCGGGTCCAGCAGCGCCCGCAGGATTTTGTGTGCGGTGGCTACGTCGCTATCTGGAATGTGGTCGACCAGCATGCGCAGTTCTTCCCGCATGGAAGCGGCTTCGACGTTGGCCATAGGCCCTCCTCTTCGATTCTACTCGTCTTCCTCCGCCGTTTCCGCAGCGCCCATAGCCTCACCGAGGTGTACTCGGTGCTGACGAGGACGCCCTTCAATCCGCCTCTCTACCCGAGTGAAGCGTGGAAGATCATCGAGGGGATGATTCCTTCCTCACATGGAATTCGTGCCCCTCACACCCGCGGAGCACCCGACGTGGTTGGCCTCTGTGCTGCCGACGGCTGGGCCGGCGGCAGGGTCAATGACGCGGTTCACTTGCGTTGTGCGCAAAAGGCCTGATGCGACCGGCGTCTACACCTTGCAAGGAAAGCGAGCTTCGCGCTCTGGCCGGAGAGCGCTGGGTAGACAAGATTTGTACGCCATGAGTGTGCGTTTGCGTGCCTGCTGCTCCTGATTCCAAGTGCCTGACGTTCCCGGGCAGGCCTGATCCACTCAATACGTAATACGGTAAATTTCCATTGCGCCGTAGAATTCGTTGGAGACGCGGCCGGCGAGCGTGCCTTGCCGCCGGACGAGCTCGGTGGCTTGGGCGCGCAGCCTGGCGAAATCGTCTTCGCCGTGACCGGAGCCGTTCACCATGACGCGGTCGTACAAGATGAGGTACTCAGGCTTCAGTTTCTGCACGGCGAAATCCAAGGGCGTACGGTCGTAGGCGTAGTAGGTGCGGTCGTGGAGCGCCATCCACATGGTCGTGATACCCCACACGGAAGCTCCGGGCGGGATGATGGCGCGGAGTTGGCGGGCAACGGCCGGATAGTCGGCGGTCCGGTATTGGTAGATGAAGTAGGCATTGCCGGCGAGCTGCGTCAACAACACGATGGCGAGGGTTCCGCCGGCCAGCAGGCGCGCCCGGCGGTTGAGGAGCTCGGCCAGCACCCAGCCCAGCACAATGGCGAACAGGGGAGAGAGCAATACCAGGTAGCGCGGGCCCTTATTGACCATGTAGACGAACCACGCGAGGTTGGCAGCCAGGAGAATGACCATGGGGATGGCGAGCTTTCGGCGCGCGCGGAAGAAATACACGAAAGCCGCCAACTGGATGAGGGCGAGATGAATCCGCAGGGGGAGGCGCAGGGGCAGCAGGACGCGCTGGCTGCTGAGGCCGATGAAATCGGACCAGCGGTCGAGCTCGCCGACGATGCGCTCGCGGAGCGGGTTGCCGACTTTCGACAGGTAGGCGTCGCGAAAGCCGGCGATGTGCGCGGGGTCGGAAAAACACCAGGCGGCATACGCGGCGACGGGCACCACCGCGGCGACGATAAAGATCCACACCATGGGCTGCCGCCATACGGCGATGCCGTAGTGCAGGCAGAAGAACAGTCCCAAACAGCAGAGGAAAGGGAAGCCCAGGGGATGGCAGTCGAGTGCGAGGCCGCAGGCGAGGCCGGACCCCAGCGATAGGATCAGGGACTGCCGGCGAATCGCGCGGAAATAGAGCAGCACGGCGAGCCAGCACAGGAACGTAGTCATGGTTTCGGCGCGCGCGGTGCGCGAAGCGATGACGAGGAAGTTGTCGCTGGCTACCAGCAGGGCCGCCAGCGCGGCGCACCACGGGCCGCCCAGGTCGAGCGCCAACAGGAAGACGACGATTACGGTGGCGATGCCGGCCAGGGCCGAGACGCCGCGTGCTTGTGGGATGCCGAGCCCGAATGCGGCAAAAGACGCGGCCATGGCGAGGTGTTGCAGGGGCGGTCCGACATCGGCCGCGAATCGCGGGTCGGCAGGGAAAATGGGCATGCGCAGCCGGCCTTCCTGGACCAGCGTCCAGGACCCGTTGGACAGCCAGCTTTCGTCCTCGACCCATCGGGTGCGCATCAGGACGGTGGATTCCACGAGGAGCAGCAGACAGGCTGCGAAGAGGATGAGAAGCGCCGGCCGGTGCATGCGTTCTTTCAATGAGGCTTTCTGGCCACCACCAGGCAACTGCCGCCGAGCCTGACGGGCCGGCGCGCAGCGATGCGGCGCAATTCGCGTCGCGTGAACCAGCCAATCACGCGCTGAGCCGCCGGGCTGGCAGTCTGGAGGTCCTTCCGCAGGCGCTCACGATTGTCCTTCTTCGGTACGACGCCCAGGCGAAAGGGAAGGGCGCGGAGGCAGAAGATGGGCGCGATGAGAAAGTCGAAAAAGCAGGTGGCGAACTCCACTTGAAAGCCGCTGTCCGCCAGCACGCCGCACAGCCCTTTGAGAGTATATCGCCTTTGGTGGCCACCCACGGCATCCTCGCGGCTCCAGAGCCACCGGAAGGCCGGCACGGTGATATAGATGCGGCCGCCGGGCACCAGGTAACGGTGAACATCGGAGAGGAACAGGCCGTCGTGGCGAATGTGTTCGACCACGTCGAACAGGCCAACGGCAGGAAGCGTGGCGGCGAAAAAGCCGGCGTCCTGGAGAGTCGACCGCACGACGCACGAGACGCCGCGGCGGTGCGCGTTGCGAGCACCGGCGGGGCCCGGCTCGACGAGCACGACCTCGATACCGGCGTCCTGCAGGGCTTTGGCGACGAAGCCGTTGCCGCCACCGACGTCGAAAAATGTGCCGGGCGGGGGAAAGGAACGGACAGCGCTCAGGATGCATTGGTTGCGGTGGGCGAACCAGAAGGAGCCGTCTTCCACCGCGAAGCAGACATCGTTATCCCCTTCCAGGTAGGAAATCGCGGACACCGTGGGCGAGGCCCAGAGACCGTCGGACCCGAGTTGCAGATTCGACGCGATTGCTGATAGCGCCAGCGCCGGCATAGGCGAGAAAGATCTTTGAGTATACACTTTCTGCGCCGGGGCGGGCTTTAGGCTACATTAGCGAAAGCCGCGTCCGGTTCCTCGCCACGCCTTAGTCTGATCGCGGGCGCCGTGGAAGACGTGGAGCACCAGGATGCCGGACCGCCGCTTACGGTAGTAGATCTTGTACGTCCCCGAAACAAACGACCGAACGCCGCTTCCGTAGGAGTCTTCTTGCCGCCCCACATTCGGACTATCTCCAAGGGAGATGATGGTCTGGATAATTCCGGTGAGCACCTTCTCGGCGGGCTCAAGTCCAGCTTTCCCGTGGATGTAGCGCGCGATTTCAAGCAGATCGCGCTCGGCATCTTTCGAGAGACGGTAATGGCTCACGTGCGCTTCTTCCCGCCCGCTGGTTTACCGATGTCTGAAATGATTCTCTTCCCGAGAGTTTTCAGTCCGGCAGCGTCGTAATCGGTGTATTCGCCGCGCCGCACGGATGCTAGAGATGCCTTGATTCTGCGCGCGGTTTCTTCGGTATCTTCCTGGGGCAGACGGCGGCGCGCCTGCCGGTCTTTCTCCAGCTTCATGCCGCGCAAGGCTTCGCGCATCACCTCGCTGGCATTGTTGTAAAGGCCGCTCTTAACCGCGCCTCTCACAAATTCCGCGAGCTGCGGTGTGAGGGAAACATTCATCAGTTGTGTCCTGCCCGGCATTGGAAACACTCCCATTTCCGACCGTACGTGAGCCAACAATGTTTGTCAAGTATTGTTGGGGCGCCGGGGCGCCGATCTCTTGCCGATACCTTCCGGCCGGCGGCCCAATAGACAAAGTCCTACCTCCAATGAGACCCTATCTGTAAGGCGTGTGCCGCAAGGGGGATGAGACGAGCCCGATGAAATCCGTTACCGATCTGAAAGTGAAACTCTTCGCCGATGGCGCCGAGAAAAAGAGCATGCTGGAGTTGTATGCCAATCCGGCGATCCGCGGATTCACGACCAACCCGACGCTCATGCGGAAGGCCAATATCACAGACTACGAGGCCTTTGCGCACGATATTCTGGCGGCCATTCCGGACCGTCCGATTTCGTTCGAGGTATTCGCCGACGAGTTCGACGAGATGGAGCGGCAGGCGCGGCTCATCAACACCTGGGGGCCGAATGTGTACGTCAAGATTCCGGTGACCAACACGAAGCGGGAATCGGCCTGCGCGTTGATCCACAAGCTCTCGCATGCGGGCATCAAAGTGAACGTCACGGCGATACTGACGCTCGACCAGGTTTGCGCGGTGGCGGCGGCGCTGGCGGATGGGGCGGCTTCCAACGTCAGCGTGTTCGCGGGGCGCATCGCCGATACGGGCGTCGACCCGGTGCCCATCATGGCGCAGGCGGTGCGCATGCTCGAGCCACATCCGCAGATCGAGCTGATCTGGGCCAGCCCGCGCGAGTTGCTGAACGTGTTTCAGGCGGACGCGGTGGGCTGCCACATCATCACGGCCACGCCCGACGTGCTGAAGAAGCTGGCACTGGTGGGCAAGGACCTCACCGAGTACTCGCTCGAGACCGTGCAGATGTTCGCCGGCGATGCGGCCAAATCCGGCTTCATGCTATGAGCTACCGGATCCCGTTCAACAAGCCGGGCCTTGCGGGCGACGAGCTGCGCTATATCGCGGACGCCATCACGCAGGGGCACAGCGCGGGAGACGGCGACTACACGGCGAAATGCCACGCGTTCCTGCAGGCGAGACTCAACGCGGCGCGGGTGCTGCTGACCACGTCGTGCACGCACGCCATCGAAATGGCGGCGCTGCTGCTGGATATCCAGCCGGGCGATGAAGTGATCGTGCCGGCGTTTACGTTCGTCTCCACGGTGAACGCGTTTGTGCTGCGGGGGGCGCGGCCGGTGTTCTGCGACATACGGCCGGACACGCTCAACCTGGACGAGAGCCAGGTGGAGCGGGCGATTACGCCACGCACCAGGGCGATTGTGCCGGTGCATTATGCCGGGGTGGGGTGCGAGATGGACGCCATTCTGGCGACGGCCGCGCGGCACGGCGTAAGGGTGGTGGAGGACAACGCGCACGGTCTATTCGCGCGCTACAAGGGCCGCTACCTGGGGACCTTCGGGGATCTCGCGACGCAGAGTTTCCACGAGACCAAGAACATTATCTGCGGCGAGGGCGTAGCGCTGGTGATCAACGATCCGGCATATGTGGAGCGGGCCGAGATCGTGCGCGAAAAAGGCACCAACCGCGCGCGCTTTTATCGCGGGCAGGTGGACAAGTACACGTGGGTGGATATCGGGTCGAGCTATTTGCCCTCGGACATTCTGGCGGCGTTTCTCTACGCGCAGCTCGAACGCTACGAACAGATCGACGCGACGCGGGAGCGCATCTGGCGGCGCTACGACGAAGGGCTGCGGGACTGGGCGCGGGAGAACGGAGTGGAGCGTCCGCACGTGCCGGAATACTGCCGGCAGTCGTATCACATGTACTACATCCTGCTTCGCTCGCAGGAGGACCGGCAGGCGCTGATCGAATTGCTGCGGGAGCGCGGGATTCTGGCGGTGTTCCATTACCTGCCGCTGCACCTGTCGGAGATGGGCCGGCGATTCGGGGGAAGGGAAGGGCAGTGCCCGGTGACCGAGAGCGTGAGCGACCGGCTGCTGCGGCTGCCGTTCTACAACAACCTGACCGAGAGCGAGCAAGGGGAAGTGGTCGCGGCGATTCGCAGTTTCGCGGCGCAGGCGGTAGTGCATCGCGTACTACAATGACTGTTCGGGTGCGCGCAGGACCGCTCCGGACCCAGGGGGTACCACGGTCGCGGCTCCGACTCGGAACAGAGCCGCGACCGTTAGGGAGCGGTCGCGTTAATCACACGGACTGTTCCCGGGGAGGGCCGTTTTGCAGGCAGTTTCGGTAGTGGTTCCGGTCTACAACAGCGAGACCAGCCTGGATGAGCTGGTGGCGCGGCTGGACGCCGTCCTGAAACAGCAGAAGCTGGCGGCCGAGGTGATCCTGGTCAACGACGCCAGCCGCGACGGGTCGTGGGATAAAATCATGAGCCTGTGCGAACGATACGCATTCGTGCAGGGCGTCAACATGATGCGCAATTACGGGCAGCACAATGCGCTGCTGTGCGGCATCCGGTTGGCGCGAAACGAAGTGACCATCACAATTGACGACGACCTGCAACATCCGCCGGAGGAGATTCCCAAGATGCTGGCGGAGCTGGAGCAAGGGTTCGACGTGGTCTACGGAACGCCCCTCGCCGAGCGCCACGGTTTCCTGCGGGATATCGCGTCGAAGGTGACCAAGATCGCGCTGCAGGACGCCATGGGGGCGAAGACGGCGCGGCGGGTGAGCGCATTCCGCGTCTTCCGGACGCAACTGCGGGATGCGTTCGCCACGTACCAGGGGCCGTTCGTTTCGATCGACGTGCTGCTGACGTGGGGCAGCACGCGCTTCTCCTCGGTGGAGGTAAAGCACGTGGAGCGGCCGTACGGGGTCTCCAATTATACCTTCCGGAAGCTGCTCATCCATGCCATGAACATGGTGACGGGATTCAGCGTGCTCCCGCTGCAACTGGCGAGCCTGATGGGATTTGCCATGACGTTTTTCGGGCTGGGGGTTCTGGCGCTCGTGTTTATCCGGTTTGCGATCTACGGGCACAAAGTGCCGGGGTTTTCGTTTCTGGCGTCGATCATCACGATTTTTTCCGGCGCGCAGATGTTCGCCATGGGGATCATGGGAGAGTACCTGGCGCGCATGCACTTCCGGAGCCAGGAGCGGCCTGCGTATACGGTTCGGGAGCACGTGGCGGTAGGTTCCAGGCAACCCCAGGGGCGGATTTGACGGTTCCGGGGGAGTCCGATCCGCGGCGGGGTGGGCGCGACGCATCGTCGTACGCTGCCCGTCTGCACGTAGAAAAGAGCATCTACCACGATTGCCTGGATGTCCACGAACTGCCCGCCATCTTTCATTACTGGTCGAACCGGTACGTGCGGCCGAAGCTGGAAGCGCTGGGTTTCAGCACGCCCGACGAGATGTTCCGGAAGTACGCCGCCGAGCGATGCCGGGGGAGCGGCCGCAAGCGGCTGGTCAGCGTGGGCTCCGGCAATTGCGAGCTGGAAATCGCACTGGCTTTGCACCTCCGTGCGATGGGCTGCGGCGAGTTTGTCATCGACTGCCTGGAATTGAATCCGGCCATGCTGGAGCGCGGCCGTAACGCCGCGGCCGGCGCCGGGGCCGGCGATCATCTGAATTTCGTCCAGATGGATCTGAACGAATGGACCGCGTCCGAGGAATATGACGTGGCGATCGCCAACCAGACCCTGCATCATGTCCTCAACCTGGAGAATCTTTTCGACCAGATCGGGCGGTCGCTCAAGCCGGGCGGCGCCCTGATCACGGCGGACATGATCGGGCGCAACGGGCATTTGCGATGGCCCGAGGCGCTCGACATCGTGCAGGAATTCTGGCGCAAGCTTCCTCCGTCGTATCGGTTCAATCGGAGGTTCGGGCGCTACGAGGAGTCGTTTGAAGACTGGGATTGCTCGGTGGGGAATTTCGAAGGCATACGGGCGCAGGACATCCTGCCGCTGCTGCTGGGACGATTCCATTTCGAGCTGTTTGTGGCTTACGCGAATGTCATCGACCCGTTTGTGGATCGGACCTACGGGATGAATTTCGACGCGGCGGCAGCGTGGGACCGGGAGTTCATCGACCAGGTGAACGGCCGCGACGAGAAGGAGATCGCCGCGGGCCGGATCAAGCCGACCCACATGCTGGCCGTGCTGGGGAAGGACCCGGGCGTCCCGACGGTCTATCGCGAGTCACTGACTCCGGAGTTCTGTCTGCGGGACCCGTCGCGCGTGGTGGTGAGCACAGGCGTGCCTGGGGGCTATGAGTGGGCCGCGTGGCCGCACAATCCGCAACGCGAGGTGGAGATTGTGTGCCGGCTGGAGGAACGGCTGAAAGAAACCAACGCCCTGGTGGAGGAGCGAACTGCGTGGGCGTACCGATTGGACCAGGAAATCGACAGGGCGTGGCGGAGAATCCAGGAGTTGGATAAGGAACTGGAAAGGCACGCCGGGTGGGCCAAGGGGCTGGACCGGGAGATCGACCGGGCGCGGCTGCGAATTAAGGAACTCGAGGGGGAAGTGATTGAGCGGACTGACTGGGCCATGAGGCTCGAGCGGGAATGGCAGGAGCGGACTGACTGGGCACTGAGTCTGGAGCAGGAGTTGAAGGAGTGTTCGGAGCGCGTGCTGCTACTCCAGAGGGAGCTGAAGGAGCGCACCAGTTGGGCGCGCATGCTCAATCGGCAAGTGGAACAGGCGCGGGAGCGGCTGGCGCTCGGCCGGCGGGGCCGTAAGTTACTGGGCCCGGTTTTTCGGATGGCCCGGCGGGTTTGGCGGCGGTGAGGACAGACGTCAGTTATCAAGTCCCGAGTTGAGATGCGAGATCGAGCACGTCATCGGCCACGACGTCGAATTCGCCCGGCGCCGCTTGGTCGGATTGGCCGCCGGGTCCCTCAGCGGCAGCCAAGAGCAAGCCGCCACGGCTTGGTCGTCCGATCCGGCTGCGGAGAAGTACCTTGTAACATATCATGATGACGGCTCGTTGTCCGTATTACGTGGCTGAGACGTAAGGGCCGCGCTGCGACGCAGGGCTATTGGGTGTAATCTGGGAATATGGCTACGAAGACAGCCGCGCCACCTCACGAGCAGATCGGGCGCGTCGGACAGCGCTGCCAGGTGGTCATCCCGCGCGAGATGCTGGAAAACCTCAATCTGAGAGCGGGGGATTTGGTGGCTTTTGCGAAGCGGGCCAACGGCGTGCTCATCACACCAAAACGGGCGGTTGATCCGGACGACGTCGTGACGCCCGGCGAAGCGCTACGCTTGCGTCGTAGCCTGAAACAGACGCGCGCGGGGAAAACGCGCCCGTGGTCCCAGATCAAACATGAGATGGGCCTGTGAGTTCAGTGAAGAGGCTGAGAAAGACTTGGATGGCTTGCCAAAGGCGATCCAAGAGCGCGTCGCCCGGGTTCTCGCGCAGATGGAGGCCGATCCCTTCCAGGGCAACGTAAAAGCCCTCCGGGGGAGGGAGTGGAAGGGCGTGTTCCGCCGCCGCATCGGCAACTATCGGCTTCTCTTCACCGCTGACCATACCCAGAAGATTGTTGTTGTTCAGCAGATCTCTCTCAGGTCTGGCAAGACGTATCAATAGCGGTTCACTCGCGTCCTTACGTACGCTTGCGCTGGGCGCTGAACGTCATGGGGCGCGGGGACACTATGTCCTCCACGGCATGCGGATCGCCCTCGGCGGGGCCGTGCCAGCGCTGCTGCCAAAGGTGGTGATGTAGATTTTGGAGCGGTCCGCGGGGTCGGGGATGATGCGGTGGCCGTCCTCGAAATTGTATCCGCGGATGCGGCTCCAGGTTTTCCCGCGGCCGGTGGAGCGCCACGGGGAAGCTTCGAATCCGGCTCCTGACCGCGATCGCAGTCGCCGGTGCGCCACAAGCCCGTGGCGTTGGCCAGGGCATAGACACGGCCGGGGCGTTGGGGGGCGACGGCGAAGCGGCAGGTGAACCGCAGGTTGAAGCTGGCGCCAGGATTGCCCTCCGTCTTCGGAGACGAAGCACTGTGTCATGTCGATGGTGGCGAAGACCAGGTTGGGGTCGTGCGTGCTTACGGACGGATGGTACAGGCGCCGCCGTGGCAGATGATGCTCCAGGCGTCGAGGCGACGGGGCGTGACGAGGTCGTGGTATCGCCAGAGGGGCAAGTCTTTGACAACCTGGGGGACAGACGGGGGAGGCGGAGTACGTTGCGAGAAGATGACTTTTGCCGTGCCTCCGGCCAAGAGAGCTAACCTGCGGAGGCCGCCGGGCGCGCCGCAGACAGAGTAGACCACCCGCTTCGTCATGCCGGTATCGGGTATAGCGCAACGTCAGTGATCAAGTCCCGAGTTGAGATGCGAGATCGAGCACGTCATCGGCCACGACGTCGAATTCGCCCGGCGCGGCTTTGTCGGCTTGGCCGCCGGGTCCAAATTCATCGGGCCTGTAGAGGAAGGCCGTGCGCAATCCGCAGCTCCGGGCCGCATCGAGATCGGAACGGTGCGCGGCCACCATGGTGATTTCTTCCGGATCGAGGCTGAGGAGCTCGGCAGCCGTCCGATAAACTTCCGGGTCGGGTTTGTAATGCCTGGCTAACTCGGCCGAAAGGATCAAGTCCCATGGCAAGCCCGCGTTCTTGGCCATGGCGGCCAGCAAGGAGACGTTCCCATTGGAGAGCGGCGCGATAGTGAACTTCCTCTTGAGACGCGAGAGGCCGGCGACCGAATCGGGCCAAGGCTTCAAGCGGTGCCAGACGCGGTTCCAATGATCTTTGGTCTCTTCGGACAGACCGGTGACCTCGAATTCCCGGAGCAGATCTTCGAGCAGCATCCGATGCAGGGCGTCGAGCTTGGTCCAGGGAAGCTCGCCTCTGCGGACCTGGTTCATGGCGGGCGCGTAGCCGCTCCGCCAGCGGTCCGAGAACCGCGCCCAGTCGATGGTCAGGCCGATGCTCTTGCCCCACACTTCCCCTTCGGCAACGATCGACCCTCGCCAGTCGACCACGGTTCCGAAGACATCGAAGATGAGCGCTTGGGTGGATGAGATCATAGGCGCAAGATATTTTCGTAACGGGGGCTGTTACGATGGTAACTCGAAGCCCGCGCCATGACCCTTCCCCGTCATGCAGAATTGTGGTTGCCGGGATATCTGCGCAGCCGCCTGAGGAACTGGGCGCCGGCGGGTCCCAGCCGCGTTTGGGTGGCAATCGCCGATCACTGGGAGCCGTACTGGCTGCAGGCTTCCGATGAGGTTGCGCGGGAGCGCGTGGCGGCGTGGTCGCGGCACTGGCCGGAGATCGCGGCGAGGCACGCCGATTCCACGGGCAAGCCGCCCCGCTACACCTTCTATTACCCGCAGGAAGAGTACCGCCCGGCTTTTCTCGACGCGCTGGCGGACATGACTCGGTGCGGCATCGCGGATGTGGACGTACACATCCACCACGATGGCGAAGGCGAGCGGGATTTCGTCGACCGGATGAGCGGCTTCATCGAGACGCTGGCCGGCCGCCATGGGCTGCTGCGCAAAGACGGCGGACGGACGGTTTTCGGATTCATCCACGGCAACTGGGCGCTCGACAACTCGCGCCCGGATGGCCGGTACTGCGGCTTGAACAACGAGATCACGCTGCTGCGC
>Ga0116216_10001068_pt1 | contig 19422 bp, 22 predicted proteins | sample Sb_taG_11_FD_89696 | JGI IMG/M metagenome (GOLD analysis project Ga0116216, IMG submission 89696) | Peat soil microbial communities from Weissenstadt, Germany - Sb_50d_3_AS metaG | ecosystem: Environmental > Terrestrial > Soil > Wetlands > Peat | place: Germany: Weissenstadt | collected 2010-09-21
CATAGGCGAAGTAGGAGGATACATTCTCGAGGGCGAGTCGGCGGCCCAAATGATCTTGTACCCGCAAGACGCGTTCGGCGACATAACGGAGCGCCGCCTCGGTATAGGGCAGCGGTACAAGGTCGTGGAGATTGCGACCGTCGATGCCCGTCCAGCACAGGTGGTCCGAGATAAGGGTGGGCTCGAAGCGCTGGGCCAGGAGCTTGAGCTCGTCGAGGTAGCTCTCCCGCAGGGGATCCGCCGAGCCGATGTTGAGGGAGACGCCGTGAAGGGCGATGGGAAAGCGTGCGCGCACGTCGGCCAAGACGCGCAGAGGTCGTCCGCCTGGCACCATGTAGTTCTCGCTCAACGCTTCAAAGAAATCGACGCCGAGCGCTAGAGGATCATTCTCCGCAAGGATGCTTGCGTAGTGCTTGGGTCGTAGCCCTACGCCCACGCCCAGGAAGGGAGCGTCATTAGCGCGCAGCGAGCCGGGGGCAAGGGGGGCCATGGGGAACTCGCGGGGGAAGCGGGCCGCGCTGCGGCCCGCTTCCAAGGCTTTGCTGTTCTACTGCTTCGCCTTCGCCTTGGCTGCATCACACTCGGCCTGGGACATCATGACGAAACCCTTGCCTGCACACCCATTCTGCCCCTTGCACGAGTTCGCGGCGCTCTTGCAGTCACTGTGGCCCTTGCAGGAGTTCACTCCCACGCACTTCACCTTTGCCTCGGTCGCGGATTCATCCGCGAAGGCCGCGTGGGCCAGGCCGGTCATGAAGAACGCTGCGACCGCAGTGGCCGTGATGACGCTTCTCCCTTTCATTTGACGATTCCTCATGGGTAAGGACGGTCCCGAAGGGAGCCGCCCGGATTTAGCTGTCCTGCCCCTTTACGATGGCACCCCGAGCGAGGTTACAGCGTCGTGGACGGGTCGTCCTTTGGGCGATGCGGTCCGCGCGAGCCTGCGGGGCTTGGCATCGTCGATCTCACTCTTGGGCTCGCGAGCTCACCTCGCGTGCTCCCAGCGCACGGTGAGGGCGCGGATGGGTGCTACGAGCAGCAGGGCACCGAGCACGGGAGCCAAGGCGTGCCCTGTGATCCAGTGCCAGACGCTGAGCGATGGGCAGGCGAAGTGGACGCCAAGGGCTCCAAAGGCAGTGGTGCCCAAGGCGGCCACCGCCGCGGTTATCCCAAGACGCCGCGGGGATCCGGTCGACACCAAGAAGGCGGCGAGGATCGACAGGGGAACCGAAAACAGGATCCCGTTCACGCCGCAAGCGAGCGCGGCGCGGACCTCGGCCTGTCCGACAGCGTGAGGCGCCGATGCGAAGCAGACCGCCGCGATGCCCACAGCCAGCGCCAAGCCCCCCGCGCCGCAAAGGAGTCCTCCCAGCGCCAATCGTTCACGGTCCGGGCGCGCGAATGCCAAGGCCGCGACACAGGCTCCAAGAGCCGCGGCGAGAAGACCTACGGCGACGAGGGTGAAGGCGTCTCCAGAGAGAAGGAGGGCAAGCGCGTCAGGCCGCAACCCTCGGTAGGCCAGCACGAAGGCGCTCACGAGCGCGCCAACTCCAAGAAGCACGGCGAACTGTACACGCAGACGCGGGATGCGACGCGTCCGCTCGAGGTCGCGCACCAAGAGAGTCACGAGCTCTTCGGTCGGTACGCGTCTCATGGCGACGGCCGACCGAGCAGCGCGCGCAGCGCGCGGTAGCCGCGATGCGCACGAACCCTTAGAGCGCCTGGGGACACCCGGGCGCGAAGTGCGGCCTCGATGACCGAGAGACCCTCCAGGTGGATCAACACGACCGCCTCGCGCTGCGCCTGCGGCAGCTTTGCGAGTGCCTCGTCGAGGGCGGGTGAGAGCTCGTTCCGCTTGTCTTCTGCCCCCGTGCTTTCAGGGCCGGGCGGCGCGGATACGTCTTGGAGAAAGTCGTCCTCGGGAAGGGCTTCTTCTTTTCGTCGTCCACGCGCACGTTGGAAGTCTATGATCGCGTTGCGTGCGATGGCAAAGAGCCAGGGCTCGAAGGGGCGCTCGGGACGATAGGTCCGGCGCGCACGGTGCACAGAGAGAAGGATCTCCTGCACCACATCCTCCGCGGCGACGTCGTCGCCCAGGCGGCGTCTCGTGAAACTCCGCAACGCCGGCAAGATGTCCGCCAAAAGGCACTCGTATGCGGCCTTATCGCCCTCCTGGGCAAGCGCCATCCACGCCGCTCTCGGCGAGGCGTTCCCGAGCTTCTCCGAGTCTCGGTCCGTGATACGTGCTCCCGGCCCGCAATGTTACGCGGTTCGCGACGTAACACGGCGCGGCTTCCGAGCGTACAGGACGTCGGACAAAGACCCATCATGCGCAAAGCGACCTCCAAGAGCGAAATCGGCCCGAACTTCTCGCAAACCGAAGAGATTCGGCTGCCTGGGAGCCGCGGTACGGCTAGCCCGAACGTCTTGGAGATCGGTCAACTCGTGGCGGGTCTGCGTCCGCAGCTCGAGGCCGCAGCGCTCCGCGTGACGCGCGAGCCAGACGCTGCATGCGACGTCGTGCAGCAGGCTGCGCTCAAGGCGATCCGTTTCCGCCACCAGTTCCGGGGGACCGCAGCTCTTTCGACGTGGCTCTATCGCATCGTGATAAACGAGGCCCTCATGTGGAAGCGGGCACAGCGCCGCCGTGCCTCGGCGCTCGAGAAGCTCGAAAGGGAGATGCCGGAGCTCCACGTCGCCGGCGACACCTCGTCGCCGGAGGAACGGTTGGATCAGCGCCGCCGCCTTGCGGCCGTGGCCGAAGGCCTCGAGCTTCTCGGCGCACGGGATCGCGAGGTGCTCGTGGAGCTCTTTGCCCACGCGCACTCGCGGCGCGAGTCGGGCGGGCGCCTCGTCCTCCCGCGCACCGCGCTTCGGACGCGGATTTTCCGAGCGAGGCAACGGCTCGCGAAACTGATCGAGACAGCCTGAAGGCAGCCCAAGGGATCCCCGCCCGCAACGCGGATAGAGAAGAGATCATGATCCGAATCCTCACGTCTTGCCTTGCACTTGCCAACCGCCTGGATTGGCTACCGCCGCTTCTCATGCGCCTATTCGTCGGATACTTCTTCTTCGAGACGGGGTGGGGAAAAATCCACAACCTCGATGCCTTTGCGGAGCGCTTTGCGGGATGGGGCATTCCCTATCCCTACTTCAACGCGATGCTCTCTGCGTACACGGAGCTCGTCGGCGGCGCGCTGATTGTGGCGGGTCTTCTCACGCGGATCGTGGCGATTCCCCTGATCATCAACATGCTCGTGGCGATCGTGACCGTGAAATTCGTCTCGGTCTCGAGTGTCAACGACTTCGTCGAGCTCGACGAACCGCTTTACCTCCTCTCGTTCTTTTGGCTCATGCTTTCGGGACCCGGAGTGGTAAGCCTCGACTTCTTCTTGGCGCGGGCGGTTGGGATTCGAGACTGGGCATGGGGTTCGGGAACCAGGGCGCAGGGCACCTAGGGCGCAGTCGCGTAGCCTCGGGCTGCGTGCGAGGCAGTGGGGGGATCTCCGCTGCCTTCGCTGGTCTTCGGGCGAGTCGACTACTTGACCGTGATGACTCCGGGCGGCTTCCAGGTGCCTTCACCGGGGGGAAGGATCGAGGGCGGCGTCTCCTTCGGCCAGTAAAGGCGCATCACCAGGTAGATCGGGCCATCCGGAGCGGGTAGCCAATTGGCCTTGTGCGCCGCACCTGGCGAATCCTTCTGGATGTAGATCGTGAGCGAGCCGTCCGGGTTCTTCTTCATGTTCGGCAGCATCGGCGAGTTGATGAGATACCGGTCAATCGGATTTTTGATCAGCAGCTGGGTCTTGCCGTCGTACATTGTCACCGACCAAAACGCGTTGACCGGCGGTAACTGCCCCTCGGCGAACGTCAGCGTGTACTTGTGCTTGCTGCCATCGAGGGGGCCGCCCGCGCTGTCCGTGCGGGTTAGCGGATAGGTCGCTTCGACGGGATCATTCGCATAGATACCGGCCTTCGCCACGGCGGCGCGCTTGCGCCAATCACCGTGGAAGAACGCTTGATCACCGCCGGCCAATCCGCCCACCCGCCAGCCATTGATGTCATTGCCCGTGCTGGCGACTGCGGCCGCCACTTTTTCCTCACCGTCTTTCATGCCAAGACCAACTTCCGCCTTATGCCCAAGCGACAGGTCCCTGAAGTCGAACTGCTTGCCCGGGCCGATCCCGATGCGCGCGAGCTTGGCACGGATCTCTGTTTCCTCGGGCGTGGCGGGCGCGAACTGCAGTGCGAAGTCGAGGTATTCGAAAAACCCGGTCTTCACGAGATCCTTGTCGATCTTCGGAAAGTTGACCGGGGGGGCGGCGGCCGGCGCGGGCTTCTTCAAGTAGGCCGACAGGGTCTGCACCTTGTAACCCGATTGGACCTTCTTCACGTTCGGCATGTCGTGCTGGTTGAAGAGCTGGGTGCGGTAGGCGGCGGCGGAGAACTGGGTGCCGGAGCGGAACACCTTCTGGATGCCGTTCGGCGCCTCCCCCTTCCAGTCGGGTCCCACCACCATGTAGGAGCCCGCTTCGCTACCGGTCGAACGGCTTCCGATGTAGCCATAGTTGTAGGTGCTGCCGTCGATCAGTTGTACCGAGTAGTAACGGCCCTTCGGTACCGCAGGGACGCTCAGCACGATGGGCTCAGCGCGCAGATCCATCCATAGGATGGAGTAGGGCGTGTCGCTGTTCGGGGTGACGACCGCCGTGTCCTTGTACGTGAAGACGCGCGCTTCGTTGGCGATCTGGTTGAAGGGAGCCTTGAACTGGCCCGAGGCAGGATTGACGGCGAAGTCGTACATGATCGCGTAGTTCATCACGATCGGGAGACCGTAGATGAACCCCTCCTCGGCAATCTCCTTTGTTTCGGCGATGCTGGGTCGGGTCTTGTCCGTCTTCTCCGCCTGAGAGACGGCGTCTCCGCTGTGGGCGCAGCCGGTGAGGAGAGCTGCGGCGACGATCCCCGCCAACACCCCGTGGAGGGAGATTCGTATTTTCATTCCCATGACTTCTTTGCTCCGTCTCTCTTTTCCGTCGCGGGGGGAGGCCCGCACGCGTTGGGCAGTCAAACCCTTGTAACGCCACGCGCGGAAGGTCTTCGCGGATCGCGGGACCGATGCGTCGGAGGCGGCGGACACTAGCACGCGGTCCTTGGTTCACCGCTCCGATACCCGCGGCAGAGAAATCGAGCGACCCTGTCTCCCACTGTGTAAGCGATGTCCGAGTGCTCGCCGCAGGAGCGAAGGAGGAATGCGTTACCGCTGGATCTACTTACGGTTCTTGAGCGCCTCCAGGTTCAGGCATCTGCTGGAATGCCTGACGCAGGGCGGCCAGCGCCGTCGGCTCGGTGATCATGTCCACATGCCCGAGGCCGGGAACAATCTCGACGGAGAGATCCGGCTTTGTGGGCCTTAGGACGCGCGCATAGCGATCGGCGTAGAACTGATCGTCGTCGGCGCCGACCAGTAGCGTCATCGGCTTCTTCGTATGTTCTAGCGCGGTGAGATAGTCGCGGTTCGCCAAGTTCATGAGGAGTCGAAAGGAATAGGTGCCGGTCAGGTCCTTGTTCCCCGGTGGTATGGCGAATGCGATTCCTTCCAGTCCGTCCAACTGGTGAATGCCGAGCTGGTTGAGAATCAGGAGACCCACAATACGAGGCAGATAGGGAGCCGCCCATCCACCCGTGTTTGGGCGAGCGACCGGCGCGGGATAGGGCAACGCCGGCGCAATGACGATGTAGCGATCGAAGAGGGCGCCGTAGCGCCCGCCCGCAATGCGCATCGTGAAGGCGCCGCCTGCGGAAAATCCGATGAGCGTAAAGGCCGAATCTGAATGGAGTGGCCTGATTGTCGCGACGAAATCGGCGAGATCGTCGTCGAGCTGTCCGATGTAGTCGATGTCGCCACGCCGGCCCGAGCTCCCATGTCCGCGTAGATCCAGCGCATAGACGGTCGCGCCGGTTGCATGGAGTGTCTTTGCAATGGCGTGCATCACGCTGCTTTCTGTGGCCGAGCCGTGGATCAGGATTGCGATCTGGCGATCGTCGCCGGGATAAGCACGATAGGCGAGCGGGGCGCCATCCCGCGCCGTATACCGACTCAGCGCTGGCAAATCGACGCGATCAAGATGCCGGGGTGGCATCGGTCGGGGTGGCGCTGCGGTTCCGAAGAGGATTGCTCCTCCGACAGCCGCAATGAGAATGAGCGAGATGCCCGCGAACACAAGGACAACACGGCGCCAAAGCACGGCAACCCTTTCTGCGGCGACAGGGGCGCAGGCTTCACCGTACGGTAGCCCGATTCGCGCTGGCAGAGTCACTTGCCCCCGCGCGTCCTCACAGCTTCGAAGCGGCGCAGTGCGGCTACGCGCCGCTCGGCGTGGCTCACGATCGGCGGGGGATAATTCCGCGGCGGATGCGGCAGCTCCCACGGTGTATGGATCAGCTGGTCCTCCACGCCCTCGAGTTCGGGAACCCAGCGCCGCACGAAGCTCCCCTCCGGGTCGAACTTCACACCTTGCGACACAGGGTTGAAGATCCGGAAGTAGGGCTGCGCATCGGTACCCGTAGACGCCGACCACTGCCATCCCCCGTTGTTGCTGGCGGGATCGCCGTCCACGAGCCCCCGAAAGAAGAAGTCCTCACCGAGGCGCCAGTCGAGGAGGAGATCTTTGGTCAGAAAGCTCGCGACGACCATGCGGATACGATTGTGCATCCAGCCCGTGGCAGCGAGCTGCCGCATGCCGGCGTCGACGATGGGAAAACCCGTGCGGCCCTCGCCCCATGCTGCAAGCGCCTCGGGATCGTCATTCCACTCGAGGGCGTCGTATTCCCGACGATAACATCCCCGCTGTACACGCGGGTTCTCGGCCAGGACGGCGCGATAGAACTCGCGCCAGATGAGCTCGTTTACCCATTTGCTCGAGCCCTCCGCCGCGCTTTTTTCATCCTCGGCGCATGCCCGGGCGGCGTCGACGCAGCTTCGGGCGGAGATCACTCCGAATCGAAGATAAGGAGAAAGGCGCGAGGTGCCGTCCTTGGCTGGAAGGTCGCGATCCGCCGCGTAGCCCCGCACGGCTCCGGAGAGGAACCGCTCGAGGCGGCGCTCCGCCGCCGCTTCGCCTCCGGGCGGAAGCTCTGCGTCGGACTCGAAGTCGAGCTCCTCGGGACTTGGCAACGCAATCCCGAGGGTCTCCGAGACTTTCGGGATGGGCGGCGGGAGGTGCGGCGCGAGACGCGGCGCTTGCGGCTCGCGGTGGAGCCGCGCCCACCACGCGTTGCGGTAGGGTGTATAGACTGCATAGGGGCCGCCCCTCGCCGTCCGGATCTCCTCGCTGGCAAAGACGACGTCATCTTTGGTCTCGAAGCTCCGTACTCCGGTGCGCTCCAGAACCGCGCGCACGCGCGCATCGCGGCGCCGTGCGTACGGCGTGTCGCAGCGTCCCCACGTCACAAGCTCGGCGCGTGTCGCGTCGATGAGCCGCGCGATCTCCACCGTAGGGTCCCCTCGGAGCACAAGAAGCGTGGATCCACGGGCGGTGAGACTGGCGCGGAGCGCCTTCAGGCAATCGAGCAGGAAGCGGACGCGCGGTGCGCCCGTGCGCGAACTCCTCAGGATCGTGTCGTCGAGCACGAAGAAGGGCAGACACTGGTCGCCACGTGCTGCCTCCGCGAGTGCCCGGTTGTCTCGCAGCCGGAGATCGGCGCGGAACCAGTGAAGGGTGCGCATCAGGCGGCCGGCGATTCCTTTTCGCTCGGGACGCCGCAGCGTCCAGGCCCGCACGCAGCCTCCTCGCGTCCGGTGAGCCAAAGGCGGTTGCGGGCGAAGACCCTGTAGCTCGCGTCGAAGATCCCGCGCAGGACGGGCCAGCGCGTGGGTGCTACGAGCCAGCCAAGACCCACCGCGCTGTAGAGCCGACGGAAGACTTCGACGCCCTCGAGGAGAGTTCCATCTGGCAGGACACCGTGGATCCGGCTCATGAGCGCCTCGTAGCTGAGACTGTAAGCGGCAGGATTGAAGCCAGGGGCAGCGATGTCTTCGAAGGAGATCCGGCCCCGCCCGCGATCGAGTCGACCCAGAGCATGAATCTCTCGCATGCAAAGCGGACAGCCGCCGTCGTAGAGAACACGGATTTCCCAGGCCGTCGTCTCGACGGCGGGACTCTGGCCCGCGGTCTCGAGAGTGCTCACGCTTGGTCTCTCCTTCGGCGCAAGGCGACGGGCGCGTCGCTTGAGCGACCGCGACCTGAAGGGTGGTGCCGGGGCGCTCTCCAAGCTGCGGCACGTCGCTCGGGCTTCACGTGCTTCGGAAGGGCCGGGACTGCCCTCTTCGTACGCGTCAGAGGGCTCCCATCTTAGGCCCGGGCAACAGGGAATCTAGTCAGTGACACGCAACCTTGCCGCAGCCGCGAGGGTGGGTCTCGCGCTGCCGATCCTCGGCCGGGCGGGCTATGCTGCGAACACCCGGCAGGCCCTGGAGGTGCTGCTTACGCTGCGGATTGTGTACTCGGTCGTGACTTCCGTTGTCGGCCTCCTGGGCTTCGCCATTGCGCTTGCCGATCCGATCCGGCGCGCCTGCCATACCGCGATTCGAGAGGGAATTCGCGCCCTCCACGCCAGCGGAGTCGCTCGAGATCCGCTCCCGCTCGGCCAGATCCTCAGGGTGACCCCGTGAGTGCGAGCGGCGCACCCTCCGCGGAGAGAGCTCGCCACTGGGCCCGGCGAGCCGCCACAATCCCGGCTGTGGGTTGCGCCTTCGTGCTGGTGGTGGCGCTACTCCCCGTGGCCCTTCCAGTCGCAGTCGTCTATGACACGCTGCGCGGAACGCGATTCATTGCGGCGCGCAGCCTTCTTCTTCTGGCGTGGTTTTTGACCTGCGAAGTCTGGGGACTCGCCGCCACGGGACTCCTCTTCCTGGGCCAGGCTACGATCGCGAGGCACGATCGCTTACGAGCGGATCGCTGGTTCTACGCGCTTGAATCGCTTTGGTCAGTAGCCCTCTTCCACGGCGCCGAGCGCATCTTCGGATTCCGCGTGGTTCTCGAACCGGGAAGTGACGGCGGGATGGGTCCCCTCATCGTCTTTGCCAGGCACGCGAGCATGGGCGATGTGCTCCTTCCCTTGCTTCTTCTGGCTCCCCGCGGCCTGCGCATGCGTTACGTGATGAAGCAGGAGCTGCGCCTCGATCCCTGCCTTGACGTCGTGGGCCACCGTGTTCCAAACACCTTCGTGCGACGGAACTCGGGGGACGCGGCGCCGGAGATCGCGGCGGTAGTACGCCTTCTGAATGGGCTCTCGGCGCGAGACGCCGTCGTAATCTTTCCTGAAGGGACGCGCTTTACGCCGGAAAAGCGCGCGCATGTGATTTCGCGGATCGCGGCCTCGGGGAACGAAGCGGCTTCACGCCAGGCCCGCGCACTGAAGCACGTCCTCCCGCCACGACCCGGTGGAGCGCTTGGGCTCCTCGAGGCAAATCCCGGTGCGGACGTTCTCTTCTTCGCCCATACCGGCTTTGATGGCATCGCGACCGTCTTTGACCTGTGGGCGGGAAGGCTCGTCGGAGCGACGATCCGGGTGTTCACCTGGCGCGTCCCCTTCGCAGAGATCCCGAAGGATCGGGAGGGTCGCCTGGTGTGGCTCGCCCAACACTGGGAGCGCGTCGATGCCTGGGTCGGGGAGCACCACGCGCGCCAGGACGTTTGATGCAGGCCTTCTTTTCCGTCCTGCCTCTGACCCTCGGCTCGCTCGCGCTGCTCTTCCTCGCGGTCTGGGTGCTTTCCCTCGTGCGGCGGGACGCGAGTGTCGTCGACGTGCTCTGGGGGATTGGTTTCGCGTTCGTGGCGCTCGTGACCTATGGGGCTTGCGGCGCTCCGACATCACGCGCTCGCCTCGTGCTCGGGCTCACCGTCCTTTGGGGGTCGCGCCTCGCGCTCTACCTCAGCTGGAGGAACTCCGGTCAGGGTGAGGACTTCCGCTACGGCGCCATGCGTAGGCGCCACGGAGAGCGCTTCGCCTGGGTGAGCCTCTACACGGTATTTGGCCTCCAGGCCGCGTTGTGCTGGGTGATCTCCCTTCCCGTTCAGGCCGCGATCGCCTCTCCCACCTCGGCGACGCTGGGTCTCCTGGACGCCCTCGGCGTCGTCCTCTTCGCGGTGGGCTTCTTCTTCGAAAGTGTGGGGGACCTTCAGCTTGCGCGCTTCAAAGCCGACCCCATGAATCGGGGCAAGGTGATGGACCGCGGACTTTGGGCGTGGACGCGCCACCCCAACTACTTCGGTGACGCCGTGGTGTGGTGGGGACTCTTTACGCTTTCGCTCTCCACGCCGGTCGGCATCTTCACGCTGCCCGCTCCGCTTCTCATGACGTTCCTGCTGCTGCGCGTCTCTGGCGTCGCCCTCCTCGAGCGATCGCTCGTGAAGAGGCGTCCTGAGTACAAGGAATACATGGAGAGGACGAGCACGTTCTTGCCCCTCCCGCCGCGGCGCCGGGCCGCGCAGCGAAGCGGCTAGCCTCTCAGGAATCCGCGAGAAGCTTTTCGAGATCCGGCCAGTCGATCGCAGTCTGGGCAGCGAACGCCTTCAGGAGGAGCTCCCGATCGGCCGCGTCTTCTTGCTTGCGGAAGCTCTTCACCGCCTTGCCGAGGGTTTTGGCGGGCGGCGCTGGCGGCGCCTCCGTCTTCAGCGCGCCTTCCTCGTGCTCGAGACCCAAGAGATCCAACCATTCGAGGAGGAGGGGCTTTCGACACTGCAGGAAGTACACCGCGAGGAGCTCCTCCGCGACGTCGCTTGCAGCCACGCGCGCGAGCGTGCGTCGCACGGCATCGGCACGTTTTTCGAAGGGCTGCCGCATCAAAAAAATCGGACGCGCGCGCATGGCCGCGCCGGCCAGCGCCACGGCCTGGGCAAAGGTCGCGGGGGAGGCCTCTGAGATCGCCTTTAGCACCTCGCGGGCGCGCTCCGGTGGCATCGTGGCGAAGACTTGGTAGGACCGCATGGCGGCGTGTTTAGCACCGCGCGGCCGAGGCGTCGCGCTGCTCGGCGTGAACCGGCGGTAGCTCCGGCAGCGCAGCAGCGCCGACCACTGCCCGCAGACCGCGGTCGTAGGTAAAGAAGTTCCATGCCCAGTTGAGGAGCACGGATGCGCGGTTGCGGAATCCCACAAGAAATACGATGTGCACCAAGAGCCACGCCCACCAGGCGATCCTGCCCGAGAGCTCCCAGCCGAAGACGACGGCCACCGCCCGGTTCCGACCGATCGTCGCCATCTGGCCCTTGTCGCGGTAGCGAAATGGGAAGGGGGGGTGCCCGCGCAGCGTGCGCAAGAGATTCAGTGCGACCGCCTGACCCTGCTGGATCGCGACAGGCGCGACCTGCGGGAGCGACTCAGCCCCCTTGAGGAGAGCAAGGTCCCCGATCGCATACACGCCTGGATGTCCCGGCACCGCGAGCGTCTCGTCGACCGGGATCCGCCCGCTTCGCCCAGTGGCGAGAGCGAGTCGTACGCCTAGGTTTTCACCGCGCACGCCCGCCGCCCACACCACAGTGCGCGCGGGAATGCGATCGCCCGAGTGCAGTCGCACCCCTGCGGGGTCCACGCGCTCGACCATCGTCCCAAGTCGCACCTCGACACCAAGAGCCGTTACCTGAAGGAGTGCCTTCGCCTGAAGGCGAGGCGGGAAGGACGGCAGGAGGGCACTCCGGCCCTCGAGCAGCCACACACGCATCTCACCCTTCAGGCCGGGGAAATCGTGGGGCACGACGTGGCGCTTCAGCTCGGCCAAGGCGCCGGCGAGCTCGACCCCCGTGGGTCCACCCCCCACCACGACAATCCCGAGAAGCTCCTCGCGCAGCACGGGATCGGCGGTCGCATCTGCGCGCTCGAGGCAGGAGAGCGCGCGGTTTCGTACCGCGAGGGCATGGTCGAGATCGTGAAGAGGCAGTGCGTAGGCCGCGACGCTTTCGTTGCCCCATGTCTCCGTCGTGCTTCCGGCGGCGAGGATCAGAAAGTCAAAAGGAATGTGCTCGCCGTCTTGGAGCGCGATCCAGCGGGCCTCGAGGTCGGCGGCAAACACCTCCCCCAACCGGAATCGCGTGTTGGGCCAGCGCCGCAAGATGGATCGAACGGGGTGCGCGACGTCTTGCGAGGTGAGGCCCGAGGTCGCGACTTGATAGAGCAGGGGGAGGAAGGCGTGGTAGTTGTGGCGGTCGATCACCGTCACGTCGACCGGTGCGTGGCGCAGCGCGCGGGCCACGGTGAGCCCGCCAAACCCTGCGCCTACGATCACGATGCGCGGCTTCGCCATCAATGGGCCTAGCCCCGTGCCTCCACCAGGAGCTCGACGTCGGCGTGGGGTTGGGTGCTGCGCCCACCCGCGAATGCGCGTCCTGCCGTCGCCGTCCAGAGGAGGATCAGTCCCGCAGCTCCCGCGGAGTGGAGGGCCGTCACCTCCACCGGCAGTCGCAAGAGGACGTTGGCAATGCCGAGACCGACCTGCACAAAGCCGAGCGCAGCGGCGAGAGCGGTGAGGCGCGCAAGGCGTGGCTCACGCCGCGCGAGAAAAGCGCACAAGACAAGCGTCGCCAGAAGGAGGTAGCCGTTCGTGCGGTGCAGGAGATGAAGACCCCGTACCCCCTCGAGAGAGGGAAAGAAGACGCCTCCCGCACACGTGGGCCACTCGAGGCAGGCAAGGCCCGCGTGACGAGACGAAACGAGGCCGCCCAGCACGACTTGGAAGGCGAGCAGTGCCCCGGCTCCCGCAATCGCCGGGCGCAGCGCGCGGCGGAGGGGGGGCTGGCCCGGGGCCGCATCGCTCCCTTTCCCTCGCGCGCGCGTTGCGGCATCGGAAAGCCGCTGCTGGATCACGAGGAGCGTTGCGGCGAAGAGATTCCCCATCACGAGGTGCGCGGTCACCGTCCATGCCGCGAGCAGCTGGAGCACCGTGAGACCGCCGAGCACGACCTGAAGGGCGAGCAGGAATCCTCCCGCGGCGCTCCATCTCGCGGTGAGGACACGCGTTTTCGGGTAGGCGAGGCAGGTGGCCGAGAGCCCGAGAAAAAGTAGAGAGACGATGCCACCGGTCACTCGGTGGCCGTATTCAAACGCCACCCGGAAGTCGAGCTGTGGGACGAGCGTGCCAAAGCACAAGGGCCAGTCCGGGCACGCGAGGCCCGCGCCGTGCGCACGCACCAAGGCGCCGAGCACGAGCTGCCCCGCGGTGAGAGCGACGAGCGTGGCGTAGGCGTGGGAGAGGTGTGTGAGAAAACGCGCGTCGCGCGCTGCCGCTCCCTCCTCTAGAGTGCTCCGCGCGCGCACGCGCGTACGGTAGAGGATGCACTCCGGGGCAACAATCGCAGCCGCCTCGGGATCCGGCGATGCCATTGTGGCCCGGGATCTCGTGAAGCGCTTCGGGCAGGTCGCGGCGCTCGACGGCCTTAGCCTGCGCGTCGCCCGGGGCAGCTGCTTCGGCCTTCTGGGACCGAACGGCGCTGGCAAGACCACGACGGTCTCTGTCTTGACAACGCTTGCCTTGGCAGACGCGGGGAGCGCCGCCGTCCTTGGGCACGACGTCGTCGCAGAGCGCGCGTTGGTGCGGCGCGAGCTCGGTCTCGTGTTCCAGGAGACGACGCTCGATCCGGAGCTCACCGCGCGCGAGCAGCTCGACCTCCACGGGCGGCTCTACCACCTCGCGGACCGCCGCAAGCGCGTGGGCGAGGCCCTCGCCTTGGCGGGCCTTGAAGCGGACGCGGACCGCCCAGTGCGCGGGTTCTCCGGCGGGATGAAACGGCGACTCGAGCTCGTCCGCGGCCTCCTGCACCGCCCGCGCATCCTGTTCCTCGACGAGCCGACCCTCGGGCTCGACGTCGCGGCACGCGCAGGAATCTGGGAGGAGCTGCGTCGCCTGAGGCGGACCGGCGAAGTGACGTTTTTTCTCACCACCCACTCGATGGAGGAGGCGGACGCGCTCTGCGACTGCCTTGCCATCGTCGACCGCGGTCGCGTGGTGGCGGAAGGTCCTCCCGAGCGCTTGAAAGCCGCGCTCGGGGGCGACGTGGTGGTGCTCACACTGGAGCGCGCGGAGCCGCGGGACGAGATCCTGGCGAGCCTCGGCGCTCTTTCCGGCGTCACCCGGGTGACGCACGACGGCGTCGAGAGCGCCGAGGGGGTCTTCCGCATCGTGGTCGCGAACGGTCCGCAGCGCCTGCCGGAGCTCCTCTACGCGGCGCGGCCCTTCGGTGTGCGGGAGGTCCTGCTTCACCGTCCGACTCTGGAGCACGTCTTCTTGCACCATACCGGCCACCCCTTCGAGCTCGGGCGGCGGGAAAGCGAGGGCCCGGGATGAGGCGGCTCGTGGAAGACGCAGGGACGATCTTCTTGCGCGAGTGGCTCCGCTACCGCAGGGACCGCGCCTATTGGGTGGGGCAGCTCGCCTTTCCGCTTGTCGTCGTGGCCTTCATTGGGTTTGGCTTAAACGGTGTCGTGCGTCTCCCCACCGGAGTCGACTACCTGGCGCATCTTGCCTCGGGGATCTTAGCGCTCGTGGTCGGATCCGGAGCGGTCGGGGGAGGTATGACCCTGATCCAGGACCGGGAGAGCGGCTTTCTGCGCGCTCTGCTCGTGGCGCCCGTCTCGCGTGCGAGCATCGTTCTCGGCAAGATCGCCTCACGCGTGGTGGCGTCGCTCGTGCTCGTACTCGTGCTTGCTGCAATTCTCGCGACCTTCACCGCGGTCGGCCTCCCGCACCCTGCGGCGATGCTGCTTTCGGTGACTGCCGTCACAACTGCGTTTGTGGCCCTCGGCGTTGCGCTCGCAAGCCAGCTGCGAAGCCTCGAGTCGTTCCGCCTCCTTGCAGGACTCGTGACCGTTCCCATCTATCTCCTGTCGGGAATCTTCTATCCCGTGTCGACGCTTCCTGCGCCCACGCGCTGGCTCGCCTACGCGAATCCGCTGACCTATGGCGTCGACCTCTTCCGCTTCGGCCTCGTGGGCGTCCACGAGCTGCCCCTTGTGGCGAGCGCCGCGGTGCTCGTTCTGCTCACCCTGGCCACGACCGCGGGTTCTATTCTGATCTTCGACCGGCGGTCGCTGCGGTGAGGGATGAGCGCTCGCGTGCGGAGCCGTGGGATGCCATTTTCATTCGCGCGCGCTACAGCACGGTGCACGACCCGACGATAGGTGGGCATGACGCTGCTGCGACGAACCCCCCTTGCGAGCGATGACCCGCGCCGGCTGCGCGAGCTGCTCGAGCGCTGCTGCGACCTCGCGAACCAGCACGTCCTTCCTTCGGTGGTCGTGGGCGTTGCGGGCGCCGAGGGCGAGCTTCTGTTTCCCGAGCTCATCGACTACATCGAAAGTGCGCTCCGCGTGGAGGACGCAGTCTTTCGCATGACACGGGAACGCGCGGTCCTCTTCGTGGCCGACGTGGATCGCACCCGTGCTCTCGAGATCCTGGAGCGTCTGCTGAGCGACTTCCGCGAGCGCTTCCCGACCGCGCGTTCCCCGGCCGTTTCCCTCGGCTTCTACGAGGTGGCGCCTGGGGGCGAGCGCCCGGCCTTGAAGGAAGTCCTGCCTGCGGTCTTCGACCCGATTACCGCGCTCCCGAGAAACTAAGACTCCCGCTCAAAGCTCCGCGGCGAGAGCACTCGAGAGCTTCTCGTGGGCGAAGCGAAATCCTGCGTCCCCGGCGCGTTGCGGGACGGCACGGCGGCTTCCAAGCAGCTCGCCGGCAAGCTCGCCCAGGAGCGCGCGCAGCGCGAAGCTGGGAACTCGCAGGAATGCCGGCCGGCGGAGCCGGCTCGCGACCTCCGCAGTGAGCTCGGCGTTGCGAACGGGGGACGGCGCCACGGCGTTTAGCGGACCCACGTAAGACGCCTCCGCAAGCGCCTGCTGAATCAGGGCCACAAGGTCGTCGATGTGAATCCACGGCACCCACTGGCGCCCGTCGCCGAGCGGGCCGCCGAGCCCGAGGCGAAAGGGCAGCGCCATCTTCGGCAGAGCCCCTCCCTCGCGCGCGAGCACGATGCCGATGCGGAGCTGAACGACGCGAACCCCGTGATGCGCAGCCTTCGCTGCCGCCGCCTCCCAGTCCACGCAGACGCGCGCGAGGAAGCCTTCGCCAGGACCCTTCGATTCGTCCAAGAGCTCCTCGCCCCGGGATCCGTAGTAGCCGACAGCCGAAGCGCAGACGAGGACTTGCGGCCGCTCTCCCGGCGCGAGCTGGCCCAAGGACGCCGCGAGATCCTCCGTCGAGCGAACCCGGCTCTCGTAGATGCGGGTGCGGTGAGCAGGGGTCAAGCGTCCGGCGAAGATCGGTTCGCCGGCCAAGTGCACGACCGCTGCCGCGCCGCTGAGCGCGGTCCGGGGAGCGTGGGTTCCGTCCCAGGCCATCGCCTCCGCCGGCGCGGCCCCCCGCTCCGCGCCTCCGCCCTCGAGCCTGGCGTGCGTGGGGTTGCGCGTCAGCACCCGGACGGGATTTCCCGCGCGCAAGAGCGCGGGGAGAAGGCGACGGCCCACGAGCCCTGTCGCCCCCGTAACGAGGATCGGCGACGGTCCTTCCCCGCTCACCCCTCTCCCAGCTTTTTTGGCGCAAACGCCTCGAAGACCGCCGAGATCCCGCGGCGATCCGTGGCGAGGGGAGAGAGCACAGGCGTCGTGACGCCCGCTGCCACGAACTCCGCAATCTGTGCGCGGCAGCGCTCGGCGGAGCCAAGGATGAAGACCCGATCGATCAGTTCGTCGCTCATGGCTCGGCCCGTTGCCGCGCGATCGCGCTGCGCGAAGGCCAGGGCTACGGCGCGCGCCTCATGCTCGAAGCCGCACCACGCGAAGAACTTGTTGTAGACCGGCGCGGCGATGTACGCGGAAAAGGCGAGACGCGCGAGATTGCGCGCGGCGGGGAGGTCATCGGTCACGGCCACCTGGAAGCGGCACACCACCTCGCCTCGGGAGGCGTCCCGTCCCGCACGCCTCGCACCTGCCTGGTACGCCGCCAGCATCTTCGGCAAGGCGGAGACAGGAAAGAGATTCACGCACAAGCCATCTGCCAGCTCGCCGGCCAGCGCGAGCATCTTCTCGCGCAGCGCGCCCACATAGATCGCGACGGGACGCGCGGGCACGCTGCCCAAGCGCAGGCCGCGGGATCGGACGGTCTGGCCCACGAAGTCGGTGCGCTCGCCCGCCAGCGCCTGACGCAGAACCGCCACCGTCTCCCTCACGCGTGTGAGGGGCCGATCGAACGCAACGCCGTTCCATTCCTCGACGATCGTATGGCTCGACGATCCGATCCCCAAGATGAAGCGACCCTCCGAGAGCTGCGCCAGGGTCGAGGCCGCCATGGCCAGTACGGCAGGCGTTCGGGTGTAGACCGGCACGACCGCCGTGCCGATCGTCGCGCGACGCGTCCCCTGGGCGAGGGCGCCCGCCAAAGCGAAGGCATCGGGGCCCGCCGTCTCGGCCAGCCAGATCGCGTCATAGCCCCATTCATCCTCCGCCTGTTGGGCGAGTGCGACACACTCGCGTGACGTGAGGAAGGGCAGGGGAAGGCTGATGGCGAGGCGGCCGAGCTCCATCGCGCTATTTCGGGGCCATCCGAAGCGCACCGTCGAGTCGGATGGTCTCACCGTTTAACATGGGGTTCTCGACGATATGGCAGGCCAAGGCTGCGTACTCCGCCGGATCGCCGAGGCGCGGTGGGAAGGGAACCGTGGACCCGAGTGCCTCGAGGGCAGGCTCTGGAAGCATCATCAGCATGGGCGTGCGGAAGAGTCCCGGAGCGATCGTCACCACGCGGATTCCGCTCTTGGATAGATCGCGAGCGATCGGAAGCGTCATCCCCACGACTCCGCCCTTCGAGGCGGAATAGGCGGCTTGGCCAATCTGCCCATCGAAGGCGGCGACGGAGGCGGTATTCACGATGACTCCGCGCTCACCGCCCGAGTTCGGAGCGTTTGCAATCATGCGTGACGCGGCGAGCCGGATCACGTTGAAGGTCCCGATCAGGTTCACCTGGACGCAGCGGGTGAACCATCCGAGGTCGAAGGGCTTGCCGTCCTTGTCGACCGTCCTCCCCGCCGCGCCGATCCCCGCGCAGTTCACCGCCACGTGGAGCGCGCCGAAGGATTCGAGCGCACGATCGAGAGCGGTCCCCACCTGCTCCGGGCTCGTGACGTCCGCCGGCGTAAAAATGGATTTTCCGCCGAGCGACGCGGCGACGTCCTTGCCCTTCGATTTCTCGAGATCGAGGACTGCAACGTGCGCTCCGTGCGCCGCGAGGCTACGCGCCGTCGCTTCCCCAAGGCCCGACCCGCCGCCGGTCACAAGCGCCCCGAGACCCTGGATGTTCATTCGCTCCCTCCCCCATGGCGCCGGATCACGGTAGCAGCGAAGAAGAAGCGGGCGAAGCGGCGAGGCCTACGGCTCAGCGTCGAGGAGCGCGCGAAAATGCGCGGCCACCGGGCCCGGCACTCCTGAGCCGATCCGGTGGCCGTCCACGCTTACGACGGACACGGCACCCCGGACGGCATTTGCGAGCACGAGCTCTCGCGCCCGCGCAAGATCGGCCAAGCCTAGGTCCCGCTCCACGAGCTCCGGCATCCGCTCGCAAAGGATCTCCCGCGCGATCCCCGCCACCGCGCCGCGTGCGAGCGGCGGCGTCACAGGCGTGCCGTCGCGGAGCACGACGAACACATTCGTGCGCGCGCCTTCCACGAGGCGCCCGGCCGTGTCGAAAAGAAGCGCGTCGTCGGCACCGGCTGCGCGCGCCGCCTCGCGGGCCAAGTCGAAGGTGAGGTACCCCGTCACCTTCACGCCGCCCCAGGGCATGGGTCCCGGGTGGGGAAACGGCGCCGAGACCGCCCGCCAAAAGGGACGCGACTCATCGAAGGGGCGTGCCGTGGCGAGAAGGTGCAGGACGCGGTTTCCGTCCCGACTCGCCTGCACCCGCACCACTCCCGCCTTTCCGCCGAAAACCCCAGAGCCAACGGTGTGGATCGCCTCGAGGCAGGCGGACTGGTCGAGCTGGCCCAGGGAGAGCCGCGCGGCATTCTCCGAAAGCCGCCGCGCGTGGCGGTCCGCAAAACGCGCGCGGCCTCCAGACCAGAGCACGCTCGTGTAGCAGCCCCTTCCGCTCGCGAAGGCGGAATCGTCGGCGCGCGCCACCGAGGCGTCGCGGGGCAGCAGCTTGCCGTCCAACCAGATCATGCAGTGCGGACCCGACTAGCGCTTCGAGAAGGGGATCCAGCTGCGCTGCGTCTCGCCGGTGTACACCTGACGCGGACGGCCGATCTTGACGTCGGGATCGGAGTGCATCTCGGACCAATGGGCGATCCAGCCGGGGAGGCGACCGATCGCGAAGATCACCGTGAACATATTGGCCGGGGTCCCAATCGCGTTGTAGATCACGCCGGAGTAGAAGTCGACGTTCGGATA
>Ga0116216_10001069_pt1 | contig 19411 bp, 15 predicted proteins | sample Sb_taG_11_FD_89696 | JGI IMG/M metagenome (GOLD analysis project Ga0116216, IMG submission 89696) | Peat soil microbial communities from Weissenstadt, Germany - Sb_50d_3_AS metaG | ecosystem: Environmental > Terrestrial > Soil > Wetlands > Peat | place: Germany: Weissenstadt | collected 2010-09-21
CCAAGACGACCAACGAGCGCCTGGGCATCGTGGGCGGCATCTCCATCCTCGGGACCACGGGCATCGTGCGGCCCTTCTCGACCGCCGCCTACCGCGCCAGCGTGGTCCAGCAGATCGACGTCGCCGCCGCCCAGGGCGAGCGGACGATCGTGCTCTGCACCGGCAGCCGCTCCGAGCGGGCGGCCGTCTCGCTGTTCCCCGACCTCGACGTCGTCTGCATCGTCGAGGTCGGGGACTTCACGGGCATCGCGCTTCGGCACTGCGCGGCGCACGGCATAGAGCGCGTCGCCATCGTCGCCATGGTGGGCAAGATCACCAAGCTGGCGGCCGGGGTGATGATGACGCACTTCCACCGCAGCGAGGTCGACACCGAGCTCCTGGCGGCGGTGGCGCTCGAGACCGGCGCGCCGCCGGCCGCGGTCAGCGCCGCCACCGAGACGGCGACGGCGCGCCACTTCTTCGAGGTCTGCCTGGCGGCCGGGGCCCTGGCCCCGCTCCAGCGGCTCTGCGAACTGGCTGCGCTACGTTGCCGGGCTCACACCGGCGACCGCATCGACGTGGAGGTGGCGATGGTCGACTTCGACGGTGACCAGGTCGTCGCACGTGCCTGAGCCCTCCCCCACGCCCACCGCGTCGAGGACCGACGTCGGCAGCGACCTGGTCCACGTGATCGGGCTGGCGAGCGACCAGATCGACGCGCTGTCCGACGAGGCCCGCACGGCCCTCGGGGCGGCCCGCGTCCTCGTCGGCGGCCGGCGTCACCTCGCCTGGTGGCGCGGCCAGCCAGGAGCCAGCGTCAACGGCGCGGTGGCGCCCACGGTGATCGAGATCGGCGCCGACGCGGACGCCGTCGCCCAAGGGGTGGCGCGGGCCCTGCGCAGCGGCGGGGGTCCGGTCGCCGTGCTGGCGTCGGGGGACCCGGGCTTCTTCGGCGTCGTGCGCGCGCTCCTGCGCACCGTCGACCGGCGTCACCTGCGCGTCCTGCCGGCCCCGTCCTCGGTCTCCCTCGCCTTCGCGCGCCTCGGCCTCCCCTGGGACGACGCCGTCGTGGTCTCGGCCCACGGCCGGCCGTTGGCCGACGCGCTCGCCGCACTGCGCACCGCCGGCAAGGTCGCCGTCCTCACCTCTCCGGCCACCCCGCCCGAGGCGCTCGGCGCAGCCCTCCTGGCGAGCGGGTGCGCCTGCGACCTGGCCGCCGTGTGCAGCCGGCTGGGTACGGCCGAGGAGACCGTGCGCGAGCTCACGCTCGACGAGCTGGCCGCCGGCACCTTCGATCCGCTCTCGGTCGTCGTGCTGCTGGGGCCCGCCGGCCTGCCGTTGACCGGCTGGTCGGCCAGCTCGTCGGCGCCCGAGCGGTCGGACCGGGTGTTGGCGTTCGGCCTCCCCTGGTCGCGCTTCGCGCACCGCGACGGGATGATCACGAAGGACGAGGCGCGCGCGGTCGTCCTGTCCAAGCTCTCACTCCCGGCGGCCGGCGTGCTGTGGGACGTGGGTGCGGGCAGCGGCAGCGTCGGGATCGAGTGCGCGCTGGTCCAGCCGGGACTGACCGTGCTGGCCGTCGAGGCCTCGGCCGAGGCGGCCGCCCGGGTGAGCGAGAACGCACGCGCCCACGGGGTGGGCGTCCACGTGGTGACGGGTGCCGCCCCCGAGGCGCTGGCCGACCTGCCGACGCCCGATCGCGTCTTCGTCGGCGGCGGTGGGCTGGCGGTGCTGAACGTCGCGCTCGAGCGTCTGGCACCCGGCGGCCGGATCGTCGCCACCTACGCCGCGCTCGACCGCGCCGCGGCCGCGGCCGACCTGCTCGGCAACCTGGTGCAGGTCGGCGTCGACCACGGCCGACGCCTGCCCGACGGCTCGTGGCGCCTGGAGGCGCTCAACCCGGTCTTCGTGGCCTGGGGACCCGACGTCGACGACGACGCGCCGTGAGGGTCCTCGTCCTGAGCGTGACCGAGCCGGGGCGCGCGCTCGCGCGGCGCCTCCCCTACGAGCACCACCACGGCTCGCCCGGCGACGTCCTCGCGGCGCGCTGGGGGGACACCGACGCCTTCGTCGTGATCCTCGCCCTGGGCGCCACGGTGCGGCTGATCGCGCCGTTGCTGGGGCACAAGGACACCGATCCCGCGGTCGTGTGCGTCGACGACGCCGGCCGGTTCGCCATCCCGGTCGTCGGTGGCCACCACGGCGCCAACGAGCTGGCGGGCACCGTGGCGGCGCTGCTCGGGGCCGAGCCGGTCCTCACCACCGCCACCGACGCGCTCGGGGTCCCCGCCCTGGACCGGCTGCCAGGGTTCCAGGCGCACGGCGACCTGGCCGCGGTCACCGGCGCGCTCATCTCGGGCCGGCCCGTGCGGGTGGAGAACCGGATGGGCTGGCCGCTCCCGGACGCGCTCGCGAAACGGCTCGATCCCGAGGGACTCGATCCGAGCGCGCCGCTCGTCGCCGTGCGGGACGAGGCGGCCGATCCGCCCGGCGCCCGGGGGGCCACGGTCGTGCTGGTCCCCCGCTCGCTGGTGGTCGGCGTCGGCACGACGAGCGACGCGACCGTGGCCGACGTGGAGGCCCTGGTGAACGAGACGATGGCCGGCGCCGGCCTCTCACCGGACGCGCTCGACGCGGTCGCCACGATCGACCGGCGTGCCGGACACCCGGCAGTCGTCGGCTTCGCGGCCGCGCGCGGCCTGCCGATCCGCAGCTACCCGCCCGCCCTGCTCGGCGCGGTGGCGGTCCCCCACCCGAGCGAGGTCGTGGACGGGGCGGTCGGGACCCCCTCGGTGGCCGAGGCGGCCTCGCTCCTGGCCGCCGGCGCGCACGCCGAGCTGGCGGTGACCAAGCAACGAGCCGCGCGCGCCACGGTCGCCGTCGCCCGCCGGGCGGGGCCCGCCGGGGGCCTGTCGGTGGTGGGCCTCGGCCCCGGCGGGGCCGAGCACCGGACGCCGGCGGCGGAGCGCGCGGTGCGCCACGCCGACACGGTCATCGGCTACCAGCCCTACGTCGAGCAGTGCGCGGACCTGCTCACACCGGGCCAGGAGGTGCTGGCACTCCCGATCGGGGCCGAGCTCGACCGCGCCCGGGTCGCGCTCGAACGGGCGGCAGCCGGTGCCCGGGTCGCGCTCGTGTGCTCGGGCGACGCCGGCATCTACGCGATGGCCTCCCCCGTCCTCGAGCTGGCGGCCACCCGGCCCGACTTCGCCGCGGTCGACGTGGTGGTCGTCCCCGGGGTGACGGCCGGCCTGGCGGCGGCGGCCGTGCTCGGGGCCCCGCTCGGCCACGACCACCTCGTCGTCAGCCTCTCGGACCTGCTCACCCCCTGGGAACACATCGAGGCCCGGCTGACGGCGGCCGCCGAGACCGACCTGGTGCTGGTCGTGTACAACCCGAGGTCGCAGCGCCGGACCTGGCAGATCGACAAGGCGCGGGCGATCCTGCTCGCCCGCCGGTCGCCCGACACGCCGGTCGGCGTCGTGACGGACGCGGGGCGCGCCGGGCAGCACGTCGAGCTCACCACGCTTGGCGCGCTGGACACCACAACGGTCACCATGACCACGTGCCTCGTCGTCGGGTCCTCGGCCACCCGGATCCGCAACGGCCGGATGGTCACGCCGCGCGGCTACCTCGAGGAGCCGGGCCCGTGACGACCACCGCCACCGGCACGCCTACCGTCACCATCGACGACCGCTGCACGGCCTGCGGCGTCTGCCTCGTCACCTGCCCGACCCGCGCCCTCGTGCCGGCCCCGCGGCGCCCGCTCGTCCTCGACGACCGCTGCACGGCCTGCGGCGCTTGCGTGGAGGTCTGCCCGCGCGGCGCCATCTGGGAGCGGGGCTGGTGAGCCCGGGGCCCGTGCACCCGATAGAAGAGGAGAGCTACCGGATCCTGGCCCAGAGGGTCGATCTCTCCTCGTTGGCGGCCAGACCGGCGGCCGTCATCGCCCGCGTCATCCATGCCACCGCCGACGCCGGGCTCCTCGACGCGTTGGTGGTCCCCGAAGCCGCGGTGACGGCGGGCGTCGCCGCCCTGGCGGCCGGCGCGCCGGTGCTCTGCGACGTGGAGATGGTGCGCGCCGGCATCTCGGGCGCCCAGACCCACTGCCACCTGGCCACCACGCCGAGCGCGGGCGACCACCCGAGCCGCAGTGCGGCGGCGATGGCCGCGGCGGCGGCCCGCTTCTCGGACGGGGCGGTCGTCGTGGTGGGGTGCGCCCCGACCGCGCTCGCCGAGGCCTGCCGGCTCATCGAACGCGGCGAGCTCCGGCCCGCGCTCGTGATCGGCGTGCCGGTCGGCTACGTGGGCGCGGCCGACGCCAAGGAGCGGCTCTTGGACCTGGCCGCCCGCACCGGCGTCCAGGCCATCGCCCTGCGCGGGGAACGCGGCGGGGCCGCGGTGGCCGCCGCCATCGTGAACGCGCTGGTGCGCCTGGCCGCGGGCGGGGACGACGGGCCCGGTCGGCGCGACGAACCGTCGGTCCTGCTCATCGGGCACGGGACGCGCTCGGCGGCCGGTCAGTCCGAGCTGCGCCGGCTCTGCGAGGCGATCGCCTCGGCGCGGCCCGAGCTCGCGGTCGAGTCGGGGTACCTGGAGCTCATGGGCCCGGGCGTCGACGAGGCCGCGGCGCGACTGGTCGCCCGCGGGGCCCGCCAGGTGATCGCGCTGCCGCTCGTGCTCCTCGGGGCGGGGCACCTGAAGGACGACGGCCCCGCGGCCTTGGACCGGGCGCGTCGGGCGCACCCCGAGGTCGCGTTCTCCTACGCGCGCGACCTCGGCGTGCACCCGCTCGCGCTCGGCGCGGTCGAGGCGCGCTGCCAGGAGGCCGCGCCGGAACCGGGGCCGCCGGACGCGGTGGTCGTGGTCGGCCGCGGCTCGACGGATCCGGACGCCAACGCGAACCTGGCGAAGGTGGCCCGGCTGCTGGCCGACGGGCGGGGGCTCACGACGGTCCCGGCGACGGCGCCCGACGGCGTGGCGGCGCCGGTGCTCGGGCTGGTCGAGCCGGCGTTCGTCTCGCTGGCCCGCCCGGGGGTGGCAGAGGCGCTCGAGCGCTGCCACCTGCTCGGCGCGCGCCGCATCACCGTCGTGCCCTACTTCCTCTGCACCGGTCGGCTGGTCGTCCGGCTGGGCGACCAGGCCCGCGCCTGGGCGGCCGACCACCCGGACACAGAGGTCCGTGTCGGCGAGCACATCGGCATCGACGAGCGGATCATCACGCTCGTGTGGTCCCGCTACGACGAGGCGCGCGGCGCGGACGTCGCCATGAATTGCGATGCCTGCCTCTACCGGGTGGCGCTGCCCGGCTACGAGCGGCGCGTGGGCGCGTCGGCACCCAACCCGGTCCGCGCCGGCTGAGCCGGTCGGTCAGCGGCGGCGCAGGCGGGCGTCGCTGAGCGCGGGGGTCTCCCACCCCCCGTCGGCGCGGCTGAAGTTGCGCCCGGGAGCCACGATCTCGTCGATGGCGTCGAGCACGTCGTCGGACAGCGCGACGTCGGCCGACCCCAGCTGGGACTCGAGGTGCTCCATCGTCCGCGGGCCGATGATCGCCGAGGTGACCCCGGGATGGCGGATGACGAAGGCGAGCGCCAGGTGGATGAGGCTCATCTCGTGCTTCTCGGCCAAGAGGGCCAGCTGCTCGGCCGCGTCCAGCTTGCGCTGGTTGCCCGGGATGCTCATGTCGTAGCGGCCGGGGATCCGCTGGGCGCGCAGCGAGGTCGGGAGCTCGCCGTCCTTGCGGTACTGGCCCGAGAGCCAGCCGCCGGCGAGCGGGCTCCAGGCGATGACGCCCATGCCGTGGCGCTGGGTCACCGGGAGCACCTCGGCCTCGATGCCGCGCACGAGCAGCGAGTACGGCGGCTGCTCGCAGACGAAGCGCTCGCGCCCGCGCTTCTCGGCGACCCACTGGGCTTCCACGATCTCAGAGGGCGGGAAGGTCGAGCTCCCGATGTAGCGGACCTTGCCCTGGTGCACGAGGTCGGTCAGCGCGCCCAGCGTCTCGTCGATGTCGAGCGAGGGGTCCGGTCGGTGGATCTGGTAGAGATCGATCCAGTCGGTCCCGAGGCGGCGCAGGCTGTTCTCGCACTCGGCGATGATCCAGCGCCGCGAGTTGCCCTGGTCGTTGGGATCGCGCCCCATCGTGCCGTGCACCTTGGTGGCGAGGACCACGTGGTCGCGGCGGTCCTTCAGCGCCTTGCCCACGATCTCTTCGGACTCGCCGCGCGAATACACGTCGGCCGTGTCGATGAAGTTGATGCCGGCGTCCAACGCGTGGTGGATGATCCGGATCGAATCGTCGTGGTCGGGGTTCCCCCAGGCGCCGAACATCATGGCGCCGAGGCACAGCGGGCTGACCCGGACACCGGTCCGGCCGAGGGTGCGATAGTCCATCGCCGCAACCTAGCCAGCGGGCGGCGGCGTGTCAGGCGCGCGACAGGCGGACCGACGGCGCGCACCGACGGTGCGGACCGCGATAATGCGGCGTGGACCCCAACGAGGTGCGGGCGCTCTGGACGCGGATCGAGCCCATCCACGCCGTCACCTACTTCGCCCCGAGGTGCCTGGCCGCCAACCGCCGGGTCGGCCTCAAGGGCTTCTGGATGGGCTACTTCGCCGCCCGTGCGGCCCCCATGGGCACGGTCTCCTCGGGCACGGTCACGGCCACCTTCTTCAACTTCTCCCCCGGTCGCGTCCGGCGGGCCATCCCCGACGCCTGGGACTTCACCAACCCGCTCTCGGTGGTGGCCGCGCGCGGCATCGCCGCGGCGAGCGCCCTGCGCGAGATCGACCCCGAGATCGAACCGCTCGCCGAGTCGCTGGCGCCGCGCCTGCGCCGCGCCGTCGAATCCACGCCCGGCGCGGGCCGACCCCTCTTCCTCGCCAACCGCGAAGTCCCGCTGCCGAGCGATCCGGTCGAGGCGCTCTGGCTGGGCGCCACGTGTCTGCGCGAGCACCGCGGCGACGGCCACGTGTCGCTCCTCACCGCCGCCGGCCTCGACGGCTGCGAGGCGCTGGTGCTCTTCGCCGCCTCCGAAGGCCTGGCGCCCGAGATGCTCCGGGAGTCCCGCGGCTGGTCCGCAGACGAGTGGGCCGGTGCCGAGGACCGCCTTCGCTCGCGCGGGCTGTTCGCCTCCGGCACCCTGAGCGAGGCCGGGCGCGCGCTCCGAGTGCGGATCGAGACCGACACGGACGCCTTGGCCGCCGCGCCCTTCGACGCGCTCCCAGATGACGACCGGGCGGCCCTCTCAGCCGGGGTGTCCACCGTCGCCCGTCGGGTGCTCGATGCCGAGGTGATCAGGTTCCCCAACCCCATGGGGCTGCCCCGCGCCGGCTGATTCCGTCCCGCCCGGACTCCCGGGTGTCAGACCACTATGACAGACGCGCCCGGACGGTTATCCTGCGGGGCGCTGCCGAGGACGTCGGCCACCGTCGGGGTGCTCCAGTGGCCGGAGTTCAGGCCTGAGTAGTGCGGGGGGAAACAGGAGGCGGGGCCGGGCGGCGCCACCTAAGCACGGCGAACTGACCGGGGGGGAGACATGCGAACGCGCGCAAACAGGGGGCGATCTTGGGTCCGCGCGGTGACGGTCGTCGCCGCAGTCGTGGCGACGACCGGTGGCGGACTGCTCGCCACGACGGGCGCGGGCGCCGCTGGCGGCCCGGTACTCACCAAATCCGGGCCGGCCGACGAGGGGCCGTACCCGTGGCAGTACCCGGCCTCGGGTGGGATCACCCCGGGCACCGGCACCACCATCGACGGCGTGACCTGCAAGTCGGGCGTTCCCCAGTTCAACTCGCCCTACGCGGCGCCCTGCATCCCGAAATTCACGGGGAAGAACGGTGGGGCCACGGCCAACGGCGTCACCGCCACCACCATCACCCTGGCCACCCGCGAGTACCCGCCGAGCGGCAACCTCCAGCAGATCGAGGCCGAGGCCAAGGCGGCGGGGTCGGCCATCCCCGAGGTCATCATGCAGGTGGCCGGGGTCTTCCTCAAGTACTTCAACAAGGTCTACGACCTCTATGGCCGCCACGTCGTCGTCAAGATCCTGCACTCCCAGGCCAACGGGACCGAGGAGGCGCTCGGGCAGGGGCAGGCCGGCGCCTGCGCCGACGCCGACGTCATCGCCAACCAGATGCACGCCTTCGCCGAGGACGGCCTGGGGGGAGCCGGCTCCGGCCCGTTCTCCGCCTGTGCGGCGGCCGACCACCTGATCGAGTTCAACGGCGACCCCTACTTCGACGAGCACACCTTCCAGACGCTCAACCCCTACGTCTGGTCGACGACGGAGGACTGCACGAGGGTCAGCTCGTCGGAGGCCGAGGTGATCGGCAAGATGCTCGCCGGCAAGAAGGCGATCTACGCCGGTGACCCGGCCCTGCGCACCGAGACGCGCAAGTTCGGGAGCTACACGCCGAACGTGGGCGCCTACCTCACCTGCGGCCAGAACTTCGCCAACATCATCGAGAGCCAGTACCACGTGCCTCTGTCGGCGATCACCACGCACTTCGACTACGGCCTCGACATCGCGACGTTCCAGCAGAGCGCCCAGCAGGCGATCGTCCAGTTCAAGGCGGCGGGCGTGACCACCGTCGTCATCGCGAGCGACCCCTACTCGGCGGGCCTGCTCACCGCGGCCGCGGCCCAGCAGAACTACTACCCGGAGTGGTTCATCATCGGCACCGGCGGCACCGACATCGACGGCCCGGTCCAGGCCTACGACAACCCGACCGAGGTCAACGGGCACCTGTTCGGCATGAGCGAGGGCTCGCCCGTCCAGGACGTCTACGGCGGGACCGGCCTGGCCGGCAAGCTCTACAAGAAGCTGACCGGCCACACCATCCCGGCCGGCACCGACGGCCTGTACGCGCAGCTGGTCGAGATCTTCGACGCCCTCCAGGCGGCCGGTCCGGACCTCACGCCGGGCAACATGGCCCGGGGTCTGCACGCGCTGCCGATCATGGGCGCGCCGCTCTACCAGTACGGCACGTGGGACTTCAACACCGGCCCGACCGGCATTCGCGGCGGGGGCGACCACACGACCAGCACCTCCGCCCGCTTCGTCTACTGGGACGGCTCCAAGCTCTCGCCGGTGAACCGCAAGCAGGGCACGTACATCCAGATATTCGGGGGCAAGCGCTTCACCCTCGGGCAGTGGCCGAAGGCGCTGCCCACCCTGTTCACGGGCTCCTAGTGCCCTCGAAGCGACCCCGTCGGGCCGGCCACCGCACTCACCAAAAGGGCGGGGTAACGAACAGTTCGCCGGCATTCCCATAAACGTAAGCGAACGTATGTACGCTTTAGCGGGTGAAGCTCGCCGCCTGGGCTCGTTCGTACGGCGTCCATCCCCAGAGTGCCTACCGGTGGTTCCGTGACGGCACGCTGCCAGGGCACGATCGTGGTCGAGCTCGACCCGGTGGCCGCGGCCCTCGCCCGGACCGTCGCCTACTGCCGGGTGAGCCCCCACGACCAGCGAGGCGATCTCGAGCGCCAAGCCGGTCGCCTGCGCCTGTGGGCGAGCGAACACGGCCTGTCGGTCCACGAGGTCGTGACCGACGTGGGTTCGGGTCTGAACGCCAAGCGCCCACGTCTCGCCCGGCTGCTCGCTGATGCGAGCGTGACGCGGATCATCGTCGAACACCGAGACCGCTTGGCGCGCTTCGGCGTCGAGCACCTCGGATCAGCGCTCTCGGCCCAAGGCCGAGTGGTCCTCGTCGTCGACCAGGGTGAGGTGCACGACGATCTCGTACGCGACATGACCGAGGTGCTCACCTCCTTCTGCGCTCGCCTCTATGGCAGGCGCGGGGCACGCAACAGAGCGCTCCGGGCGATCACGACGGCCAAGAACGGCGAAGCGGCCTGATGCTCGTGCACCAGGCGTTCCGCTTCGAGCTCGATCCAAGGAACGCCACGCGCTCCGCGCTCTCCTCGCACTGCGGGGCGAGCAGGTACGCGTTCAACTGGGGCCTCCGATTGGTCAATGACCAGCTCGAGGCGACGCGCACGCTGACGGTCCTCGCGATCCGCCAGGGCGCGAGCGTGGACGAGGCGACCACGTGGGCGCGCCAGGTCACGGGTCCAGTCCCCTGGTCGCTCCCGGCGCTGCGCCGGGCCTGGAACGCCACCAAGCACGAGGTGGCACCGTGGTGGGCCGAGAACTCGAAGGAGGCGTACTCCTCCGGGCTCGACGGCCTCGCCCGAGCGCTCGAGAACTGGTCAAAGGGGCGTCGCGGCGAGCGGGCCGGACCCGCGGGCTTCCCGACACCCAAGAAGAAGGGGCACCGGCGGAGCTGCCGGTTCACCACCGGGGCCATCGGGGTCGTCGACGACCGTCATGTGAAGCTGCCGCGCCTCGGGCGGGTCCGGACCAAGGAACCGGCGACCAAGCTCGCCCGGCTGCTCAGTGACGGAGCGGCGCGCATCTGCTCGGCCACGATCTCAGAGGAGGCCAGCCGGTGGTTCGTCAGCTTCACCTGCGAGGTGGAGCGGCCCGATGTCCACGGCCGGCTGCCCGACGCCGTGGTCGGGGTCGACGTCGGGGTGAAGCACCTCGCGGTGCTCTCCACCGGTGAGGTGGTCGAGAACCCAAAGGCGCTCGGCCGCTACTCGCGGCGCCTGGCCCGGCTCAGCCGCCAGCTCGGGCGCCGCCAGCTCGGCTCGAAGCGCCGCCGGCGCACGAAGGCGAAGCTGGCGCGGTGCCACGCCAAGGTGGCCAACACCCGTCGGGACGCGATCCACCAGCTCACGTCGGACCTCGCCTCGAGCTACGGCACCGTCGTGATCGAAGACCTGAACGTGGCCGGGATGACCGCCGCCCCAAGGTCGAAGCCTGACCACACCGAAGGTCATGGGCAAAACGGCAGGCGCCGGAAGGCCGGGCTGAACCGGGCGATCCTCGACGCCTCTCCCGGCGAGCTGCGCCGTCAGCTGGTCTACAAGCTCGCTTGGCACGGCGGAACGCTGGTCGCCGCCAACCGGTTCTTTGCCTCATCGAAGCTCTGCTCGTCGTGCAGTGCAGTGAAAGCCAAACTGCGCCTCGACGAGCGCACCTACTGCTGCGAGCACTGCGGTCTCGTCATCGACCGCGACCTGAACGCCGCGCTGAACCTTGCCGCCTACGGGCGTCGAGCGCTGTCTGTCGCCGGGAGTGGCCCGGAGACGCGAAACGCGCGTGGAGGGGTACACCGTCGGCTTCGGTCGGACGCCCCGGTGAAGCGCGAAGACGGCACCGGGGAACCGGATAAGACCGTCACCGCCCCGTCGCAAGGCGAGGCTGCCTGACCGTGCTCACATTTGCGCACGGATCGGGTAACGGATGCTGGTACCCGGCGTGAAGGCAAGCCTTCACCCTTGGGACACCGGCGCTCCGTGCCTATGTTGGAGGAGAGTCCCGCGCGCTCGCTCCGGGCGCGCCGCTCGAGAGGAGTAACCCATGCGCATCGAATCCTCGGTGACGTCCCTCAGCTGGATCCCCTCGGAGGCCATCGCCGGGATCACGGCCAAGCTGCCCTTCGAGCTCGGCGTCGCCCACTACGACGAGACGCCCCCCGACCTCCTGGGGGACCTGGTCGCGCTGCGGGACGCCGACCGCTTCCGCTTCGCCAACCGCCTCGAGGCCTGGGCGGAGGTGGAGGACGGCAAGATCGTCCGCTACGGCCAGTCCGGCGGCGGCATGATCGGCTCGACCACCCTGCGGGTCGGCAGCAAGCAGGCCACCTTCCAGGCCATCGCGCTGCCCGAGTTGCGGCCCGAGCCGGTGGTGTCCGGCGGCGAGGTCCGCTTCACGCAGACCGCGGGCGGCCGGACGGGCGTGCCCGCCCCCCGCCGGGTGAAGCGCCCGCCCTTCGTCCAGATCGCGGCGCCGCTCGCCTGGACCACGCTCGCCCTCACCATCAAGGCGGACGGCACGTCGAGCTCGGAGCTGGCGGGCGCCAGCACGTTCCCCCGCCACTGGATCTACGGCCACGACGGCGCGCTGACCGCCAAGAGCGGCCTCATCGACTTCTCCGGCTGGTATGCCAAGGCCTTCGGCAAGCACAGCCCCTGGGGCGACGAGGACTCTCCGGCGCTGAGCACTGAGGTCGAGTCGGCCATGGAGCGCCAGCTCTCCGAGCAGCTGATGCGCGGCGCCACGCCCCCCAAGATCCGCAAGGTGAAGGAGGGTGGCGTCATCACCGAGCAGGGAGCCGAGGAGGACGACGTGTTCTTGGTCCTCGACGGCGTGGTCGGTGTGGAGGTGGACGGCGAGCCGCTGGCCGAGCTCGGCCCCGGTGCGCTGCTCGGCGAGCGGGCGATCCTCGAGGGCGGCCGCCGCACCTCGACGCTGCGAGCCGTCACCGCCTGCAAGCTGGCGGTGGTCCCGGGCGACCAGCTCGACCACACGAAGCTGGCCGAGGTGAGCACCCAGCACCGGCGCGAGGAGCAGCGCTAACTCGCAGCCGGCGCGGGCGCCGTGGCAACCTGACCGCGGTGCCACGTGGACGCGGTTGACGCCGCCATCATCGGCTCTGGCCCGAACGGCCTGGTGGCGGGCGCACTGCTGGCCCGCGCCGGGTGGAAGGTGGCCGTCTTCGAGCGCAACGAGGTGGCCGGCGGGGCGGTGGCCAGCGCGCCGCTCACGGTGCCGGGCTACGTCCACGACCCCTACTCCGCCTTCTACGGCATCTTGCACTCCTCGCCGGTGTTCTCCGAGCTCGACCTCGGCCGCCGGGTGGAGTGGGCCCGCTTCGAGACGCCGGTCGCAGCCGCGGTCGGCCCCCACGCCGCCTCGCTCATCCACGCCGACCTGCAGGCGACGGCCGACGGCCTGGCCGCGGCGTCGGCCGAGGACGGCCCGGCCTGGCTCGACCTCTACCGCTGGTGGGAGCGCCTGGGGACGCGCTTCTTCGCCATGATGCTGGCGCCGGTCGGCTCGGTCCGTGCGGCCCTCCCGGTCGGGCTGGCGGCCCGCCGCTACGGCATCTTCGAGACGACCCAGATGCAGCTGGCGCCGATCGACGCCATCGCCCGCGACCGCTTCGTCGACCCCGGGGCCCGGTCGCTCTTGGCCGCCGGCGCGTCGCACTCCGACGTGGCCGTCGACATGCCCGGCAGCGGCCCGGCGGCCCTCATCCTGGCCATGGCGGCCCAGGAGAAGAACATGCCGATCCCGGTCGGCGGCGCGGGGCGCCTGGCCGCCGCGCTCACCGAGGCGGTGACCGAGGTGGGCGGGGAGGTGCACACCGGCGCCGCGGTCCGCCGGGTGGTGGTCGAGTCCAACCGCGTGCGAGCGGTCGTGACCGAGGCGGGCGAGGTCCGCGTGAAGCGCGCGGTCCTGGCCGACACCGGGCCCGGCGCGCTCTTCTCCTCGCTCCTCGACGAGGCGGAGCTGCCCGCCCGCTACCTGGCCGGCCTGCGCCGCTTCCGCTACGGCACCGGCGTCTTCAAGCTGGACCTGGCCATCGACGGGGCGCCGGGCTGGAACGAGGAGGGCCTGGCCGCCTGCGGCGTCGTGCACCTGACCGGGACCCTGGACGACATGGCCCGGGCGGCCTTCGAGGCGCGCCACGGGGTCCTGCCCACCCTGCCGGCGCTCATCGTCGGCCAGCAGAGCCAGGCCGACCCGAGCCGCGCCCCGGCCGGCGGCCACACGCTGTGGATCGAAACCCACGTGCCGTCGGTCCCGAAGGACCACGGCTCCTGGGAGAAGGCGAAGGACGTCTTCTGCGACACGGTCCTCGACCGGCTGGAGGCCCACGCCCCGGGCCTGCGGGGCCGGATCGTGGGCCTCCACGTCCGCACGCCCGACGAGCTGGCGGCCGAGAACCCCAACCTGGTGGGCGGCGATCTCGGCGCCGGCTCGGGCACCATCGACCAGCAGCTCGTCTTCCGGCCGGTCCCGGGCTGGTTCCGCTACGCCACGCCGGTGCGGGGCCTCTACCTGTGCTCGGCCTCCACCCACCCTGGCGGCGGCGTCCACGGCATGGTCGGGCGGAACTGCGCCCGGCGGGTGCTCAGGGACCGGCGACGGCGGCGGATCTGAGCCCGGGGGGCGGGCGGGCTGGCACCCCCCCTGCGCACAGGCGGACACCCTTGGCACCACCGCTGAGATCGGGCTCAATGGGACCATGGCCGAGGGGGTGAACGAGGGGGTCATCACCGTCTTTCTGGCGGACGACAACCTCATCGTGCGCGCCGGCGTCCAGGCCCTCTTGAGCCTGGAGCCCGACATCGAGGTGGTGGGCACGGCGGCCGACTACGACGAGCTCATCGCGGGGGCCGAGAAGATGAACCCCCAGGTGGTGGTCACCGACATCCGCATGCCGCCCACCTTCCAGCAGGAGGGCATCGACGCCGCCCACGAGATCTGCAAGCGGCACCCGGGCACGAGCGTGGTGGTGCTCTCCCAGTTCGACGACCCCGAGTACGCGATCTCCCTCCTGGCCGACGGCTCCGCCGGCTACGGCTACCTGCTGAAGGACCGCATCGCCGAGGGCGACCAGCTGGCCCGCGCCGTGCGGGCGGTGGCGACGGGCGGGTCGGTGCTCGACCCCACCATCGTCGAGGCCATGGTCCACCCGGTCTCGGCCGAGCTCTCGAGCGCCGACGAGGAGCTGCTGCGCCTGGTGGCCGAGGGCCGGCCCATCAAGGCCATCGCCGCCGCCCAGGCGACGACGCCGGCCGCCGCCGCCGACGCAGTGGAGAAGCTGTTCCTGCGCCTGGCCCAGCAGGCCTCGACTGGCGGCGGCCACTCGCTGCGGCGCCTGCGCCAGCTGCACACGGCGATCGTCGCCCGCGACGAGCAGGAGCGGAGCCTGAACCGCCTGCTGCCGGGCGGGGTGGCCGACCTGCTGGTGCGCCAGGGCGGCAAGATCGGCGAGACCGAGGAGGTCGACGTGAGCGTCGTCATGTCCGACATCCGCGGCTACTCGACCATCGCCGAGCACGCGGACCCGAGTGCCCTGGCCAGCCAGCTGAACGTGCACCGCGGCGAGATGAACCGGGCCATCATCGGCGAGGGCGGCACGGTCATGCAGTTCGTGGGCGACGCCGTGATGGCGGTGTTCGGCGCGCCGGTGGCGCTGGCCGACCACGCCAGCCACGCGCTGGCGGCCGCGCTCGCCATGCACCGGGCCCAGGCCGTCGTGAACGAGCGCTGGGAACGCGAGGGCCTGACGCCCTTCGGCCTCGGCATCGGCGTCACCACCGGGCGGGCGGCGGCCGCCCTGCTCGGCTCCGAGGAGCGGCTCGAGTACACGCTGGTGGGCGACACGGTGAACCTGGCCGCGCGCCTCCAGCAGTGGGCCGAGCCCGGCGAGACGATCCTGGCCGACGCCACCTACCGGGCGCTCGCCCACCCGCCCGAGGCAGAGGAGCTCGAGCCCGCCCTGGTAAAGGGCCGGGAGACGCCGGTCGCGGCCTGGCGGGTCCCGCCACCGCAGGACAACCACTGAAGGAGAGCGCATGAACGCCATGGAAGCCCACGGGGTCCGCAAGACCTACGAGTCAGAGGGGGTCCCGGTCCGCGCCCTGCGCGGGGTCAACCTGAAGGTCGACGACGACGAGTACGTCGCCATCATGGGCCCGTCGGGCTGCGGCAAGTCGACGCTCCTCAACCTGATCGCCGGCCTCGACACCCCGACCGAGGGGGAGATCTGGGTGGGCGGCGAGTCGCTGAAGGACAAGGACGAGAACGCGCTGGCCCGCATGCGCCGCGTGCACATCGGGATCGTGTTCCAGTTCTTCAACCTCTTGGAGGGCATGAGCGTGCTGGAGAACGTGGCGCTCCCGGCCGTCATCGCCGGCACCAAGCGCAAGCAGGCCGAGAGCCGGGCCCGCGACCTCCTCGACATGCTCGGGCTGGCCGACAAGCACCAGGCGGCGCCCTCGGTGCTCTCGGGCGGCCAGCGCCAGCGCCTGGCCATCGCCCGCGCCCTGGCCAACCAGCCGACCCTCCTGCTGGCCGACGAGCCGACCGGGGCGCTCGACTCGGAGGGCGGCCTCGAGGTCCTCGAGCTCTTCCGGCGGCTGCACGCCGGGGGGCAGGCCATCCTCATGGTCACCCACGACCAGCTGGTGGCCGACTCGGCCACCCGGATCGTGACCATGCGCGACGGGCGGATCGAAGACGACGGCCTGTCGGGGGACAAGACGCCAGCGGCCGCGGGGGCGCCGTCGGAGACTCCATGACCGTTGAGCTCGCCTCGGACGCGACGAAGGTGGGCCGCCGCGAGATCGGCGCGTCGCCGCTCGGGCCGATCGCCCTCGTGCTGGCGGCGGCGACCGCGGCGGCGGCGGTCGGCGCGCCCTTCGTGGACCACCCGAGCGACCACCTGACGGCCGCCATCCGCGCCGCGCTGGTGGTCGCCTTCGCGGCCGGCGGCGTGGCCGCCGTCGTGCACCGGCCGTTCGAGCGCCAGGGCTTCCTCGTCGTGGTCGGGGCGACCTGCGGCGGCGTCGCCACCATCTGCTCGGCCGTGCTGGCCGCCCATTCGAGCGGCGGGCTGGTGGACCTCTCGAGGGTGGCCGAGCCGATCGCGCTCGCCCTCTTGCCCGTCGTCACCATGCACGTGCTGCTCGGCCTGCCCGACGGCTCCTGCCGGCTGTCGCGCACCGCCATCCTCTTCGGCTACGTCTTCGGCCTGGCGGTCGGCCTGTACGTCTGGTCCCGCCGACCGGCCCTCCCGCTCTGGCCGCTCGGCGTCGAGGCCCTGCTGGTCGTCCCGGTCGGGATCGTGGGGTCGGTGCGGCGCTACTCCAAGAGCCGCGGGGTCGAGCGGCAGCGCATGCAGTGGTTCGGCTGGGCGGTGGCCGTCGGGGTGGAGCTCCTCCTGCTGGCGCTCGCCGGCCGGCTGATGTGGGGCTGGCCCACCCGCTTCTACCTCGTGGTGGCCGTGGCCGCCCTGCCGCTGGCGGCCGCCATCACGCTCGGCAGCTCGCGCCGCTTCGCCGGGCGCATCGACCGCATCCTCGCCCACACCGTGTCGCTGGCCGGGCTCACGGCGGTCGTGGTGGCGGTCTACCTCATCATCGTGGTCGGCCTCGGCCGCACGCCGACCCGCAGCGACCGCTCCCTCGTCGCGCTGTCGATGGTGGCGGCCGCCGTGTCCGCGCTCTTGTACCCGCCGGCCCGGCGGCGCCTCTCCCTCTACGCCAACCGCGTCGCCTACGGCGAGCGCGAGGCCCCGGACAACGTGCTGCGCACCTTCGGCAGCCGGCTGTCGCGGGCGGTGCCGATGGAAGAGCTCCTCCTCCAGGTCGCCGAGTCGCTCCGCAAGACGCTCGGGCTGGCGGCGGCCGAGGTGTGGACCGGCGGCGGCGGGCACTTCGAGCGGACCGTGTCGGTCCCGGACTCCCCCGTCATCGCCCTGGCGGTCACCAAGGAGGAGGAGTCGGTGGTGGCCCGGGCCGGCGCCTCGGGCACGGCCTGGGTGCAGATCTGGCTGCCCACCCTCCTGCAGGGCCGCGAGGGCTCTGTGGTGCGGGTGGCCTCGGCCACCCACTCGGGCCACGTGCTCGGGCTCATCGTGGCGGTGCGGCCGCCCGACGCCGACCAGTTCAGCCTCGACGACGACACCATGCTGACCGAGCTGGCGCGCCAGGTGGGCCTCGCCCTGCACAACGTGGAGCTCGACTCGGCCCTCCAGGAGAGCCTGGACGAGGTGCGCCGCCAGGCGACCGAGCTCCAGGCCTCGAGGGCGCGCATCGTGGCGGCGGCCGACGCGGCCCGCCGCAAGATCGAGCGCGACCTACACGACGGCGCGCAGCAGCACCTGGTGGCCCTGGCCGTCAACCTGCGGCTCGCCCGCCAGCTGGCCGAGAGCGACCCCGACGGCTCGCGCGAGCTGCTCGACCAGCTGGCCCTCGACATGGGCGAGGCCGTCCAGCAGCTGCGGGCGCTCGCCCACGGCATCTACCCCCCGCTGCTGGTCGACCGCGGCATCGGCGAGGCGCTGCAGTCGGCGGCCGGGCGGGCCGCCCTGCCCACCTCGGTCGAGGCCGAGGGCATCAGCCGGCACACGCCCGACGTCGAGGCCGCCGTCTACTTCTGCTGCATGGAGGCCATGCAGAACGCCGGCAAGCACGCGGGCGAGGGCGCCACCATCGCCGTGCGCGTCTGGGAGGAGCCCGACTGGCTCAACTTCGAGGTGGCCGACACCGGTCGCGGCTTCGACACCGACGGCGTCGTCGGCAAGGGGGCGGGCTTCGTCAACATGGCCGACCGGGTGGGGGCCATCGACGGCACGATCCGGGTGACCTCGGTGGTCGGGCAGGGCACGAAGATCGGGGGCCGCATCCCCCTCCACGACTGAACGCCCGGGGCGGCCTCCCGGGCCGGGCCCCGAACCCCCTACGCGCCGGCGCCCTCCCAGGTGCTGCGCAGCACGTCGGGGCCGAACTGCTCCTTGTGGATGTAGGCGATGGCCCCGCAGTCCCGGGCGTCGGCCGGCAGGTCGTCCGCGTCGTAGGTGGAGAGGAGGATCACCTTGGTGTCGCCGTGCTCCTTGGTGATCCGCCGGGTGGCCTCGATCCCGCTGATGCCGTCCATGTTGATGTCCATGAGGACGAGCTGGGGGGCGAGGTCGCCCACCATCTCGACCGCCTCCTCGCCCGACTTGGCCTCGCCGACCGACTCGAAGCCCTTGGTGGCGCGGACGACGGCCCGCGCCGCCATGCGGAACGGCAGCTGATCGTCGACGATCAGCACCGACACCGATTCGTCGCTCACCGGACCATCTTGGCAGCGGGGCGCGGCCGATTGGAGGAGCGGCACCACCATGGGCGCGGGGGTGCCAGCATCACCAACCCCGGACCGCCACCCCGGTTGCTGTCAGCTCTGGGCGGAGAGGAAGAGGAGCACCGCCTTCACCCGGCGGTGGACGTCGGGCTCGGCGGAGAGCGCAAGCTTGGAGAAGATCGAGTTGATGTGCTTCTCCACGGCTCGCTCGGAGAGGACGAGCGACGCCGCGACCGCCGCGTTGTTCTTGCCCTGGGCCATCTCGCCCAGGATCTCCTTCTCGCGCGGCGTGAGCCAGCGCAGCGGCGAGTCGGCGGCGCGCGAGCGGGCCGCCACCAGGGCGTCGACGACCGCCGGGTCGATCACCGAGCCCCCGGTCGCCACCTCCCGGATGGCCGCGGCCAGCTGCTCGATGTCCGAGACCCGCTCCTTCAAGAGGTAGGCCCGGCCCCGGGAGCCGCCGTCCAAGAAGGCGAGCGCGTAGGCCGGGTCCACATACTGGGAGAGGAGAACGACGCCGATCTCGGGGTGGCGCTCCCGGATCTCATTGGCCGCCCGGATGCCCTCGTCGGTGCCGGTCGGGGGCATGCGGATGTCGGTCACCACCACGTCGGGCTGCTCGGCGGCGGTGGCCGCCAGCAGGGAGTCGTAGTCGGCGCAGGCGGCCACGACCTCTAGGTCGTCCTGGTTGGCGATGAGTTTGCTCACGCCCTCGC
>Ga0116216_10001070_pt1 | contig 19410 bp, 17 predicted proteins | sample Sb_taG_11_FD_89696 | JGI IMG/M metagenome (GOLD analysis project Ga0116216, IMG submission 89696) | Peat soil microbial communities from Weissenstadt, Germany - Sb_50d_3_AS metaG | ecosystem: Environmental > Terrestrial > Soil > Wetlands > Peat | place: Germany: Weissenstadt | collected 2010-09-21
GGCAGGTAGCCGTCGGTAATGATGCCCTGGGTCAGCGCGTTGCCGAAGCCGGCCGACGTGTTCTTGGCGAAGCTGGCGAGCAGCCCGGCCAGGGTGATCGGGTCGGAACCCACGTCACTGACCACCAGTTGCGGGCTGTACTTCAGGCCGAGCATGGTCAGCTTGAGCAGCGCGGTGAAGGCGGGCACCGTGAACGAGACCACGACCTGGGCCTTGGCGGCCTTGAGCGCGGCGACCTGCGGCGCGATCTTGATATTGGTCGGGTTGTAGTTCTGCTCGGACACGATCTGGGACTTGGGGATCTCGTCGCTTAGCCCCTTGACGCCGTCCTGGCCGAATTCATCGTCCTGGTAGAAGAAGCCGATCTTCTCTCCCTTGAAATGCTGCTCGATGTACGAGCCGAGGATCTTGCCCTCCCGGACATAGTCGAGCTGCCAGCCGGTGGTGTCCGGCAGGGTGGACGGCGCGTTCCAGCACTCACAGCCTGAGGCGACGAACACGTCGGGAATATGCTCGCTGTTCAGGAATGGCGCGACCGCCAGGTGGGTCGGCGTGCCCAGCCCGTTGAAGATCGCATAGACATTGTTCCTCAGCACCAGCTGGTGCACGACGGTCGTGGTAATCGACGGGTTGTACTGATCGTTGAGGTAGATGTACTTGATCTTGCGGCCGTAGATGCCGCCGTGCGCGTTGACGAACTGGAAGTAGGCATTGGCTGCCGGGGCGATCTCGTCGTAGCCGGGTGCGGCGATGCCGGTCAGCGGCTGGTGGCTGCCGATCGTGATCGTCGTGGCCGTGATGCCTGGAGTCGAGGTGGCGGTGCTGCTACTGCTTGAGCTGCAGCCGGCGGCGGTCATGCTGACGGCTGCGAGTCCGGCAACAGCCGCCATTCTCGCTCGGTGTGATCTGCTCATAGCGTTCCTTTCTCATGGGATTCTGCGGCTGGCTGGGACTGCGGCCGCGGCGACTCGGACTCCGGCCGGGACAACTCGGACTCCGGCCGGGGGGACTCGGATTCGGACCAGGACGACTCGGCGGCCGGGCGAGACTGCACAGACCGCCTGGACTGCCAGGCGAGCGGCCCGGCGGCGCGGCGCGCGAGCTGCTGCAGCCCGGTCACCCGGGCCAGCAAGACCAGCGCGCCCTGGATGCCGGATGGGAATGCCAGCATCACGGCGATCAGCACGACCCCGTAGGCCAGGATCGGGACGCTTGAGCTTGTTGTCGCGGTCATGCCGTGGCTCGTCGCCAAGTTCTCCAGATAGGTGGGCACCAGCACCAGGACCGCGCTGCCCCAGATCGCGCCGGCCAGACTGCCGAGCCCGCCGAGCACCGCCGCGGTGAGCAGCTGAATGGACAGGGTGAGGCTGAACAAGCCGGGTGAGACCGACTCGTTCCACATGGCGAGCAGCATGCCGCCAAGGCCCGCACAGGCAGCGCTGACCACGAAGGCCAGAATCTGCAGCCTGGCTACGTTCAGCCCGGCAAGCGCGGCCGCGACCTCGTCATCCCGCACGGCCCGCCAGCTGCGGCCGACCCTGCTGCGCACCAGGTTGGCAAGCAGCACCAGGGTGACCAAAGCGGCAGCACAGCTGACCCAGGCCTGCCAGTGGATCAGCGTGACGTTCGAGCCAACGGAACCGGGCACGGTCACGAAGAAGCCAAGTCCCTGGTCACCGCCGAGCACGCTCTGGAACCTGGTCGCCACCGACGGCAGCGCCACCGCCAGCATCAGCGTGGTCCCAGCCAGATACGGGCCGCGCAGCCGGGCGGCCGCCACCCCGAAGATCGCGCCTGCCAGAGCCGCGCCTACCACGGCGGCCGGCAGGATCGCGATCAACGGCCAGTTCAGGTCAGCCAGTATCAGCGCAGCGATGTAGCCGCCGACCGCCATGAACGCGCCATTCCCGATCGAGATCTGACCGCTCAGCCCGATCAGCACGGTCAGCCCGGCTACCGCGACGACGAAGGCGGCGAGCTCAGTCAACTGGTAGTTGCGGTAGTCACCGATGGAGTTCGTCGCGAGCAGCAGCACCACCGCCGCCACGATCGCAATGCCCAGATGCCTGGCCAAAGTCGGCATCGCCCAAGCAGCGGCCTTTCTGCTAGGTTCCTCCTGACCCGGTCCAGGCTCAGGAAGTACCGAGGGCGCGGGAACTGGTGCCGATGCCACCGTCACACCCGCCTGGCCGGCGCGGCGGAGAACAGACCGGTCGGCCGGAACATCAGCACCAGCAGCAGTGCCGCCAAGCCAAAGAGGTCGACCGACTCACTGCCCAGGTAACCGCCGACATAGTTCAGCACTACGCCAAGGATCAGGCCGCCGGCCACCGCGCCCACCGGGCTCTCCAGCCCGCCGATGACCGCCGCTGTGAAGCCGAGCACGAAGATGGTGTCCATACTGTTCGGGTATAGGAACGTGCCCGGGCTGACCAGCAGGCCAGCCAGCGCGCCGAGCAGACCGGCTAGGGCCCAGCCCAAGGTGAGCATCCGGCCAACCCGGACGCCGAGCAGCCGGGCCACGCCCGGGCTGAACGCCGCGGCCCGCAGCCGCAGGCCCACCGAGGAGTACCGGAACGCCGCGGCGAGCAGACCCGCGGCTGCCAGCACCGCACCGGCGGTGAACAGGTCGTTTTCGGTGATCCCCAGCGCCACCGAACCGATGCTTAGCCCGGTGATCGGGTAGGCGGGCGGGAAGGACCGGTATCCGCTGCCGTACAGCACGCCGGCCAGACCCTCAAGTCCGATCAGCAGGCCGATCGAGACGATGACCGCGTTCAGCGGAGGCTTGCCGGTTACCGGGCGGATCACGGTCCGCTCCTCAGCAGCGCCCAGGATCAGTCCGGCCATCAGGGCCGCCACGAACCCCAGCCAGTAGCTGCCGGTGTGGTTGATCACGGTGAACGCGATGTAGGCGGTGAACATCGCCATCGCGCCCTGCGCGTAGTTCAGCACCCTGGTGCCCCGCCAGACCAGCACAAGCGACATCGCGATCGCCGCGTAGATCATCCCGGTGGCGAGCCCGCTGAGGGTGAACTCGACAAACTCTTGCATCGCCCGCCTTTCTAAAAGCCCAGGTAGTGACGGCGGAGCGCATCATCCGCAGCGAGCACGGACGCATCTGCTTGCGCTACTACCGCACCCAGGTTGAGCACGATTCCGCTGTTGGCGATGGCCAGCGCGCTGCGGGCGTTCTGCTCGACCAGGATGATCGTCAGCGCGGATTCGTCCCTGAGCCGCTGGATCAGGTCAAGCACGCCGCTGAGCACCTTCGGCGCCAGGCCGAGCGACGGCTCGTCAAGCAGCAGCACCCGCGGGTTGGTCGCCAGCGCTCGCGCGATGACTAGCATCTGCCGCTCGCCGCCTGACAGCATTCCGGCCGCCAGGTTCCTGCGCTCCGCCAGAACGCCAAACCGCTGATAGATCTCGGCCAGCGCGGCGCCGCGGTCTGCCCGGTGCCGCAGCAGCAGGCCGAGCCGCAGGTTCTCCGCAACGGTCAGCTCGGTGATCACGCCCTGCCCTTCGGGCACGTGCCCGATGCCCGCCCTGGCCACTTCCTCGGGCCGGCGCCCGGCCAGATCGACCCCATCCAGCAGGACGCGGCCCCGGCCCGGCCGCACGGACCCGTCGATGGCCCGCAGCAGGGTGGTCTTCCCGGCTCCGTTCGCGCCAAGGATCGCCGTGATCGTGCCAGGAGCAGCGGTGACCGAGACCCCGTGCAGCACCCGCACGGCACCGTAACCAGCCGCGATGTCCTCGACCACCAGTGAAGCGGCCCCGCGCACCGTGCCCGCGGGAATGCCCCCGCCATCGGCCGGCCCAGCCTGGTTCATCGACGGCTCCCCAGGCCTCGCCTTGCCAGCCCAGCACGGCTCCTACTCATGAACGGCTCCCAGGTACGCCTCGGTGACCAGCGGATCCGCCTGGACCTGGGCCGGGGTCCCCTGCGCGATCAGAACGCCGAAGTCGAGCACGAAGATCTGATCGCAGACCGACATCATCAGGTCCATCCGATGCTCGATCACCAGCGCACCTGTGTCCCTGGCGATCCCCATGATCAGCTCGCTGAGTTCAGGCAGCTCATCCTCGGCCAGTCCGCTGGCCGGCTCATCGAGCAGCAGCATCCGCGGTTCGCTGACCAGGGCACGAGCCAGCCCTACCCGCTTGCGCGGACCATGGGCCAGCGTCTCTGGCATGCGATCAGCTAGGTCAGCCGCGCCGACTCGGTCGAGCGCCTGCAGTGCCCGTGCCCGCAACCGCCGCTCGTCGGCATCGGATCTGGGCAGTCCAGCCAGCGCTGACCAGAATCCGGCCCTGGCCGCGTTGCTTGCGCCGACCATGACGTTCTCCAGCACCGAGAGCCCGCGGAACAGGCCGATGGATTGCAGCGTCCGCCCGATGCCGAGCCCAGCCAGCCGATCTGGCCTGATCCTGGTGAGGTCCTTTCCCTCGAACCGGATCGTGCCTGCCTGCGGCCTGATAAACCCGCAGACCGCGTTAAGCAGCGTGGTCTTCCCGGCGCCGTTAGGCCCGATGATCCCGGTCACCTGGCGTGCGGCGGCAGTCAGCGACACGTTGTCAAGGGCGACCAGGCTGGCGAACCGAACGGTGATGCCACTGATCTCCAATGAACCATGATCCATCGGTGGATGTCCTCGCACTGGGACTGCTAAAACACTGATGCACACGATTCACTCCGACTAGCGATCATGCAACCAGAGCGACCGTTCGTAGCCAAACCGAAATCAATCGCCGGGTCCGCGCTCAGGCGGGCACCGGTCGAACCACCGGGCTGGCCTTGCGACAGTGTTCGCCCTCCACTCTCAGTTGACCTGAGACATGTACGGTCGGCATGCTCGGCTCATGACTGCCCAGCTGATCCGTGCGGACGAGCTGCACGTCGGCGTGCCCTACGCCTACGCCTCGATCGCTCAGCCGGCCGCGCTGGTGTTCACGGCGGGTGCCTGCCCACTTGATAAGGACGGGAAGATCGTCGGCGGCCGCGATGTCCGAGCCCAGGCCGGACAGGCAGTTGCCAACCTCGTCGTCGCGTTGTCGGCAGCAGGCGCGGAGCTGACCGATGTGCTGAAGACGACCATCTTCGTGGCATCCAGCGCTCGCAGTGACCTGGTGGCGGCCTGGGACGTCGTCCGGGCCGCATTCGGTGATCACGACGCGCCGAGCACGCTGCTCGGCGTGGCGGCCCTGGGCTACAAGGGTCAGCTGGTCGAGATCGAGGCGATTGCCATCGCGGCCCACCATCGGTCCGCGTCCAGATGAACGAGCCGACCTGGCGTCGGGCGGTCAGCAGGATCACGGTGCTGACCGGGGCCGGGATCTCAACCGACTCGGGGATCCCCGACTTCCGCGGCCCGGCCGGCTTGTGGACGCGCGACCCGGCGGCCGAGAAACTCTCCACCTATCAGACCTATCTGGCCGATCCGGCCCTGCGCCGCCGCTCCTGGCAGGCCAGGCTCAATCATCCGGCCTGGTCTGCCGAGCCCAATGCCGCCCATCTGGCGCTGGCTCAGCTTGGCCGCTCCGTCGACACCTGGGTGATCACCCAGAACATCGACGGCCTGCACCAGAAGGCGGGCACGCCCGATGACCGCGTCGTTGAACTGCACGGAACATTGTCCCGAGTCGTGTGCATCGGATGCGGCGAGCGGACCGGCATGGCCGAGGCGATCACCCGGGTCCGAGCCGGTGAGACCGACCCGCCGTGCGTGCGCTGCGGCGCGATACTCAAGTCAGCGACGATCATGTTCGGCCAGTCCCTCGATCCGGCAGTACTCAACCGTGCGGTGCGGGCCGCAGCGGCATGCGATCAGATGCTGGCCATCGGCAGCACCCTGACGGTCGAACCAGCCGCCTCGCTGTGCAAGGTCGCCACCGACTCGGGCGCGACGCTGGTCATCGTCAACCGCGACCCGACCCCCTACGACGAGTTCGCCACCGAAGTGGTTCGCGATCCCATCGGCCAGGCCGTCCCCCGAATCGCCAGGCAGCTCAGCCAGGCCCGGACGGACAGTTGATCGCGGGTACCGTGCTGCTTATGGCAACGCAACGGCTCAGGTACCTGACATGGTGAGCACGGAGCTTGAGCTAACCGACTGGCGACGCCGGGTCAGCGAGCTGTACGCGGAGGTTCGGACGCAGGAGTCGGCCGAGCACGGCCACGCGCTGTGGCGGTCCGCTCGGGACGAGCTGCTCCGCGGGCATCCGCAGAGCCCGCTGCTGCCGGGCGACCCGCTGCGCGCCACCGGCGTGCCGTACTGGCCCTACGACCCGGGCCTGAGGTTCGAGCTGGAACTGCGGCCAGCAACAGAGCCGCTGCTGCGATCAGTGCCTGCCGACGGCGACGGGACCACGTCGATGCGGCTGATCGGCCGCGTGGACCTGCCGCCACCAGTCAATGCGACGATCGACGTTTGGTGGCTGCGTCAGTATGGCGGCGGACTCTTCCTGCCGCTGCGGGATGGCACGGCGGGCGACACCAGCTACGGAGGAGGCCGTTATGCCCTCGACACGGCCAAGGGAGCCGATCTTGGCGGTGGCCATGGCACGATCGTCGTCGACCTGAACTTCCTCTACCACCCCTCCTGCCGCTACAACCCGCAATGGCAATGCCCACTTGCCCCGCCAGGGAACACCATCAGCGCCCGCATCAACGCTGGAGAACGGCTCTAGGAGCGCTGATTGCCGGCGTCGCGCGCACCCGGCAGCGCGAATGTGCGCCGGGGCCGATACGTTCGGATCGTGACGACGACCAGCCCGGACGTCCTGGTGATCGGAGCCGGGGTGTCCGGCCTCAGCACCGCGCTCAGTCTCCTCGAAGCTGGCCTGAGCGTCACCATCATTGCGGCGGACCCGCCGCATCGCACCACATCAGCGGTGGCCGGGGCACTCTGGGGTCCGCACCTGGTCGGCGCGCAGGAGCGGGTCGGCCGTTGGGCCGCACTGACCCTGGACCGGCTGCGCGAGCTCGCCGCCGACCCGGCTACCGGAATCAGGGAGATCCGCGGCCTGGTGGCATCCATGGCCGGCCAGGCAGAGCCGCCGGAGTTCACCCGCGGCGTCGGAGCGCTCACCCCGTGCGACCGGGCCGCGCTGCCGGCCGGTTACGCCACCGGCTGGGAGTACAGCGCTCCGGTGGTCGCGATGCCGGTTTACCTCGACTACCTGCTCGGTGAGCTGCTCCGTGCTGGCGGTCAGCTGCACCTCGGCCGCCGGATCGCAACTCTGGGGGAGGCGGCAGACCGGACAAGCGCTCAGGTAATCGTCAACTGCTCGGGCATCGGTGCCCGCGAGCTGGTCCCCGATCCGGAGCTGACTCCGATCCGCGGCCAGGTCGTGGTGACGGCCAATCCCGGCATCACCGAGTTCTTCGTCGGTGAGCACGACCAGCCAGACCAGCTCACCTACTTCTTCCCGCACGCGGCCACTGTCGTCCTTGGCGGCACGCAGCAGCCAGGCAGCGCGAGTACCGAGCCAGATCCGATCACCGCCGACCGGATCGTGCGCGATTGTGCCGCGGTCGAGCCTCGCCTGGGGAATGCGCCGATACTAAGTCACCGGGTCGGGCTTCGACCGGTTCGGCCGCTGGTCCGGCTAGAGGTGCAGGCCATCGCCGACGGACGCCATTTGGTGCATAACTATGGGCACGGCGGAGCTGGCGTCACGTTGTCGTGGGGCTGCGCTCGGGCGGCAGCGGACGAAGTCGTCCGGCTGCTCAGCTGAACGAAGCCGACGCTGACGGAGCCGGTGTCAGACGCCGGGGAAGATCGCGCGGAGCCGGTCCAGATCGGCTGGGTCGGCGGTCACATCGGCTGGCGTGTGCGCGGGATCAAGGCGTCCGTAGGCAAGCCGCAGCAGCGCCTCGGCCGGCATGGTGATGTCGGCAGCGCCGTCGCCGACATCGTCGCGGTCGGCCCAGTCCGTCATCTGAACCGCTTCATCGGCTGTGAGCAGGTAGTCGCGGTCGGGCTGGCTGGTGCGGATCCGAGCGCGGACCGGCTTCTCCTGCGGCTTACCCAGCCGTGGCGCGAGGAACTGCGGCACATTGTCGATCAGCAAGGACACCGCCTCCGGCGAGACGACGGCGGCCGGGTCGGCAGTCACGGCGACGTCCCAGGTATGCAGCGCGTGCTCGCCCACCCGCAGTCGGATCAGCCCGACCGCATCCAGGTCCATCCCGAAGAGCGGGAAGCTGATCCCGGCCAGGTCATCGTCACTGAGCTGTTCGAGCATCCGGACATATTCCGCATCGGTGATCACGGCGGCTGCCGCCTGGTCGTCCGGGCTCATCGCATTCCAGCGGTCCCAGACCGGCGGGAACGCGTCCCGGCTGACCGGCTCGGACCGGCCGAGCGCCACGGGCAGCATCATCAGCGCGATCTCAGCGCCACTGCCCAGATGGGAGAGCAGCTGGGCAACCGTCCAGTCCCGGCAGTACGACTGAGCGCGGATCTGCTCCGGAGTCAGCGGGGTGACGAGGTGGACGAGCCGCTCATGCGAGTGACGCAGGGCGGTGATCCAAACCTGCGGGTCGGACTCCATTGTGCTGACTCCGTTCTGTGATTGTTTAACCTTCAGCTAACCGTACCGTCTATCCGGCCGACCCGGCCGCGGGTGCCCGCGCTAACCACCAGCCGCCGGTACCGCAGCGGGCGGGCACCGAGCCGTAGGGTTAGTCGGATGAGAATCGGATTCGGCCTGCCAGTGTCAGGCGCCTGGGCCACGCCGGAGAACATCTCCTCGTTCGCCAGCCGGGCTGAGGCGGCAGGTTATGCCTCGCTGTGGACATTCCAGCGGCTGCTCATCCCGGAAGGCTCGGCCATGGAGTCGGTCTACCAGAGCGTGCTCGACCCGATGGCGGCGCTCGCCTACGCAGCGGCGGTGACCACCAGGATCCGGCTCGGGGTTGCGGTGATCAATCTCCCGTTCGTGTCCGCTGCCTACCTCGCCAAGCAGGCCGCCACCGTGGATGTGCTGTCCCGCGGCCGCCACGACCTGGGCCTGGGCATCGGCTGGATGCCTGAGGAGTTCGCGCTGATCGGTGCGACGATGGAGCGGCGCGGGGCCAGGACGCAGGAATACGTCCAGGTGCTCCGCGCTCTGTGGGGGCCGCAGCCGAGCGAGTTCCGCGGCGAGTTCTACACGATCCCGCGCGGAACGACGGCCCCCGCGCCGGTCCAGCCTGGCGGGCCGCAGATCCTGCTCGGCGGGATGGCGCCGCGGGCTCTGCAGCGAGTCGGCCGGATCGCCGACGGATGGGTAACGTCCAGCCGCACCGACCTGTCGCGGATCAGCGAGAGTGTCGCCGTGGTCCGGGCAGCGGCCTTGGCGGCAGGCCGCGACCCTGATGCGATCCGGATCATCTGCCGCGGTGTCGTCCGGGCCGGCGAGCCGGTCAATGACAGCAGCGGTAGCCGGCTGCTGCTGTCGGGCAGTAGCGCCCAGATCCGCGCCGACGCCGCCTGGCTCGCGGAGCAGGGCGTCACCGAGATCTTCTACGACCTCAACTGGGATCCGCTGGTCGGCGCGCCAGACGCCAACCCAGGCTCGGCAGCGAATCGCGCTGCTAGCCTCCTAGAGGCGCTTTCGCCCACCGCGTAACAAGGGCACCTGGCAGATGCGGCCATTCGGATTTATCACGGTTGGCTGGGAACTTTAGCATCATGCTTGACCGGGTTATCTGCTGTTGTTAGATTCCGCCCATATTGCCGCGTCTTGTGGCGAGTGCCGCCTAGTAGTGCATATGAGCCGCGTTCGATCGCAAGCGAACCAGAACGAGAGGTGGAGGCGTGCAAAGTCGCTGGTCATTCAAGAGACGTTCGACCTGGGCGCTGGCCGCGGCGCCCGTGCTCGCGATGGCGAGCCTGTCCATCGCCGCCGCAAGCCCGGCAGCGGCGCACAGTGCCCCGTCGGGAACGACCGCCCGCGTCATCGTGCCAAGCACGACCAAGCCAAACAACCTCGACTGCAACGGCTGGAGCAGGAAATACAAGGCGCTCAATCCCAGCCATCGGATGCTCTGCGTCGACCCGCGCGGCCCGCTTAAGTACAAGAAGGGCTGGAACTCGCCGGCCGGCGGCTACAACAGCCATGGCCGGTTCATCGACAACGGCCATTACGTCGGGCATGACGAGCCGAGTGTGAAGTTCATCTCTGCGGCGGCTCACTCGGGCAACACCATGACCTATTTCATGAAGATGCCCCACGACCCGGCAAAGCACGCCACCAACGACGGCAAGGTCGTCGACTACGCGGAGTTGAGCGTGGCACCGTGGTTCGGCCTGCCGATGTGCGATCCCGGCTCCTATCCGCAGAACCCGTGCAAGCCGGACAGCGACTCGAACATCGGGGCCAACGTCCCGACCGCGGCTGGCTCGGCGTTCATGGAACTGCAGTTCTACCCGCCGGGCTTCGCCCCGTTCGCCGACAACATCAGCTGCAGCCAGGCGCAGTGGTGCGCTGCGCTGACGATCGACAGCGCGGAGTCCCTGTTCAATTTCGTCGCTCTCAACCCGAACTGCCCCGAGCCGATCAACTTCGCCTATCTCCAGACCAACGGCAAGCCGACCGGGCCGCCCGGCCCGCAGAACGCCACCCTGGCCACCCAGACACCCAACGCGCACACCCTGAAGATCAACGCGGGTGACGTGCTGAAGGTGTCCATCACCGACCCGGCGGCCGGCTTCACGACGAGAGTGACCGACCTGACCACCGGCCAGTCCGGCTTCATGGTCGCCAGCGCTGGCAACGGTTTCCTGACCACCAACTACAAGACCTGCGCCGGCACTCCGTTCACCTTCCATGCCGAGTACGCCACCGCAGCGCAGCAGAACCAGGTTCCCTGGGCCGCGCTCGAAGGCGGCGTGCTGATGGAGCAGGAGACCGGCCACTCCGAGGTCTGCAGGTCGCTGTCGCACCAGGATCCGATCGTGTCCAAGAGCTTCCGCGACGGCAAGGTCTACGACACCTGCATCGGCGGCTCCGAGGGCGGTAAGCGGGCCAAGGGTGAGGGCGGATGCAACGCCAAGGGCATCTGCCTCAACCCGACCACGCAGGGAACGACACGCCCGATCGCCTGCCCGAGCAACAACGACAACAGCGGTCAGCTGTGCGAGTTCGCCGACGGCCAGTGCTTCCCGCAGGGTAACCGCATTACGTTCATCAACGGTCACCCGGTCCGCGAGAATTCACCGGTCAACCTCTGTGAGGCGGCTCGGTTCCAGAACGGCGACCTGGACTTCGACGGTCTTCCGTATCAGAAGACCAGCTGGCCGGACGGATCGCCGAACGTGCCGACTTCGATCAGATACGCCGGACCGTTCGACCAAGCGGGGAATCCGTACCCGAGCATCCAGTTCGAGACGGATATCGCGGGTTCGGAGTTCCTCTGCAACGTCTTCACCGGGAGCAACTGCGACGCACCACCGCTGAGCGCCAAGTTCTACCCGTTCTGGACCCTGACCAACAAGGTCGGCCAGGGCATCGGGCACCTGTTCCCGACGCACGCCTGCATCTGGAACTTCGGCAACGTCATTCCCGGCGTCACGACGCGCGCCTTCGGCCGGGATGCCCAGTACGGCACGCCGGACATCGCGGTGTACGGCGGCACGATCATCTCAGCCGTCCAGAACAACCCGGAGGTCAATCCCAAGATCAACTGTCTGGCGCTGACTCTGCCCAGCGCTAGCGCCAAGCATTAGCCGATGACAGCGGCCCCTCCCGCTCAGTGCGGGAGGGGGCTGTTCTTGCCCGCGGCGATCGGTGCGCCGGCCAACCGCGGCCGCCAGCGCGCCGCCGCGCCCGGTCTTAGCCCGCGCCTGCCCGCTGCCGAGCGCCGGGCTCAGGATCGCGCTAGAATGCGGGTCATGACCACCGAGCCCCGCTCCGCCAGCCCGATACCGGACAAGCCCACGCTTGACGGCATCGAGGATAAATGGTTGCGTGCATGGGAAATGGGGCGGGTAGTACAAGTTTGACCGGAGTAAGAACCGCGGCGAGATCTACTCGATTGACACGCCGCCGCTGACGGCCAGCGGATCACTGCATCTCGGCCACGCCTTCTCGTACACCCAGACCGACATTGTCGCGCGATTCCAGCGAATGCGCGGCAAGGAGGTCTTCTATCCAATCGGCTGGGACGACAACGGACTGGCGACCGAGCGCCGGGTTCAGAATTACTACGGCGTGACCTGCGATCCGTCCCTGCCCTATCAGCCTGATCTCGTGCCCGATCCAGACGAGCAGGCAGCCAAGGCTCCGGCGACGCCAGCCAGACGCCCGCAGGCCAATTCGCCCCAGCCAGCCGCCGCCAAGGCAGCAGCGGCTCGGACCCCAGCGGGACGGGTCCCGGTGTCCCGGCGCAACTTCGTTGAGCTGTGCCGCCGGCTGACCGAGATAGACGAGCGGGCGTACGAGGAGACCTGGCGCCAGCTCGGGCTGTCGGTGGACTGGTCCACCAGCTACCGCACGATCGAGGACGGCGCGACGGCCGTTTCCCAGCGAGCGTTCCTGCGCGCGCTGGCCGACGGCGACGCTTACCAGGCGCTCGGCCCGGTGCTGTGGGATGTGACCTTCCGCACAGCGATTTCCCAGGCCGACATCGAGGACCGGGAGATGGCCGGCCGCTACTGGCGGCTCGCCTTCCCGATCGATCAGCAGCCGACCGGCCCGCACGACCCGACCGGCCAGCACGACCTGGCTGGCCCGCACGACCCGACGGGCCCACACGACCCGACCGGCCAGCACGACCCGGCAGAGCCGACCGAGCTAGTGGTCGCGACGACCAGGCCGGAGTTGCTCCCTGCCTGCGTCGCTCTCGTGGCGCATCCGCAGGACGAGCGGTACCGCGACCTGTTCGGCCGCAGGGTGCGCACCCCCCTGTTCGGGGTCAGCGTCCCCATCCTCGCCCACCACCTGGCCGACCCGGCCAAGGGCACCGGCATCGCGATGGTGTGCACGTTCGGCGACACCACCGACGTGACCTGGTGGCGCGACCTGAAGCTGGAGACCAGACCGGTGATCGGCCCAGACGGCCGGCTCCTGGCCACGGCGCCCGATCCGATCACCTCGCCGACCGGGCTCGCCGCCTACAGCGAACTGGCTGGACTCACCGCCAAGGCTGCTCGCAGCCGGGCGTCGGAGTTGCTGCGCGAGTCCGGTGAGCTGCGCGGCGACCCCGAGCCGGTGACCCACCCGGTGAAGTTCTACGAGAAGGGCGAAGCGCCGCTGGAGATCATCACCGCCCGGCAGTGGTACATCCGCAACGGCAGCGGTGACCCGCGGCTCCGCCAGACGCTCCTCGATCGCGGTCGCGAGCTCGCCTGGCACCCGCCGCATATGCGGGCCCGCTACGAGAACTGGGTGAACGGGCTGACCGGAGACTGGCTGATCAGCCGACAGCGGTACTTCGGCGTGCCGATCCCGGTCTGGTATCCGCTCGCCGCGGACGGCCGTCCAGACTACGGCTCCCCCATCACCCCGGCCGACGAGCTGCTTCCGGTCGACCCGGCCGCCCATCCTCCGCCTGGCCTCGACGAGGCGCAGCGGGATCTGCCCGGCGGATTCACCGGCGACCCGGACGTGATGGACACCTGGACGACCTCCTCGCTGACCCCGCAGATCGCCGGCCACTGGGGCACCGACGACGACCTGTACCAGCGGGTCTTCCCGATGGACCTGCGGCCGCAGGCACACGAGATCATCAGAACCTGGCTGTTCTACACCGTGCTGCGGTCGCAGGTACTGGAAGGAGTGCTGCCCTGGCGGTGTGCCGCCATCTCCGGCTGGATTCTCGACCCGGACCGCAAGAAGATGTCCAAATCGGCCGGCAATGTGGCCACGCCGACCGATCTGCTGCACGACTACGGGACCGATGCCATCCGCTACTGGTCCGGCAGCGCACGCCTCGGCGTCGACACCGCCTCCGACCTGGCACAGCTGAAGATCGGGCGCCGGCTGTCGATCAAGATCTTGAACGCGACTCGGTTTGTGCTCGGGCTGCCGCAGCCGACCAAGCCGGACGCACCCATCACCGAGCCGCTCGACCTCGCCATGCTTGGCCGACTGGCCGACCTGGTCCGGCAGTGCACGGACGCCTTCGAGGCATATGATCACGCCCTGGCGCTGGAGCTCACCGAGCAATTCTTCTGGCTGTTCTGTGATGACTACCTTGAGCTGGTCAAGCCTCGTGCCTATGCCGCCGAGCGAAATGCCGGGGCCGCTGACTCGGCGGTGGCGGCGCTGCGAACCGCGCTCTCCGTGCTGATCCGGCTGTTTGCGCCGACTCTGCCGTTCGTGACCGAGGAGGCGTGGTCGTGGTGGAAGGAGGGGTCCGTGCACCGGGCAGCCTGGCCTGATCCTGATGAGTTCTGCTCCGCTCTTTCGTTCAGCGATTCCGGCGCGGCGGCCAGCACCGGCGCCATCGCCCTAAAGGCGCAACGGGCCGATGGCGCCGGACTGGCCGCCGCGTCGGCGGCGATCGGGGCTATTCGGAAGGCGAAATCCCAAGCGCGCCTGGCGATGCGGGCACCAGTGGCACGGCTTGTCGTGACCGGGCCGGAGGCACAACTGACCGCACTGGCCATGGTGCTCGGTGATGTTCGGGCGGCCGGTCATGTGACCGAGGTCGAACTACGCTCGGCGAGTGGCGCCGAGGTGGCTTACGATGTGACGTTCTGAGTCATCGTCGCTATGATCCTTGCCGCCGGGATCAGCGGTGATCGTACCGTTGACGCACGCTTGATAGCGGTGGGAGTGATGATGCGCAATTACGTGACCGAGTTCATCGGGACCTTCGGGCTTGTCTTCACCGTCGGCTGTGCGGTCATGAGCGGCTCCTCGGTCGCGCCGCTGGCGATCGGCGCGGTCCTCATGGTGCTTGTCTACGCCGGGGGTCACATCTCCGGTGCGCACTACAACCCGGCTGTCACGCTCGGGGTATTCCTCCGCGGCAAGCTGCCGCTCAAGGAGGTCGGCCCGTACTGGGTCGCGCAGCTTGTCGCAGCGTTCATTGCCGCCTGGCTCGCGAGATTCGTCGTCAACCCACCCGGCGTGCACACGCTCTCGACCAGCGGCGGGCACGCCATCTTCGCCGTGCTGCTCGCCGAGTTCTTCTTCACGTTCGCCCTCGTCTACGTCGTGCTCAACGTGGCTACCAGCAAGGACCAGCCGAACAACCATTTCTTCGGGCTGGCGATCGGCTTCACCATGGCGGCCGGCGCGTTCGCCGTCGGCGGGGTCAGCGGCGGTGCGTTCAACCCGGCTATCACCTTCGGCGCCATGCTGATGGGCCTGCTCAACTGGTCCAACATCTGGATCTACCTGATAGCGCAGTCGCTGGCCGCCGCAGTTGCCGCGATCGCGTTCCGGTATCTGAACCCCGGTGACGTGGAGGGTGACATGGTGCCCAAGCTCACCAAGTCTTCGTCCAGCGCCACGGCCTAGGGACCAATCCCGCCGGCGCGCGGCTGACCCAGCGGCAGCCGGACTGCTGCGATGAGCTGGCCCAGCCTGCACAGGTAGGCTCGGCGGTATGGGAAATGTGCAGCTGTCCGAGGATGAATGGCGGCAACGGCTGACGCCGCAGGAGTACCACGTACTGCGCCAGGCTGGCACCGAGGCTCCGTTCACTGGCGAGTACACCGACACCAAGACGCGTGGCGTCTACCGGTGCCGGGCCTGCGGCGCCGAACTGTTCAGCTCGGATGCCAAGTTCGAGTCGCACTGCGGCTGGCCGAGCTTCTACCAGCCCACGGTCGGCGATGCGGTTGTGCTGCTGGAGGACCGCTCGCTGGGCAGCACCAGGACCGAGGTCAGATGCGCCAACTGCGACTCGCACCTCGGGCACGTGTTAGGGGCGAGGGCTACCGGGTGCCGACCGATCAGCGGTGGTGTATCAACTCAGTCTCGCTGAGTTTGGAGTCGGCCGAGGATGACTGACGGTGGCGGGCCGAATGGCGGGCACTCTGACTCCGGCTCGCGGTCCGACTCCGGCTCGCGGTCCGACTCCGGCTCGCGGTCCGACTCCAGCACGCGGTCCGACTCCAGCACGCGGTCCGACTCCAGCACGTCGAGCGACAGCTGCGAACGACTCGTCCTGATCCGGGCTGACGACCTGTCCGGCACCACAGCCCAGACCTCGGGCATGGTCCGGATGGCGGCTATCTCCGGTGATCTGGTCGGCGCCCAGTCGCTGTGGATGGGCCGAACCACAATCCGGCCCGGGGTGTCCTCAGGCGATCATCATCACGGCGACTCCGAGACCGGCATCTATGTCGTCTCTGGTCACCCCGCGTTCGTGTTCCGTGATCCCGGCTCCGGGGACCTGGAGCGCCTTGAGGCCCAGCCAGGCGACTACATCTGGGTGCCACCGCACATCAGGCACCGCGAGGAGAACCGGTCGGCCGACACCGAGGCTGTGGTCGTGATCGCCCGCTCGACCCAGGAAGCAATCGTGGTCAACGTCGACCAACTCTGAGGCCCGAACGAATGACTGCCGCGCCCTGCGGCTCGACCCTGCCACCTAATGACAGCCAGCGAGGAGACGCTGATGCTCGGCTCAGCCCCGGTGATCGCCTTCGTTCCGGCCACCTCGGCGTCTGGACGACGCCTGGGGGCGATCGGGTGGCCTGGTTTCATGACTAGGCTCGGACCATGACGCAGGATCTGAGTCCCGCTGAGTACGCGAGCGCCATCGATGAAGCGCGGCAGCGGCTGCTGCAATTCGCACAGAACTGCACCGACGGGGACTGGCACTCGGTACCGATCAAGGGCGATCCGAGGCCGGTCGGCGTCATCACCGATCACGTCGCTCACGCCTATGAGTATCTGGCCGACTGGATCGGCGACCTCATCGCCGGACGATCCGTGCAGGTCAACGAGGAGATCGTGGACGAGCTCAACGCCGAGCACGCCGCCGAAGCTGGCCCGGTCACGGCCGAACACGTCGCCGCTCACCTGCGGTCGAGCGGGGATGCCCTGATCTCCCTCGTGGCTGGCCTTGAGCCGGGCCAGCTCGACGCCGACGAGGGCCGGGTGCGCCGGCTGGCCGTCATCGCCGCCCGGCATGCCGACGGTCACCGAACCGAGATCGAGGCGGCCCTCGCCACCGCCGACTAGAGCCCAGTACCGCGACCTAGCTCCCCTGGCGGCTGGGGGCTAACCGCGCGGTACTGCCAGGGCAGAATGCCGTTATGGCACAGGCCAATGAGGAAGTAGCTGAGCTGCTGCAGGAGTACGCCGACCTGCTCCAGATCTCCGGCGGCGATCCGTTCCGGGCACGCAACTACGAGAAGGCGGCGAAGTCCGTCGCTGGATACAGCGACGACATCGGACAGCTGGATGCCGTGAAGTTGCGGCAGATTCCCGGCGTGGGCACGTCGATCGCCAACAAGATCACCGAGTTCCAGCAGACCGGCACCATCGCGGCACTAGAGGAACTCCGCGCCACCATCCCGGACGGCGTACGCGAGCTGACCCGGATCCCGGCCCTCGGCCCCAAGCGTGCCTTCCAGCTTTACACCGATCTGCACATCGGCTCGGTGAGCGAGCTGGCCGCTGCGATCGACGCGGGACAGCTTCGCGATCTGAAGGGCTTCGGTGCCAGAAGCGAGGAGAAGCTCAAGCACGGGATCGGGCTGCTGCGCAGCGTCGGGCACCGGGTCACCCTGAACGTCGCGGCGGACACGGCTGCCCGGGTCGTCGCGGCGATCGCCGCCGTACCTGGCTGCGTGCGCTGCGCGCACGCGGGCTCGCTGCGCCGGTTCCGCGAGACGATCGGTGACATCGACGTCCTCGCGGCGGCTGGCGACTCGGCGCCGCTGATGGCCGCCCTGGTCGCTCTGCCCGGGGTGACCGAGGTGGTCGCGCGCGGTGACACCAAGACGTCGATCCGGATCACCACCGGGGTTGGGCATCCGGCGGCTGGCAGCACCGGATCCGGCGGAGGCGCCGAGACCATTCAGGTCGACCTGCGGGTGATTCAGCCGGACTGCTGGGGTGCTGCCCTCCAGTACTTCACCGGCTCGCAGGCACACAACGTCGCGGTCCGCGAGATCGCGGTCCGCAAGAAACTCAAGCTCTCCGAGTACGGCCTGTTCGATGCCGAGAGCGGTGAGCTGCTCGCCAGCGGCACCGAGGAGGAGGTCTACGCCAGGCTTGGCATGGCGTGGGTCCCGCCGCCAATGCGCGAGGACACTGGCGAGGTGCGGGCCGCCCTGCGCGGAGAGCTGCCGGTGCCAGTCGAGGTCACCGACATCCGGGGCGATCTGCATACGCACACCAATCTGACCGACGGTGTCGCCTCGCTTGACGACATGGTTGCCACGGGACGGGCCCGCGGCTATCAGTACTTCGCGGTGACCGACCATGCGCCGAACCTATTTATGCAGCGAATGACGATCGAGAAGATGCTGGAACAGCGCGAGCAGCTACATCACCTCCAGTCGCGGCTGGCCGCGGACGGCGGCCGCCCGATGACCTTGCTGCACGGCACCGAGCTGAACATCGCCGCGGATGGCACGGTCGACTGGCCGGAGGATGTCCTGGCCGGCTTCGACGTCTGCGTGGCATCGGTGCACTCGCACTTCGACCAGCCGCGGGCCGAGATGACCCGCCGGTTCATCCGGGCCTGCGAGAACCCGCGGGTGAACATCATCGGGCACCCGACCGCGCGCCGGATCGGCAAGCGGCCGTCGGTCGACGTCGACTTCGCCGAGTTGTTCCGCGTGTGCGCGGCGACCGGCACCGCGCTGGAGATCAACTCCCATCCAGAGCGGCTCGACCTGCCGTCGGACCACATCAAGGCGGCCAGGGATGCGGGGGTGAAGTTCGCGATCAGCACCGACTCGCATTCCACCGGCCATCTGGACTTCCTGAGGTACGGCGTCGGGACTGCGCAGCGCGGCTGGGTCACCGCCGACGACGTGATCAACGCGTGGCCGCTGCCCAAGCTGCAGGATTTCCTGCGCAAGGGCGATTAGTCCAGGACCCGAGACGGATCATCCTCCATACCTGCGCCGGAGCGATGTCGAGGTGGGATGGCCGCTGGTCATAGCAGTGAGAACGGAGGTGCAGTGTGAAGTACGTGCCCCCAAGACCACCATCCGGACGGCGCGTCACGCCACAACGGGGCAAACGTTCCTGACGCGGCACTAAACTTGAACCACTCGTTGTCTTACATCGCTCGTGTTTAGGAAGGTAAGTTTGGCACCATGACCGCATCCCAGACTCCGACCACCGCCGAGGAGCTGCGCGGTGCCGGCCTGCGGGTGACGGCGGCCCGCGTCGCCCTGCTCGAGACCGTCCGGGACGGTGACCACCTCGGCGTCGAGGCGATCGCCTCCGGGGTGCGCGATCGGGTAGGCCATGTCTCCCTTCAAGCCGTGTATGAGGCCC
>Ga0116216_10001071_pt1 | contig 19403 bp, 22 predicted proteins | sample Sb_taG_11_FD_89696 | JGI IMG/M metagenome (GOLD analysis project Ga0116216, IMG submission 89696) | Peat soil microbial communities from Weissenstadt, Germany - Sb_50d_3_AS metaG | ecosystem: Environmental > Terrestrial > Soil > Wetlands > Peat | place: Germany: Weissenstadt | collected 2010-09-21
ACGGATAACTCGTACGCAAAAGGGCGAATCGGCGTTTCAAACGACTCTTGACCTTCGTTGCGTACGCCAGTCCATCACTACCGGATTTCGCCTCAGCGGCTCGGTGAACAGTAAGACCGGTCGGCCCGCGCGGATCCTCGAGGCCGACTTCCAGCTCGCCCCCTACGCGATCGAGCAGCTCGTCGGCGACCTCCCCGACCCGACGCCAGCAGGCAGCACGCAACGACATCGGCGGAGAGTCGAGCACCAGGACCCGTACAAGCGGATCAGCCCGCCCGAGTACTTCGAGCAACTCGCCGGGGTCCAGGTACCGCGCGGCGGGCTGGTCTCCTGCCCGGCGCCCTGGCACGAAGACCAGCACCCGTCCTGCTCGGTCGGAACCGACTCAACACGCGGCTGGAAATGCCACGCCTCCGGCTGTGGCGCGGGCGGGGCGATCTACGACCTCGCCTCGGTCCTGCTCGGCGGCCCGTGGGGCCGAGAGCTCCGCGGCGAGCAGTTCAAACGCGCCCGCGCCTACGTCGCCGACGTCTTCGGCGAACTCGCCTAACACCAAGCAACCCACACGAAGGGAGCCTCGATGCTTACGCTCACCCCTGACACCACGATCCCGCAGCCGGTCCGTGCGCTTGGCATCGCGAACACCCGCCGCAGCGCAGCCGCCGTGCTCAAGACGCGGCTGCGCCGGCGGGAGATCACCCTCGACGAGATCCTCGCCAACCCGCCCGAGGAGCTCGAGCGGCAGATGACCTGGGAGGTGCTGCTGTGGGCGCCCGGGATCGGCCGCACACGGCTGCGCGCGCTGAACGCCCGTGCGATCCGGGAGGGGCACGTCAACCTCGCCGCCCCGCTCGGCGCGCTCACCGACCGCCAGCGCAAATGGCTCGCCGGCCGCTTATGCCACTGAACGGCCCCGACCGGACCGACGGGCTGGTCGTCGTGCACGCACGCGACGAGGTCAACCGGGCGCTCGCCGGCCACGGCGGCCGTGAATACACCAGCCCACCGCAGCACCGGGCCGACGCGCTCGCGCTCGTCGCGCTGCTGCTCGAACGACCCGTCGAGCCCGACGAACACGATCAGACCAGCTGGAGCCGGCCGCTTGCCGGCGGGCAACGCACGATCACCCTGGGCCCCGCTTCCCCGGCCGACCGCAGCTCGTAGCGCAAACGAGCCGGTGCTAGCGCCGGCACGAACCGCCCCCGCCGGGAGCACGGCCGGCAAGACCTCCTCGCCGCCCACGAGCCAACTGGCTCAGCGCGGCGTCGGCACCTAGCCCCAGCGCCGCCCCGGACGGGGCGGCCCGTTCGATCCACAACTCAAACCTCATCGGAGGTGACACATGACGCACCCGATCGCGGGTGCCCACACCCCACTCGGGCATCCACGGGAGGACGCGCTGCTCGACGGGCTCACGCCCGAACAGGCGCAGGCCGTCCAGCACGACCCCGGGCCGCTGCTGCTGATCGCCGGTCCCGGCGCCGGCAAGACCAAGACCCTGATCCACCGCATCGCCCGATTACTGCAGACGGGTGCCGCACGGCCGTGGGAGATCCTCGCGGTCACCTTCTCGGTTCGCGCCGCGGGCGAGCTACGGCTGCGACTCGCCGATCTCCTCGGCGAGCAGGTCGCGCGCGGAGTTACCGCGGCGACGTTTCACTCCATCTGCGCACGGATGCTTAGAGAGCACGCCAGCGTGTTCGGCCGCACCGAGAACTACACCGTGTATGACCAGGCCGACGTGCGGCGCGTGATCGAATGGCTGCTCTCCGACCAGCAGCGCGGGCAGATCCAACAGGCGCTCGCCAACTACGGGCAACCAGCGGCCGCCGAGGTGCTCGCCGAGATCTCACTGGCGAAAAACCGGCTGCTGTCACCCGACAACTACCAGCAGACAGCCAGGCACACCGCGGCGCCGCTGATCGCCGCCGTGTGGCGCGAGCTGGAGGTCGAGCTGCAGCGCTCGAACGCCTGGGACTTCGATGGGCTCTTGACGTTTGCGGTCAGGCTGCTGGCCGGGCACCCGCATCGGCTCGCGTTCTACCGCCAACGCTGGAAATGGCTCCTCGTGGACGAGTTCCAGGACACCAACGAGGCGCAGAGCACCCTGGTCGCCCTGCTGGCGGGAACGGCCGGAAACGTCTGCTGCGTGGGCGATGACGACCAGGTCCTCTACTCCTTCCGGGCCGCGGAGCCGCGGAACATGCTCGCGTTCGCCGAACGGTTCCCCGGTCATGACACGATCGTGCTGGGCCGCAACTTCCGCTCGCGCGCGGAGATCCTCGAGCCCGCCGTCGCGTGCATCGCGCACAACGAGCGGCGGCTCGCGAAGGCGCTGATCGCGATGCGCGGCGCCGGCGGCGAGGTGCGCGTGATCGCGTACGGCTCAGACCGCCACGAGGCCGACTGTGTCGCCGCGGCGATCGCGCAAGCGCTCAGCCAAGGCACCGCGGCCGGCGAGGTGCTCGTGCTCGCACGCACCGGCTACGCGACCGGGCCGCTGCAGGCCGCGCTCGCCCGCGCCGGGATCCCCCACCGGGTGCTCGGCAGCCTCGGCCTGTACGAGCGCTCCGAGGTCAAGGACGCGCTCGCGTACCTGACGCTGCTGGCCAACCCGGCCGACGCGCAGGCGTTCCGTCGCGCCGTCGGCTCGCCCAAGCGCGGCGTCGGCACGTCCACCGCCAACCGCGTGGTCGCGCTGGCGCGCGACGCGCACAACGGCGATCTGATCGCCGCAAGCCAGGGCGCCCGCACGCTGGAGGGAGTCCGCTCCGAGGCCGTGCGAGAACGGCTAATCCACTTCGGGGAAGGACTCGCGCGCGTCCGGGGCGAGCTGCGCGCCGGACGCTCGCTCGGGCACATCGTCGTGGCGACGATGATGCTCGGCGGCGGGCTGGTCGCCCACCACCAGCACCGGCGTGACAGCTCCCCGAAACCCGATGAGCGCCAGGACGCCGAACGGGTGCTCGAGGACCTGCGCTCGCTGTGCCGCGCCGCCCAAGCCTACGCCGACCAGCATGCCGACGACGCGACGGTGACCGGGTTTCTCGAGCAGGCCGCCGGCCTGCACCCCCACGAGCTCACCCCCGGCGAACCCGACCGGCGAATCACCGTCTCAACGATCCACCGGGCAAAAGGCACCGAAGCACAGCTCGTCGTGCTGCTCGCATGCGAAGAGCGGCTGCTGCCCTCCTGGCGCGCACTGCAATCACCCGACCAAGAACAGCTGGCCGAGGAGCGCCGCCTGTTCTACGTCGCCTGCACCCGCGCGAAGGACCAGCTGATCCTCACCCACGCCGCCACACGCGGCGGGCGCCCCACCGGCGGCCCCTCCCGCTTCCTTGCAGAAGCCCGATTGACCGACTCATCCCAGGCGCTCGCCGCCTGAACACCAACCCGCTCAACAAGGAGCAAGCATCATGCCCAACCCCAACACCGACACCACCACGACAGCCGCGCCTGCGCGCACACACGCCGAGGCCGGCGAGCTTTTGCGCCGCCCCTTCGCGCCCGGCGCTATCGGCTTCAGGGCGATGACCAAGGTCGCCCTGAACGGCGTCCAGTATGCGGGCGCGCAAGTCGCCGCATTCCTCGGCGCCCAATCCGTGGTCCAGCGGCTCAATCATGTCGTTCCCGGCCGCTGGCGCCAGCAGTTCACCCCGGTCCCGGCCGAACTCGTCCGGGGCGGCGCCGAGAACGGCCGGGGTCCTGCCAGGCTGTACCTCGCGTGTCGACTGACGATCACCCTCCCCGGCGAGGTAGGCGGCCCGGACGTCGACGCGGTTTATGAGGACGTCGGCGAGATGGACGTCGGCTCGCTGGCTGGGCTGAAGGCGCTGTACTCCGATGCGCGCAAGCGCGCCGGCGTCGCCGCCGGGATCGGCGCCTACCTGTACACCGCCCTCGCCCCAGTGGTGCTGCCGATCGGCCCCGGCGACCGGCAGGTCCAGGCGATCCGCCGCGGGCAGGGCAAGTCCGACCTGCTGGTCATCTCGCCGACCACCGAGCAGTGGCTCAGACAGGGTTACGAGGCGCGCATGAACACCGACGCCGTCAGGCGCGACCTCGGCGAGATCCTCGCGCACGGCGAACCCGAGACCGGAATGGGCCAGGGCGAAGCCGCCGAAGCAAACCAGGCAGCCAACGATACCCCCGAGCCGCCCGCCGCCACGGAGCCGGCCGCGGGCGCGGAGAGCAACGGTGTCGTGAGCGTGGACTTCGGCGGCCTCGGACCCGCCGCCGCATGAGCACCGACGCGCGCGGCCGGCTCGCCGCCCAAGCGGCGGCGGCCGGCTACCCGCCCGACCTCCTCGCGCTCATCGCAAACGCGACCCTGACCGCCTACCGGGACGGGGAGCAGCTCCAGGACGCGCAGATCGAGCAGGTCACCCAGGCGGTCGAGGTACTCGCCCAAGCCGGCTACCAGGCCGAGTCGCTCGCCGAGCACATCGCCGACTACCAGCGCCGCCACGGCGAGGACTGGCACCGGCGATTCTGGTCCCGCGCGCTCAGGCTCGCGAGCGTCCGCTACCACCACCCGGACGCCTACGGCCTCTCGCCGTGCGAGACCGACCCCGACCGGCTCGCCCAACACGCCGCCCCACAGGGCGAGCCGCGGGCCGCCTGACCCCGTCCCCCTCCGTACTGAAAGGAGGGCGAGATGACCGATCTCGCGCTCGCCCCCGCCGACGCCCCGGCGCCGGCGGAGGGCGCGGCCGCGGCGGCCGCACTCGCCAGCAGAATCGAAATCCCACGACGGCTCCCTCCCCGATCCGACGATGGAGAGCCGATCCGGCACCTGTCGCATTCGTCCTACGCGCTCTGGGTCACCTGCAAGGAGGCGTGGAGACTCAGGTACCTGCAGCGACGCAGGGAGCCGACGTCGGGGGCGATGTTCCTCGGCTCCCGCGTCGACGACGCGCTCACCCTCTATCACCGAAGGATCCTCGAGCACGGCGAGCGACTCGACCTCGCGCAGGTCACCGACGCCTACCGCGACCTCTGGCACGCAGGACTCGAAGCAGAGGAGCAGGGGCGCGGCGTGGACTGGAGCGACATCCATCCGCACGCCGCGTTCGAGCTCGGCGTGCACGCGCTCGAGCTGACCTTCGCGCAACTCGTCCCCAGGGTCGGGGAGCCGGTCGCGGTCCAACGCCGGCTCGAGTTCACACTCGCACCGGGGCTCGTCGAGTGGACGGTCGTCTGCTACCTCGACCTCGAAACCCGCGCCCGCACCGTCGACGGGGAGCCGGTCGACCGGGTCGTCGACTACAAGGTCAAAGGCAGCCTCATCGGCCAGCCGACCGCCGACCGCGACCCGCAGGCAAGCCTTTACCTCGCCGGCCGCTGGCTGGAAAACCGGCCCGCCGCAGAGTTCGCGTTCGCCCAGATCGCGAAGCCCGGACGGCAGCGAAAACAGATGAGTGCAGCGCTCATCACCACCCGGCGAACGCACGGGCAGCTGCGCGCAGCCCTGGCACGGATCGCGCTCGCCGCGTCGGAAATCGACGCCTACTACCGGCGCTTCGGCAGCAACCAGCCGTGGGGGTTCGCCGACCCGACCAGCTGGAAGTGCTCCGAGCGCTTCTGCTCAGCCTGGAGCTCATGCCCAGGCGGCAGAGGCCTGTGACAGGGGGAGGGGGCTTGCCCCACGGGCCCGGTACCTACCACACGAACCCACCAGCAAACGGAGCCAGCAATGCCCAACACCTTCGCCGAGCGCTACCGCGCCGCCATCCGCGACACGGGCGGCTGCCCGATCGAGGCCGGCCTCCTCGGACGCCTGGCAGACCACGAATGCGCCCACGGCCGCCTACCCGGCGACCGCACCCCAAAGTGCGGCTGCTGGGCGCGAGAGAACGCACCCGTCATCGCCATCACCCGGCGGGCCCGACTGCCGAAAGCCGGCCGGAAGGCCGCCTGACTACAGATGGGCAGCGAGGGCATGCACCGCTGCCCAGTCGGGGACTGCACCGCAAGGATCCCGCGCGAGCGGCTTATGTGCGCGACCCACTGGCAGCTGGTGCCGGCCAGACTCAAACGCGCGCTGCGCGAAACATGGCGAGCCGGCGCCGGCACCCGCGCGCACCGCGCCGCCGCCCAAGCATGCATCCGCGCCGCCCGCGCAAACAGCCACCCCGCCTGCGATCAGAACCTGCGAGCCGTGGTGCGCCGGTTCCTGGCCGGCTACCGGCACCCCAACCACCCGGCCGGCGAGAGCTGGGACGAGGAAGACATCACCCGCCTCGTCCAGGTGATGCGCTGCCACCCGCACAAACCAGATCCCAAAACCCGCCGCTGCCTGCGCTGCGGCGCCACCCTCGCCACATGACCAAACCCAACCGACGCACCCACTCCAACGACCAAGGAGACGCTGATGCGAGACATCGCCACCACCACCCTGTCGGGCAACCTCACCCGCGACGTCGAGCTGCGCCAGCTCCCGTCCGGCGCCGACGTCGCTCGCCTGCGCATCGCCACCACCACCCGCCGCCGCAGCGGCGAGGAATGGGTCGATAAGACCAACTACTTCACCGTCGAAGTGTTCGGCGCCCAAGCCCGCGCCTGCGCGCAATACCTCGCCAAGGGCTCCCGTGTGTTCGTTGACGCCGAACCGGACTGGCGCGAATGGACAGACCAGCAAAACAACAAACGCGAAGCGGTTACCTTCAAAGCCCGCCAGGTGCTGTTCGAAGGCGCCCGACCCGACCGCACCACCGACAGCGACGACACGAGCGAGCGCGCGCCCACCGCGGCCCCTGCGCCCGTTGCCGTCAGCCAACCACCCGCAGGCGCACCACCAGCCGCGGAAACGGCCGCCGGCACGGCCGGGCAGGCAAGCGCCGACGACCTCCCATTCTGATGATCGACGACCATCACCCCCGCGCGATCAATCCTCGCGCCCGGGGCCCCGCGCCACCACGCGAGAACGACGGCGGCAACGACCGGCATCGCGTGCAGATCGCGGCGGTCGAGAAGCTGCATCTGGCCGTGGACAACCAGACGCTGTGCGGCCTCGTGACCGTCGACGAGCTCGACGTCTACCCCGACGAGGCCGCCCTGCGCGCGTGGAACGACGGGCCGCTCGAGCAATGCGCGGAATGCCAGGCCGCGCTCCTGGCACCGATTCGGCCATCGGCCCCAGCCGTTCTGGGTGCAGAAGACGGGCGAACCGGACACCGCGAGCACGCCGAGCGGGCCGAGCCCGCCCGGCCGATCCCCGGGCAGAGAGCCTGATGGAACGAGACAAACGCAGCATCGATGATCAGGTGCTCGCCGCGCTGCGAGCCCCCACATTGAGCGGCATGCCGGCGGTGATGAACCCCAAACGGATCGGCCATCACATCGCCCTGACCGCCGGGACCGGCTGGGGGCCAAGCCCCCAAGCGGTCACCGCCGCGCTCAAGCGACTACACAAGGCGGGGTGCGTGCAACGCGCCGGCAGGTCACGCACCTGCTGGACGGTGACCCGATGAGCGCCGGCGAGCACGACGACATGGTGTGGATCGAGCCCGGCCAAGACCAAGAGCAGATCAACGCCGAGATCGAATCCGGGCTTGCCGAGCTCGGGATCGACACCGCCCAGATGGTCGAGGACCTGGGCCGCGGCTTCGCTTTTCGCCAGCAACACCAGGCCTCGCTCGATCGGGACTCCTGGCTGTGCGGCTGGTTCGACGCCCTCGAATGGTTCAGATGCCAGCAATGAGCCGCCCAACAGCGACCAAACCCATAGCCGGCATGCCGCGCTCAGCGCCACGACCTCAGGCCACAGACCACGAGCAGCTGCTCGTCCGCATCACCGAGCTGGACGCGTCGGCGCTGATCTCCGGCTACCCACACCCGGTCTACGACGGCAAGCTCGCCAACGCCGGGCTCGAGCGCCACCAGCACCCGCACAACTCGACCGCTTCCAGATGCCCTAACGGGTGCGGCCCGCGCACCGAGGTCGTGTGGCGACGCCTCACGTGCGGCGCCGCCGAATGCCTGCCGCTCTGGCAAGCCGCGCAGTAGCGCGCCGCCGCGACCGGCCACGGCCGAACCAACCCATCAAACCGACGTCCCAAGAAGGAGGGACTCATGCCCAACCATGTCATCGCACCCGTCGACGCGCAGGCACCGCCGTGGTGAGCACGCCAGTGACAAGCTCCATCGGCGAACCCACGGCGCTCGCGCTGCGGCCCTACCAGACGGAGGCGATCGCGGCGATCGAGCAGGCGCTGAAACGCGGCGTGCGGCGGCCGATGCTCGTGCTTCCAACAGGATGCGGTAAGACCTGTGTGTTCGCTTCGCTGATCGCCAAGCGCGGCGGCAGCGCGCTGGTGCTCGCCCACCGCGACGAACTGTTGCGCCAGGCGGACGACAAGATTGCGGCCGCCGATCCGACGCTCGCGCTGGGCGTCGGGTTCGTCGCCGCCGAGCGCGACGACGTCGCCGCGCCGGTCGTCGTCGGCAGCGTGCAAACGCTCGCCCAATCACGGAGGCTCGGGCGGCTGCCGCAACAGTTCGACACGGTGGTTGTGGACGAAGCCCACCACGCGAGCGCCCGGTCCTACCGGCGGATCCTCGCGCACCTAGAGCCCTCGCCCCTGATCCTCGGGGTGACCGCGACCCCGCAGCGCTCCGACGGCAGCCTGCTGGGGGAGGTGTGGGAGGAGATCGTCTACCAGCGCGGGATCGCGGAGATGATCCGCGCCGGCTACCTCGCCGACATGCGCGGCATCCGAGTCGGCCTGGAGTCCGTCGATCTCGACAAGGTCGCCCAGTCCGGCGGCGACTATCAGGCCGACGCGCTCGGGGCCGCGCTCGAGCTGGCCGCCGCGCCACGACACGTGCTCGCCGCCTACCAGGCACACGCTCAAGACCGCACGGCCGTTGTGTTTGTCCCGACCGTCGCGCTCGCACACCACATGGCCGACGTGTTTCGAGCGGCCGGGATACGGGCGGGGGCGCTCGGCGGCACAACCCCCGGCGAGCAGCGCCACGCGATCCTCGAGCGCCTGCAGCGTGGCGAGACACGGGTGCTCGTCAACGTCGCGGTGCTGACCGAAGGCGTCGACGTGCCGTCGGTCAGCTGCGTGGTGATAGCGGCGCCGACCCGCTCACAGGTGAAATACGCCCAAGCCGTGGGGCGTGGACTGCGCACCTTCCCGGGCAAGGACGACTGCCTGGTGATCGACGTCGTCGGCGTCTCGGACCGCCTCGACCTGCAAACCCTCCCAAGACTGTTCGGCCTGCACAAACCCATTCGGGCCGAAGAGTCGGTGATCGAGGCGATCGACCGCCAGACCCGCGAAGACCAGTCGCCCAGACCAGCGGCCACGGCCTCGGGTCACCGCAAGCGCGAAGGGCCGATGCGCAGCCGCGACGTGCGGCTGCTCGGCCAACGCGGCCGCGAGCGCAAGCTCGGCTGGCTCAGCCACGGCCCCTGCTGGCTCTTGTCGATCGGGCGCGGAGCGCTGCTCGCGCTGGCGCCCGCCGGCGAGCGCTGGACCGTTATGCGAGTCGAGCGAGACCGGGTTGAGCGGCTCGCGGTCGACGTCGACCTCGCCTACGCGCACGGCATCGCCCAAGACTACGTCCGCCACACCGGCGCCACCCAACTCGCTGACGCCTCCGCCCGCTGGCGCCAAGCGCCGATGAACGACGCACAAGCCGCGCTCCTGCGGCGGCTTGGGATCACACCGCCTCCGGGGGCGACCAAGGGCCAGGCGTCAGACCTGATCACCGTCGCCCGAGGTGCCGCCCTGCTCGACCGGCTCGCGCGCCAAGCCGCCTGAACACCACCGTCCGGACCGCCCGGCCCCAACACGGGCCGGGCCGTCCGCGGCTGCCACCCGGAGAAGCCCCCGAAGGGGCTGAAAGGAGACACATGGTGAGATTCCACAGCGAGGAGGACTATCTCGCCGCGGTGCATGACGCGGCCTATGACCGCTTCCTAGAGACAGCGGTGCGGTGCCGGGAATGCGGAACCCGCTACGACCCGGTCCTACCATCCGGCCACGCGCCGCGAGCCAGCCTGGAGCGAGCGCGAAGAGTGCCCCAACTGCGGTTCAACCGCGATCACGGAGCGATGAGATGACCAGCTGCACACGCACCGACTACCTCCATGCGGACGATGCGGAGCTCTCCCCGACACGCTCGATCACGATCGCCGTCCAGGTCGCCGGTCGCAGCGGCGGCGACGCGAGTGAGGCTATCGTCACCGCGATGAAAGGACCGCGACGCGGAACGACCAAAGCGAGCGCACTGGTTGCCGCTGTGCTCGCAGCGGTCCTGGCAGGCTGCGGGCAGCAGACCACCAGCACGAACACGAACACGAACACGACCCCGCTCACCGCATCGGGTGCCTCGACGAGCAGCACCGGTTCGGTCGCTGCGCGCGAAGCCTCGACGACGGCCCGGACCCCCGGCCGGCGCAGTTCCGGTGCCGGCCGGAAGAGCGAACGTCCTCTCGCCTACTCCACCGCCTCAGCCCAGATCGTGCAGCCGCAGCCCGCTTCCGGGTCCTGCCACGCGATCGGCGCGGGCCTCTACTCACGCCCGGATCCGCGCTGCACCCCCGGCGCGCTCAACCCGGCCGTCACCCAGGCCAACATCCGCCAGACGATCTGCCAAGAGGGCTGGACCGACACGATACGGCCGCCAGAGAGCGTCACCGAGCCGGAGAAAGCCGCGAGCATGACCGCCTACGGAGACGCCGGGCCGATCAGCTCCTACGAATATGACCACTTCGTGCCGCTGGAGCTCGGCGGCGCCGTCAATGACCCTCGGAACCTGTGGCCAGAGCCCGGAGCGTCGCCCAACCCCAAGGACGCGGTCGAGGACGCTCTGAACCGGACGGTGTGCGACGGACAGATGACGCTCGCGCAGGCGCAGCGTGCCATCACGACCAACTGGATCGCCCTCGCCGTGCCCGCCTCGGAGCCGGCGCCCACCGGCCGGACCTCCGCCTCGACGACGAGTCCAACGTCCGCGGCTTCAGCCGGGAGCGCCAAGTGCACCGTCAGCGCCTCCTACAACGATCGCTATCACGACTACGACGTCGACGTCCACTCAAACCAGCCCAGCCAGACGGTGACAGTCACCGACGCGGGCGGGCGCACGGCCACCTGGCACACCGACGCGAGTGGCTACGCCGACGTGGTCCTAAACGCCGGCAGTGACGCGAGCGGGGACACAATAACCGCGCGCGTCGGCAACGCATCCTGCCAGGGCACGCTGTAACACGCACGGTCGTGATCGTCGTCCCCGATGCGTGCGCCACGGATGACGAGCGAGCGTTCTCGCTGGCGTGTCGCGGACCAAGCTCTCGGCCATGGTCAGCCGCGACAAGAAACGCCGCGAGATCGACCGTGCCCTCACCGTCCTCGAGGGCGCTGGCCACCTGCGGCGGGAGATCCGCCAGCCCGGGCGCGGACGGCACGCCGAGGTCTGGATCCCGGTGATCGGCAACGCGGCCTGACATCACGGCGAACCAGGCCGCAGCGTCAGACAGGTCAGCAGCCCGGACAGGTGTCGTCGAGCGCCTCGCCGTCGATCACCGGCGGCGCAGCGTCAAACCGGGCGTAGATCCGGTACCCGCACCGCGTGCAGATGGCGATGCTCTCGAGGTCGTGGCGAAGCCACCGGTTGACCTCGTGCCCCAACGCCCGCGCCCGCTTGGACAGGCCCCGCAGAACCTCCGCGCGCTTGAACTCGCGGCTTAGCTCTTCAAGCTCCTGATCCTCAGGAATCTTGCGGTGGCGGGCCGCGATCGCGCGATCACCATCGCGAATCGTGATCACTCGAATCTTGTCCGCCCGCGCCTTCGCTCGGATCTCCGCCCGCCACTCCTCGGGATCCACACCCTCTGGCGAGCTCACCCGGCCACGTCGCAGCAACTCCGCATAATCGCCGCCCGGCCGCTCGAGAAAGTCCTCGGCGATCCGCCGAAACCGCGCGTCGTGCTCCGACTTCACCCTCTACCTCGATGATCGCTCCACATCCACCACAGCCTAGGCGCCGGAACCCACAGGCGGCGCACCGCAAGCGCGCCGACCGCGCATCTTCGTTTCTTTCGCATCGCGTCCTTGCGTGATGTCCTGCTGAGCCGCGCAATGTCGTTCTCGCCCGACACCGACACGAAACTCGCTTGCACCAATGGTCGAGGCTCCTCAGGAACAGGACAGAGCCCTACCGCTCCGCGCTCCCATTAACCCATCCGCGCCCGCTCGCTGAGGACAGCCGGAGCGACTTCGTGTGGGGCGCCCGCGATCCCGACGGCGGCTACGGCGGTCAGAACCTGCTCGGGCTTGCGCTGATGTGCGTCCGCGACGAGCTGATCGCCGACGTGCGCACCAGCCTGGCAGGGCTCGCACCCGCCCCCTGAACCCCCGGCGCGCCAGTCGCCCGTAACCCAACCCATTCGCCACGACGGCGTCGTTGTCCGGCCGTCGTGCGCACCCTCTGGAAAGGAGACTCTATGACCGATCTCTTCGACGCCGACGGCGCCACGCCGGCGGCCGCGTCCACACACTCCGGGCGGGAGCTGCGCCTGCCCGCCTGGAGCGGACATCTCGACAGCGCGCTCGCAGAGCGCGACCGGCTGATCGTTCAGGCGCGAAGCACCGACGCGGCGCGCCAGCTGCAGCGCTGCTTCCCGCACTGGGCTGCGGCGTTCGAGCACCTCAGCTCGCGGGCGCTCGTCGGCCTCGCGCGCAACGAGCCCGTCGACCCGAACGACCGCGACGCATGGCGCACCACTGAAGCGCACGCGCAGGCGGTCCTGCGCCGCCACGGCATCACACTGAACCCGAGACACCTCACGCTCGCGGCGATCCATGTGCTCATCGACGGGCAGGCGCTCGCGGACACGGACACCGGGCTTGACTGGACCCGCATCACCGCGCCCGCGAGCCAGCTCGACGAGAAGCTTCGCCGTGCGCACGCCGTGCTCCCAGTCGACCTCTCAGACCCGGCCGTGTTCGGCGACGTTGGGGCGCAGCGCCGCGCGCTCGCCACCCGCCTCGGTCTCCCGGCCGGGCACGCGGATGACCTCTCGCGGTGGGTGCTCGCGCACCCTGACCAGTTCGAGGCGAGCGAGCTGCGATGCTGGCGGATCGCCTCCCCCACCTGGCTGCAGGTCGCCGGCGAGCAGCTCGACGCGGTGGACCGGGTAGATCGGCCGGTTGCGCTGTTCGTCATTCCTGCCGTGCGCGGGGACGGCTGGCAGCTCACCCCGGTGCTCTCGCTGGACGCGATCCGCTTGGTCGTCTCCCTCGGCGGCCGGCTGGAACGCGACCTGCGCTCCGCAGTGCTCCCAGCCGCCACCGCCAGCGAAATCATCGAGCGCTTGAACGTGGCCACGTTGCACGCCGGGCCGAAGGAGTGCCTCGACTCCGCCGGCCAGCTCGCGCAAGAGCTGACCCGAGAGCTCGGCACACCCGTAGGGCCCGGGGTACCGAAGGACAAGCGCGACCGATGGGGACGCCTCCTTGTGACACGCCGCTCCCATGGCGGGCGCGACGGCACCACGACCGCAGAGCTCGAGCTCCGCGTGATCACCTTCCCCGCCCGGGAGTACTCGCAGCGGCGGCTCGGTTCCGTGCGGCGTGACGACCGATACGGGCAGTCAAGCGCGGTGATGGACCTCGGCGAGGCCATCCAGACCGCCGTCGAGCGCCGCCTACCACTGCTCTTGTCCACGGAGGCGGCCGGGCATCTGGCCGACACTGTCCGCGTCGGGCGGATGAAAGGCAGACCCGGGGCGCTCACGATCACGAGCTCGGACGGTCCCTCGGCCACGACGCGAAGGGTGGTCGCCGAGCAGGCCGTCAGCGAGCTCCATGCGCTCAAGCAGACCGGCGCGAAGGTCGCGCTCGACGCCGGCGCCAGACAGCTCGTCAGGATGACGTTGGCGCGTCCGCTCGCCGATGACCCGGTGCTGCTCGGCCGCCAGCAACACATCGCGGCGCTCAAGGTCGTCGGCTCCGGCGTCGACGCCAGCCAGACCGGGACCGGGAAGACGGTCTCGACCGCGCGAGCGCTCTCCAACCGGGCCTCGACAACCAAGCGGCTCAGGGCGATGATCGTGGCCGAGGGCCGGCTGCTTGGCCAATGGCACGACGAGCTTGTCCGGGGGGCACGCGGCCGCGGACTGCCGCCGCTGGCACCCAATTTGGAGGTGCGGGTGGTCGATGAGCAGCGTCCGGTCGCCGGTCAGATCCGCGAGTTCGACCGCACGCTCGCGGACCGGCCCGGCGTGGTGCTCGTGCCCAACAGCATGCTCGATCGGTATCCCGCCGATCTGCAGGTCATCCCCTGGCATCTGCTGATCGCCGACGAGGCGCTCAGGTACGCCAACCCCGCCACCGACGCGCACCAGGCGCTGAAGCTCGTGCGGTTCGGGTCGGTCGCGGACTGCTGGCTCCTGACCGCCACCCCGAGGGGCAAGAGCGCCGAGCACCTCGACGTGCTGGTCGGGCTGGCAGTCGGCGACGAGGCGATGATCACCGAGCGGCTGAACACCCGCGAGGGCGGGGATCTGATGGACGAGATCAACGCCCACCGACTGCGCGTCAACTACGGCCCGCACCTCGTGCGCGTCACCCGCCAGGACATGAACGCCTGGATGCCCCACGTCCGCCCCGCCAAACCCTTGGTGATCGACCCCGACCCCGCACTCCAGCGACTGCTCGACTCGATCCGCCAAGGCGGTCGTGAAGCCTACCGCCGGCTCCTGCAGGTGCTCCAGGAGCTGAAGACACTCGAGGCCGGCAGCGAGCTGTTCAAGCAGGCGCTCGCCGAGCTCTCCAGGGCGCAGGGCGTCGTGCTCGGGAACGTGGGCGTCTTCGTGGACGCCTCGGTTGACCCGGAGACGCTGACGCACTCGCAGGCGGCGCTCGCGAAAGCGCTGTGCCGCCAGGGTCTCGTGGCCGAGGCGATGCGCGGCGGCGGCGACGGGTTGCCGCTGCTGCGCGGGATCACCGCGCAAACGCTCGCCGGCGTCGCGGCCGAGGAGCAGGTGATCGTGTTCGCCGAGCGCGTCTGGTGCCTGCGCCAGCTCGCCAGCACCCTCGGCGTACGGCACGGCGTGCAGGCGCACGTCGCCGACGGCCAAGTCAAGCCGCCCGAGTTCGAGGCGCTCAAGCACGCCTTCACCAGCGGCGAGTTCCCCGTGCTGTGCCTCTCCAAGATCGGCGCGGAGGGCCACAACCTCCAAAACGCATCCGTGATCGTCCATATCGATTTGCCGTGGCTGCCGTCTGGCCTCGAGCAGCGCGTGGGCCGCGCGGCACGCCCGGGCGCCGCGCGCGGCTGGGTGCAGACCTACATCCCCTACATCCGCGGCGGCGGGATCGAGCACATCGTCCAGGTCCTCTCCCCCCGCGGCGCCGAGCACCACGCCGTGCTCGACTCATTCGAAGGCGTCGCCGCCAACCAATCCACCATCGCCACACAGCTCGGCGAGATCACCGGCCAGGTAGCCGACGCCAAGCAAGACGCCGGCTACGCCGCGACCGCCGCCCGCCTGCGGGTCGCCGCAAGCGTCTTCGGAAGCTGACCCGAGCGGCCTGATCGCACGGGCTGCCGAAGCCCGTCACCCGACGCCCATCCAAGCAGAGAAAGGAGGTCGCGCATGAGCGCGATCGATCAAGCCCTGTCCACCATCGACCAGATCGCCAGCGAGGGAGAACTCGCTCCCGAACGGCCCGCAGATCTCCTCGAGCTCGACGCGCTGGCCGAGCCGATCGTCCTGCCGGACGGCAGGCCGATCTACCCGCCGCGACTGCACGGCGAGCCGATCGACGAACTTGCCTGCGCGCTGATCGACACAGACCGGCCGGCCGATTCGACGTTCCTCCGGTTCACAGGACCACCCGGGTCGGGGAAGTCGCAGGTGGCCAGATGTGTGGCCTACCGGCTCTGGCAGGCCCGCGGCCACCGCGTAGAGGAACGTCATGGCGTTCCGTTCTACGGGTTCGTCGAGATCACCGGCGGCCCGTCCAGCGACGAGTACCTGTTCCGCCACGAGTTCGTCCCCGCCGCCGACGACGCCGGCACCATCCGCCTCGTCGACTCCGCGTTCGTGCAGGCGATGCGCGACGGCTGGGTAGTGATGATCGACGAGGTCAACACGATCCGCGACGTCGCGCTGCTCAGCATCAACTCGTGCCTCGACGGCCGCCTGTCGCTCTACCTCCCGGCGACGGGCGAGACGGTGATCGCCCAGCCTGGGTTCGCGTGCCTGCTCGCGTACAACCCGGGCCTGGTGGGGGCCACCGACATTCCCGACGCGTGGCACTCGCGCTTCCCCGCGACGCTCGAGGTCACGAGCAACTGGCCCGCGCTCGCACAGCTCGGCGCGCCGCGCCCGCTCGTGACCGAGGCGATGGCGCTCGACCGCCAGCGGATCGCCGGCGAGGACGGCCTCACGTGGACACCCCAGTTCCGCGACATCGAAGCGCTCGCCCGCATGATCGAACGGGTCGGCGAGCGCGCCGCGCTCGCGCTGTTCATCTCCAACCTCTCAGAGCAGGTCCAGGCCGGCAAGGTGCAGGACGCCGAGGCCGCCGCGGTCTGCCGGATGCTCGACCAGGCCGGCTACGCGCACCTCAAGGTCTCCGCCACCCGCCGGCTCGCAAGCCTGCACGGCTACCCACGAGCGGTCACCTCATGAGCACGACCCAAACTACGCGCCGGCTGGCGGTGTTCGTGGCGCAACTGCACCGCGCCGCCGCCCAGCGCGGCAAGCTCGACCCCGTCTACCAAGAGCTGTCCGACCACTGGACCGCGATCCTGCAGCGCCTGTACCCGGTGTGGGCGCTGATCGGGCCCGGCCTGTCAGACCCCGGGCACATCGAGATCCACTCCCGAACGGTCTACCTCGACTCCGACGCGCTCCTCGGCACGCGCCGGGAGATCATCGCGGGCCGACTCGGGCGGCGTGAGGTGCTGCGCTGCTTCGGTGTGGCGCTCCACGAGACCTTCCACGGCAAGCACACCAAACGCTGGGCGATCGAACACGACACCAACCTCGCCGAGTCCGACGACGCGGACGAGCGGCAGCTCGCGATCGACCGGCGGGCTGCTCGAGGAGCCGCGCATGGAAGCCCACGGCGTCCGCGAGCACCCCACGGGCACGCTGCGCGGACGGTTCGTCCGCCACGCACTCGAAGCAGCCGTCATCGACGTGATCCTGCCCGCGTTCGCGCACGAGCTCCTCACCGCAGCGATGGCAGGAACGCCTCTCACGCGCGACATGGCCGGGCGCGCCGCCGTGTATCTGCACGCGCGCACCCACTACGGCATCGTCGACCCGACCGCCCTCAACGGGCTGTGCCACGTGTGGCGGCAGATCCTCGGCGAGCAGGATCTCGACGCGCTGGATGAACTGTTCTCGAAGCTCATCTGGACCGCCGACGGCGAGCTCGACGCGCTCGACCGCGCCGCACGCGAGTACCGCGCAATCATCGGGGCGCCCGACCCACCCCCATCCGAAGAAAGCAACAAGGCAACGAGCGGTGATCAGCCGTCAGGGGGTGCCGGTGATCAGCCAGCGGTGGGCTCATTGGGCGAAGCGCTCGAACAGGCGCTGGAACAGGCGCGCGAGGGACAACTCGAGCAGCTCGACACCGACCTCGACCTACAACAAGTGCTCGCGGACGCGGCAGCGCAAGGAGGGCAAGGCTCCCCGAGCGGCTCGGGGCGCGGGACCGGGATGCCGACCGGTCGGATGCCCGACCGCGGCGTCGATCGACCGCCCGCGCCGGACGAGGTTCAACACGCCCGGCGCTACGCGACCCGCTTGCGCCAGGCGCTCACGCACGGCACCCGGCAGATCGACAAGCGCACTCCCGGCGGGCGGTTCGACGGCCGCGCCTACACCCGCGGCAAAGCGCAACGACAGGCCGGACGGCCCGCCAGCACCCATCCGTGGCGGATCACCCGACAGGTCACGGCGCCGATCCAGGAGCCGCACGTCGGGCTGGTGATCGACACCTCCGGGTCGATGGGCGCGTACGAGTACGCGCTTGGGCCGATCTGCTGGATCCTCACCGACGGCCTGCGACAGATCGGCGGACGCTGCGCCACCGCCCTGTTTGGCAACAGCGTCGCGCTGCTGGCCGATGGAACGCGGCCGCTGCCGCTCGTTCCCGGGATCAGGACCGGCGGCGGCACCGCGTTCGCCGGCGACGCGATTGAGCTGCTCTGCGAACACCTCGAGATGACAAACGCCCGCCGGCCGCGCATCGTCTACGTCCTGAGTGACGGTGGTTGGGCGGACACGCAATCCGGAGTCGAACGGATCCGCTGGCTCGCCGAGCACGACGTCCCAACGATCCACCTGGCGATCGGGATCGCGCCGCTGAGCGTCGAGTGCGACCGCATCCACGTGATCACCGACCCCGCCCAGGCGCTGGACCACATCGCCGCCGACACGGTCGCGGCGCTCCGCGCCCGCGTGCGCGCGAGACCGACAACACCCTCCACCTGAAAGGACACGACCGCATGCCCAATCCCAACCCCGCGCTGCTGCCCTCGCCCGCCCTGTTCGACGTCACCACCGTCGCCCAGGCACCCGTCGAGGGCACGATCGAACGGATCGCGCTCGAGAACCTCGAGCTCGCACCAAACCCACGTAAACACATCTCCCAGGACAGCATCCAGTCGCTCGCCGCGCTGCTGATGCGAACCGGGCAGCTGATCCCATGCATCGGCCACCGCCCCACCCCGCATCACCCCAGCGTCCTGCTCTACGACGGGCAGCGCCGGCTGCTCGCCGCCAAGGCCAGCCACGAGCTGGCAGGAACCGACGGGTTCGAAGGCCTCGCGCCAGTCCGCACGCTGATCGTGCTGCTGCTCGACCACACGCCCACGCCCGACGAGATCAGACGCATACAGGCCCAAGCCAACCAGCGCGAAGAGCTCAGCCTCCTCGACCAACAGCAACAGTTCGCCGACTGCTGGCACGCCCGCGCCGGCCTGCCAGACGACGACCGCGTCCTCGCGGTGTGCGCCGACCTCGGCATCTCCCCCAAGCGCGCGCACAACCTACGCCGCCAGCTCACCCTCCCCGAGCCGATCCGCGAACGCGTCGCCGAGCGCCCCACCGGCCAGCAGCTGTCGGTCACGATGGCCAACCGCCTCGCCGACATGCACGAGCTCGCCCCCCACCTCACGCAGGCGGTCGCCCAGCGCATCACCAGCACCGACCTGCACGACAACGCCCTGCGCGACCTCGGCGCGTTCGTGCACCGCACGATCGTCGAAGACGAGCACACCTACGCCGTACGCATCGACGACGGCGCACTCCTCGACGCCGCCGAGCACGTCGAGCGCGCCCGCACCCAGCTCACCCCCACCGCGCGCGAACAACTCGCCCAGATCCTCGCCTGCGAGCACGACAAGCTCGACCGCGAGCT
>Ga0116216_10001078_pt1 | contig 19326 bp, 19 predicted proteins | sample Sb_taG_11_FD_89696 | JGI IMG/M metagenome (GOLD analysis project Ga0116216, IMG submission 89696) | Peat soil microbial communities from Weissenstadt, Germany - Sb_50d_3_AS metaG | ecosystem: Environmental > Terrestrial > Soil > Wetlands > Peat | place: Germany: Weissenstadt | collected 2010-09-21
CCGCATCGTCACCGGACCCGGACGCTCCCGCTCCTTCCGTCGGAGCCGGCGCTCTTTCCCTGGCTCGCGCGCCGGTTCGCGCCCGGGGAAGCGACCATCTGGAGCGGTCCCTCGGTCGCGGTCGAGCCGGTCCTCGAGCTCCTCTACGCCGGGAGCGCGCTCGCCCGCGGCCGGATCTCGCTCCTCGAGGGGGCGAACCGGTTCCATCCGTACCGCATCGGCGAGCTCGGCCGCGCGTTCGGGGTCGATGCGACCGAGACGCTCCACCGGATCCGCCTCGCCCGCGCGTTCACCGCCTACCAGATGGTCGCGCTCGTGGACGGATGGGCCCGGGAGGTCCGCCGCCATCCCCCGACCCTGCTCGTCGGCCACCACCTGCCGACCCTCTTCGCGGACGTGGAGATCCCCGACGAGGAGCGGTTCGCGCTCCTCGGCCACGTCGCTCGCACCCTCGCCGCGCTCGCGCGCGAGGCCCGCCTGCCGCTCCTGCTCACGCTCGACCCGGACGGGTTCGAGCGGTTCCGTGCGCTCGCCGAGGAGGGACCGCCCTGGTCCGACCTCGTCACGTTCGCCCGGGGTCCGGGGACCCTGCGGTTGCGCGCGTTGCGGAACGACGCCCGGGTCGCCCTCGTGCCTCGGCCAGCCGGTCAGACCGGCATGGAAGAGTTCGGCGGAGAGTTCGCCGAGGAGGTGATCGCGTGGGACGTACCGCCCCGACGTACCGCCAGGCGCTCGAGGAACGGATGAAACGCTGGGACGAGTTCGCGCGCCTCCTCACGAGCCCGGAGGAGCGCGCCGCGTTCGACATGGTCCGGACCGGAGCGCGTCGTTACGTCGCGCAGGCGACGTACGTCGGGAGCCCGGACCTGCTCGAATCGATCCTGCTCTCGGTCCTCACCGACCTCGCGGTCCGGGTCCGGGCCGAGACGCCGGCGCCGGCCTCCCGTCGTTGACGACGCCGACCCCGGACGGTTGGCTCCTCGACATCACCGAGAGCGATGACGGCCGTTCGGTCGTCCTCTGGGTGAAGGAGCGACGGACCGGTCGCGTGCGGCGGACCGCGGTCGAGTTCCGGCCTCCCTTCCTCGTCGCGGGGACGCGAGCCGACCTCTCCCTCCTCGCCCGTCGGCTTGCGGACCACCCGGACGTCGAGGCGGTGTCGCTCGGCTCCGGGCGCCCGTCGCTCTACGACCGACGGAACCGCCCCGTCCTCTCCGTGGTCCCCGGACGGAACCCCGCGCGCCGCGCCCTCGCCCGGAACGTGGACGCGCTGGGGGGGTACGAGCGGTTCTCCCTCTACGACGTGGACCTTCTTCCGCCGCAGCTCTACCACCTCGCGCACGACCTCTACCCGTTCGCTCCTGTGGTCGGCCGGGCGCCCGAGCTCCGGGCGACCGAGCCTCCCGAGACGATCGACTACGTCTCCCCGCCGCTGCGCATTGCCCGGCTCGAGGTCCATCTCGCCGGGGAGCGACGGGGCCGCATCCCCCCCCCGAACGGGCGCCTCGGAGCGGTCCGCGTCGGGGAGGTGACGCTCGAGGGCCCTGAGGAGGAGCTCTTGCGCGCGCTCGTGGACGAGCTCGCGCGCTCGGACCCGGACGTCCTCCTCACCGAGGGCGGCGACTCGTTCGACCTCCCCTGGCTCTACCGGCGCGCCGCGGCGTGCGGCCTCTCCTCCGAGGAGTTCTCCCTCGGGCGCGAGCGGGTGCCGTTCCGACCGAGCCGTCCGGCCCGCTCGTTCGAGTCGTATGGCCGGGTCCTCTACCGGTCCGCGTCGTACCCGCTCCCCGGCCGCTTCCATGTCGACCGGGAGAACTCCTTCCTCTACGACGACGCCGAGATCGCCGGCCTGGTCGACGCCGCCCGCCTCTCGCGCCTCTCGCTCGCGACGGTCGTCCGCCAGTCGCCGGGGACGTGTTTCACCGCGATGGAGATGGCGCACGCGCTCGAGCTCGGGGCGCACGTGCCCTGGAAGAAGAACCGGCCCGAGGGGTTCCGGCGGGCCGACCACCTGGTCGCTGCCGACCGCGGGGGCGTGATCCTCCTCCCGCCGGTTGGGGTCCACGACCACGTGGACGAGTTCGACTTCGCGAGCCTCTTTCCGAACATCATGGTCACGAAGAACCTCTCGGCGGAGACGCTCGAGTGCCGGTGCTGCCCCGAGAGCCCGATCCGCGCCCCCGGGCTCGGGTACCGGTCGTGCACCCGCCGGGTCGGGCTGATTCCCCGGACCCTGAAGTCGCTCGTCGAGCGCCGCCTCGCCTACAAGGCCGCGCTCAAGCGCCCGGGGGTCGCCCCCGAGGAGGCGGTCCGCCTCAAGCGCCGGGTCAAGATGCTCAAATGGATCCTCGTCACGGCCTTCGGGTACCAGGGGTACCGCAACGCCCGGTTCGGCCGGATCGAGTGCCACGAGGCGATCAACGCCTACGCGCGCGAGCTGCTCGCCCGACTCGTCCCCGAGTCGGAGCGGGCCGGCTATTCCGTCATCCACGGGATCGTCGATTCCCTGTGGCTGCGACCGAACGACCCGGAGCACCCTCCGGACCCGGAGGCGTTCGCCGCGCACATGAGCGAGCGTTTCGGGCTCCCGCTCGGCTACGAGGGGCGGTACCGCTGGATCGTCTTCCTGCCGGCGGTGACGCACGGGCTCGGGGTCCCGAATCGCTACTACGGCTACTACGAGCACGGCGAGTTCAAGCTGCGCGGCATCGGGGCCCGTCGGCACGACACGACCGGGCTCGTCCGACGGTTCGAGGCGGAGGTCCTCGCGCTCTTCCGCGGCGCGCGGGATGCGGAGGGAGTTCGCGCTCTCCTTCCGCGCGCCCTCGCGCGCGCCGACCTCTTCGCCCGCGAGGTCCGCGCCGGTGCCTGGCCCGTCGACGAGCTCCTCATCAGCCACCGGATCGGGCAGGCGCCCGAGGCGTTCGTCACGTTCACCGATTCGGTCGCGGCGATGCGCCAGCTGAAGGACGCAGGAGCGGTCCGGGGGCCGGGCGAGGTCGTGCGGTTTGTCGTCCTCGACCGTCGGAGCCGCTCGTTCCTCCATCGGGTGCGCCCGGCGGAGCTCCTCGAGGGGAACGAGCGGTACGACGCCGATGCCTACCTCGAGCTCCTCGCGCGGTCGGCGGAGACGTTGCTCGCTCCGCTCGGGGTGGACCGCGACGCGCTGCGGACCCGCTGGGGCGTGGCGCCGGCCCCCGAGCGGGAGGCGTACCACTCCCCCGAAGGGCTCCGCCAGTCGCGGCTCGAGGCCCGCGGGCCCGATAGCAGCTATTAGCCCGTGAATCGGTGGACCGACGGTGGTCGCCCGCTCCCGCCGCCCTCCTCGCAAGGGACCGGTCCGCCGGGCGGAACCGCCCGCCCCGTCCGCGCCGACCCCCTCGGAGCGGGCCGCGGCCATCCGGGAGAGCATTCGGCTCGGCGAGGTGCGCGACCTCGGCCCCCTCTTCGTGGCGTTGAGCGACCCCGTCCCCGGGATCCGGGAAACGGCGGCGATGGCGCTCGGGATCCTGAAGGACCCGCGTGCCTGCACGACCCTCGGCACGGTGCTGACCGACCCGGACCCCGCGGTCCGCTTGGCCACCGTGGAGGCGCTCGGTGCGATCGGGCGGCGGGAGAGCTGCGGGCTCGTGGAAAGCGCCCTCGACGACGGAGAGGCTGCGGTCCGGGCGAAGGCCGCCCTCGCGCTCGCCGCCATCGGTCACGCCCGCTCGGTCCCGGCGCTCGACCGCCGGGTCAACGACCCGGCGCCGGCGGTCCGCCAGGCGGTCGCGTTCGCCCTCGGGCGGCTCGCTCCGGACGCCGCATTCCCTTCGCTCGAGCGGATGCTGCACGACCCGGTCGACCGCGTCCGGCGCGAGGCCGTGCTGGGGATCGGCCGGTCCTCCGACCCGGTTCATCTCGCCCTGGTCCGCCGATCCCTTCAGGACCCGGCGCGGCGGGTCCGGGTCGCGGCCGCCGTCGTCGCCGGCCGTCGTCGCGACCGGGAGAGCGTACCGACGCTGCTGCATCTATTGACGACCCCGGAGACGTGGGAGAAGCCCGCCGTGCTCGTGGCCCTCGGCCGGATCGGGGACCCGGTGGCGGCCCCGGCGCTCGTGTCCTGGGCCGAGCATCCGGCGCACTGGATCCGCGTCTGTGCGGTCCATGCGCTCGGAGAGATGGGAACCTCGGAATCCCGGGAGGTCGCCCTCCGACACCTGCGCGACCCGTACTGGTCGGTCCGAGGGGCCGCGGCGGTCGCGCTCGGAACCGTCGGCACGTCTGCGGACCTGGCCGTCCTGCTCGAATGCCTGCGGGACGAGCACCCGTGGGCCCGTCGAGGCGCGACCTACGCGCTCGGACGGCTGGGGCTCACCGAGGCCGCTCCCCGCCTGCGCGAGGAGCTCCACGACCCGGCGGCCGAGGTCCGCCTCGCGGCAGTGTGGGCGCTCGGGAACCTGGGGGACGACGGGGCGCGCGACGACCTCGTCCGGCTCCTCTACCAATCCCGACCGACCCGAGCCCCCCGGCGGACCGCACCGGTCGACCCGGACGAGCGGCTCGCCTCCGATGCGGAGAGCCGTCTCTTCGACGCCGTCGTCCAGGCGCTGGGCCGGCTCTCGCACGACCTACCCGACCCGCTCATCCAGCGCTCGCTCGTCGATGCCCGCGAGGGGCTGGGAGAGGAGGAGCTCGACCGGCTCGCCCGACTCCCTCTCCCCGAGATCCGGGCGGACCATCCGACGCCCACGCTGAGGACCCTCTTCGAGATCGCGCTCCCGTCGTCCGGCGATGACGAGGACGCCGGATGATCCGGGACATACGGCGGGCGGACGCGACCCGGCTCTTCGACCTGATGGACCGGGAGTTTCCCGAGGAGTCCGCCCTCCTCGGGAACCGTCCCGAGGGTCTCGAAAAGGTCCTGCGCCGGGTCTTCCGCTGGGACACCCTATTCATCATCGGCCTCCTGCGCCTCTTCGGCCGGCCGATCTTCCGCGCGCTCATCGTGGAGGCCGATGGCGTCGTGGTCGCGACCACCATGGTCACCTTTCCTCCGGTCTCCTCCTTCGTGAGCAACGTGGTGGTCGACCCGGCGTACCGCCGCCGCGGATACGCGCGTCGGATGCTGGAGGAGGCGCGACGGACGGCCCAGCAGGCCCATCGCAAGTACATCGCTCTGGACGTGCTCGAGACGAACACCCGCGCTCGGGCCCTCTACGATTCCATCGGATACCGGCCGCTTCGGGCGAGGACCCAGTTCGTGCACGACACCGCCGGTCAGTTCGGCCCAACGCCCCCGTCGAACGCAGCGATCCGGTCGTTCCGAACGACGGATGCCCGCGCGCTCGCGGAGATCGTCCGTCGCCAGACCCCTCCCGCGGTCGAAGAGGTGCTTCCGGTTTCCGAGCGGGCGTTCGCGGTTTCCCGCATGGAGAGCCGGATGCTGGCCTCCGAGCAGGCCTCGTGGGTGATCGACCGCGGTCGGGGGCCCGAGGGACATGTCGGTGCGACCGTTTCGGAGGTGTTCACCGCGGGTCACATCACCGCCCCGGTACTCTCCGAGTCGGTCGAAGCGGACCTCGCGGACTCGCTGGTGCGTACCGCCGGCGCGTGGTGCGCCGCCCACCACACTCCGCGGATCCTGAGCATGGTCGCCGACGACAACGTGCGGGGGCGCGAGGCCCTCGAGCGAGCGGGGTTCCGGCATGCGTTCGCCCTCTGGACGCTCTACCGGCCGGTCGACTGACCCCTCCCCGAAGGCGGGGGGCGTCGACGTCTACCTGTTCCCGGCGGTCGTCGGCGGGGGCCTCGGCGATATCGAGGAGGTCCTTGCGGCCGGGCGCTATCTCGCCCGGGCCGGTTTCCGCCCGATCCTGTACCGGGAGGAGCGACGTCCGCTCCCCGCGAACGTCGACGGTCCGTGGGAGTGGCCGCCGGTCGTGCGGCAGGCGCACATCGTTCGAAGGGCCGCGACGGCGCTGACCGTGGCCCCTTCCTGGGGAGTGAGCGCCGGGCCGAGCCGGCCGGTCCGGTTCGGGCGGGGAGGCCCTTGGGAGGTCGAGGCCCGGAACGTCGAGGCGGCCTATGGGCCGGAACGAACTCTGCACGTGAGCCTGGAGGAGTTTGCGCGCACGCTCCCGAGCGAGGCGGAAACGCGGGAACGGTTCCGGGAGGGAGGGGTCCCGGCTCGCGCGATCGGTCCGCGATACCGGGCGGCGGAGAGCGCCCACGAGGTCGAGGCGTTCCGTTCCGCCTTTCGTTCGTTCCGTGGGTTCGACCGCTCGAACGTCCTGCACCTCTTCGCGACGTTCCGCCCCGATCCGGTGTTCGGCCGCGAATTCCCGGAGGCCGTGCAGACCGGCCCTCTCCTTTCGGGTCACTCGGTCTCCCGACACCGCGCCCCGAGGAAATCCGGAGCGCATCGCGAATGGGTGTGGTACGCGAGTCCCGCGAGCGCGGAGAGGATCGCCCCGTCGGTCGTGCGGGGACTCGCCGGGATCCGCCCTCCGATCACCCTCTACGTCCGCTCGCCGCGACCGTGGCCGAGTTTCGAGGGGCCGCTCCCGTTCACGTTCGTCACGACACCGGTCGCCTCCCGGCACTGGCGTTCGCGCTTCCGGCGAGCCGACCTGCGGATCGTGACGGGAAGCCGAACCCTGCTAGAGGCAATGGAAGTGGGCGGACCGTTCCTCTACTTCAACGGGGTCCTCGGACGCGGGCCGAGCCGGCGCCGCCATCGCCCGGAGAAGATCCGCGCGTGGCTCGACCTGGCCGGCCGCGCCGGGGTGTCCCCAGCGCTACGCCGCGACCTCGCGGATTTCGCTCGAGGCCGCCGGATCGTGGAGGTGGTGCGACGGGCGGCACGACAGGAGGACGGCTGGGGCCGCTTTCCTTCGTCGCTCGGCCCCGCCGGGTTTCCGGCCTCGCACCGGGACGCGGGCCGTCTCGTGGTCGCGGTCGCTCGCGAGCTCGCCCGGCCCGGTGCGCGCGCTCCGGAGATCGTCGCCCGTTGGCGCGGTTCGAATCCTTAATCGGGACCCTCCTCACATCCCTAGGTGACATGGCGCCGGAGGAGACGACGCCGCCCGCGGTCGCCCGCGCGCTCCTGGGAAGCGCCCTTCGCGTGCGTCGCGGAGAGCACGTGGTCGTTGCGAGCTGGAACCACACGCTCCCGTGGGCGAGCGCCTGCGTCGCGGAAGCCCGTCGTGTCGGGGCCCGCCCACTCTTGCTCCTCGAGGACGAGACCGCATTTTGGCGAAGCGTCGACGGCGCTCCTCCCTCACGTCGTTGGGCGGGGCTCGCTCCCCCCACGCGCGCGGCGCTCCAGCGAGCGGACGCCCTCGTTTATTTCCCCGGCCCCGCCGACCGACCGCGCCTGCACGCTCTCCCCCCGCACCTCCTCGCCCCGTTCGTCGGTTCCGACGACGAGTGGCTCTCCGCGGCCCGGTCCGCTCGGCTCCGGGCGGTACGGTGCCTGCTCGGCTACGCGTCGGACGCCCAAGCCGAACACTGGGGAGTGCCGGGAGCGATGTGGCGAAGTCAGCTGATCCGAGGGATCGCGGACGTGGATTACGGGACGCTCCGCACCGACGGACGACGCGCGGCGGCCCTCCTATTGAAGGGGCGCGAACTGCGCCTCACGGCGGCGAACGGCACGGACCTTAAGCTGCGGCTCCGAGCACGGATGCCCTGGGTGGACGATGGCTCGGTCGACGCCGACGACCGGCGCCGGGGCCGGGTAATGTCGGCCGCTCCGGCGGGCTCGGTCGTAGTGGCGGTCGACGAGAACTCCGCCGAGGGGATGGTGGTCGCCAGCCGACCGAGCTTCCTCTCCCCCGGCCGGGTCGAGGGCGGCCAATGGGAGGTCGCGGGGGGAAAGCTCCGCAATTACTGGTACACGGGCGGAGGCGACGCGTTCGAGAGCGAGTTCGGTCGGGCGCCCCGAGGCCGGGAGACGATCTCCCTCTTCGCCCTCGGGCTCAACACGGCGCTCGCGCCGGGCGTCCCCCAGGCGGAAGACGAGGAGGCGGGAACCGTCACCATCGCCATCGGCGGCAACACGCTCTACGGGGGACGGAACCGCTGCCGATTCCTTTCGTGGATCACCATCGGGGAGGCGACGGTCGCCGTTGACGGCGCACCGCTCTGCGACCGGGGGAAGGTCCTCTAAGGGCGGAGCGCGGGCCGGCCGTCGGTTCTTCGACCGCCCGGCCGCCCGCGTGGCCCGGGAACTTCTAGGGTCGACGCTGGCCGTGAGGGCGGGTCGCCGTGCCCGGTCGGTCCGCATTGTGGAGACCGAAGCCTACGTGCGCGGAGACCCGGCGAACCACGCGTTCCGGGGACCGACCCCGCGCAACCGGTCGATGTTCGACGCGCCGGGCACCCTCTACGTGTACCGGATCCATCAGGTCGTCTGCGCGAACCTCGTTGCGCGGCGCGGAGAGGCAGTGCTCCTCCGGGCCGGGGCGCCCTTGCCGAACGCTCCGGGAAACGCCTCGGGCCCCGGTCGTCTCTGCCGGTATCTGGGGATCACGATCGAGGACGACGGAACGGACACGGTCCTCGGTCGTAGGGTCGAACTGCGGTTGCCTCGGGAGCGAATCGGCGCGGTGGGCGTAGGGCCGAGAGTCGGAATCCGAAAGGGCGTCGAACGACCGCTGCGCTTTGCCTTCCTGGAAGAGCCAGCCGTCTCGCGGCCGCGCTTGCCCGTCGCTACTTCAGCTTCTTCCAGTCGTAGCCGCGGCGGCGCGCCATATTCCCGAACCCGCAGGAGGAGCAGACGTTCTTCTGTCGGTGGTAGGAGTGGCGGCCGCAGCGCCGGCAGATGATGTGGACGATCTTTCCCCCGCGGCGGCTCGGTGTTCCCTTTCCCATGGTTCGTCCCCTACGGCGAGATGTAGATGATGGAGTCGCCCCGCACGAGCGTGAGGCCCGAGCGCGGAGTGACCTGGTCCTTCACGACCTCCTCGGCCGAGGAGAGGACGAGGTTGAGATGCTGGTCGTAGGCGTCGAGTGTGCCCCGGAACGAGCGTCCGCCCTTCAACTCAACGAGCACGCGCTTGTGCAGGCTTTGCTGCAGGGCATCGAGCGGCTTCATGGCGAGGGAGCGGAGCAGGCCGGGTGGGCTTCTTAACGGTTGGGGACGGTAATTCTGCCGCGCCTGTCCCGCGCCGGTCGTCGGAGCAGCGAGAGGACGGTACGCCCTTCGGTACGGGTGACGGGCGCCAGATCCAACGCGTCGACGAACCGGCGAACGGCACCCACCAAGGTCGGGGGGTCCGAGCGTCCGCGCAGGGTCCGGAATCGGTCGGGAAGGGACGCGGGGAACGAATCTTCGAAGTACGTTCTCTCGACCTCGCCGACGGCCTCGTGGCGGGGGAACAGGGCGGCCGGGTGACGTTGTCGATCGGCCCGCGCCCGTCGGGCGCGCTCGCGCGGCGTTGTGTCGAGGTAGACCGTGAGGTCCGGGAGCCCGAGCGCCCCTCTCTGGAGGAGCGAGCGCGCGCTGCGCTCGACCGTCCGCCCGACGGACGCCGGGGCTCGACCGAGCTCGACCAGTCCTCGGGTGTACGTAACGGGACCCAGGAACCACGTATCCGCCAGGACCGTTTCCCCCCGGGCGCACGCCTGTCGGGCTTCCCGGTATCGGCGTACCTCCTCCGCGAGGAGGGTCGCTTCGAGGAGAAGGAGCTCGGCCGAGCTTTCGTACTCGAGCGACGGAGCCGGATCGAGGCGGTCGAACGCTTCGGCGAGCGGCCGCCAGCCGAACGTCCGGGCCGCGGCCCGGACGAGGGTCGTCTTTCCGGCCGCGGAGCGACCTTCGATCGCGATCAGTCGTCCCGCTGCGCCCATCGACCTTCCCTCGCGGTACTCCTCGACGCACGGAAAACCGTGCCGTCGGCCCCACCTCGCCTTTTTGTCGCATCGGCCCCATCCCCCATTGTGGCCTCATCCCCCCCGTCCCCTCGGGCTCGACCCCGACATCCGGCGCGGGTCCTCGACGCGGAAACGCTCGCCGAGATCGCCCGAGAAGTGGAGCGGACGGAGAGCGACCCCGAGGGGGTGGCGATCATGACACGCAAGGGTCGAATCTACCCAGTGCGGCTCGAGAACATCTCCCTCAAGGCGGCCCCGCTCCTGAAGCAGGAGACCCTCTCCGTGGGCGGAGACTCGGCGCATGCCCGGGGGATCGCCGACCACTCGGTCGCGTCGACGTCGGTCGTCCTCCTCGCCACGTGGGGACAGTATCAGCGGCTCCTTCCGAAACTGAAGCGCCAACCTTTCCGGCTCGCGGAAGCGGCCGACGAGATCGACCGAGCGCTGCGGGCGTACGTAGCGCGCACCCCCCGGACCATCCGCGGTCCCCATCGATCGTTCGTGCTCGGGGACCGACCGCGCGTGATGGGGGTCCTCAACGTGACCCCGGATTCGTTCTCCGACGGGGGCGAGCACCTCGAACCGAAGGAGGCGGTCGCCCACGCGGAACGGATGGTCGAGGAAGGAGCGGAGCTGATCGACGTCGGCGCCGAGTCGACCCGGCCCGGCGCCGCTCCCGTATCGCCCGAGGTCGAGTGGGTGCGCCTCGCGCCTGTCCTCGCCGGGCTCGCGGGCCGGACCTCCGTCCCGATATCGGTCGACACTCGCCACGCCGAGGTCGCCGAGAAGGCGGTCGACGCGGGGGCGGACATCGTGAACGATGTGGAGGGCCTGCGTTCGAAGGCGATGCGACGGGTGGTCGCGAAGAACGGAGCGGCCGCGATCGTGATGCACATGCGCGGGGACCCCACGACGATGCAGTCGAACCTCGTCTACTCCGACCTGCGCGGCGAGGTGTTCGGGTCCCTCGCGGCGGCCACCGACCTCGCGGTCGCGGACGGCATCTCTGCGGAGAGGATCCTCATCGACCCCGGTCTCGGGTTCGGAAAATCGGCCGAGCAGTCGCTCGAGCTCCTGCTCCATCTCGGGGAACTGCGGAGCCTCGGTTACCCGGTCGTCGTCGGGGCGTCCCGGAAGTCGTTCCTCGGCTGGGCGCTCGGGGACGACGATGCGTCGCGGCGGCTCGAGGCCGGGGTCGCGGCCGCGGTCCTCGCCGCCGAGCGGGGGGTTGCGGTCGTGCGGACGCATGACGTCGGTCCGACCGTACGTGCCCTACGCGTCGTCCGGGCGGCCCAGAAGCTCGCGAACGTCCCTCCCGCGACGGCGCACGAGCTCGCCGCGTCGGAGCCCGACGCGTAGGGCCTTCAGACCCGGGAGATCGGCGTGCCGTCGTCCGCGACCTCGGTCTCGAAGACGAGCGAGCCCACGTAGTCGCACTTCTGGCAGTGGTAGACCTGGCCGGTGATCGACCCGGCGATCAGCGAGATCCGGATTGACCCGCACTTCGGGCAGAGCAGGACGGTCTTACCCCGTTTCGGCCGGCGGCGCATCGTCGTCCTCCGTGTCGTCGTCGGAGTCGTCGTCCGTCGGTGGGGTCGGGTCGTTCTCCTCGGCCTCGTCCTCATCCTCGTCGGGGACGGTCTCATCGGTCGGGGGCTCCGGGGCCTTCGGACCGGGCTCCCCGGCGGCCGGCTTCCCGGTGGCGTCGTCGGCTTCGATCGGGGGTTCCAGGATGAGCGCGTCGCGCACGGAGTCGCCCTCGTCCACCCGGATCACCCGGACGCCGAGCGTGTTGCGCGCCTGCGAGCGGATCCCCTTGACGGCCATGCGGATCGTGATGCCGTTCTGGGTGGTGACGAGCACTTCGGAGGCGTCGGTCGTTGGGAGGACGGCGACGACCGAACCGTTGCGGCCGCCCGTCTTGATCGTCCGCACGCCCTTCGCTCCGCGGCGGGTCCGACGGTAATCCTCGGTCGGACTGCGCTTGCCATAGCCCGTGGTCGTCAGCGAGAGGAGCATCGGGAACCGAGCGTCCACGGGGGCCATGGCGACCACGCGGTCGTCCTTGCCGGGAGAGAGGCGGACCCCGATGACGCCGTAGGTCGCGCGGCCCATCGGTCGCACCTCCGAGAGCGGGAACCGCACGAGCTGCCCGGCGAGCGTCGCGAGCAGGACCTCGGTCGTCTCGCCGGCGACGAGAGCGACGTCGACCAGCTCGTCCCCCTCCTCGAGGAGGACCGCCTGGATCCCGTTCGTGCGGATGTTCTGGTACTGGTCGAGGGTCGTCCGCTTCACAAGGCCGCGGCGGGTGGCGAAGACGAGCGAACCGTCGCTCGCCATGTCATGCAGCGGTAGCAGCGTCTGGACCCGCTCGCCCTCCTTGAGCTTCGGGAGGAGGTTGATGACCGCCTTCCCCTTCGAGTGACGGCTCCCCTCGGGAAGCTCGTACGCCTTCAGCCGGTAGACCCGGCCGAGGTTGGTGAGGAACAGCACGTCGTCGTGGGTCCGGGTGATGAACGTACGGATGACGAAGTCCTCTTCCTTCGTCTCCATTTGGATGAGGCCTCGGCCGCCGCGGCGCTGGCGCCGGTACTGGTCGAGCGGCAGTCGCTTGACGTAGCCGTCGCGGGTGACGAGGACGACCACGTCCATGTCCGGGATCAGGTCCTCGAGGGTGCGCTCCGTGAACGCGGGGACGATGCGCGTGCGGCGGGGGTCGCCGAACCGCTTCTTCAGCTCGGCAAGCTCGTCGGCGATCAGCTGGTCGAGCAGCTTCGGCGAGGCGAGGATCGCGCGCAGGTGCTTCGCGAGCGCCTCCTTCTCCGCCTTCTCCTTCTCGACCGCCTCCCGCTCGAGCGCGGTGAGGCGGGCGAGACGCATGTCGAGGATCGCCTTCGCCTGCTCGCTCGAGAGCAGGAACTTCCCCATCAGGTTCGTCTCGGCGACCTGGACGTCCTTCGAACGGCGGATGATCCGGATCACCTCGTCGATGTGGTCGATCGCGGTAAGGAACCCCTCGAGCAGGTGGAGCCGCTCCTCCGTCTTGCGGAGGTCGAACTTCGTCCGCCGGGTGAGGATGGCGCGGCGATGGCCGAGATGCAGGGCGAGGAGCTCGAGCAGCGAGAGGACCTTCGGGCGCCCGTCCACGAGGCAGAGGTTGATGACGCCGAAGCTCGATTCGAGCGGCGTGTGCTCGTAGAGCCGGTTGAGGACGATCTCCGCCGGCGCGTCGCGGCGCAGCTCGAGCACGACGCTCGTCCCGTGCCGGTCCGACTCATCGCGCAGGTCGGTGATCCCGTCGATCCGCTTGCCCTTCACGAGGTCCGCGATCAGCTCGAGGAGCGCGGCCTTGTTGACCTCGTAGGGTGTCTCGGTGATGACGATCTCGTCCTTGCCGCCGCGCTCGCGGATCTCGGCGGAACCGCGCATGTGGATCATGCCGCGCCCGGTCTCGTACGCCTCGCGGAGCCCCTCGGTGGACAGGTAGCCGCCCGTGGGGAAATCCGGCCCGGGCACGATCTTCATCACGTCGTCCAGGGTCGCCTCGGGACGGGCGAGGACCAGGAGGAGCGCGTCCGCCACCTCGTTGAGGTTGTGGGGCGGCATGTTGGTCGCCATGCCAACCGCGATCCCGGCGGAGCCGTTGACGAGCAGGTTCGGGACCTTCGAGGGCATGAGGAGCGGTTCCTTCAGCGTCCCGTCGAAATTGTCGGTCCATTCGACCGTCTCCTTCTCGATGTCGAGGAGGAGTTCCTCGGCGATCGCGGAGAGTCGGGCCTCGGTGTAGCGCATCGCGGCCGGGGAGTCGCCGTCGATCGAGCCGAAGTTCCCCTGGCCCTCGATGAGCGGGTACCGTAGGCTGAACGACTGCGCCATCCGGACGAGCGCGTCGTAGACCGCCATGTCCCCGTGCGGGTGGTACTTGCCGAGAACGTCGCCGACCGTGCGCGCGGACTTGCGGAACGGACGGTCGTGGGTCGCCCCGGATTCCCACATCGACCAGAGGATGCGCCGGTGGACCGGCTTCAACCCATCGCCGGCGAGCGGGAGCGCCCGGCCGACGATGACGCTCATCGCGTAATCGATGTAGGAACGGTGCATCTCCGTCTCGAGCGGGTGGTCGTGGATCCGGTCGACCGGGGTCTCGGGGACCGCCGGCGGGGGCGTGCTCATGGGGCGGCTCCGGGGCTCGCGCCCAATTGCTCGGCGAGCACGCGGTCCGCCGCTTCGAGGAACGCTAACCGAGTGCCGGCCGGGATCGTCGCGCCGCTCGCGACGCGGTGGCCCCCGCCCTCTCCGCCGACCGCACCGGCCGCGACCTGGCAGGCCGTCGATAGGTCGAGGCCTCGACCGACCAGCCGCAGGGTTCCGCGAGCGCTCACCTTGGTCGGGCCCGGCCCCCCGTTCGTGAAGACGAAGACCGGCCGGTCGGGCGGGAGAAGGTAGTTCATCGCGAGGCCCGCTTGAGTGCCCGCGAGGGTGGTCTCGGGGCTCTCGAACCACCGAAGGAATCGCATCGAGTTAACCCCGTCGTTCTCGATCCGCAGGAGCCCCCGAAGGATCCCCGCGCGCCACTCGCCCTCCGCCGTACGAACCCGCTCCGCCGCCCCGGGGTCCCCGAGTGCAAAGGCAACGCCCACCCCCGGCACCCCCGCCCGTCCGGAGGCGTTCTGCAAGTTCGAGACCTCCTCGGCATCGAGCCCGAGGGAGGGGACGAACCAGCGGTCCTGGTCGAGGACGTTCTGGGCCTCCGGCGCGACCCCATCCTTCTGGAGACGCTCCTTCAGCGCCGCCACCAACCGCCGGTTCTCCTCCTCGCCGAGCTTGAGCGGTCGTCGGCCTGGGTCGATCCCCAACCCGTGGAGGAACGGGCCGACCGATTCCGGGCGTCCGGAAAGGCCGCGCACGAACGGGTCGATGCTCCCAGTGAGCGCCTCGCCGACGGTCGGGCCAAAGAGGGCGACGCCCGGCCGTCGTACGACGAGTGAGCGCCGGGCCGCCTCCTGCACGAGAACGTCGGTCAGGCCTCGGAACCCTCCGACGTGCTGCCGGTCGGCGATCGACCCCGACAGGCCCCAGGGGGCGTTGTCCCAGTTCATCGAGTCGAGAAAGATCGTGAACAACCAGGTGAGGGTCGCGGCGCACATTTCCCTCATGCCGTCCACGCCCCAATCGAGCGGGTTGACGAACGCGACGTGCGGGGGGAGCGGTGGCGGGACCGGGACGCCCGGATACTTGTGGTGGTCGAGGATCACGACCGGCGCCCGGTGTTCAGAGAAGAGGTCGAGCCAGCTCGCTCCGGTGTCGACCACGAGGACCGGTCCGGGCGAGCCTTTCAACAGCGCGGCGAGGCGGTCGCGTTCCACGCCGACGAGCGCGGTCGCCTGCACGGGGTAGCCGAGACGCTGGAACGCCCGAAGGGCGCACGAGGCGCTCGAGATGCCGTCCCCGTCGTAATGGTAGATGACCCGCCAGCGTTGGGGGTGCGCGAGGAGCAGCGCGCGCGCCCGTTCGAACTCTTCGGTGTAGTGAGGGTCGGAAACGAGTCCGTCGGGGCCCGAGGGCATCACTCCACCTGGAGCGCCGCCCCGGTGGCGGTGTACCGCCACGTCTCGGAGATCCGCTTGCGTTGCCGGTAGTACCGGGCGAGCCGGCGGATCCGCGATTCCATCAGGTTGAGACCGCGGCGGTTCGAAAGGTCCTTCGGATGCGTCTCGAGATGCCGCTGCATGTGCACGACCCGCTTGAGAAGGGCCTGCAGGTCGTCCGGGATCTCGGGCGAGATCCCGCTTTCGCGCAGGAGCACGCCGAGTCGCTTCCCCGTGACGGCGCGCGCCGAGGGGACCCCCGAGGCGTCCCGAAGGGTGAGCCCGATCTGCGCGGCGGAGAGTCCGGTCTTCGAAAGCTGGACCGCTTGGGCGACCAGCTCCTCCTGGGTGGTCGTGACCCACTCGGGCTTCGTGAGGGGGTACGGCCGGTGCGAACCGGCGCGTCCCTTGTGCCCGGAGTGGATCCGCGACATGGATTCGCGGGGACACTCGTCCGCTACTTAACGGTTCGCGCGCTCAGCGCTTCTACCGAGGAGGAAATGGGCGTTCTACCGTCAGCGGATGCGGTCCGCTTGATGCGACGATTCGACGAGGAATCTCTTGCCTTCCGACGTGATCCGGTACGACGCGGGCGTGGGGGTCCGGGAGGGGGCCGAAGCGGGTTCGCCGGCCTGGGCCTCGACCATGCCGTTGCGGATGAGGAGCCCGAGCGCGAGCGAGATCTTGACGTGGTCGTGCTTGATCGCCCAGAAGTCCGAAAGGAGCCGTTCGACCTCCTTCAGCTCGAGCGTCTGGCGGTCCTCCCGACCCTCGTGGATCGACTCGACCCGGTTCAACTGCTGCAGGATCGCGATCAGCGTCGCACGGACCGGGTCGCGTTGCTCGTCGTCCGAGGGCATCCCGCGTAGGATTACGCGGAGCCCCTCTACTTAAAATGAGCCGCTGGGGGCGGCCGTCTACTCGACGCGGCCCGTCCGGGAGAGGCGGGAAAGCAGGAACGCCTTCCCCTCCGTCGTGATCGTGTACCGCAGCGAGACGACGCGGCCGCGCTCCCAAGAGTACTCGGGAGTGTCGAGGCAGCGGGCGTAGCCGTTCCCCACGAGCACGTGGACGGCCCGCTCGACGTCCGGGGCGGTGACGTGCGGGACCGGTCCCCGTCCGAGCAGGTGGTGGAGCTCCTCGACCTCCAGTCCGGGGTCCATCCCCTCCTCCATCTCGGAGCGGTTGAGCTGCTTCAGGATCTCGACGATCTCATCGCCGAGTTCGAGGGCCGCATCCAGGGGGGAGAGCGCCATCGCGCCGACGACTCGGGCGGGGGGCATTTGAACATATCCTTCGAGCGGGCCGGGGGAATGGGCCAGCGGCCTTTTAGGCGCGGCCCGCAGGTACCCCTTCGCTCATGGGGTGCACCTGCCGCAACCCGGCCCGCTGCCCGATCTGCAACACGCCGGTACGCGTGCCGCTCACCAATCTGGAAAGCTCCGCAGGAGCGGCGATCCTGGTCGACAAATTCGCCCGTCGGGACACCTCGTCATCGCGGGAAGGCCTGCGCAGTCTCATCCAGGGGTGGGCGAGCTGCCCGTCCTGCGGTCACACGATCAGCTTCGAACACTCGCGTCAGTGCTTCGGCACCGCGTTGAGCGCGGCCGGGGTACCGATGGCCGAACGTGAAACGATCCTCTCCAAGATCACGTTCCCCGAGGGTTGACCGGACCTCGCATGCCCGAGCCGGACGATTTCGTCGTTACCCCGTACGAGGTCAAGGGCCGCATCGACTACGCCCGCCTGCGCGAACTGTTCGGGACCCAGGAGCTGACACCCGAACTTCTCGCGAAGCTCCACCATCTCACGGGCGGAGACCTTCACCCGCTGCTGACCCGGGGCATCTACTACTCGCACCGGGACCTGGCAGCGATCCTGGACGGGTTCGCGAACGGGAAGCCGTTCTTCCTGTACTCGGGTCGCGGTCCCTCGGGGCCGCTCCACACGTCGCACCTCGTCCCGTTCGACCTCTGCCTGTGGCTACAGCGCCGGCTCGGGGTCCCGATGTACATCCAGATCACGGACGACGAGAAGTTCTGGGCGCGCTCGGGACTCACCCGCGAGGAGACGGCGTACTGGGGGCTCGAAAACCTCTACGACATCCTCGCGCTCGGCTTCGACCCCAAGCGCACGCACGTCTTCTTCGACTCGCGCTCGATCGCCGCGCTCTACCCGCTCGCGATCCGGGTCGCCCGGAAGATCCCCTACTCCACCGTCAAGGCGGTGTTCGGGTTCGAACCGAGCACCAACATCGGGCTCGTCTTCTATACCGCCCTCCAGACCGTTCCCTGTTTCTGGCCGTCCTGGGCCGAGGGCCGGTCCGCGCCGTGCCTCATCCCGTGCGGGATCGACCAGGACCCGCACTTCCGCGTCACCCGCGACATCGCGGAGGGGCTCGGCTACCCGAAGCCGGCGCTTCTCCACAGCCAGATGATCCCCGGTCTCCTCGGGGAGGCCGCCATGTCCACCTCCGGCGAGAGGACCGACAACGCCCTCTTCCTGAATGACCCTCCGGACGCGGTCGACCGCAAGGTCCGCAACGCGTTCACCGGCGGGCGCGCGACGGTCGAGGAGCAGCGACGGCTCGGGGCCACGCCGGAGATCTGCTCGGTCTGGGCGCTCTGGAAGACCCGGTTCGCGGAGTCGGAGGAGAAGTTCCAGGAGGTCACCGCCGGCTGCCGGTCGGGCGCCCTGCTGTGCGGCGAGTGCAAGTCCCAGCTGCTCGAGCGGGTCCACGGCTTCTACCGAGACCACGCCGAGGCCCGGGAGAAGGTCAAGAGCTGGGCCGAATCGACGATCGTGACGACCGCCCCGAAAGCGATCTGACCGCCCGCCTGGTCAGCCGATCTCCGGTCGCGGCGGGGTGCGGCGCGGACCGTCGGGCGGACGGCGAGGGTCGTTCGGCCAGGAACCTTCCGCAGCCTCCCCGCCCCCCTCCTGGACGGCGTTGACCAGTCGCAGCATCGGACGGAAGAGGGAACGTCGGGCCCGATCGGGGTCGAGCGTGTAGGCGCGCTCGTACGCGGCGACCGCCTCATCCTCATCACCGAGGGAGAGCAGCGACAGCGCGAGGTCGAGCCAGCTCTTCGCCTCCCGGCTCCCTTCCCGTTCTCCCGTCTCCTCGAGATGGTCATCGGTCGGGTCGCGGGGCGGTCGCGCGGCCGGCGGCGAGGGTTCCGGTCGCTCCGGTTCGGGCGAGTCCGACGTGGACGGCACCTCGCGGGAGAGCACCAGAGCGCGTTCGAAAGCGACCGAGGCGGACGGCTCGTCCCCCGATTCCGCGAGGGCCACCCCGAGCCGATGCCAAGCGACCATGTCGGTGGGAGCGAGCGCCACCGCGTGCCGGTACGCCTGGGCCGCCGATGCCCACTCGTCCCGCAGGGAGCGCGCCACGCCCAGATGGAACCAGGCCTCACCGTTCTCGGGCGAGAGGGCGATGGCGCGGCTAAGGGCCCCTTCCGCCTCGGCCGCCCGCCCGAGGTGGGCGAGGGAGATCCCATAGTACCCCCAGGCGGCCGCGTCGGCCGGGCTCTCCCGCACGACGTCCCGGAACGCCGCGATGGCGCTCTCGTATTCGCGGCGCAGGAAGTAGTGTACAGCGATGTCGAAGCGGTGGGTCACACCCGGTACCCGGCGGCGGAACAATGGAGGGACGGAAAAGCCTGCCGTCCGAACCGCACCGTCCCGTTCCCCTGTTCTCCGAGCGATGCCGGCGCACGGGAGCGGCTTTATATCCTCCGCCCGGAGTAAGTCGTTCGAGGAATCCCAAAGCCCAGCCTGATTCAAGCGTCCCGCCCGTCCTATTTCTGCGACGAGTGTTCGCGCGAAACGTGTTGCGCCACGGCTCCTCAAAACAAACGCGAAACGCGAAAGAAGG
>Ga0116216_10001086_pt1 | contig 19281 bp, 20 predicted proteins | sample Sb_taG_11_FD_89696 | JGI IMG/M metagenome (GOLD analysis project Ga0116216, IMG submission 89696) | Peat soil microbial communities from Weissenstadt, Germany - Sb_50d_3_AS metaG | ecosystem: Environmental > Terrestrial > Soil > Wetlands > Peat | place: Germany: Weissenstadt | collected 2010-09-21
AACCGGCCGTAGAATGCGTAGATGCTCGCGCGCGGGCTGAAGATGCGAGTCAGTTTGAGCCGCGGACTGAACATGGTGAAGCCTTGATCGAACTCGGTCGACCTGACCTGGAAGCTGTCGTTGCGCAGCCCGTAGTCGAGCTCCCACGTGCGGCCCATGCTCCAGCTGTCCTGGAGATAGGCTGATTCGGTGTCGGCGTCATTGGGCGCGTTGTCGACCACCGCGTAGCTTGCGTTCGGCGTCGATGGCGCGAAGACGGGTGCGAGAAAGTTCCCCGGTTGGAGGATGATGTTATAAAGTTTGGTCACGTTAGTGACGTCATACGACGCTCCCCAGCGGACGACGTGGGGGCCGCTTTGCAGCGTGTCGTCGAGGTTAGCGATGTAGTCTTTGGCAGTGCGATCGCTGAACAGCGAGTAGCCGCAGGTTGTGGGCAGATAGGCCGTGTTGATAGTCCCGGGCGTGTAGGCGGTCGCGCAATCGGTCGTAGTCCCGCCGTTGCCGTAGGGAGGTGCTTCGACATTGAGCGCTTCGCCATAGATCCAGTCGTTGACCGGGTCGCCGAAGTCTTGGATGTGCGAGTTCTTGTAGCCCAGGTTCAGTGCGATCGATCCGCGACTGCCGATGCTGTGGCGGAACGAGACCGAGCTGAACAAGTCGGCTTGGTACTCGTTGTCATCGGTCATCGCGGGTTCTCCGTTGTCGACGTCGTTCGGTATTTGAAAGGTCTGGTTCGAATTCGACAGGACGAAGTTGATGTAATTGTCGCCGCGCGTCGGCACCGTGTAGCGCACGAATTCGTTAGTGTTGCTCCCTTGGTTGTGCGGTGAATCCGGATTCGGCGGATCGAGCGAGCGATCGCTGACCACGCCACGAAAAGCGGTGACGAGCGATCCGACGCCTACCGGGCTCTCATACCCGAGCGACCCGTCGAGCAGGCCATAGCTGCCCGCGTACAGTGCTCCGCTGAGGTTGGGCGCGCTGCCGAAACTCGTCCGCGTGTTGATGTTGAGGACCGAGGCGAACTTGCCGCCGTACTGGGCCGGGTATGCGCCTTGCAACACGTCGATGAAGGAGACGTCGTTGGGGTTGAACTCGCTGCCGATATCGCGATTAAGCTCTTGCGGGATCGAGATGCCGTCGACGATGTAGTTGATGTCGCCGTGATCGCCGTTGATATGGACGACCCCGTTGGCGCCTCGTGCAGCCCCAGGCAGTTGGATGAGCAGCTGTGGAAAGCTGCCTGACGACGGCGATTTGGCAAGCTGCTGTGGCCCGATGGCGACGTCTGTGCCTCCTTGTCGAGCCGGCGCCGACCCCTGCACTTTGACCGTGCCCAGGTTCTTGGGGCTCAAGTGTAGTGCGATATCCGCCCCGACGGTCGCGAGCTCGACGCGCAGCGACGCTGTTCCAACGCTCGCAGTGGCGGTGACGACGTACGTACCCTGCGAGAGGTTCGAGAACGTGAACCGTCCTTGAGCGTCCGTCACCGTCGCTTGGCTGAGGTTGTTGCCGACGGCGACGACCTGTGCGCCGTGCACGGGCTTGCCGTCGGCCGTGACCGTTCCGGATAGGAACGTGCTAGCCGCTCGTGCGGGTGAAGACAGAGCTGCCATCTGCGCGATGCAGATGAGCAGCATAACAAATGGCGTTATGCGCCTCATAGAAATACTCCAGCTGTAAGGATCCCGCTAATGTGCGCGGGCCGGCATCAGCCTTAGGCTGATGCGTAGTGTGGCTGGAGATACGGAGGCGGCCGGTTGAAGAGAAGCGGGAACCAAACTCCAAGACTTGCCGGCGCGCCGCCCAGACGTGGGCGGACGAAAGTGGGCGCCTGAAGCTCGGTTTCCCGAGTGAGGTGACCGACGAGGGCGCAGACGATGTTCGGCAACCGGGCCCGGAGCGCGTGCGTGAGGACAGCGAGCAACACCACGGTGAGCAGCGCGCCCAGCAGCCCGGCGATCACGTCGTGGCTGCAGAACGGGCAACCTTCGCCGATCTGCGTCAGAGCGCCGATCCCCAGTTGCAGCCCGGCGGTCAGCGCGTAGTAGCGTGCCCCCTTTGCGTGCAACGGTAGACCATCAAGTCCAATGCTCAAGATGCGCTTCAGATCGCGCTGGCCTTGTGCATGACGAATCAGAGCGCGCCCGCGTACGATGAATGCGATCGTGCCGACGACGACGGCCAAGCCGAGATACCAGTGGCGTGGGCTGAAGAGCACGGCATCGGCATCCGTGCCCATCGCCGCGAACTCGGTGGCCAAATGCGCCAGCAGGCTACCCACTCCGATCAGGAGCAGATAAAAGATACGCAGGTTTGGGACGGATGGTGTCGTTGTCATCGTTCTTCTAGTGAGATTATCGGCATTTTCGTTCGTCGGGTCAAGATGGGCTCCCATTCACACGATGCGGAAAGGTGATGCTCATCGCGGCCGCTTATTGATAATGATTCTCAATAGCCCCCGGACCCTCCTGGTCCAACGTAGCGCGCACGTGCCTGAAAATGCCCTGAACGGAGGCATGGAAGGCCTCGAGCTTGCCGAAAACACCCTTTAGACAGATGCGACCTTCCTATATACTGGCCTGGCCCCTCATCGCAGCCGCCGCCCTTGCTTCCTCGGCTTGCGCGCACACGCTCGAGCTGTGGCTGGAGAGCATGCGGCTGTTCGGGGACGGCCGCGCGAATTATGTCCACTCTGCGCAGAACTTCGTGATCGAGGCAGCCGCCGCGCTGTTCGTCATCGTGCTCGCCCTCATCGCGTGGCGTCTCGTGCGTTGCGCCATGCGAGCCGGAGCAGATGCAGATTGCCTCGTGCCTGCGCTCGATGGGATCGTGCGGATGGGGTTTATGCGCGCTGCCGTCGCTCTCGTCGGCGCCCAATTCTGTGCCTTCATCGGCATCGAGCTCCTCGAACAGCGTTGGTCGAGATTCAACGGCGGCCTCGCCGCTATCTTTGGACCCGGCCACGAGACGGCGGCGCTCGTCCACATACTCGTGGGTTTGGTCTTCGCGTTTGTGCTGTACCGCGTCTCGCGGTTCGTTTGCGTGAAGACGCGCAGCATCATGGGCGCGATCGCCACATTCCTGCGCCGCACGTCTTTGCGTGAAACGGCTAAACCCGTAGCTCGACCGCAGGTCAGTCTCTGGGCATCGGGTAGCAAGCCGCCCCTCCTCGCTCTCGGCCTCGCCAACCGCCCTCCTCCGCAAGCCTTCGCAATCTCCGCTTAGGCACGACAAGCCTCGCTTGTCGGATCGGCCTTAAGCCTTTTTGCTTTTGCGCTTTTGGAGGACACCCATGCGATCGAGAATCGCGGCATTCATCTTAGGAGCATCCCTGTGTTTGCTGTCGACGGCGACAGCCCGAGCCGACGTGTATGGTGCTGTGTCCGGTGTCGTGGTCAATACCGCGAACAATCCGGTTTCGGGAGCGACCGTGGTGCTCAAGGCCGAGGATTCGGCGGCGATGACGACGAGAACGGACCCCGCCGGACACTTCAGTTTCCCCCGCGTGGCCTTCGACACGTATGCGGTGACGGTCACGGCCGATGGATATGATCCGCAGACCAATTATGTCACGGTCTCAACCGGAAACGTCATCACGGTGAGCTTTCACTTAGGGCCAAAAACGATCGGTACCGTCCGGGTTACGGGCACGAGCACCGTCTCGGGGCAGCCCGTCAGCGTCGGCGTCATCTCGCAACGCACCATCGATACGCTGCCGGATAATCAGTCGCTGGCCAAGGTCGTGGAGACGGTCCCCGGAATCGTGCCGTTCTCCTACAACGAACCCGTGTCGCGCGGCTTTCACGGCGTCACCTATGAGATCGACGGCGTACCGACGCCGCAGACCACAGGCTCCTATTTCTCGGAGATCATCGATCCGCGCGACATCAACGCCCTCGAGGTCTTCACCGGGTCCATGCCTGCGGAATTCGGCGGTCAGCGTCAAGGTGCGGTCGTCGACGTGAGCACGCGACGGGCGACGGACATCAGCGGCGGTGATTTCGGAACGGTGTCGCTCTCCGGTGGATCGTACGGAACGGCCGGAGCTTCATTCAATCAAAGCGTGGGCAGCGGCGATTTCCGAGCCTTTTTCGGTGGGAACTTCTTGCGCACGGGGTTTGGGCTAGACCCACCCACCCCGGTCCCCCAAAATGACAACTCGAATCAAAACGATGGCTTCGCACGCCTGATCTTCTCGCCGGGCAGCCGCAGCACGTTAGCGTTCGATTACGCGACCCAGTACGCGGCTTTCCAGATCCCCATCAATACGGACAAAAACGATCCGAATGACGCCAACTGGTCGATCCCCGGCACCGACGACGTGCAGAAGGAGTACGTCAGGTTCACCAACCTCACGTTCAACGAACTGAGCAAAGATGGTCAGGGCTATTTTGAGATCTCCCCGTGGTACAGCTCGGGGAAGATCCAGTACCTCAACGACCCGGCTGCGGACCTGCAAGGTGCTTCGCAGTCGTCCATCTATCAGAATCGCCAAGGCAACTTCCTTGGGCTGGCGACTGCGTTCTTCCGAAGCGACGATAGGAATAGCTTCAAGACCGGCTTGCAGATGGATGTCGAGAACGCTGCGAGCCAGTTCACTACGCTCTACATCGATCCCGTCACCCAGTTGCTTGCGCCGCCCTTCTACGACAACTACGCGCAGCGCGGCTCCAATTTCGGACTCTACGCCCAGGATAAGTGGCAAGTGACACCGATTCTCAGTGTCAACGGCGGATTGCGCTACGACCACTCCACCGGCTTCACCAGCGGTCATCAGATCAGCCCGCGCATCGAGGCCAACCTCCAGGCCGACTCCAAAGACATCCTGCATTTCTGGTATGGGCGACTGTATGCCGCACCGCAGCTCGAAGACGTGCGCCGCAGTGCGGTGATTCTCGGGGGCGGCTCGACCACCCAGTTGCCGGTCTACGACCTCAAGCCCGAGACAGATTCGATCTACGAAGGGGGTCTCGAGCATACGTTCTCACCCTTGACGAGCGGCTACGTCACGCTATGGTCGCGCAATGTGGTGAACGTTCTCGACACAACGCAGATCGGCGGTACGCCGCTCTTCACCGAGTTCAATTCCGCCTATGGCCAAGCCCAGGGCGTGGAGGTCAGCGTTCGTGGGCGCGCCCCCGAGACCGGGAACAACTACTTCGTCTCGTTCGGCGAGAGCTTGAGCCAAGCGTATGGCATCTCCGGCGGCACCTTCCTCTTCTCCCCAGCCGCTCTCCAGGGCGCGAACTCGTGGGCAGTCGAGGATCACGACCAAACCGTCACCATCAACACCGCGTACACCTGGAACCTGAGGCCGAGCGGCCGCTACGCCACGTTCCAGGCGCTCTACGGCACCGGCTTCCCCGTGCAATTCGAAAACGGAGCAGGGCGGCTTCCCGTGCACTGGGAGCTCAACGTGGACTACGGACAACCCGCTTCGAAGGGCATGGTCGGTTGGGAAGTCGATGCGAACAACCTGCTCAACAACATCTATCCCATCAAGCTGGATAACGGTTTCAACTCCACGCAGTACGCGCAAGGCCGGTCGATCATCCTCAAGCTGACGGCGCCGATCATCTGATGGGCGCCGTCGCGAGAATCGCCAATCCGGATAGTGCTCTGGCTATCCTGCAGGAGGAGCTTACCTTGAAGCATCTCTCTCTCGCCGTCTTCGCGACGGCAGTATGTCTCGTTGCGGGGATTGCGCCAAGCTTGGCTGACCCGTCGCCCAGCCCGACGCCCACGATGATGGCAACGACGATGCCGGCACCCGTGATGTCCAGCACGCCTGCACCAGCAGCGCAGCAGATGGCGCCCGCGCTGCCGCCAATGGACTTCGGCAGCCCGCCATCCGGCGAGGTCCCGATCCTCTTCAACGATCACCATGTGTACGCTAACCCCGACGCACTCCGTCAAGGCCGCGTGTTAGCAGCGCTCGTCAAGAACGGCACGCTCATGGTGCCTGTTCGCAGCATGTTCGAGCAGATGGGCGCGACGGTGTCCTATGATGGGTCGGCCAAATCCGTCAGGGCGACCAAGCCTGGATCCGATGTCGAGGTGACGCTTGGAAAGAATGAAGTCGTCATCAACGGCGAGTCACGTCCGCTTGACGTGCCGCCCATCATGTACAAAGGCGTGCTCCTGGTTCCTATCCGGGTGATCTCTGAGGCGCTGGGCGCATACGTCCAATGGGTGCCCGAGCAGCACGTGGCAGTGGTGCGCTATATCCCGCCCACGCCTGTTCCGACGCCACCGCCACCGCCACCCACACCTGCGCCGACGCCCGTGCCGACGCCGACGCCGACGCCGGGCTACCGCGCCTATGTCGAGGGCGGCTATGCCCTGGCGAGTGTGTACAATGACTACTCTGCCGGCGGCTCAGGCGCTGCGTACAAGGGCGCCAACTACGTTGCATCCGGCGCATACCTGCTCGCCAAATTCGCCGTCAAAGTCGACTGGCGGCAGAACCAGTTCGTGTCGGCAAACAATGCGCCGGCGAACGGCAATCCGTTCACGACATTCAATACGATCGACGGCGGCACGGCGACGGTCCCGCAGTTCCTCGGGCGGCAGTCGACGCTGGACGGACGGCTCGAGTACCAGATCGCCAAACCGCACGTCTACGTGGGCGTGGGATATATCCAGGGTTCGAACAATTACGGTGACCCCTCAGTGACCGGTGGCGGCATCGGCCTTGAGAAGCTGCCCGACTTCACCGGCGGCCTTGGCTGGTTCGCCTCCTTCTTCTACTACCCGAACGCTCGGGGTCAGTACACCGTGCCGACGGGTCCAAATGCGGGCCTTAACCTCACCACCGCATACCAGATCTACAAATACGACCTCGGTATCAACTACGAGTTTGGAGATACGCCATTCTACACGTATGCCGGGTTTAGCGGCGACCGGTTCACCTTCAAACAAGCGTCGCCTTCGAACGAAACACATGCCGGCCCCTATCTTGGGCTCGGCGTGAAGTTCTAATTCAGCTTCAGGGGAAGTATCCAAGAACAACGGCTCAAGGCTACGATGATCGTCCACGTGGCGATCATCGTAGCGGGAGCCGTGTCTCATCATTTTAACGCAGGCGGGTTCTTGACCACCAGGCGAGGTAGACGGCGGGCAGCAAGAAGCTCAGGTCGCGCAGCACGGTGATCCACGTGGCGGGCGCATTGTCGGCCGGTCCGAAGCAGCCGCATGGGGCGGACAGGCCACGGATGACGGCTGAGGCGACGATGCCGGTGAAGAGCGTGAGAATGGCTACAGCCACGCCAGACACGAGCGGCAGTAATAGCCCTGCGATGAGATACACTCCGAGCAATATCTCGAGCGGCGGGAGTGCGACCGCCATTGCGGCAACCACCTGGGGAGGAAGACCCAGGCGATAGGCGGTGATGGCTGCCGCGAGGTCTGCCGGATGGGCGATCTTCAAGCTGCCGGCGATGACGAACAGCGCGCCGAGCGCGATACGGACGAGGAGGGGCACGACATGAGCGCGAGGTCCAAAAACGCCGGACAAGGTCAGCAAGCGCCGGCTCCCGCCTCGCCGCTCAATCATATGACGCTGATCGCGGGCGCGATCGGCGTGCTCCTCGTCGTCATCATCATCATCTATGCCGTTCTGCACGGCAATCGCGCGGTCCCTGGCTCGGCTGTCGCAACGGGCGCACCGGATCTGCCGCCGCAACTCACGGCGGGAACGCGCGCGCCGGCCTTCCAGTTGCCCAGCAAGATCGGGGCCTTCTCCTCATCGTCGCTCGCCGGCACGCCATATCTGCTGGAGATCTTCGCCACCTGGTGCCCGCATTGCCAGCGCATGACGAAAGTGCTGCGCGCCATCCGCGCACAGGTGCCCGAATCAAGACTCGCCATGGTGTCGGTCACCGGATCCCCGTATGCAGCCAACTCCACCCCGGACAGCTTGGTCCCTGAGAACCAAGCTGACGTCGACACATTCGAGAGCACGTATGGCGTCACGTGGCCGAGCCTGCTCGATACCGATCTCGTCGTGGCCAAGAAGTTCGGTCTCAACGGATTCCCGACGATCTTCGTCGTCGATAAACATGGCACGATCGTTTACGCGAGCAGCGGTGAGGTTTCACAAAGCGTGCTGATGAATGCGATCCGGCGCGCCGGCGGGTAGAGCCTGTGGCACGCTACCTGTCGCTGCATGCGCTCGGCTGCTTGCCCAAACCGGCCTTTGCGGCGCTGTGCCGCAGCGTTTTTGCGGCGGGCGGTGCGCGGCGCATCCTCGCGGGGCAGATCTCAGAACAGCTGCTCGTCGAGTTCGACGCCACTGACGCGAACGCGGCAGCGGCCTGGCTGCGCGAGCGCAAACTCACGCCGCTGTGGGTGATGCGCGTCGACTATTGCAGCGACGACGGCGAGGTCACAGAGCTCTAGTCCTACTCGGTTGGATTTCCCAGATGCGCGTTGATGAACGACTCGATCTTCTGTTTATCGACGGCCGACAGCGTGCCGAGGTGCGTCCAGGCGCTCACCGCGATGCGTGATTTCATGTGCGGATAGGGCGCGACGATGACCGCACGACCCTGCTCTTCCGCGTTCTGCACCTCGGCCGTGCTGGGTTGCAGTTCGCCTGATGGCATGGCCAGCTTGTCGTACTGCATCGCTATCTGGCCGAGCGCCGCGGCGACGTCCGGACAGATGCAGCTGTATTGCAACAAGACATTGCCATGCTCGAGCAGATGGACCTGGACGTATGACGGCAGGGAGGTCGCGCTCAAGAACGCGTTGTTGAAGATCTCGCGGTGCGGCCCAGAGGTCGGCGGGTTGGAATTGTAGATGAAATCGTCAGGTTCGCCGGGTGTGAGGTGCGTGTGACCTTGCGACGGATAGCTCGTGCCCAAAAAGGCAGGCCCGGCCGGCGAGCTCGCGGGTGCAGCCGAGGGCGGCGCGGGGGATGACGATGCCGAGGGCGAGGCCGTGGGACGGCTGTTCGCGCAACCGGCGACGACGGCTGTGACGAGCACGAGGAGGGCGAGGCGATGTTTGACCGCCGCTGCGTTCAACATGACGCTAGTTTCGGCTCGCCTGCGGGGCAAGCCCTTGTGGACCGACGTTAACGGACCTGAAGGTCCGTTGCTTCAAAGATCCGTCGCTTCAAGCTAATGTCTACTGGCTGAGGTTGTTGTCGTCGCGCTGCCAACGGTTGATGAAGGATATGATATCGGCCTTGTTCACCGTGTCCATCGTCGCAAGGCGCGTCCAGGCGGTCAGCGCGATCGTGTGCTTCATGCTCGGATAGGGCGCCACGACGACCCCGAGCCCGTTCTCCAGGGCCTGCTGGACTTGCTCCGTGGTCGGCGAGGTCACTCCGGCTGGGATGAGGCGGGAGTCGAATTCGTTCGCGATCTCGGCGAGCGCATTGACCGTCTCGGGGCATATGCAGTTGTACTGCAGCACGATGTTGCCATGCTCGAGCATATGCACTTGCACGTACTTCGGCAGCGGCTCCGCGTTGACGAATGCGGGTGGGAATCTTTCGAGGTGGAAGCCCGAGGTCGGCGGATCGGAACTGTAGCGGAAATTCGCATATCGTTTGGCGTCGCCCGGCATGTGGCCCTGATGGCCTTGCGACGGGTAATGCTCGCTCGCCAGCACGCTTGGCTCGGGTGTGGGGGCGCTGCTCGTGCGCATGTGCGTGACGAGCAGCCAGATGGCGCCCGCCACGAGCAGCACAGCGACGAACGCCGGCCACAGATGCAATACCCCTTGGTTCGCAGCGGGCTTGGGTGCTGTCGCTTTGCGTGTGCGCTTGTCGTTTGGCATCCTATTACCCCGGAAAGTATGGAACGTCGTCGAGCTTCTCGGTGATGACCGAGCGGTAGGAGCCCCGGCCATAGTCGGTCAGATCGACGCTGTAGACATGACCGTTCGTCGTCGAGCGTACTCTGACGACGCCGAGCGGCACGTCCGTCGTCTGCCACATTTCAATATGCGCCTTCGGCAGTCCGGTCGCCAGACCGATATCATGAGCGGCAAAGTCGACAGTCGTGTGCACGGTGTGGACCGTCACGCCATTGACCTCGAGGTCTTGCGGGGTCGACGCGCTCACCACACCGGTGCGGTTGTCCGGCAGCGGCAGCGTGCCGTAGAGCACGAGCGCCTGCAGCGATTGGTGATACGCAGGAGGGATAGGCTGGCCTGGCCCGCCGCCGAGGCGGAAGACCGCGTCGCCGATCTTGATGATGCCGGCGACGAAGCTGTAGAGCCGGGTCGGGTCGTCGAAATCCGGGGCGTCAACATACATCTTCCAGACGAGATTGCCGCCTGCGACCGTACTGCTCTCGACCGGTGACGCGATGAGGCCCGACGTCTGCGTCTGCGTCTCGAAATAGGCGTGCTGCGAATCGCCGAGCTGCTCTGCGCCAAAACCGACGGTCTTCTCGAGCACGGTGTTGGCATCGATCGAGACCCGGTAGCGCAGCCAATCACCGCGCTGCGGCGCGACGAAGAGGTAGCCGAGCAGCTCCGTCTGGGTGACCGAGTCGCCGGTCTTGGGGGAGCCGTTGATCGTGGCGGCGCTGGAGGAGGTGACCCCGAGCGGCGCGGCGATGAGCGCCAGCCCGGCGGCTACGAGCAGCGCGCGCACACGCCGTAGAACTCGAGCTGGTGCTCGGTCAGCTGGAAGCGCAGCGCGCTCGACAACATCTTTTCGAAGGTTGGCAGCGAACGGCACGGCACGTCATCCACCCGGCCGCACCGAGTGCAGACCGCGTGATGATGATGGCCCCGTCCGCAGTAGAGATATGCGGCCTCACCGCGCGCCTGCGCGACGGTGGCGACGAGCCCGAGCTCGCGCAATGTCTCGAGCGTGCGATAGACAGTGGCCAGACCGATGTGCGGTTTGACGCGTGAGAGCCGCTCGTGCAGTTCTTTCGCCGTGACGTATTTCTTCGTGCCGGCGAGCTGTTGCAAGATGAGGCGTCGCTGACTCGTGAGCCGGTGCGGCGTGGCGCCGAACGCGCTGGTCCAGGTGCGTTCGTCGGCGTGCGGGCGAAGCTTCATCGCGCTCTCACTTCCGTGCGGCGCGCTTCCAACAGGGCGCTGAGCAGCGAGCGGCGCTTGGGAGACAGCGCCATCGCCAAGAAGAAGCAGGCCGTGGCCACGAGCACGATGGTCGCGCCCGACGCGATGTTGAGATAGTAGGAGAGGTAGAGCCCGACGATCCCCGAGCCGATGCCGACCAAGGCCGAGATGAGCATCATCGGCGCGAAGCGGTTGGTGAGCTGATAGGCGCACGCCGCGGGCGTGACGAGCAGCGCGGCGACGAGGATGATGCCCGCCGCTTGGAGCGAGACGATGATCGTGACCGCGAGCATGACGAGCAGCACGTAGGAGAGCGCGTCGACGGGGAGTCCGCTGGCGGCCGCTGAGACCGGGTCGAACGACGCGTAGAGCAGCTCTTTGTACAGGACCATGACGACCGCGAGCACCGCTAGCGCCAGGACCGCGATGATGATGATATCGGTGCGGTCGATCGCGAGGATGTTGCCGAACAGAAAATCCTGCAGATCGACGACGTAGGTGCGCACGCGGGACATGAGGGCGATGCCGAGCGCGAATGCAGCGGTGAAGAACACGCCGATGGTCGTGTCGAGAGACACTTCGGATTTCTTGCTGACCGCGCCGATGCCAAGCGCGGTGAGGATGGTGAAGATGAGGCCGCCGAGATAGAGATCGAACTTGAACAGATACGCGATGACGATGCCGGCGAACGACGCGTGCGCCAGCCCGTCACCGATGAACGACATGTTGCGCAGCACGACGTAGACGCCGACCACCGAACACGTCAGCCCGATGAGGGTCGCGGCGATGAGCGCCCGGATCATGAAGTCGTTCTGCAGCGGTGCGCTGAGCAGCTCCATCGTCAGTCGCCGTGTCCAGCACCAAGCAGCAGGTGGCTGCCGAATGTGGCCGAGAGCGTCTCACGCGTGAGCACCTTCTCCGGAGGTCCGTAGGCGACGACGCTGTGGTTGAGGCACAGAACGCGGTCGAACCACTCCGCCACGCACGACAGATCGTGCGTGGTGGCGACGATCGTGGTGCCGCCCCGTTGCAGATCCTCCAGCAGCGTGAAGATCGCATGTTGCGTGGTCGCATCGACGCCGGAGATCGGCTCGTCGAGCAGCATGAGTTTGGGATGTTGCACGAGCGCGCGTGCCACGAAGACGCGTTGTTGCTGGCCACCCGACAGCTGGCCGATCTGGGCGTTCGCAAAGGCGCTCATCCCCACCTGATCGATCGCCCGCTCAGTGGCCTCGCGCTCGAGCGCACCCGGCCTGCGGCCGAATCCCAGACTTCCGTACGTCCCCATCATCACGACGTCGGTGACGGTCACGGGGAAGGACCAGTTGACCGACTCGCTCTGCGGCACGTAGCCGATGAGGTGGCGCACGCTTGGGCTAGGGAGCTCCCCGAAGACGTGCACCGAGCCGCACTGGACAGGCAACAGGCCCGCGATGACCTTGAGCAGCGTCGACTTGCCCGAGCCGTTTGGTCCGATGATGCCGACAAATTCTCCCTGCGCCACCTGGAAGGAGACCTCGTCCAGCACGTCACGCCCGAAATATCCCGCGCAGACCCCAGCCACCGAAATGGCGGTGCCGGCCGCGGCGGTATGCGCCCGGCGCAGCCGATCGTGCCCCTCGTGACCGTGGAGATGTGGGATCGCCGGTGCGACGAGCTGCGCGTGGCCGACGGGATGGGCGACGGCGGTGGGCGAGATGTGGGTGTGGTCGTGGTCGTGCGGGGCGCTCACGATCCGAGCGCCTCCACGATCGTGTCGACGTTGTGGTGCATCATGCCCTCATAGCTGCTGAGCTGCGGCGTTGTTCCCAGTGAGTCGTCGTACAGGTCGGTCACGGTCTTGATGTTCGCTCCTTCGGCGAGCTGCTGTGCGAGTTTGGGCGAGAACTCGGGTTCTGCGAAGATGGCGTGGACGTTGTTCGCTTTGGCTGTGGCGATGAGGGCGGCGAGCTCGCCGGCCGACGGTTCCTTGCCCGGCGACGTCTCGATGACGCCGACGTCTCGAATGCCGTAGCGCTTGTCGAAGTAATACCACGCGTCGTGCTGGGCTATCATCGCGCGCCGATCTTGCGGAATGGTCGCGATGCGGCGGCGTGTCCACGTATCGAGCACGGAGAGCCGGTTGATCTCCGCCGCAGCGTTCGCGCGGTAGCGCGCCGCGTTCGCAGGATCGATCTGCGCGAGCTCGTGTGCGATCCTGGCGACGTAGAGCTCGGCGTAATTGGGATCGAGCCAGAAATGGGGATTGACGGTCAGCTGCGAGCCGTTCGCGCCCCCAGCAGAACCTGTGATGGCATCGCTCAACGCCACGACGCGCGCGTGCGTCGCCGAACTCGTGATGAGCTTGTCGAGCCAGCTCTCCAGTCCGGCGCCGTTCTCCACCACAAGCGCGGCGTGGCTGAGCTCGATGAGGTCGCGCGGCGTGGGCTCGTAGGTCTCTGGCGAGACGCCGATGGGCACGAGCGCGTGCACGCTGATAGTGTCGTCAGCCACCGTGCGTACGAGCGCGGCCAACGTCGAGGTCGTGGCGACCACGACGAGAACGCCCGAGGGCGATGGGCTGGGGGCGCCGGCAGGGGCGTGATTGCAGGCGGCCATCGCGAGCGTGAGGAGGATGGCCACGAGAGCCCGTGTCTTATCGAGAATCATTCTCGATAATAATACGGGGCCCGAGAGCGGCGGGCCTGCACGGCGGGCTCTAATTCACCGGCAGTTCTCCGCCACGCGGGCCGAGGGGAAATGCGGCGTCGATCGCCGCCACATCGACTGCCGAGAGTTTGACGTCCCCAGCGGCGGCGTTGTCGCGCACGTGATCCTCCCGCTCGGCTTTGGGGATGGCAAACGTGCCGGGCTGATGCGTGAGAAACGCGAGCGCTACTTGGCTGGGCGTCGCGTCATGGCGCGCGGCGACGTCCGCCAGGACGCGGCCTCCCGCGGAACGGTTGCTCGGGAAATCGCCTTGACCGAGCGGGCTATACGCCACGAGCGCGATATCATGGGCCTGGCAATACGGGAGCACGGCGTGCTCTACGTGCCGCTCGCTCAAGTGATAGAGCACCTGGTTGCAAGCGATCGGGTGGCGGTGCAGCGCCGCGCGCGCTTCCTCTAGATCCGCGACATCGAAATTGCTGACGCCAAGCGCACGTATCTTGTCTTCATCGACGAGCCGTTCCATCGCGCTCATCGTCGCCTCGAGGGGGTGGCTGCCACGCCAGTGCAAGAGATACACGTCGAGATAGTCGATGCCGAGGCGCAGCAACGAGCGCTCGCACGCGCGTATCGTGCCGTCGTAGCTCGCGTTCTGAGGCAGAACCTTGGAGACGATGAACAGCGTCTCGCGCACCAGGCCAGCGATCGCAGCGGCCACGATCTCCTCAGCGCGGCCTTCCCCGTACATCTCCGCTGTGTCGATGTGTGTGAGGCCGAGCTCGATACCGAGGCGCAACGCGGCCGCCGCGTGCTTCGCTCGCGCGCCACGGTCGTGCATCTGCCACGTGCCCTGGCCGATCACCGGGACTTGCCGTTTCAGCGGCCCAAAGACGTGCGTTCGCATGGCGCGGCCGCGTTCTGCGCGCGTCACAGCCATTCCGCTTGCTGTTGTGACGTTCTCCCAGGGCCGACGCTTCCGCTGAGGTTGTTCGATTACGTCGCGAGCGCCGATTCGCGATAGGTCTCCATGACGTTGCGCACGTACGCTTGGGTCTCGGCGAAAGGCGGGATGCCGCCGTATTTGTCAACCGCTCCGGGGCCTGCGTTGTAGGCCGCCAGAGCAAGATCGACCTGACCATGGTAGCGATCGAGCAGCTGGCGCAAGAGCGTCGTCCCGCCTTCGACGTTTTGCTTGGGATCGAAGGCGTTATCCACCCCTAACGATTTGGCGGTTTCGGGCATGAGCTGCACGAGACCCATCGCACCCGTCTTTGACAGGGCGGTAGGTGCAAAGCCAGACTCGTGGCGGATGACGGCGCCGACGAGCAGCGGATCCACCTCATGCCGGCGTGCAGCATCGGTGATGATCTTGCCGTACCGATTGAATTGCGATTGTTTAGGAGCACTTGGCTTTGGGCAATCGCCGGCCTTGCGCGGCGCCTTCGCGTCTGTGACCGCAAGCTGTTTGAGGGCGACGGAGAGCTGACGCTCGAGGCTGGTCAAGGCGTGACTGAGATCTTTGATGATCCCTGCGAACTGCTTCTCGATCGAGGACAGCGAGCTTGCCGAGGTGGGGCCGGTGGGGGTGGTCGCTGGGCTTTCATCCTCTTCATCATCGCCCGGCCACACCCCGATCGTGCCGTAGGCGGGTACTTGATTGAAGATAGCCTGTGTTGCGGTCGGGTCGACGTTCATTGGGTTCTTCCTCCCTGAAGGGCGCTGTAGGCCATGTATCACGCACCCGCTTAGCCCATCTAGGTTGCAAGTGACCGGCGTGCCCATGCCGAACACGCCGGTCTTATGATTGACGAACGGCTCGACCCACGACTGCGCGACATGCGATGGATCCCGGGTGGGACTTTCCGTATGGGCTCGCATAGCTTTTATCCCGAAGAGCGTCCGGTACATGAGGAGACGGTCGGCGGCCTCTGGATGGATGCGCACGAAGTGACGAACAGCGACTACGCGCGATTCGTAGAGGCGACTGGCTATCGCACGATCGCCGAGCGCGACCTGGACCCGGCCGACTTCCCCGGCGCGGCACCCGAGGCACTCGTGCCGGGCGCGCTCGTCTTTCGGCCAACGGCTGGGCCAGTCAACCTCAAAGACTGGTCGCAGTGGTGGGAGTACGTCCATGGCGCGTACTGGCGAAGGCCGGAGGGTCCTGCGAGCGACATCGAGACGCGACCTGCCAATCCTGTCGTGCACATCGCCTACGAAGATGCCGAGGCATATGCGGCTTGGGCGGGCAAGCAGTTGCCGACCGAGGCGGAATGGGAATTCGCCGCGCGTGGCGGTCTCGATGGCGCCGTCTACTGTTGGGGCAACGACATGGAGCCGGGCGGAATACCGGCGGCCAACACCTGGCAGGGCGAGTTCCCGTGGCAGAATCTGGCCAGAGACGGATTCGAGCGGACGTCACCGGTCGGATCGTTTGCTCCTAACGGCTTCGGGCTCTACGACATGGCCGGCAACGTCTGGGAATGGACGAGCGATTGGTATCGCGATCATCATGTGACCGCCGGAGCCGACGCGCACTGTTGCAGCGGCATGAGCCCGCGCGCTCAAGCTGAGGACAGTTACGACACCTGTCAGCCCAACATCCGTATCCCGCGCAAAGTGCTCAAAGGCGGGTCGCACCTGTGCGCGCCCAACTACTGCCTGCGCTTCCGGCCAGCCGCGCGGTCGCCGCAGATGATCGACACCGGGATGAGCCATCTCGGGTTCCGCTGCATCGTGCGACCCAGCGGCGAAGAACGTGCTAACGGGCAGCCGGATACCAGTCGGTAAACGCGCGGCGCTTGCCGCGGCGCGCGATACCGGCGCTGCGGTCGAAGAGCGCTAGCTCCTCGCCGGGCCACGTCCCGTGTGTGGCTTCGGCCGCCGATCGGCAGGCGATGCCCCGCTCGGCGCTCCGATATGCGCTGCTGCCGATCTTGCGGCAGGCGGCATGCGACACGAGCTTTCCGTCTCGCGCGAGCGGATACGTCTCAGGCAGGCCGAGCGCTGCACACCCCGCATCCGTCACGGCGTCGACGAACGTGCGCTCCGGCGTTGCGGGAATCGTCATCTCCAAGAGCACCGGCCGGAACTCCGACTTGAGATCGTACAAGGAGTGGATTTCAAAGGCAAAGTTCGCCCGTGCATTGGCCGCGGCGACCGCGAGGGTGCGGCACAGATACAGCACGCCGAACTCGCCGCTTGAGTTCCAGCGACCGCCATGCATTTTCGAGAACGAGGTGTCCATGCAGTCGGCCCAGTGTGGATCGCACACACGGTAATAACGGCCGTGGCGCGCGACGTGACGGAACTGCGTCACGCGCCTGCGTACGAATAGAGCTTGTGCAGGTAGCGGTAGATGGGCTCTGCGCCTTGCGTCTCGAGCACTTCAAGCACAGTCCGCTCTCCCAAGCCGGCGGCGGGCGTGCGGACGATCTGCGGGATGCGCGATTCGATGAGGCGCTGCCCGAAGACGCGCGCGATCTCGAGCATCCGGTCGAGGTCCGCGCTGCGACCTGCCGGCACGCCATGGCGGCGCCACTTCTCGACGGCCTGGCGCGAGACGCGGAAAAGGCGCGCGAAGGCGGTTTCGGTTAGGCCGAACACCTGGCGGATCTCATCGATGTCGCGGACGCTGCGCGCCGGCGTGGAAACGGTGACCTGCTTCATCGATCCCATTATAGCGCAACCTAAACGTAACCGCAACCATTTCGTAACCTAGGCCGAGCGGACCTCCGCGCGCTCGCGTAGGCCGGCCGCGAGTTCGCGAAGCCGGGCGATGGGATCCCCATCGGCCTGGTCGCCGAAGAAGATGAACTCGTCGAGCCGTTCGCGCACGCCGACGGCGGCATCGAGCAAGGGATCTCCGCCCGGCTTGTACGCGCCGATGGCGAAGAGGTCTTCTGCCCGCTCGAGCGTGGCCATCGCCTTGCGGACGAGCGCGGCATCGCGCAGATGCTCGCCGCTCGCCAGGGCGTTTATGAGGCGGCTCGAGCTGCGCAGCACGTCGATGGGCGGGAAGCATCCCGCGTCTGCGAGTCGGCGCGACAGGACGATATGGCCGTCGAGCAGTCCACGGACGGCGTCGGTCACAGGCTCGAAGGGGTCATCGCCATCCACCAAGACCGAGAAGATGCCGGTGATGCTGCCACGACGGCGTGCACCGGCGCGCTCTACCATGCGCGCGAGCGTGCCGATCATCGATGCTGGGTGTCCGCGATGCGCCGGCGCTTCGCCGGCAGCGAGCGCAAGCTCGCGCCATGCGTTGGCCACGCGAGTGAGCGAATCCATGGTGAGCAGCACGTCGTCTCCGCGCTCGCACAGCCATTCGGCTTGTGCGATGGCCGTCCGCGCCGCTGCGAAGCGCTCGCGCGGCGATGCCTCTGCCGTGGCGCACACGACCGTCGTCTTCTGCCAGATGGGACTTTCGCGCAGGCGAGCCACGGTCTCGGCGGCTTCTCGTCCGCGCTCGCCGATGAGCGCGACGACGTGCGCGTCCAGCTGCGTGCGTTCGGCGATCTGACGCAGCAAGGTCGACTTGCCCACGCCCGCTCCTGAGAAGAGCGCGACTCGCTGACCCACCCCGAGCGTGCACAGCGCATCGATGGCAGGGATGCCGGTCGCAAGCACCCGGCTGACCGGACGACGTTCTTCGAGCGGGATTGGGCCGGCCCGAGGCGCTTGGACGACGCAGTCACCCGTCGCCGCGCACCGTCCCCATGCATCGACGCACTGTCCAAGCATGCTCGCGCCGCAATAGGCGCCCAGCACCGCCCGGGTCGAGCTGGCCCGCGCTCCCACCGTCACCTGCTGCATCGCGCCGAGCGGAACGCAGGTCGCATCCCAACCGCTAAGGTTGCACACCTCAGCACAGAGACTGTCATTGCCAGCGCCGATTTCTATGACGCTACCGGCGGCGACGCCGCACATGCGGACGGTGAGCGAGCCGGAACTGCATGCGGTCACCCGGCCCTTCCTCACCCAGCCATCGCACGATCTCGAGGAGAGCGGCAGAGGAGCCGGGCGTGCCGGCGTCATCCTGCGGCGGCGCTGACCAGCAGGCTCGCGCGCTCGAGCAGGGTCGCACCGACGCTCGTACCGTCGCATTCGACCGTGACGTCGCCGGGACTCAGACGATCGTCCGCGATCCGGTCGTGGTCGGGCGCCGTGATGGCTGCCACTGAATCAGCGTGGACGCGAATGCGGGCATGCGCCGGGTAGCCGGCAGCCTCAATCGCGTCGTCGACGAAACGTGCGATGATCGCCGGGTGGAGCATCACCGCGTGCCGCAGTGCGCGTCCACAGGCGATCGCCGCCAGCCTGATCGCCTCGTTGCGGATGGCGAGGCTGTGATCGCATGCCTCGGCGGCGACAGATTGGACGACCGCCGAGGTGAGCGCCGCATCGGTCATCGCCGAGGACGGCTCGCTCATACTATCGTGCGCTACCGTATCACGTCGGATCTCGTCGTCGACGGTGTCATCGCTCGCGCGTGGCGCATCGGACGAAGCCCTTTCGTACGCTACCTCAACTGGTTCGCCCAGGCCATTGTCTTCCATGGCTTGCTCGCGGGCAGGCGGC
>Ga0116216_10001087_pt1 | contig 19280 bp, 15 predicted proteins | sample Sb_taG_11_FD_89696 | JGI IMG/M metagenome (GOLD analysis project Ga0116216, IMG submission 89696) | Peat soil microbial communities from Weissenstadt, Germany - Sb_50d_3_AS metaG | ecosystem: Environmental > Terrestrial > Soil > Wetlands > Peat | place: Germany: Weissenstadt | collected 2010-09-21
AGCTGTTTGTCCCCATGCTGGAGGCCACCGGGCTTCAGGTCGGTGTCGACTTTTGCGTCGCGTTTGCTCCCGAGCGCATCGACCCCGCGAACAAGGTCTGGCACGTGCGGGCGGTGCCGAAGGTGGTGGGCGGCGAGACCCCGCTGTGCAACGAACTCGCCACAAAGGTCTTTGAGAAGATCTTCGACACGGTCGTGCCTGTCTCATCGTCTCAGAGCGCAGAGATGGTGAAGCTTCTTGAGAACACCTTTCGGGCCATCAACATCGGCCTTGCCAACGAAGTGGCGCTGATGTGCGACAAGCTCGGCCTTGACGTCTGGGAGGTGATCGAGGCCGCGTCGACCAAGCCCTACGGCTTCATGAAATTCCTGCCAGGCCCGGGTCTTGGCGGTCACTGCATCCCCGTCGACCCGACCTATCTCGCATGGAAGATGAAGGCACTGAACTTTACGGCCCGATTCATCGAGCTTGCGACCGAGATCAATGGCCACATGCCGGAGTACGTGGCATCGAAAGTGGCAGGGCTTTTGAACGAGGACCGCCTTCCGGTGAACGGCTCAAATATCCTCGTGCTCGGTGTCGCGTACAAGCCAGACGTATCTGACATGCGGGAGTCTCCGGCCCTTGATGTGATTCGGCTCCTTCTGCAGAAGGGGGGGCGCGTCACCTACCACGATCCCCACGTCCTCGAGCTCAATCTCGACGGCGCCACCCTGAAGAGCGTGGATTTGTCCGATGACGCCCTCTCCACGGCGGACCTCGTCGTGATCGTCACCAACCATGCTTCGATTGACTACCGCCGCGTGGTCGCCAAGGCTCGGCGCATCTACGACACTCGCAATGCGACCAAGGACGTGCGCGAATTTCGAGAGAAGATCCGCAAGCTGTGAGGCAAAAGGACAGCGCCCGCGCCCTCGGGTTCGTTTGCGCGCTGGTGATGTGGCAGGGCTGTAACACGTGCCGCCCCGACCAGCCCGCTGTGCAGCCGCGCATGGGTGGTGCAATTGGGGTCGGGAGCGGTGGCGTCTCGCACGCGAGCGGCGTCGGGCTCGACGTCAGTAACCTGTTCTGTCGGGCGCCTGATGCCGAAACCAGGCCCCAGCCAGGACCGGGCTCTCCCCCGATTCAAGACCCTCCGCCGCAGACGCCAGCGAAGCCGACCGAGAGCGAAGCTCGGTAGCCTCTAGGTGGGGGAGCTCGCCGACCGCCCCGCCCTTGACGAGCGGTTTTCTGTCTCGTAAAGACTATTGATTAAGCACGAGTAGCTCAGTTGGTAGAGCACCACGTTGCCAACGTGGATGTCGCGGGTTCGATTCCCGTCTCGTGCTCCAGGATTTCTGAGCGCTCTCGGTCACTTAGACTGGGAGCGTTTTCGTCTGCATTCTCAGCCTCAAACCCCGGCGACGGATAGCGACGGAAAGCGACGTTCGCCGCTTCTTTTTGGTCGGGGGCGGGCGTGCTCGTAACTGTTCTCTCGGGCGCCGTGGCGAAATCTGCAAACCCAAGGTCCGCTTCTTCTTCCCGCATTGAATGCGCGTAAGTGCGCAGTGTGAGCATCGGTGTGGAGTGACCGAGTTGGTCTGCCACCCCCCGCATCTCCTGGCGGGCTGGGAGGTGTTGGGGTGAGGCATGTGTGGTGGATCGCTCTCGTTGGGCTCACCCTCGCTGCTTGCGCTCGACACGTCGTTGTGAAACCCGAGGAGGTTTCGAAGCTCGGCGACCGTCAGTGGAAGGTTCTCTCCGAGCCCGCCCCTGCCGAGAGTGAGGACTCACCAGCCCGCTGAGGCGAGTCAGCCGAGACGACAGTCCTCAGACGCGGACCTCCTGGGCGGACGCTGCCTCATGTCTTGACCTATAAGACCTATAAACCCCGCCGTATGGTGCATCGGGCAACCCCCGCTGCGGTCCAGCGAATCCTCTCGGTTTCCGTAGAACTACGCAGAGGCACGCTCTCCGTGCGAGGCGCCTTGCGATGGTGGCGTCGCGGCACGGATGCTGCCATTCGCGAACCACAACCTCTGTCCAGGAGAGCGGAGACGAAGAGAGGGCGATGCATGCCTCACGCACCCGATTGGGCTAAGAGGGGTTTAGATGCACACGCCCGTCGACGGCTGACATCGCGCGCTGCCCGGAACGCGGGGCCCGGTGCCCGCGCTGGCGGACGTGGGGTTCGGGAGCGTGGCAGCTCGGCCCGGTGCTATTCGAGCAAAGCGCCTCGCGCACCGCAGCGTCGAGCGGCGAGGCCCACGACACCCGCGGCAACAATGGGACGCGACCCCATCGACCTGGAAGGTGACGTGAGCCGAGAGCGTTGCAAAGGAACCAGGGGAGCCAACGCCCCTGCGTCACGGCACTTTCGCCTCCGAATGGGGCACGCGACGCAGGATCACGAAGGCGCTCGACGGATCGTCCGGACGCGGTGTCGTGAACTGATGGGTGATTGGCACGAAGCGGCTTGGGAAGAGCTGGGGAATGTTATTGAAAGGCAGGTCCGCGACGTCGAAGCGAACGACTTCGTAGCGATCGCGCGCCCAGAGCTTCATAAGCGCGCGGAAGCGGGGCGGCCGAAAACGCCGCGGGATGATCAGGTCGGGCTGGAGTTCGAGATCCTGCTCGAGGTTCCTGCCAATGCCCCCAATGATGACGTGGCACCTCAAGTAGTAGATAAGGGATGGTTCTTCGTAGTTAGTGGCGATCATGAGCTGTTCGGGATGTGCATACTCGCGCCGGATCCACTCCACCGCGAAGTCGAGCGGGCCGCGGTAGGGCACCTCGAGCTCAAAGCTGTGGAGGCGCAGCTCGGTCCAGCGCTGCGGCAGGAGCCAAACCGCCGAGCCGAGCCACGCGAGGACGAGCAGGGCCGCGAAAACGCGCGACCCCGTCCGCTGGGTCTCAGCGCGCGCCAGGGTAAGGACGGTGGCGCCGTCGATCACGAGCGTGAGCATCAGGAGCGGGAGCAGCACCAGCACGTAGCGCTCGAAGCTGAAGGGAAGCAGGCTCGTGCAGGCGACGTAGGCGAGGACGACCAGCCAGAAGAGGTCCGAGACCTGAGTTGCGATTCGAACGCACGCCGGAACGCTCTCTCCACCGGTGCGATGGACCGACAATAGGGCTGCCACTTTCGCGGCGGAGGAGGGCAGCAGCGTCGAGTAGCCGAGCAGGTACATGAGGAGCACTGCGAGGTGCTCGGTTCGCGCGTAGCGGACCGGGATTTCGCTGAAGATGGCCGCGATCCGAAACGTCTCGAAGTAGAGACATACTGGCACGAGGAGCACGGCGGAGCCGACGAGGGGAGCCAGGTCGCGCGCGAGACGCACAAGGCGCAGGCGGGTGGACTCGTTGCGGCGCGACAAGGTGCGAAGCCGCTCCAGGCCGAGACCGCCGACGAGGGCGAACCATGGGAGCAAGAACACATTGAAGAGGAGAAAGAGGAGGATCGTCTGACCCGCGACGTACGTGAAAAAGCCCATACGACCAAGCACGGTGCGACGAACATGGACGAGGAGACAGGAGCCCACGAGAAGGACCACGAGCGGGTAGTGGCGCGCCTCCCGGAGGTGTAGGACCAGCGAAGTCGAGAGTAGGACGAGGAGCGCGAAAAGGCTGGCGAGCTGGAGCCTCCAATCGACGTTCGACACCCAGCCCGCGGTGGCCGCGAGGAAGAGCACCGCCAGCCCCGCAAGTCCCGCCAGTGCGAAGGGAAGGCGAACGCGCAGCGTCTTCTCCCACGGGTCGTCTATGCTGCGCGCCCAGGCCGCACCGGGCGCTGCGAAGTAGTACTGCCCCCACGTCGAGCCAATGTAGGCGTCGTTCGCCTTCTTCGTGCCCACTTCCAGCGGCGCGCTCAGCTCGTAGATGACGTTCTGGCCGTCGTGGACCTTCGGGTAGCCGTAGTCGAGGATCCGATCGCCATAGACGACCGTCTCGGCCTCGTCGTTCCAGAGAAGCGGGTACGAGAGGTGTCGCAAAACCGAAACGGCCACGAGGCCGGAGAGGACGAGCAGCAAGAGGGCGTTCAGCAGCCGGACCACGACGATGCGCGCCCCCTTGGTCGCGGCGATTCTACCTGAGAGGATTGCTTGCAGGCTCCGCCCGGGATCGGCTCACGGTGCGCGATGTACCGCGGATGTTCGCACGGGGGCACAGGGTCCCTACGCTCTCCGTGGCATCTTCTCGGTGGCGGCAGGAACTTCTCGAGCCTGCGGACGTGGCGGCGGGGTTATGCAGAGCTAGGCCGGGGGCTGGGTCTCACGCGGTCACGTCGAAGGTGGGTGTGATCGCGTCGCCCTCGTCACCCAGCGACCTTGCCGGGGTCATGTCGATTGGCGGCGGAGTCGCGGCCTCGGGGTGCGTCCGCTCCACCGTGATCGTGAGCTTGCCCTCGAGCTGTGAGAGTCGGTCCGCGACGGCAGCCACCGCAGTTTCGGGACCGCGCATACTGTTTCCCCAGCTCTCATACCTGGCAAGCTTGTCCGATGCGATGCCACCCACCACGGCCAGGTCCTTCGTCGCAATGCTCTCGGGGTCATTCACCAAGCGCCGTTCGAGCTCCTGATTCGTAGATCCACGAGTCTACGAAAGCCCCCGACGAGCTTGCTGCTGTGGATCTCGAGCAAGCTGAGCTTCTTCGCCGCTCGGTGTAGGTCTTGGTGGCTGGCGAGGCCAGCCTCACGAGCAGCATCGCGGTAGGGCGTGCCGTCGAGCACGAGCGAGGCCGTAGCCGGTCGCGTCGATCTCTTCGTGGGTGACGGCAGGCTTGGCGGCAGGCTGCGGGGAAGCCGGAAGCGCAGGACTAGACAATATGGCGCTCCTTCTTTCGCGTTTCGCCGAGATTCTACTTCACTCTGTCGACGACAGGCTCGGCAGCAGAGGCGGCCTATCGCATCGGATAGGCCGCCTCGTTGGAGGATCTTTGTTCTCCTAGTGCCCAGTGCTCGTCCTAAGGGGTACTAACGCCATGGCCTGTAATAGTGCGGTACGGGGTGGAAGCCCGGATACACGCGAACGCCGAAGGGCGGCGGCGGAAAGAACAGTGGTAGAGGCGACAAGGGCAAAACTGGGCCGTACCAAGGACCGCCCCAACCACCGTGGTAGTACCCATGGAAGTGACGCGGACCCCAGCCACCGCCGCCATGCCACGCGCTCGCTTCGTGCGGGGCAGCCAGCGTGATTACGACCGCGCACAGCAGCGCGGTGCAAAGAGAGATCGCATTCCAACGGTTGCAACGAAATGGCAGCCTCATCTTCAGGCCCTCCTCTGGCCCTTTGCTTGGTAGGACGAGCACTCGGTTAACCGCCCATGAAGTGACCCTCGGGGCACCTTTGGCGCTCCTGCCGCAAGGGCCAGACCGTCGGCGGCGTCGAGGCCCCGGGGGAGGGGGGCCGGAGGCAGTCGGGCCGCCTGCGGCTGCCCGCCATCCGCACGCGCGGCGTAGATCGCTGGCGACGGATAGCGACGGAACGACGGCACGGTCGCCGCCCGGTGCCGCACCTCGCATGCCCTCGCAGACCATGGGACGCAAGCGCGCGTCACTTCTTGCCCTCCCGTGCTCTTGCCAACGTGGATGTCGCGGGTTCGATTCCCGTCTCGTGCTCCAGGATTCCTGAGCGCCCTCGGTTGTTTAGACCGGGCGCGTTTTTGCTTGCGCTTTCCGCGTCGTAGGCGAGCGGGATAGAGCCGTTTTGCGCCGTCGGCTCGCCTTTCGGCGTCACTTAAACCATCACCAGTGGTGCCGCGGATGTCTGTGAAGGCGAGGTCCGCTTCTTCCTCGCGCATCGCATGGGCGTAGGTGCGAAGTGTGAGCATCGGGGTGGAATGACCAAGCTGATCCGCAACCCAACGCACGCTCTTCCCCGAAGCGAGCGCGAGACTTGCATAGGTGTGACGCGTGCTGTGCAATTTGAGCGGGAGGACTCCCCGTCCCTGGGCGCGGCGGCGAAGTCTAATCCAAGAACGCTCCAGGTTCGCGTAATGGATCGGCCCACCCGTTTCGGACGGAAACACGGGGTCTGGAACTGCGCCCCAGCCTCCGCCAACTGCCTCCACGCGCCGCTGCGCGAGAAGATCGAACAGCTCCGATGCCAGTGCAGCAGGCATCGCCACAGCTCGCGCCGCCAGTGCCCAGCGACGACACTTCCAGGGTTTTCTGACACTTTTCGCATAGGGAGGCCATACTGGGCCCGTTCGAGATGAATCTGTCACTGAGCAGCGAGGCGGTGTCGCACCTCGGCCTTCTCGTTCCGCGAGCTGGGTGCCCTCGATCTCAAGGGCATCGCTGAGAAGGTTGGTGTGTGCGAGGTGCTCTACGAGGTTCGGTTGGAGCCAAGGTGGCCGTGCGCCACGGCATCCTATCGAGTGCGCTCTGCCAGGGAACGTTGACGGGGTACCAGCATGGCCCATTTCGCACTCGCCGGGCCCATCGATCTTCAGGCGGCCGTTGCCATGACCTTGGCTGTCCTGATTCCTAGCATATGCGCGCTATCTCACTGGAATAACGCGCATCTCCAGCCTGTTGGCAACGCTTAGTTCGAACCCCGGAATCGGGCGTAGTGACGCCCAGCTCCGTGCCTATTGCGTCTTCGTCGGCCGTCGACCTCAGGCAGGGTCCGCTCAACCACAACATCGATCCACTTCGCCCAAAATGCTCCCGGGTCGCTCCCCGTCTCAAGCGCTTCCACCAGCTCGGCCAGGAACGTGCCAAAGTGCTCCAGCCCGAGGAGGACAAAGAACTCGGCGAGGCCGCGCTGATCGCTGCTGCCGATATTCTCGACCGTGGAGGGCAGCTCAGCCATTAGCTCGCGAAAGCGAGACGCCCCCACCTTCGCGCGAAACCAAATCATCGCCTTCCAGGTGCGATCGAACTTCGCGGTGAGGAAGACTCGCCATTACCGCTCCGCGGCTTCTTCGCGCGGCGCGCTGCTTGTGCTGAGGCACGCCGGAGCTCGGTCCGTTTGCTCGTTCTGCGCCGTGCGGCCGGAGGCTTCGCTTTCAATCTCTTACGCTCCCATGCGGTGGGCCATCGGCGGCCGATGCGCTCGCAATACGCCACGTCTTGCCCTCGTCATTCGACAGCAGTACGCCTACGGTAAGCGGCGGGGCGGCGCCCGTCGCTCGCCGCGTGAGCCGATTTCGTCGGGACCATATCGGGACCAGACGAAGGCCAACATGGTAGCCCTGGGCCCGTGAGGAGCAGAGTGACCGGAAAGACCCTACGCCCTCTCGCTCTCGAGCGCCGAAAGGGAAATGCAAGACCTGACCGCCCGAAGGGATGCTGATGGGAGGACTGCGCTCACTCTCCCTCGCCGTGCTTTTCGGCCTGGCCTTTCTAGCGACGACAGCGTCGATCCGTACGGCGCTCCCCTGGCCGAGGGGAGGAGCGTTCGACGCGCGGATGCGTCACTTCATTAGCCATGTCGACGAATATGACCTTGTATTTGTGGGTTCGAGTAGCGTGGCGCGCGGCTTCGATCCCGCCGTCTTCGACGCAGCGCTAGCTGCGCGGGGCCATCCACTCCGCAGCTTCAACCTCGGTGTGGATGGCATGTGGTCTCTTGAGGCTGACTATCTCATCCGAGAGATCGTGAGGCGGCAACCTACACGTTTGCGCTGGATCGTGATCGATCTTTTCGAGCTCGATCCCAAGCTCGATTCCACGCCAGAGAGCGAGTCCGACGTCTTCACCGAGCGCGGGTTCTACTGGCACGATGCATGGGGGCTCGCGCAGGTCCTTAGGCGCGTATTCGCGGGCAGCGGGGGTCTCCGGGAGGAGGCGAGGCTCGCGTGGGTCCACGTCCGGCTTGCCGCTTGGCGGCTTGGGAACCTCGGCCAAGGTGACATAGCACTCGCTTCCTGGTGGGCCGGACCGGCCTCCGAAGACGCGGGGATCGTGCAAGGGGGTGGCTTCGAAGCTCTAGACGACCTGAATCATCCGGTCGCCGGGAAGATGCGCGCGTTCTATCTCGCAAACGCAGCGCAATATGAGGGCGTAATCGCCACGCTCGACGAACGCAACGCACGGCCCGAGGCTCCGCCCGAGGCGAAACGTGCTGAGATTCGCGAACAATCGGAGCGCCTACGCGCCGCTAACATCGAGCCCCTCTACATTATTCCGCCGATCCTTCGCGCGACGCCATCTCTCTACGGGCTGGTGAAGGCGACCGACGTGCCCGTTCTGGGTTTCAACTCTCCGACTCGATATCCGGAGCTCTACGCAACCGAGCATCGGTGGGACGCAACGCACCTCAACCGGGCGGGCGCGCAGTGCTTGAGCCGGCTGCTCGCGGAGCGTCTTGCCGATCTCCTGGACCGGGAGGGGCGGACTGATGCTGTTCACTGAGCTCCGCTTCCTCGTCTTCTTCGTCGTCGCCTTCTTTGGGTACTGGGCACTCCAGGGCAACCGGCTTCGGAAGGCCTGGCTCCTCGCCGCGAGCTACGTCTTCTACGCTGGATGGGATCCCCGCTTCCTGCTTCTTCTGCTCGTCTCGACGGCCGGCAACTACTGGGCCGGGGCCATGATCGGTCGCGAGGCTCCACCGGGGGGCCGGCGCCTCTGGCTCGCGGCGAGCGTCGTTCTCGATCTCGGCCTGCTCGGGTTCTTCAAGTATTTCGGGTTCTTCGCGGAATCCACAAGCGCCCTGCTCGGGGCACTCGGGTTCTACTTCCGGGCGCCCGCGCTCAAGATCGCATTGCCAGTCGGGATCAGCTTCTTCACGTTCCAGACCCTCTCGTATACGATCGACGTATACCGCCGCCGCATCCAGCCCGCAGCAAGCGTGCTCAACTTCGCGCTCTTCGTCGCGCTCTTTCCGCATCTCGTCGCGGGGCCCATCGTGCGCGCCGTGGAGCTGCTGCCGCAGTTCGTGAGCTCGCGACGATTCGCGGCTATCCACCTGCGATGGGCCATCGGCCTTATTCTCTCGGGCTTCGTCAAGAAGGCGTGCATCGCCGACCGGCTCGCGATCGTTGTCGATCCCGTCTTTGCGTCACCGGCTTCCTACGGAGTGGCTAGCAAGTGGCTGGCCGCCGCGCTCTATCACGTGCAAATCTACTGCGACTTCTCGGGCTACACCGATATGGCAATCGGCGTGGCGGCGATCCTCGGCTATCGGCTCCCGCAGAACTTTGACTACCCGTATCTCGCGTCGAGCGTGCGCGAGTTCTGGCGGCGCTGGCACATGACTCTGACCCGCTGGTTTCGCGACTACCTCTATATCCCGCTCGGTGGCAGCCGGGGCTCCGCATTTCAGACGGGTCGGAACCTCGTACTCGTATTCCTCCTGTGTGGCCTTTGGCATGGCGCGGCGTGGACCTTCGTCGCGTGGGGAGCCGTGCACGGCGCGATGCTCGTCCTCGAACGCGGCCGCTTCGGGCGCGTCGTGGCTAAGCTCCCGAAGCCCCTCGGCGCGCTCTACGTGAACGGGGTTGTGATGGTCGGATGGGTGCTCTTTCGTTCTGTCGACCTCGGCCGCGCCTTCCGTTTCCTGGGCGGTCTCGTCGCGATCGGAGAGGCACCCCATCCAGCGATCGCGAAGAGCGTACCGGTCGCGTGGTGGTTTGCAGTGCCCGTCTTGCTGCTCGCGCATCTGGCTGCCCGCAGGCAGCTCTGGGCCCGAACGGCGGGCCGACTTCCGAATTGGGCCTTCGCCGTGGCCTGCGGCGTGCTGCTCGCGCTCGTTCTGCCGTGGGTCGCGACAGAACACCGCCCGTTCATCTACTTCCAGTTTTAGGCGGTCGGGCAGAACCGGAGAACTGAGTAAATCGTGCCTCTCAAAGCGCGGCCGACCCAGCGATGCTCCCAGTGGACACCGCAGAGTTTCACAAGAGATTTGCGAGCAGCGTATACGGGGCGCGAGTCGGCTGTGGGGGGGATGGTACATAGGGGGCGTCGGCGTTGGGGACAGCAAGCGGGCCGCGAGGGCAGTTAACGCGGCATGTCGCGAAATGAATAACACTATAAAGTGTATAACGGATTTTTGCAGGCTGACTGCTTCTTCTCGACGGGTCGGGCGGTCAAGGTCCGACTGCAGCCGTATCTTCGGCCTCCTGCGTAGAGCGCTTGCGCTCCGGGCCATGATGAAAATCGGCGCGCAGGGAGCCAATCGCTTATACCGGCCTCAGCGGGCCAATGCTCTTATCGGCTCGTCCCTGCGCCGGTCAGGACCGGTGCACCGTCACCGTCGTGCGCTCGAAAGCAGTCGATTCGGTGGATCACTCCTTCGTTGTTGGGGCTGCTACCTCGAACGCGCGTTGGTTGCGCCACAATGCCCAGACGATCCGGGCCAGCTTGTTGGCGAACGCGACCGCGGCCTTGTTATGCTCCCGCACCCGCTCGCGATCGAGTGCCCACTCGACGACTCCCGGGGCGTCAGACCCAGGTAGCTCGCGAAGTGGCGTCCCGACGGGAAACGCTGGACGTCGCCCACGAAGGCAACGAGTGCCGTCGCCTCGTCCAGGCAAGCGGCAATGTTCGGGATAGCTTCGTCTTGAGCGATCCCTCTCTCCCGCTGAATGCACCGGTGAACTTCGTGGTTTCGGGAACTCTGGATGCCGCGGTTTCTACGGTTGGAGGGGGATCTATCGGAGGACAGGCCGATGCAACTGCTGTGATCGTCGTGAGCGGATCCTTTGGAAGCAGTGTAATCGGCGGTCCGGAAGCTGTGTGTTGTGGCATCGGAATCCATAACTTGAATCTGTGTACCGACTGCACTGTGCCGAATGCGCGCTTCTTTGTGAGTTTCGCGGAAAAATGGCGAAGTCGTCTCGCTGAATTACCAGTTGGCGGCTACAGTCAATCTGATGCCGGCCGGCTCCGCCTACGGCCCCTCGTATTATGGAGAAATCGGGGCGACGGCAGACGCCGTTCACACGATGACCGTCAACGTCGATCCTACGACGCTCGGTGAATCGATCCTGAGCGGGAGCGGCCACGACTACTCAACGTTGGCAACTCCAGAACCCAGTTCTGCGCTTCTCTTGAGCTCCGGAGTCGGTGTGCTCGCGAGCCTCGGCCGGCGGCGGTGGCCCTGCCATACCCGAGCCGAAGGGCGCGCTAGTCTTCGCCCGAGCGGCCGTGGTGGGTTGGACGTGCCGATCTAACGCGTAGGTAAGGCCGGCTCCCCCACGCAGCTCGAGCGCAGCGTTTCCAATCCGCCCACGCTGCGAGGGTCTCGATCCGGGTTCTGCGCTCCGATTCGCTTGTTGCGTTGCGCTCCCCGATTTGAGTCCTGCCAGTGCAGATGAGGCGCTGCCTGGTGGTCGCGCTCGTGCCCGCCACCTCCGCTCGAAATGTGCAAGCAGCCCATATGGAGGCGAGTCGCCAATGCGCGGGGTGGTGGCGGAATAGTTGACATAAAATGGTGTATAAAACTTGTAAAAGTCTAGTCGTGAAAGCCGAGGGCGCGCTGCGCTCAGAAACGCAAGGGAACGCGCGAGTCACCCGCCACTCTCGCCGAGAGGTAAACCAGCGTTCCGAACGGCGTGGCGGCGTGGCCCGTCTTGCGCACCTCGCCAAAGCCGGCCTCGGCAACGAGGAGGGGAAGCCGACCCTCGAGATTGTCGACGGTGCGCTCCGCGCCGTCGAAGTGGCGGAAGAGACTCGAGACCGCGCGAGCGTAGAACCCCTCGGGCGGCCCGAAGTCGGCCACGTGGAGGTCGCCCCCCGGCCGTAAAAGGGTGCGGATCCCGGCCAGCGTGGCTCGCTTCTCCTCCCGCGTCAGATGGTGCAAGACGAGGGTCGAGAGGACGCGATCGAACGAGGCGGGCGGTAGCGGCGGCGCATAGGCCATGCCCTCCACGAGCTCCACGTCGAGGCCGGCCCGCGCGATCTTCTCCCGCGCAATGGCCAGCACTTTCGGGTCGCCATCGAGACCCACCACGCGCGCCTGCGGCGTACTTCGCTTCACGAGGATCGCGAGCGTTCCGGTGCCGCAACCGACATCGAGCACAGTATCACCGGGGCGGATCGCGGCCTGATCCACCAGTCGTTGCTTCAGCGCATGCTCACGCAGGAGGAAGCGGAGGATGGGATCGTAGAGAGGTGTCAGAAGATCGAAGCCGAGAGCCGGGACGTAGGCCTGTGCACCGAGCGGACCGTTCTGGGTGCGGTGCGTCACGAGACTTCCTCCTTCGCAGGGATGGCGCGGGCCTTTCGAGCCCGATCGGTTGGAGTTACAGCGGGACCCGGCGCAGGCGCAGCGCGTTGCCAATCACCGAGACCGACGAGAGACTCATCGCCGCGGCAGCAATCATGGGCGAGAGCAGGAGCCCGAAGGCGGGGTAGAGCGCACCCGCTGCGATCGGCACGCCGAGCGCGTTATAGACAAAGGCGAAGAAGAGGTTTTGGCGGATGTTCCGCATCGTCGCGCGCGAGAGGCGCCGCGCGCGCGTAATACCGCGCAGGTCGCCCCGCACCAGCGTCACGCCCGCACTCTCCATCGCGACGTCCGTGCCGGTGCCCATCGCAATCCCGACCTGAGCCTGCGCCAGTGCCGGTGCATCGTTCACTCCGTCGCCAGCCATCGCGACGACGCGACCCTCGTCCTGAAGGTGCTTCACGACCTCGGCCTTCTGTTCCGGCAGCACTTCGGCGACCACTTGGTCGAGACCGAGCTTCGATGCAACGGCTTCGGCTGTCGCGCGCGCGTCGCCGGTCAGCATGACGATACGGAGCCCCTCGCGGTGGAGCTGCGCAATGGCTTCCGGCGTCGTCTCCTTAATCGGATCGGCTACGCCGAGAAGCCCCGCGGCGCGGCCGTCTACCACGACGAACATCGCCGTCTGGCCCTCCCGCCGGAGGGTCTCAGCGGTTGTGGCAAGCGGACCCACGTCGATTCCGAGGTCACGAAGCAGCGCGATATTCCCGAGTGCCACTCGGCGTGTGCCCACACGTCCAACGACGCCCTTGCCCGCGCGCGCCTCGAAGTCCTCGGTCTTCTCGAGCGCGAGGTGGCGCGCCTCGGCGCCGGCCACGATGGCGGCGGCCAGCGGATGCTCGCTTCCGCGTTCGAGGCTTGCTGCGAGCCGCAGCAGCTCGCTGTCGGCGAGCGGAGTGGCCGGCATCACCGAGACGAGGCGCGGCTTGCCTTCGGTGAGTGTCCCGGTCTTGTCGACCACGAGAGTGTCAACGGTTCGAAGCACCTCGATCGCCTCGGCGTTCTTGAAGAGTACGCCTGCCGTCGCACCCTTCCCGGTCGCCACCATGATCGAGATCGGGGTCGCAAGCCCGAGCGCGCAAGGACACGCGATGATGAGAACGGCTACTGCGTTCACGAGCGCGTGCGCGAGGCGCGGCTCGGGGCCGAGCAGCGCCCACGCCGCGAACGTCCCCACCGCCGTGAGGACGACTGCGGGGACGAACCAGCTCGAGACTGCATCCGCGAGGCGCTGGATCGGCGCTCGACTGCGCTGCGCTTCGGCCACCATGCGGACGATCTGCGCGAGGAGGGTCTCGGCACCGACGCGCTCGGCGCGGATCACGAGGCTCCCCCTCTGGTTCACGGTCGCTCCGACCACGCGGTCGCCGGGGTTCTTCTCCACGGGGATCGGCTCGCCGGTTAGCATCGACTCGTCGACCGCACTCCGCCCTTCGAGCACGACGCCATCGACCGGGACCTTCTCACCGGGTCGCACGCGCAGTCTATCGCCGGGCATTACCACGTCGAGCGGAACATCTTCTTCGCTGCCCTCGTTGCGCAGGCGGCGCCCTGTTTTCGGAGCGAGACCGAGGAGTGAGCGGATTGCGGCGCCGGTGCGGCTGCGGGCGCGCAGCTCGAGCACCTGGCCGAGCAGGATCAGCGTCACGATCACTGCGGCCGCCTCGAAATAGGTGGGCACGTCACCCGCTTCGGTGCGGAACGAGGCGGGGAAGGCAGAGGGCAGGAGCACCGCCGCAACGCTATAGGCGTATGCGGCACCCGTCCCAAGCGCGATCAGCGTGAACATGTTGAGCGCGCGGCGGCGCAACGAATTGAAGCCGCGGACGAAGAATGGCCCGCCGCCCCAGAGGACGACTGGCGTCGCAAGCAGAAGCTGAGTCCACCCAAGAGCTCGACCGGACAGCACCGTCTCGAGCGGCTGGCCAGGAATCGCATCGGACATCGTGAGAACGACGAGCGGCGTAGAGAGCACCAGACCGACCCAGAAACGCCTCCGCATGTCGCGCAGCTCGGCGCTCTCCTCGTCTTCGAGCGAGGGCAGCATCGGCTCGAGTGCCATGCCGCAGATGGGGCAGGTGCCGGGCGCGTTGCGCACGATCTGCGGGTGCATCGGGCAGGTGTAGCGGCGAATCGGAGCATTGGACGAGGGGTCCGGAGCAAGGGCGTGGTCCCTCTCTTGGGCCTGCCTCTGCGGTGTGCTGCCTACGTAGTGCGCAGGGTCTTCGCGGAAACGCGCGAGGCATCGGGCCCCGCAGAAGTGGTGTACAACCCCTGCGTACTCGAAGTGGTGGGACCCATCCACGGCGATGGTCATGCCGCACACGGGGTCGGTGAGGGGTTCGCTCATTATCTCCCCGACCGGCCGTCAGCGCTTGCTCACGGAGCCGAAACGCGAGAACACTTCGAGGAGCTCCTCGGTCTTCTTGCGCCGCTCACCTGCACTCCCGTTGGCGAAGGCCTCGGCCACGCAGGTCTCCACGTGCGCGCCGAGCATCAGCTTCCCGACCTGATCGAGCGCCGCGCGGACGGCCGCGATCTGAAGCAAGATATCCACGCAGTAGCGGTCCTCGTGGGCCATACGCTGGATACCTGCCACCTGACCGGCAATGCGCATGAGGCGCGCGTGAACTTGCCGTTGGACCTCTACCTTCATTGCAAACCTCTGAGATCGTTCGAAGAGAACATATACCCATAGAGGGTATCTGTAAAGGCGATGACGGGGCCCGAACTGGCGGCATGAGCGAGACGCCATCGAGCAATCACGTCGGGCGTTCACACCTTTACCGCTCGCGCCGCCCGAGCGGGGAAACGTGCTGCGTCCGCCTCACTTCCCGCTTTCGTGCTCGGCTGCCAATGGCCCGGAACCCACCACCTCGCGGGTACGGCGGGGTGCGGAGCCACTCGAAAGCGGGGGTTCAAATCGGGCGGTCGTTTGCGTATTCAGCGACCGCACACGCCGGTGGCGGAGGCGACGGTCGCCCTGGCGGCGTAGCGTCGTGCGGCGAGGTCGGCGACAAACCCACCCAGAAACCGACAACGCCCCGACGAAGCCGGGGCGTGTCGTGTCGATCGATCCTCGGCTTACGCGAGCTTGCGCCTTCTCCGGCTCCGCAGCCAAAGCAGTGCCGGCAGCATGGCGCCAGCTCGAGGCCAAGCCCGCAGCCTCGCGGCATGATCACGACAACGTCATCGCAACCCCGGAAGAGCTGTCCACTGATCTCGCCTTGCAAGCACGCCTGCGTGTCGCCGACTGCGAGCCCAGTGTCCTGCACCTGGAAGGACGCGACGAGATCACTTTGGCCGTCCACGCTGACAATCTGAGTGGAGATCGGGCTTGCACCCTTGGGTCCGAATCGCAGCGTGGTGACGTCGATCTTGGTCACGCGATCCTGTGGTCGCGCTATGGACATTCACGAAGGGCCCAAGAGCCTATTGATGTGCTGTGGTCCCGCGACTTCTAGCGTTCAAACACCCAACTGAATCCGAAGCTAACCGCAAAGGGTGGTACCGGGACGTAACGCGGGGCATGGGAGTAATATGCTTCGTCCTCGTAGTCGTCTTGGCATGGGCGGCGAGGATAGGGCACCGAGCATCTCCGATCTGCGCGGGCCCAAAGGTCGGCGGCGGAACGAAGAAAGGCGGGAAGGGTGCCGGCGCAAAGTAGACGCGACTTCCCCATCGCCGCGGTGAAAATGCCTGTGTGGTGGTGAGGGCGGCAGTCATTCTCGTCGTGCTTCCAGGCGGGCGTGAGGCGCGGCTGACCCGATCACCGCTGCATTGAGCACCGCGGGCCAGATATAAATTCTGTTCCGGCCATTGCGTCGAAGTGGCAGCCTCAGCTTCGGACCCCTCCTCTGGCCCATTGTTCCGCTTCGACGGGCCACCCGGTGAAGCGCTTGTGAAGCGACTCGCGGGTCGCCTTTGGCGCTCCTGAAGTCCTGAAGGGTGGGGCGCGATTGAAGTCCACGGGCTGGAGGCTGGGCCGGGTCTTCACGCGTCGGGTCGTCGGGGACGTGGTCTTTCAACCCAACCAATCTGCCACCGTCGGACGGGCGCAAAGTGAGGAGCAGATGGTCCGAGGCTCACCTTGTGGACCGACGTTCGGCCTGGCCTCGAGCTCTGGCGAGAGCCTTCCGTGCAGCCATCCAGTCCGGTCGAAGACTGACGGCTTGCTCCAACTGGACCATGGCTTCGTCCGTACGTCCCTGACCGGCCAGCGCGACGCCCAAGCTGAGCCGTGCGTATGGCGATCCGGGTGCGAGGCGCACCGCCTCCTCGAGGTGCGCGATGCCCTCGCGGGCCTCTCCGCGCTTGACGAGGGCATTCCCAAGCCCGGCCTGAGCCTCGGGCGAGTCCGGGTAGCGAGCCAGAACCGTTCCAAAGCGAGTGATCGCCTCATCGATGCGACCCTGGAACAAGAGTCCGCTGCCGAGGTTGATCATCGCCTCCATATAATCGGGCTTAAGAACGAGCGCTCGCTCGGAATGTCGGATTGATGCGTCGATCTGTCCGCGGTCGAGCAGATACATCCCAAGGTTGCACTCGCAGAGCCAGCAACCAGGGTTGCGCGCGATGGTGCTGGTCCACAGCGCCGGTAGGTCCCGATAGTTCCGCGATTCGCGATTCGATAAGACGGCAAGGCTCAGAATGAGGAATACGGCCCCCGCCCGCAGAGCCTCGCGTGGCACGCGCGGCAACCGCGCAGCAACGCGGGCCCCCGTGCTTGCTGCGAGCGCGATCGGGCCGATCGTAGCGAGGTAGGCGAAATGGTTCGCAACGAACGAGAAGCGCATCGGGTACACGTCGAAAACGCCGAGTGCGGGCACGAGTGTGCCGGCGTAGTAGAGCGCCGCGACAATCGGTCCATCTCCTGTCACTCGACGACATGCGAACAGCAACGTACCCACCAGCAGGGCCGCGACGGGGAAGGACCACTGCCACCACTGGGACGGGTCCAGCGTCCAGCGCGGGTACACGAAGAGCAGATCGGTGGGCCACGCAAGCTTGCCAAGATAGAACCAGAGGGCCCGTCCCGCGATGAGCAAGCGTTCGGCGAACGAAAAGTGCCACTCCTCACCAACTGCACCCACATACACCTTCTCGATGATGGCTGTCTGCAGCGAGAAGATGAGGCCGAGGACGAGGGCGCTGCCGAGCGCCACGAGCTCGTGACGCTCGATCCGTCCACGTTTCCACAAGATAAGGAGCGCGATGGCGCCGGGCAAAGTCACGGTCACCGACTTGGAGAGCAAAGCACAAGCGAAAAGGATCACCGCGACGACCTCGAGCCGCAAAGGCGACCGAGGCGACGCGCCTGAGCCCTCCAATCCCATCACGCGTAGGTAGGCTCCCCCCGCGAGGAGATAGAAGAAGCCGGATAGGAGGTTCTTGCGCTCCGTGACCCATGCCACCGACTCCACGTGGATGGGATGCACGGCGAATATCGCGCCCGCGAGGAATGCGCCGGGGACCCGAAGTCGGTCGAGGAGTCTCCACACGAGAAGAGCGTTGGCTGCGTGCAGGAGCACGTTCACCGCGTGGTAGCCTACCGGGGCAAGACCCCACAGGTGGTACTCGAGCCAGAATGTCGTGTGTGTGAGGGGGTAGTACTGGGGAACGGCACCCCGTTCGAGCCAGAGTCGGCGCAGCCCGTCCAGCGAACGGAGCGTCGCGTTTTCGGTGACGTACATGTCGTCGTCCCAGACGAAGCCGGCGTGGAGCGCCGGCCAGTACGAAGCGACGACGCAGATCACAATCCCAATTGCGCCGAGGAGTCGCCGTACCGATCGCTCTTGGTTCCCCACGCGCGCTCACCGGATCGCCACAATCGACGCTTGGGGTCTCCAGCGTACGACTTGTATTATGAGATGGTTTGCTTGGTAATTCTGACACATGAAGCTCCGCAGTGCGGGGCTCCCACGCGGCTTCGCGCCACTCGTTCGCGGGCATCGAGAGTCCCCAGCACTCCGCGATCCCCGCCTGCAGCTCGCGGTCATCAAAGGCCGTCCTGCACTACACGCCGCAGGGCCATCCGTAGGTAAGCCTCGCTCTCATGCTCCGCCAGTAGCACCTCAGCCGCTGCTCCCGCGTACTGGACCACAGCGTGAGCACCCACGGTCAGCGCGGGTCCCTCGTGCGGTCTGGGCCTGACACCGGGTGGGCGGCCTCGTGGGTAGGCGGCGCCGCGGTGGAGACTCGAATCGGCAATGGTGCTGGTACTCCATCGGCCGAGTGTCGTCCGATGGCAGGCTGAGATCAAGCGGGGCTTGTGACGTGCTCGGTGGCCGGCGCAGACACCGGGCTTTCGGTTGCATGCAGAGTTTGAAATCGGCTGTCAGTGCGTGCAAAGCTTGCAATCCTGCACCTCCAGCGTTACCCACCGGCTGCCGAAGCGAGTGCATGCAAACGATGGCGCGCATGCGACCGAAGAAAGGACGATAAGGCTTGGCGTGCCAACAATCATGATTGACCACTGCTCCGACGGAGTGGCCTTAGGAGCTCGAGGGAAGTCGCGATGGCTATTGGTATGACAATCGGATCAGCCGCGCACCTGTCCCCTCGCCCGAGGAGGGACCGACGATGAGAGCCTTCGAAACCCCTCTCCTCGTCGTCCGCGGCTTCCTGCTCAGCCTTGCCGGTGTCCTCATCCTGCCCGTCTGGTCAGCCCACCCACGGTTGTGGCTGACGGTCTTCCTGACTCTCGCGGGCGCTATCGTCGTGATGGGCTTCTCCCCGCGCAGTGCCCTCATATCCTTGCCTGCCGCAGCGTTGTGCCTTGCCATCGGCCTTTGGACTGGCCGCGCCCTCCTCTCGATGGGCCTTGGCATTGGGCTTGGAGGTGGGCTGCGCCTTGCGCTCTTTTTTCACAGGGAGTGGCGGCGAGGAGTGCCATTTCGTGTCGCTGCGCGAACGCTGTGGACAAGGAGCAGTGCCGCCTAGACTCAGGGGACTCGCCGTCCGACGCCACCGTGCGCGAGGCGCCTCGCCCGGAGAGCGCGCCTCGACCTAGCTACTTCTCGTCCCAAAACGCTCCATTTCTTCGGCGTTTCTCGCCGGATCGAGCGAGGCCCGGAAGCGCGGGTGGCTGATTTTGCGGCGCTGCGGGCGCGCAGGGGCCCGAACGGGAT
>Ga0116216_10001088_pt1 | contig 19269 bp, 19 predicted proteins | sample Sb_taG_11_FD_89696 | JGI IMG/M metagenome (GOLD analysis project Ga0116216, IMG submission 89696) | Peat soil microbial communities from Weissenstadt, Germany - Sb_50d_3_AS metaG | ecosystem: Environmental > Terrestrial > Soil > Wetlands > Peat | place: Germany: Weissenstadt | collected 2010-09-21
CGCTTGTAGGAGTTGACGTTCGGCGCGAGAAACACGGCGAACTCACCGGCGCAAGCGATCATGCCGGCGAGGTACTGCTTGAAGAGTGTCGATTCGCCTGCGAAGAGTGCGTCGCCGCCACCCCAGAGACTTGAGTGGATGTGGCACGAGCTTCCGATCCAGGTGTGATCCGGCTTGGCCATGAAGGTCACCGAGCAGCCGCGCTGGTGTGCCATCTCCTTGATCCCGTTCTTGTAGATGACGTGGTTGTCTGCCATGGTCACGGCGGTGTCGTACCGGAAGTTCAGCTCCTGCTGGCCGGGCCATGCCTCGCCCTTGGATGTTTCCACTCGCATGCCCGCCGCCTGCATGTTGTTGCGCACCGCGCGAATGAACGGCTCGTCATAGCTGGTTGCGAGGATGTGGTAGTCGAGGATGTACGGCACCGAGGGGGTGAGTCCGCGGTAGTGCTGCGCGTGCGCCTCCGCATACGTTTCCTTGATGAGGAAGAACTCCAGCTCGGAGCCGAACATGGCCTCGTATCCGAGGCCACGGGCGCGCTCGATCTGCGCCTTGAGCACCTGGCGCGGCGACGGGCGAACCGGCGTGCCATCGTTCCACGCGACGTCGCAGAGCACGAGCGCGGTGCCTTCGAGCCAGGGAATGCGCCGCATGGTGGCGAAATCGGGGACCATCGAGAAGTCGCCGTAGCCCCGCTCCCAGCTGGCGATCTCGTAGCCGGGCACGGGATCCATCTCCATCTCGAGTGCGAGCAGGTAGTTGCAACCCTCGATCGGGTTCTTGTGCGCCATCTCGTCGAGGAAGAAGTGCGCCTCCATGCGCTTCCTCATGAGGCGACCCTGCATGTCCGTGAACGCCACGACGACCGTATCGACATCGCCGGCTTCGACGGAGTTGGTGAGTTCGTCGAGCGTGAGCATGGTTCAGCTGCCCTCCTTGGCGGCATCGGTTGCGACCGCGCCATTGTGGTTGCGCTCGGCGACGCGATCGACGAACCGCCGGAAGAGCGACATCGCCCATCCCTGCCGGTCGAGCAACTCCTCGGGATGACACTGCACGGCGACGATCATTCCGTCCGCCGATTCGATGCCCTCGACGACACCGTCCGGACTCTTGGCCGTCACGTGCAGGCCGGGTGCGACGTCCTTCACCGACTGGTGATGCAGGCTGTTCACCATCACGTGATCACCGGGGGTGACCTTCGACAGCTCCGAGCCGGGAACCACATCGATGGAGTGTGCGAGCAGGTCGCGCGGCAGCCCGTGGTTGTCGTGACCGTCGATGTGCTGGCGCAGCGAGCCGCCCAGCGCCACGTTGATGACCTGCTGTCCGCGGCAGATCCCGAATACGGGCACCCCCTCCTCGACGGCGGCGCGGACAAGGGCGATCTCGGTGAGATCGAGCGGCGGATCGACGTTGGGCGTCTCCTCCTGCCGGGCCTCACCGTATGCGGGCGGGTCGACATCCCAGCCACCCGGGACGAGCAGCCCGTCGATGCGATGGATCAATGACGACGCCTCGTCGGCTCCGAGGCCGTTCGGCTGAGGATCGAGTGTCACCGGCTCACCGCCGGCCGCCTCGACGGCGCGAATGTACGGCGAGTAGTACGCCGGTCCGCGGCGCGGACTGCAGGTCACGCCAATCCTGGGCTTGGACATCTTGGGGATCCTTCGCGTGCTCGCGGCGCCGGCGCCGCGAGCACGCGTGATGAACCGATGAGTGGGCTCAGCCTGCCGAGACGGCGGGCACCGGCGCGGTCGTGGGCGCGAACCCCGCCTCGATCATCGCCAGCTCCTCTGCCGTGCCCTGCACGCGAGGGCCCTTGAACCAGTTCTTCGCCGAGACGATCCACCAGATCGTGGTGCCGCCCAGCACCACCGCGAAGGCGACGATCGTGTAGTTGAAGTTGGTCCCGGTGATCGGGAATGCCGTCGGGAGGATGAAGAGGATGCTGATGATCACGATCCACACGACGGCGATGGTTCCGACCACGCGGCTCCACCGACCGAGGTGCCACGGACCACGCTCGAATGCGTCGCCCGCGCGCAGCCGCAGCAGGATCGGGATGCCGTACGCGACGTAGAGACCGATGACCGCAATCGAGATCACGGCCGCGTATGCGTAGGTGTTGAACACGTACGGGAGGAAGAGGATGAACGCGCCGACCACGGCAAGCCAGATCGAGTTGGTTGGCGTGCGCGTGCGCTTGTTGATCCTGCTCCAGAGCTGATGCCCCGGAACCGCGCCGTCACGCGAGAAGGCATAGATCATGCGCGAGTTTGCGGTCACCGAGGACATGCCGCAGTAGAACTGCGCGCCGATCGCGATGAGCAGGAGGAACTGGCCGAGACCGCCGCCCGCCGCGTCGATGAAGATCTGTGCTGCCGGTACGACCGCGGTGGACTCGGTGCCGTAGTTCTGAATCGCGGAGGTGACGCCGATCAGCAGGATCCACCCGGCGAACAGCGAGACGACAATCGAGAGGACGATCCCGCGCGGCCCTGCGGTGGCCGCGTTCTTGGTCTCCTCCGTCATGTGCGCCGAGGCGTCATACCCGGTGAAGGTGTACTGCGCCAGCAGAAGACCGATCAGGAAGACATAGATGATGTTGCCGGGGAAGGACGCACCGGTTCCGTTCTGGAAGCTCGTGAAGATGAACGACACCGACTGATGGTGCTTGGGAACGATGAGGAGCACCGCGACGATGACGACCACTCCGGTGATGTGCCACCAGACGGAGACGTCGTTGAGGAGCGCGACCAGCCGGACCCCGAACGTGTTCAGCAATCCGTGGAGGAAGAGCGCAACCGCATAGACGCCGAGAATGGGCCATGGTGTCAGCGGGTATCCGAACCAGTTGTTCATGAACGCTGACGCGAAGAGCGCGAGGCCGCCGTCGATGCCCGCGGTGACCGCCACCTGACCGACGAGGTTGAACCAGCCGGTGAACCAGCTCCAGGCCGGTCCGTTCTTGCCGCCGAGCTTGGCGGACCAGTAATAGAGCCCACCGGCTGTGGGGTAGCTCGAGCAGACCTCCGCCATGGCGAGGCCGACGATGATGACCATGACACCGACGAGCGGCCAGCCGATGTTCATGTCGATCGGGCCGCCGTTGAACATCGCGACGCCGTACGCGGTCAGGCACCCCGACAGGATCGAGATGATCGTGAACGAGACAGCGAAGTTGGAGAAGCCCCCCATCCGCCGCAGCAATTCCTGGGCGTACCCGAGCCTGTGCAGAGTCTCGGTATCGCTGTCAACAGCCTGAACGGTCATCGGCTCATCTCCCCATGCAGTCCGGTGCGGTGGGCGCACAGTAGCAGCGCCTCCGTACCAGCGTCAACAGATTTATCGAACAAACCCAAACGGCGCAAAACTGTAAGAATCGTTTCAATGCCGGAGTTGCTCGTCGGTGAGCTTGTGCGCCAGCGGATGGGGGCGTTCAGCGCGTCCGAGCGGCGGCTCGGGCAAGTGCTGCTGGCGTTCTATCCGGTCGCCGGACTGGAGAGCCTGACCCGCTTCGCGGAGCGCGCGGGCGTGAGTCCCGCCACCGTGACTCGATTCATCACCAAGCTCGGCCTGCGCGGCTACCCGGAGTTCCAGGACTCGCTTCGGCAGGAGTTGCAGGAGCGCCTCAGCTCGCCGCTCGCGCGCTACGAGCTGACACCCCCCGGTGGCCCAAGCGACTCGGTGCTCCACGATGCGTTCGCCACCTACGAGCACAGCCTCCGGACCAGCCTCGACATGGTGTCGGAGCACGACTTCGAGGCCGTGATCGACCTCCTCGCCGACCCACGCCGCCGGGTGCTCTCGCTCGGCGGCCGGGTGAGTGCCTTCATGGCGCGCTACCTGGCAAGCCAGCTGCACCTCATCCGTCCCGGCGTCGAGCTCGTCGATCCGGAGCGGAGCAATCCGGCCGATCACCTGGTCGACCTGGGGCGCCGCGATGTCCTGGTGGTCTTCGACTACCGCCGCTATCAGAGCGACTCCATCAACAGCGCCAAGGTCGCCGCCGGCCGGGGCAGCACCGTCGTGCTCGTGACGGATCCGTGGCTGTCTCCGGCGGCCGCTTCGGCACGCTACGTCCTGGTCACCGGCGTGCAGACGACCGTGGCGCCGTTCGATTCGATGGTCTCTGCGCTGGCGCTCACCGAGGCGCTGATCGCCGCCGTGCTCGCTCGCCTCGGCGAGACCGCCCTGGCACGGATGCGGCGCATGGACGAGCTGCGGGAAGGCGTCGTCTACGGCGACGGTGGCTGAGCGCGAGGTACGCTCGCTCGGTTGACCGAGGCAATCGCGACGCTGGTCCCGTGATCACCGAACTGCTCGAGCTGGCCGACTGGCGCCGTCAGGTGAGCGAGCTGTACGCGGCGGTCCGCGCCGAGCCGGACCCTCCGTCGGCGTGGATGCGCTGGTGTGCGGTGCGCGATCGGCTCTTTCGGACCCATTCGCAGAGCCCCGTGCCCGCGGCGGAGCGCGGCGACTCCACGGCCCCCGAGTACTACGGGTACGACCCGGCGCTGCGCACGCCGGCCGAGGTGGAAGCCGCCGACGGTGCGACCTTCGAGCTTCCGGGCTCGACGAGCGGACACATCACCGCGCAGCGTGCCGCCACCGCGCGCTTCTCGCTCGGCGGTGCGCCGTCAAGTCTCTCGATGTTCTGGCTGCTCGACTATGCGGGTGGGTTCTTCCTCTCGTTTCGCGATGCCACCTCCGGCGGCGAGACGTACGGCGCGGGTCGCTACCTGCTCGACACCGCGAAGAGCGCCGATCTCGGGACCGATGGCGGCGGACGCCTGATCCTGGACTTCAACTTCGCGTACCAGCCCTCATGCAGCTACGACCCGAGGTGGAGCTGTCCGCTGCCGCCCCGCGAGAACTGGCTGGCGGTCCCGATCCGAGGCGGAGAGCGCCTGCATCGGTGATCAGAACAGCGAAGGAACGATCGCCTCGATGAGGTGGGGGCCCGGCTCGGCGAACGCCCGGGCCAGGTCATCCGCGAATGCCTCCGCGGTCTCCGGGCGGGTCGCGGGGACTCCGAAGCCCCGGGCGAGCGCGACGAAGTCGATCTCAGGCGGCGCGATGTCGAGCATCGCGAGCGCGCGTTCGCCGGACGAAGTCGCGCCGACCCGGGCGAGCTCCATCCGCAGGATCGCGTAGCGGCGGTTGCTGAAGATGACGGAGGTGACGTCGAGCTGCTCGCGCGCCATGGTCCAGAGCGACTGGAGCGTGTAGAGCGCCGATCCGTCCGCCTCGAGGGCCAGGACCTGCCGGTCCCGGCAGGCGATGGCAGCGCCGAGCGCCACCGGAAGGCCCTGGCCGATCGACCCACCGGTCAGGGTGAGCCAGTCGTGCCGCGGAGCCCCCGCGGTGAACAGGGGAAGGAAGGTGCCGCTGGTGTTGGCCTCATCGGACACGATCGCTCCCTCGGGCAGCAGCGCGCCGATGGCACGAGCAATCGACTCGGCGCCCAGGTCACCGGTCGGCCGCTCCGGGCGCGCCGGATCGGCGACAGTTGGGGAGGTGTCGGCGCCCAACGCCGCGACGAGCGTCTCCAGCGCTGCAACCGCGTCGTCACCCTCGCCGGCGAGGGTGAGCACGTCGCAACCGTCGGGCACGAGGTCGCTGGGTTTCCCCGGATAGGCGAAGAACGAGACCGGAGACTTCGCGTCGACGAGGATGAGATGTCTCAGGCCATCGAGCTGTCCCGCGGCCATCTCCGCGAGGTAGGCGAGTCGCTGGATCTCCGGGATGCCCGCGCCCCGCTCGGCGCGCGCGGCGAATGTCTCGGCAAGCAGTTCCGCGCCCGTTGCAGCCGCGATACGTGACGCCGCGCGGATACCCGGTTCGCGGAGTGCGCCGCCGCCGATGAGCAGCGCCGTACGTTCCTTCGAACGGAGTGCCGCCGCGGCCTCCTCGAGCGTGGCGGCTTGCACTGCGGCGCGCGGAGTCCGCGTCACCGGAGGCGCCACCGATCCGCCCTCGGACCACGAGACGTCCGCCGGAAGGATGAGGGTGGCCACCTGCCCCGGCGGTCCGCACGCAGCCGCGACCGCGGCGGCGGCGTCCGCGCCGGCATCGGTGGACCGCATGCTCCGGCGGATCCAGGTCGAGACGTTGCGCGCCACGGTGTCGATATCGGACTCGAGCGGCGCATCAAACCGCTTGTGATACGTGGCGTGGTCGCCGACGATCGCCACCACGGGGGCGTGGCTGCGCCGCGCGTTGTGGAGATTTGCGAGCCCGTTGCCGAGGCCCGGTCCGAGATGGAGGAGGACCGCCGCCGGAGTGTCGCGCATGCGCGCGTAGCCATCGGCGGCGCCGGTGGCGACTCCCTCGAAGAGCGCAAGCACGCCGTGCATCTCCGGCACGGCGTCGAGCGTTGCGACAAAGTGCATCTCTGAGGTGCCCGGATTCGCGAACACGACGTCGACGCCGGACGCCACCAGGCTGCGGACGACCGCCTCGCCGCCGATCATCTCGCGCTCGGCTGCATCGACGCGGTCTCGGGCTCGAGCACCGCGCCGGGATTGAGGATGCCGTCGGGATCGAACGCCGTCTTGATCCTGCGCATGAGCGCGAGCTTCGCCGGGTCTTCCAGGGCGAGGAAGTGGCTGCGCTTGTCGGTGCCGATGCCGTGCTCGCCGGACACGGCGCCGCCGAGTGCCGCGCCGGCGGCGAAGACGCCGCGCAGCACTCGCTCGAGCCGCTCCGGGTCGGACTGGAACACCGACAGATGAACGTTGCCGTCGCCGGCGTGGCCGCACCCGATCACCATCGAGCCCGTATCCTGCGCGATTAGTGACACTTCTGCCAGGAACTCAGGGATCTGCGCGCGCGGGACGACCGTGTCGATGATCTCGTTGGCACCCGCGGCCTTGGCGGCGAAGAATGCCCGCTCGCGCGCCTCGATCAGGTCGGATGCCGCACGCGCCGGCAGCACATAGACGTCGAGAGCGCCCAGCGTCGTGATCAGGTCGCCGAGCTGCTCGATGTCCTCGTCGAGGCGGCCCGGGTCACGGGACTCGAGCACCACGACCAGGTAGGCGAGCGCGGCCTCCTTGACCGCTGCGCCGATCCCCAGTTCGAGCCCGCGCGCGGCGGTGATCGCGGCCATCGACATCATGTCGATGTACTCCAGGATCATCGGCGCGACGCCACTCTGGACGATGCGTGGAACCGCGGTGGCGATCTCCGCGACGGTTCGGAACGGAGCCAGCACGGTCGCCGCGTGCGGCTGGCGGGGATAGAGACGCAGGATCGCCTCGGTGACCACGGCCAGCGTGCCCTCCGACCCGACGATGAGCTGGGTGAGGTCGTAGCCGGAGGTTGCCTTGACGAATTTGCCGCCGGTGCGGATGACCTCGCCCGTCCCGAGGACCGCTTCGAGGCCGAGCACCTGGTGGCGGGTGACCCCGTATTTGACGGCTCGCATGCCGCCCGCATTGGTGGCGACATTGCCGCCCAGGCTCGCGCTGCTCTCCCCGGGGTAGACCGGATAGACGAGGCCGTGCCGGGCAACGACCTCGTCGAGCTGGCGGAGGCTCACCCCGGGTTGGACGACCGCGACCTGATTGTCGACGTCGATCTCCAGGATGGCGCTCATCTCGCGAAACGCGATGAGCACGCCGCCCTCGCGGGGGACGCAGCCGCCGGCGAGGCCGGTCCCGGAGCCGCGAGCCGTCACGGGCAGCCCGAACTCGCGCGCAATCGCGATGATCGCCGACACCTCGGCGGCCGAATGGGGGAGGGCGACCACGTCCGGAGCGTGCCAGTGGGCCACGAGCGACTCGTCGTGCCAGTCGTCCTCGCTGACCTCGGCGCCGGTCAGGACCCTCGGGGGGCCCAGGAGGGCCGTGAGCTTCTCGACGGCACTGAGCACGTGAGGGCGCCTACGAGCCGGTGAAGGTTGCCCGGCGCTTCTCGAGAAAGGCACTCACGCCCTCGAAGAAATCGCTCGTCGTCGTCGCCTCCGTCTGAAGGCGCTCCTCGACTGCGAGTTGCGCCTCGAGATCGTTCTCGTGCGAGACCTCGAGCGCCCGCTTGGTGAGGGCGATGGAGCGCGGGCCGCGCGCCAGGCGGCCGGCGAGCTCGGCGGCGGCCGTGGCAAGCTCGGAGTCGGGCACGACCCGGTTGACGATGCCGAGGTCGAGTGCGCGAGTGGCGTCGACCGTCTCCCCCAGCATGGTGAGCTCGGCGGCGCGGGCCGGGCCGATGAGCCGGGGCAGGAAATAGGTGCTGGCGAGGTCGGGGATGAGACCGATTCGGACGAACGCCTGGACGAACGTTGCGGACTCGGCGGCGATGCGGAGGTCGCAGGCGAGCGCGAGCGAGAATCCGGCGCCGGCCGCGACGCCGTTGACCGCGGCGATCACCGGCTGGTCCATGGAACGGATGGCGCGGATCGCCGGGGTGTAGTGATCCCGGAGCACCGCTCCCACGTCGAATCCACCGTCGGTCGCGGTGGCACGGAGATCCTGACCGCTGCAGAAGCCGCGCCCCGCGCCGGTGATGATCACCGCGCGAACGGTGCGGCCCGAGGCTGCCTCGACGAGCGCCCCGGTGACCTCATCGAGGAGCGCAGGGGTGATCGCATTGAGGACCTCCGGCCGGTTGAGCGTCAGGGTGAGGACCCCGTCGCTCACGGACCGGAGCAGTTGCGTGGCGGTGGTCGGCGTTGCTTCGGCGGTCATGGCGGCGAACTCTACGCCGACGCGTTGCCGAGTTCGCGGAGGCGCTCGTATGTGTAGATCCCGGTGTTGTGGCCGTCGGCCCAGACGGTGTTCAACCCGTAGGCGCCGACCAGTGAGATATCCGCGAGCTCATCCTCGCCGGGATGGAGGACCGGGTCCGAGCTGAAGCGGCCCCGAAACCCGGGTTCCCCCTTGCATGCCGCGCATGGGCAGGCCCGGCGGAGCACGGCGAACGGGATGTGGTGCGAGGCGCCGTCGGACCAATCGATCAGCAGCGCTCGATGCTGCTCGTCGTAGTCGAAGCGCACGGGTCGGAGCTCCTCGGCCACCGTGCGCAGACCTTGTGCGCCTAGCGAAGCACCGACTGGAGCTTCATCGCGAGCCCCATGTCGCCCTTGATCTTGATCTTGCCGCTCATGAAAGCCATGGTGCCGTCGAGTTTGCCGGTGGCCAGGTCGACGAAGTCCTCCGACTTCATGGTGATCGTGATGTTGGGGTTCTCCGGCACTCCCTCGCCGATGTCGGCACTGCCGTCCTTGAGAGCGATGTGGTACTGACCAGGGGCCTCGCCATTCAGATCGAAGGCGTAGACAGCGTTCATCCCGGCGGCCTTGGTCGGATCGGCGGCGATGCGGGAATTGATCTCACTGAAGATTTCGGCTGGTGTGGACGGCATGGTTGGTACTCCTTGGAAGTGATCTGCATCCGGCCGGCTGCACGCCGGCCTCGATCCCAGTCTACCGAGTGCGGCGATGGGCCGGCCGCGGTGCGGGCCGCGTCGCCCGCGCCCTGAGAATCGGCTGAGAGGCGCCGTGGAGGCCTGCTAGGGCAGGGTAATTCTCAGGTCGGACGGCGAAACTGGCCGGCCATGGGGAGCGCCAACCTGCAGCTCAGCCGGCGTCAGGTCCTCGGCATCGGCGCCGGTGGCGTGATCGGCGCGGTTGGCTTTCGATACCTCGCCATGCAGCTGCCCGCGGCGTCGCGCGAGACCGCATCGGCGTCCGGCGTTGAGGGAGCCTGGACGAGCCCGCTCGGCAGCCCGGCCGGCCTGGCGGCCCACCTCCTGCGCCGGGCGACGTTCGGGTACACCGCCGCGGAGCTCGATTCGGCGGCGTCGATGCGGTACGCCGACCTCGTCGACATGGTCGTCAACCAGGCGGCGCAGGCACTGCCGCGGGTGGGGGACGCCACCAACCACGAGGCGGTGGTTCAAGCCTGGTACGACCACATGGCCACGACGCCGGCGCAGTTCCCGGAGCGGATGACGCTCTTCTGGCACGGGCTGCTCACCAGCGACTATCGCAAGGCGGCGCGCCTGCCCTTCGTCCTCCAGCAGAACGAGCTCTACAGATCGATCGGTCGGAGCAACTTCCGAACGCTCATCAAGGCTGTCACCTACGACCCGCTGATGATTCGCTACCTCGACCTCGAGGAGAGCACCGCCGCCGCCCCGAATGAGAATTACAGCCGCGAGCTCATGGAGCTGTTCACGCTCGGCGCCGGTCATTACACCGAGACCGACGTGCGCGAAGGGGCTCGCGCCTTTTCAGGAATCCGGACCGTGCTCGTCGATGCGAACGGACGGCGCATGCAGCCGCCGAAGCTCAAGGGCTCGACACCCGCGGTGTACGCCCAGACCCTGGATCAGCTCATCGCTCAGGGGGCACGTTTCAAGGGGGTGCTCGCAGCCGGCCAGCACGACGCCGGGGTCAAGACATTCCTCGGCCACACCGGCGATATCGACCCGGCAGAGGCGCTCGACATCATCCTGTCCCAGCCCGCCTGCGCACCACGCATCGCGCGCAGTGCGCTGGTGCAGTTCTGCACGCCGGATCCATCCACCGCGCTCGTCAACAGCGTGGCATCGCAGTTCCGCGACAGCAACTACGACATCAAGACGCTCATGCGAGCGATCTTCACCGACCCGGCTTTCACCTCCGCGAGCGCATACCGATCGTTGGTGCGCGGCCCCGCGGAGTACATGGTCGCCACCATGCGAGCGCTGAAACGCCCCGACCTCGCCGCGACGTGCGTGCGGTCCGGCGCGGCGATGGATCAGCTGCTCTACGACATGCCCACGGTGGCCGGCTGGCCGTCCAACCAGGGCTGGGTGTCTTCGGCGGCATGGCTGGCGCGATTGAACTTCGCGGCGGGTGTGGTCGCGTCCACCCCGGACCTCCCGGATCCCCTCGAGGCGGTGCGGACCCAGCTCGACGGCGTGGTGGGGTCCGACACGGCGACCGTCTTCAATGCGAGCGAGAGCAACGGCGACAGGTGGTACGCGCTCCTCGCAAGCCCCGAGTTTCAGCTCAAGTGAGGCCGATGACATGATCACCCGCCGCGATTTCATGGTCAGCGGCATCACCGCAACCGGTGCCGGCATCATCGTGCCGCCGGTTTTCGCCAAGTCGGTGTTCGCCGCGACCATCGACGACGTCCACAACGACCATGTGCTGGTCATCCTGCAGCTCGGGGGTGGCAACGACGGGCTCAACACCGTGATCCCCTACGCGGACCCGGCCTACCTGCAGGCGCGGCCGACGATCGGGATTCCGGCCGACAAAGTGCTCCGGCTCAACGCCGAGATCGGCCTCAATCCGGTGATGCCCGGCATCAAGAAGCTCTTCGACGCCGGCTCGGTGGCACTCGTGCAGGGTGTCGGGTATCCGAAGCCCGTGTACTCGCACTTCGAGGGCCTGTACATCTGGGAGCACGCTGATCCGACCATGCGGCAGACCGAAGGATGGCTCGGCAAGCTGCTCGCGGGCCAACTCGACGCGCAGGGCCATCCGCTCACGGGGTGCGCTCTCGGCCAGGCGAGCACCCCCGCCGAACTGCTCGCCCAGAACGCTTCGGTGAGCGTGATCGATTCGATACCCACCTACGCGGTGGAGGGCGGCGAGGGACGACGCGTCGCTGGTCCGGCGCTGTATCGGAGGACGCCGGGCATCTACGGGGCACTGTTCGACCAGGCGCTGACGACCGCGGAGTACGGGATCGCGGCGCTTGCGGATTCGCAGAATCGCTACGCGCCTTCGGTCACCTACACGCCGCAGAGCACCGTGTACGGCAGCAAGAACAGCCTCGCGGCATCGCTGCAGCTGACGGCCGAGATGATCGTCACCCAGCCGAGCGTGAAGATCTGTCACGTCGTCCTCGGTGGCTTCGACACGCACCAGGACGAGGACACCCGCCAGAGAGCGTTGCTTGCATACGTGGACAGCGCGGTGAGCGCATTCATGCAGGACATCGCCAACCATGGGATGGCCGATCGCGTGGTGCTCATGACCTGGTCCGAATTCGGCAGGCGCGTCCGCGAGAACGGCGGTAAGGGAACCGACCATGGCGCCGCCGCACCCGTGTTTGTCGTCGGCAAGCCCGTCAAGGGTGGTGTGCTCGGTGAGCAGCCGTCGCTCACCAGCACCGTCGACTCGGGAAACCTGCAGTACAACGTCGATTTTCGCAGCGTGTACCAGAGCCTGATCCGCGACTGGCTCCGGGCGGACCCGGCGTCGGTGCTCGGCGCATCCTTCCCCGAGCTGCCGATCATCCGGACCGTCTAGCACCGTGACCCTCACCGCGCGGGCACTCAAGGCGATCAGCAGCGTCAGCGCTGTCGCACTCTGCGGCGTGAGCGGCGTGCTTGTCGCCACCGACCCGAAACCCGCGGCGGCACCGCTGCGGCCACCGGTGAACGGCGCATCGCACGGCACCGCGTCACTGGTGATCCCGCCGACATGCGGCGCGACAGGTTTCGCCGGCAGCGGCGCGACCGCGACCCTCGATCCGTCGTTGCTGCCCATCGCTCAACGCCTTGGTCAGGCGACGACGGCGACCGAACGCCGGGCGATTCTTGCGTCGCTGACGGCATCGCAGCGGCTCGACATCGAAGCTTACGTGCGGGCGCTGCGCCGCTCAGCGATGAGCTCGAGCGGGCGCTGTGAGGACCAGGGCACGGGGTCCGCGGACGGTGGGTCGATCGCACCATCGGTCGTCGCGGCGCCCGCTTCGACGCAGCCCCTCATCAACACCTACGTCTCATGAAGACTGCAACCGCCCGCACCATCGGTCACGCCTTCGCGGCGTTCGGCGGAGCGCGATGCGAGCTCATGGTCTGCGATGCGCCCGCGGCTGACGTGTCCGCAGCGGTGGCGGATGTCGTCACCTTCGAGCGCAGGCTGACGCGTTTCGACGCCCGCAGCGAACTCCCGCGGTTCAACGCCGCGGCCGGTGCACGCGCGCCCGTCTCCGCGCTCCTCAGCGAGTTGCTCCGCGTGTGCCTCGACGCCTATCTGCTGAGCGACGGCCTCGTCAATGCCGCCTGCCTTCCCGCGCTTGTCGCCGCGGGGTACGACCGGTCGATCACCGCCGTGCGTCGACATCCGGCGATCCTGCGACGCGAGGCGGCGCGCCCGCAGGTGCCACCGCTTCCAGAGGTGCTCGACGTCGGCGCCGGCTGGGCTCGCGTGGCTCCGGGCTGCGCGGTCGACCTCGGTGGGGTGGGCAAGGGATGGCTCGCGGATCGTCTCTGCGAGCGCTTCGACAACGCGGCGGTCAACCTCGGTGGCGACGTCCGGACTCGTGGCGACGGACCCGAGTGCCGCGGCTGGACGGTTGCGCTTTGCGACGGGCGCCTCGTGACCGTGGGGGATGCGGGCATCGCAACCTCTGGAATCTCGGGCAGGCGCTGGCCGGGTGGACACCATCTCATCGACCCGCGGACCGCGGCGCCCGCTCGCACCGATGTCACCACCGTGTCGGTCGTCGCCGGGACCGCGCTCCGTGCCGAGGTGCTCGCCAAGAGCGCATGTGTCATGGGAGCGTCGGCCGTGGACGCGTGGCTCGCGGCCCGCGGGTCGCTGCGGCATGCGCTCGTCCTCGATGCCTGACGCGAACCTCGACCTCGTCCTGTGGTACGCCACCCGCGCAGCCGCCCTGGCGGCGTTCTTCGTGCTCGCTGCCTCGCTGCTCACCGGCATGGCAATCCGTGCCGCGTATCTCGCGCCGCTCGCCCGGAATCGGGCCGTCGTTGCGGTGCACGGGTTTCTCGCCTGGTTCTGGGTGCCGCTCGTCGTGGTGCACGTCACTGCGCTCCTGCTCGACGCGACCTCACAGGTCACGCCGCTCGATGTCCTCGTGCCGTTTCGGGTCGATGAGGGGACGGGATCACAACTGGCCGTCGGGCTGGGCACGGTCGGTTTCCTCGCTCTCGTGCTGATCACGGTCACGGCCACCCTGCGACGCGTGATGCGCCCCGCGGTGTGGCTCTGGATCCATCGCCTCACCTACCCGATGTTCGCGATCTTCCTGATCCACGCACAGCTGGCAGGAACCGACTTCAGCCAGGTGACGATCAGCCTCGCGGCATGGGCGACCGCCGGCGGCCTGGTCGCGCTGGCGCTCCTCCGGGCCGCCGGAGGACGGATGACCAGCGATCCGCCTGTGTAGGGGTTTCTTCAGCCGGGTACACTCGTCGCATGCTGTCCTGGATGTGGGTGGTCTGGCTGCTCGCCGGCCTGGTCCTCGTGGGCATGGAGGTCCACACTCAGGCGTTCTACGCGCTGTTCCTGGCGCTCGGTTCCTTCGCGGCGACGGTCGTCGCCATCTTCCCCACACAGGTGTGGCTCCAGGCTGTGGTCGGCGCTGCGGTCGCCATCATCGGCACCATGGCGGTGCGGCCCACGCTGGCCCGGATCTCCGCGAGCCGCCTCGGCCCGAAGCTGGCCATGCCGGGCGCGTCAGACAATCTTGTCGGGCAGCCCGCGCTGACACTCGAGCCTGTCGGCGACGAGAACCACCCCGGGCACGCGCGCCTCTTCAACGAACGCTGGCTGGCGGTGACAACCAATCCAGGCGGCGTGCCGGCACATCAGCAGGTTACTGTCGTCGAAGTGCGCGGCACCACCCTCGTGGTCGCGCCCCCCAAGGGAGGCTGACTCAGTGGACAACAGTGGCCTGGTCACCGCGATCATCGTCGTCGTCCTGCTCATCGTGGTGGCCATCCTCATCGGCGGCGCGGTGCGCGTCGTGCCCCAGGGATTCGCCGGAGTGGTCACCCGTTTTGGACGATTCCGTCGGGAATCTCAAGCCGGCCTGACCATCATCACGCCCTTCATCGACAAGCTCCTCCGGGTGGACATGCGCGAGACGCCGCGCACCGGAGATCGGCAGGACGTGATCACCCGCGACAACGTCGCGGTCGCGGTGAACGCAACCATCTTCAGCCAGGTCATCGAGCCGCGAGCGGCACTGTTCAACGTTTCCGACTATCTCGTCGCGATCGATCAGCAGGCACGCACCACGCTTCGTAACGCGTTCGGCAACGTCAGCCTCGACGAGGCGCTCTCCTCTCGCGAGCAGATCAACGCCGCGATGCAGCAGCAGATGGAGCAGGTGACCGACAAGTGGGGGATCCGCATCAACCGGATCGAGATCGTCGACATCTCCCCGCCGGTGCAGATCCTCCAGGCGATGGCGTTGCAGAAGCAGGCGGACCAGGAGAAGCGCGCCCGCATCCTGCAGTCCGAGGGCCAGCAGCAGTCGGCCGTCAACATCGCCGACGGTAACCGGCAGGCCGCCATCAAGCAGGCGGAAGGCGAGCGGCAGGCTGCCATCCTTCGGGCGGAGGGCAACCGGCAGGCCGCCATCCTCGAGGCCGAAGGCCGTGCCCAGGCGATCTCCACCGTGTACGGCTCGATCAAGGCCGCTGCGCCCGACCCGACGCTGGTGGCGATCCTGCAGCTCGACACGCTGACGAAGTTCGCCGAGAGCCCCAACGCCAAGCTGGTGGTTCCTGCCGAGACCTCCGGGTTGCTCGGCGCGGCACAGGTGCTCCGCAGCGTGCTGGGTGACGCACCCGGCCTCGAGCCGCCGACGATCGTCACCGTCCCACCGTCCAGCAGCTGAGCGGACCCTCGCCGGTGGCCGGACAGAGCTCGCTCTTCGGCGCGGACGCGGTCACCCCGGCGGCGTCTGGAGGCGGAGCGCCGCACGCGCCGCTGGCGACGCGGATGCGTCCCCGGACCTTCGATGAGTTCGTCGGCCAGCACCGGGCGATCGGCGTCGGCACCGTGCTGCGCAGGGCGGTGGAGAGCGGGGAGGTACCTTCGCTCATCCTCTGGGGGCCTCCCGGCAGCGGTAAGACGACCCTCGCCGCGCTGATCGCGGGGGCGACCAATGCGACCTTCGAGGCGGTGAGCGCGACCAGTGCCGGGGTGGCGGACCTGCGCAAGGTGATGGAGCGCGCTAATGAACGCTTGCGCGCGGGGCGGAGGACCGTCCTCTTCATCGATGAGATCCACCGCTTCAACAAGAGCCAGCAGGACGCCGTGCTGCCGCACGTCGAGAACGCGACGGTGACCCTGCTCGGCGCCACCACCGAGAATCCCTCCTTCGAGGTCAACGCCGCGCTGCTGTCGCGGAGCAGGGTGATCCGGCTCGAGGCACTCGAACCCGACGACTTGCGGAGCCTCATCGAACGTGCGCTGACCGACACCGAGCGCGGGCTCGGGGCTCAGCACGTCGTCGTCGACCCTGACGCGATCGACCGCCTCGTCTCGCTCTGTGGCGGCGATGCGCGCATCGCGCTCAACTCGCTCGAGCTGGCGGTTCAGGCCGCCGGACGCGATCCCTCGGGGGTGGCGCGCGTGACCGCGGCAGATGTGGAGGGAGCGCTGCAGAATCCGGCGCTGCTCTACGACCGGGCCGGCGACCAGCACTACTGGCTCATCTCCGCGTTCATCAAATCCGTTCGGGGCAGCGACCCGGACGCCACGGTCTACTGGCTGGCGCGGATGCTCGAAGCCGGCGAGGATCCGCTCTTCGTCGCCCGCCGGATGGTCATCCTGGCCGCAGAGGACGTCGGACTCGCGGATCCGCAGGCGTTGAGCGTCGCCGTCGCGGCCCAGCAGGCGGCGCACTTCATCGGCATGCCCGAGGGGTTTCTGCCGCTCACCGAGGCGGCGCTCTACCTGGCGGCGGCCCCGAAGAGCAACAGCGCGCTCCGTGCCTACGTGGCCGCTGCGGCGGACGTGGCCGAAACGCTCAGCCAGCCCGTGCCGCTGCACCTTCGCAACGCGGTCACCGGGCTCGGCCGCGCCATGGGCTTCGGCACCGGCTACCGGTACGCCCACGATCACGAGGGAGGCGTCGTGGCGCAGGAGTACCTGCCGGCCTCGCTCGCCGGCCACCGGTACTACGACCCCTCGGACCATGGGGCGGAGCGCCTGGTCGCCGAGCGGCTCGAGGCGAATCGCCAGGATCTCTCCAGGCGGGGCACGACGTCTTAAGACGATCGTCCTAGCGGCGTCCGGACGCCCCCGGGCTGACCATCGTCGCGACGGGAATTCATCTCTTTCGAAACGCAAGTCCCCCTGATAGGCGGGCGGGCGCCGACCCAGTTCAGTGGTTTACCCTCGCGGGCTCCCCCTCCCCGCGGCACCGGGTGTATCGCGGTTCTGCTGGGTCGGTGCCACCGCCGACTTCTTTCTCCAGAGTGCGAGATATCGGTTAGGCTGGGCCACGACTTGGACGTAACGCACCCCAACCCCATTCGAGTGCTCATCGTCGATGATCACCCGTTGGTGAGGCGAGGGCTGACATCCCTGCTGAACGGGACCACCGACATCAAGGTCGTCGGCGCCGCATCGGATGGCGAAGAGGCCGTGGCCTACGCCGTCGAGGAGCATCCCGACATCGTGCTCATGGACATCTCGATGCCGGGCATGAACGGATTCGAAGCCCTGCGCAGGATGCTCAAGGCCGTGGCCGGAACCAAGGTGGTCATGCTGACCTCCTACTCCGAGCACGACATGGTCGTCGAGGCGATCGACAACGGCGCGGTCGGCTTCCTGCTCAAGGACACCGAGCCCCAGGAACTCCTCAACGGGATCCGTTCGGCGGCCAAGGGGGATACGCCGCTCTCGCCCAAGGCGGCCAAGGAATTGCTGCGCGATCGCATCAAGCGGCGGCCGCTCGACGATCTGACCCAGCGCGAGCTCGACGTGCTCACGCTGGTGGGACGGGGGATGAGCAACAAGCAGATCGCATGGCGTCTCGGGATCAGCGAGAAGACGGTGAAAGCCCACCTCGGGTCGGTCTTCGATCGCCTCGGTGTCGAGGATCGCGTCCAGGCTGCGCTCTGGGCGCAGCGCCACGGCATCATCTAGAGCCGCTCGGACGGCGGGACCCGCTATGCGGGAGTCGCGGCGACGATGATCGCTCGTTCGAATGCGGCCGCGGTCTGCTCGAGGTCCGCGATCGTGTGCACCGAGGAGCAGAACGCGCTCGTGTTCAGGATGTCGACACCCTCCGCGCGCATCGCGTTGGCAATCCGAGCCTGGGCCCTCGGATCGCCGAGGAAGATGTGCAGGATGCTCGAGAGCCGGCGGATGGTTCCCGGGATGCCGGCGGCGGCGAGTGCCGCGGTCCACTCGCCCGCGAGGCTGATGGCGAAGTCCTCCGCGGTCCTCTGAGGCACCCCGCCGGCCACGATCCGAAGGGTGGCGATGCCGGCGACCGCGCTGAGAGGGTTGGCGTTGAAGGTGCCCGGATGCGGGATCGTGGTTGCGAGCAGCTCCAGCAGGTCGCTCCGCCCGGCCACCGCGCCTGCGGGCAGGCCCCCGGCCATGACCTTGCCGAGCACGCTCATGTCCGGGGTGATCCCGAGAACGGACTGCATGCCTCCCGGTGAGATGCGGAAACCGGTGACGACCTCGTCGAAGATGAGCACCGTGCCGCTGGCGGTGCAGGCGGCCCGAGCCGCCGCGATGAACGCTGGATCGAGCGGCAGCTGGCCGTAGTGAGCGCCGGAGGGCTCCATGATCACTGCGGCAACGTCACCGCGAGCGAGGGTTGCCTCGAGGTCGGCCGGGCTGTCGGTCCGGATGACGGTCGTGAGCTCGCCGAGCAGTTCGGGCACGCCGAGCGGTGTCCGGGTGCGTCCCTCGGGGTCGAGATATAGGCTGACCGCATCCGACCAGCCGTGGAAGTGCTCCTGCAGCTTGACGATGCGATCCCGGCCCGTCGCCGCTCTCGCGACCCGCAGCGCCAGCATCACCGCCTCCGTCCCCGATGCTGTGAAGCGAACCTTCTCCGCCGAGGGCACCAGGGACGTGATCAACTCCGCCCACTCGACCTCGAGCGGGTGCGCCGCGCCGTAGTGGGTGCCGCGCCCCACCTGCACCCGCACGGCCTCGACGATCGCGGGGTGAGCGTGGCCGAGGAGGAGGGCGCCGTGGCCCATGGTGTAGTCGATCAGCTCGGTGCCGTCGATCAGCCATTTCCGCGAACCGCTTGATCGAGCAACATAGATGCGCGGGTTGTAGGTCCGAGACGCGTGCGTGGCTCCGCCGGGGAGGACCCTGCGCGCCCGTTCTGCCAGGTCGGCGTACGCGCGGATGTGCGCGGACTGGGTCACAGACACGCCGACGAGGATACGCGGGGTGGAGGCGACGGTGGGAATCGAACCCACGATGAAGGTTTTGCAGACCTCTGCCTTACCACTTGGCTACGTCGCCCCGGATCGATGAACCGCCAGCGTCTGAAGAATACCGGAGCGACCTCAGCCCATCCTATC
>Ga0116216_10001091_pt1 | contig 19236 bp, 14 predicted proteins | sample Sb_taG_11_FD_89696 | JGI IMG/M metagenome (GOLD analysis project Ga0116216, IMG submission 89696) | Peat soil microbial communities from Weissenstadt, Germany - Sb_50d_3_AS metaG | ecosystem: Environmental > Terrestrial > Soil > Wetlands > Peat | place: Germany: Weissenstadt | collected 2010-09-21
ATCAGGATGTACAGCACGGCGGCCAGCACGACCGTGATCGCCACGAGCAAGATCGTGGCGATGATCGGCGACACTCCGCGCTTCCCCTTCTGTCTCCACCGGCGGCCGATTCCCTTCTGGTTCTGCATTTCTTCGTTCCTCATTCCTTCCTTGTTTGGATCTTCGCGCGGTCCTACGGCAGCGCCGCCCCGACCGTTCCCGAGAAGGAGCCGACGCCGACCGCGACCAGGGTGTCCCCCTGGCCGGCGACGTTCGTGGTTCCCGTCGAGAGGTAGAACTGCATGCCGCTCGTCAAGACCGTCGTGGTGACGCCAGGCGGGACGCACGCGTGCGTCGACGCGCCGGCCGAGCCCGCGGCCCAAGCGTTGGTCGAGAAGGTGTACGTCGCCTCAAGGCAACCCTGCGGACCGATCATCTGGATCGCCGAACCCGCGAGCGCCGTGATCGCACCACCGGAGGTCTGAATCTGGAAGTTCAGGCTCGCCGGGGTGAGGCCGCTCGACGGCGTGATCGGGATCGTGTACGTGAACGCGGTCCCGTTGACGCCCGCCAGCGGAGAACCCATCGCCAGCGCGGTGCCGAGGGGAGTGTTGCCCGGTCCCTTCGTCAGCCCCGAGATCAGGATGTACAGCACGGCGGCCAGCACGACCGTGATCGCCACGAGCAAGATCGTAGCGATGATCGGCGACACACCGCGCCGTCCCTTCTTTCTCCAGCGGCGTTGGCTCTCCGTCCAATTCTGCATTCGTTTGTTCCTCCAGGGAGGCTCTCCCTGTGGGGAACGCGAGGGGCCGGTTGGGGTATTTGAATATTCCGCCGCGTGAATCGGCGATTGACGATTTCGACTTCGACACACACGAATACGCATCGCCCTTCTCGGAGGGCCGTGCGTTCCCGACGCACGGCCGACGTCCCGGACCCCCCGCAGACGAGATATTCCGGTCCCCCTCGCCTCCGGCGCACCCGTTCATGGAGTTCAAGACCAAGGTCCTCGCCGTCGTCAGCGTCGGGAGCCTCATGGGGGCGATCGACAGCACGGTCCTGATCATCGCCTTCCCCGACATCGCGCGCGACCTCTCGGCGACGCTCGCCGAGATGGTCTGGTCGATCATGATCTACACGCTGATGGGGACGGCGCTCGTCCTCTCCCTCGGCCGCATCTCCGACATGAAGGGTCGGAAGCGGATGTACAACGCCGGGTTCATCGTCTTCGTCGTGGGCAGCGCGCTCTGCGGCCTTGCCGCCTCGGGCGTGGAGCTCGTCGCGTTCCGGGGCCTCCAAGGGATCGGCGGCGCGATGCTCGTCGCGAACGGCTTCGCGCTCCTCTCCGACGTCTACCCGCCGAACGAGCGAGGGAAGGCGTTCGGGGCGATCTCCGTGGTCTGGGGCACCGGGTCGGTCCTCGGGATCGGGCTCGGCGGCCTCATCCTCTCCGTCGCCTCCTGGCGGTGGATCTTCTGGATCAACGTCCCGATCGGGATCGTCGCGACCGCCCTCGCTTTCGTGGTCCTCCGGGAGTCGGTGGTCCCGAACCCGAAGGATACCTTCGACCTTCCCGCCGCGATCCTGTTCACCCTCGGGCTCTCCGCGCTCCTGCTCGGGATCACGGAGGGGATCCTCAACGGATGGTCCGCGGCGGTCACCGTCGGCCCCCTAATCTCCTCCGTCCCGCTCCTCGTCGGGTTCGTCCTCTGGGAGGCGTACGTCAGCCGGGACCCGATCCTCCCGTTCGACCTGTTCCGCAGCTGGCTGTTCAGCGCCTCCCTGATCTCGGCCGTGCTGCAGGGGATCGCGCTGTTCGCGACCAACTTCCTCCTGATGGTCTACTTTCAGGGGATCCGGGGGGTCCCGGTGCTGACCGCGGCTTACCTCCTGATCCCCCTGTCGGTCACCCTCTCCGTGTTCGGGCCGATCGGCGGGCGTCTTTCCGACCGGTTCGGAGCCCGGATCGTCTCGACGGTCGGACTGCTCATCCAAGGGGGAGTGCTGCTCGCGTTCTCGACGATCGTCGCGGGCACCCCGCTGTGGGTCGTCGCCGCCTACGAGGCGGCGCTGGGGGTCGGCGGCGGGCTGTTCTTCCCCGCGAACACCTCCGCCGTGATGGGCGGCGTCCCGAGGTCCCGGTACGGGGTCGCTTCGGGGGTGATGATGACCCTCCGGAACTCCGCGATGGCCCTCAGTTTCGCGGTCGCCCTCGTCGCGCTCACGGCCTCCCTTCCCGGGGGGACCGCGGCGGCGATCTTCGGCGGGACGTTCACGCCCGGCGCGGTCTCCGCCCTCGGTGTCTCCCCCTCCGCCCTCACGAACGTTTTCCTGACCGGGATGCGCAACGTCTTCCGCCTCGCCGCCGCGCTCGTCATCGCGGCCGCGGTGTTCTCCGTGCTCCGGGGGCGGGAGTACCGCGCCGGCGTCGCCGACCCCACCCACGTGCGGTCGGTCCGAGAACCGGTCCGGACGATGGCGCCCGACGCCCTCGGGGGGGCGCCGGCGACCGGCGTCCCCAGCTCGGAGCACTGAACGAGGCGGTCCGGCGCTCGGCATCCCCGGACCGCGGCCACAACGCTTTTCCTCACGGCCCCGTCCGGCCGGTCGGACAGGGAGCCGAATGTACATCATCGGAGGCTCGGCGTCGACGTCGCTCGCCGAACGGATCTCCCGCGAGCTCGGGAACGCGCCGTTCGCCATCCCGTTCGTCAAGCGGTTCCCGGACGGGGAGATGTACCTCCGGGTCGGCGGTCGGCTCACGAATGAGGACGTCGTCCTCGTCCAGTCGACGCGGAGCGACCAGGACATCATCGAGCTCCTCCTCCTCGAGGACGCCATCCGAGAGGCGGGCGCCCGCCGCCTCACCGTCGTCGTCCCGTACTTCGGCTACGCCCGCCAGGACCGCCTGTTCTTCCCGGGAGAGCCAATCAGCGCCCGGGTCCTCGCCCGCCATATCGAACAGGACGCCGACGCCGTCGTGACGGTCGACCTCCACTCGCCTTCCACCCGGAGCGTCTTCGCGAAGCCGGCGTTCGAGGCGAGCGGGATTCCCGCGATCGCCCGACTGCTGCGCGAGCGCCCGGTGGACCTGCTCGTCTCCCCGGACAAGGGCGGCATCGAGCGCGTCCGCCGGATGGCCGAGCTGCTCGACAAGCCGTGGCTCGCGCTCGAGAAGAAGCGGATCGACAGCGAGCACGTCGAGCTCGCCCTCCCCGGCCACCTCCCGCTCGAGCTCGAGGGGAAGCACGTCATCATCGTGGACGACGTCATCTCGACGGGCGGGACGATCGTCGAAGCGGCCCGCCTATTGAAGCGCCAGAAGGTCGGCGCGATCGCGGCGGTCTGCACGCACGGACTGTTCCTGCGCGACGCCTTCGAGCGGATCAAGGCGACGACCGACGAGGTGTACTCGACCGACACGCTCGTCAACCCCGCGGAGAAGGCGTCGGTCGCCCCGGACATCGCCCAGATCCTGCAGCGGGACGCGACCGCCCGCTATTGTCCTTCCGTGACGCTCCCCGAGCCCCGGCCGGCGACGGAAGCTCGCCCGGACCTCCTCCTCGAGCTGGTGCACTCGGTCCGCGCGTCGCTCCTCGCCCGGGGCGAGTCGATCGCCTCGTCGTGGGTGGAGGAGGCCGCCCAGGACCTGAAGGCCGGGCGGCAGGTCGGCTGGACCCTCGGAGCGGAGGCGATCGCGTTCGCCACCGCCCGGGGGGCGCGGCTGTTCGGCCATGTCCACGTCGAGGGGCCCGACGACCGGATCGACCGGGCCGAAACGCTGCTCGCCGTGCTGGTCACGCGGCTTGACGCCGAGGTGGCTCGCCTCGAAGGCGGAGTCTCGGGACTCTCCGAAGAGGAGGAGTCCGAGCTCGGCACCCGGTTCGCTCGGGTTCCCGGCGCCTCCCTTCTGCTGAGGGCGCGGATGGAGCGGATCGTTCCGCCCCCCCTACCGGGAGGCTCGCTCTCGGACCCGCCGGGGGTCGAACGGGTCCCGGTCCGCTCCGTCCCGCTCGACGCCCTCGCCGAGCTCGACTGGCGGGCGTTCGCCGGTACCCCCGACCAGAACCTGGTCGCCGACACCCTCGCGGAGGAGCGGCAGACCGTCGCCGACATGCTCGCGGGCCGGATCGGCCGGTTCCTCGACGAGGCGTCGACCGCGCTCCTCACGCCCGAGGGACACCTCGTCGGCGCGGTGCTCACCTCCGAGAACAGCCCGAGGACGGCCGTCCTCGTCGACCTCCTCGTGGAGCCCACGCACCGTCGGAAGGGGCTCGGGCGCTTCCTCGTCCTTTGGGCGCTCCGGGCGATGACGGCGCTGGGCTACTCGACCGCCCGCCTGTGGGTCACCGAGACGAACCGCGCCGCCTGGGCGCTCTACGTCTCCCTGGGGTTCGAGGTCACCGGACGGGCGCGCCTGTACCGCTACATCCGCCCGGCCGCCGACGCCGAGGCGCAGCCGCAGCGCGCCCGGTGAGGGCACCGCTCGACCATCCAGGTGGGGCACGCCGGAAGCGCCGCCGGATCCTGGACCTTCCGCGCGTGGGCCAGGGCCGCCTTCCGTCGCTCGAACAGCTCCGTAACGGCCGTCTCGGAACCGAACCGCACTTGCTGGACGCGGATCCAGTCCCCGTCGGATGGGATTCGCTCCAGGCCGAGAACGAGCCAGCCGGTCGGGGTCTGCAGGCTGGCGCACCGGAGGGCCAGCTCGAGAACATAGTGGGGTCGCTCGGCCAGGAGGCGGGGCGCCGGGACCGGCCGGAGCGAACGGGACGACTTCACGAGGACGGGAGCCCCGCGGAACGTCGGGATCGCCTCCGTCGGCTCCCCACGCGGGTCGTGACGAAGCTCGTACTCGCCCGCCGGGCCGTCCTCAAGGACCGCCTGCACGGCGCCCCAGGTGTCATCGGGGGGGCCCGGGCGACCGACCCCCTCGGACTCCGCGTCCGCGTCGGGGTCGACCCCGTCGAAGTACGCCCGCCGGGGGTACGCGAGCTCCTTGAACCGTCCCACTTCGGGGGGAGCGGATCGCGCCTCCCGGAGGAGCTGGGCGATCGCGTCGGCCGCCACCGGGTCGGGCGAAACTCGCTCGACCTCGTCGAGCACGACGTCCACGAGCTCGGGCTCGTCGCCGGTGCAATCGCAGACGTTCTCCCGCTGGAACGGGCACCCGCGGTCGTACCACTCGCACCTCGGTAGCCCCTCGGACCGCCCCGAGTCCCGCGCCGCGCGGATCCGCTCGGCCCGCTCGCGCATCTCCCGCCGGACCGGCTCGAGGTCGCGGATCGCGATGTCCCAGACCCGCGCCTTCGGTGGGTCGTCGCCGGGAACGCCCACGACCACGAGCCGTCCGTCGCGTTGGTCCACGAGCGCCCCGTACATCGCGAGCTGCTCGACGTACGCCGGGCGGCTCGTCCGGGGGTCTTCGGAGGCCGGCGGCACGCTCGAGGTCGACTTGAGCTCGAGCGGGCGGCCGTCGATGATGTCGATCCGGCCGACGATCCCATCCCGCCGCACCCGGACTTCGCGCGCGGCGACCGGGGCGAGCCGGCGACCGAGCCACTCGTGCACCTCCCGCCCTTCGCGCAACCGCGTCCTCTCCGCCTCGGTGGGCGGGATTGGGGCGACCGACCGCCAGAACGCGGGTCTCGGGTCGAGGAGGTCCGTGACGACGACGCCCCGGAGGGGCCGATGCAAGCGGTATCGGGCAAGAAGCTCCGCGCCGAGCTCGGGCGCCTCGGCGACCTCGGGACCGAGGGCGGCGAGCTCGACCGGGTCGTCGGCCCGGATCGGAGGATCGGGACGGGAGCTCGCCATCGCGGCCCGGGAGGTCCGCCGCGCGCTATATCCCGCGCCTCCCTCGGTCCGGAGTGCCGACCCGTGGTCCGCTCGTGGTCGGGAGCGGGATCGCCGGACTCTACGTGGCCCTGCGAGCCCGGGAGATGGGTCTCCGGCCCACCGTCGTCACGAAGTCCCGGCTCGAGGAGTCGAACACTCGGTACGCCCAGGGCGGGATCGCCGCGGCGGTCGGGCCGGACGACTCGCCGGAGCTCCACCTGCTCGACACGGTCCGGTCCGGGAACGGCCTCGTCGACCGGCGGGCCGCTCGTCTGCTGACGGAGGAGGCACCGCGGCGGATCGCCGACCTGGTCCGGCTCGGGGTGCCGTTCGATACGGTCGAGGGCCAGGTGGCGCTGGGCCGCGAGGCGGCGCACTCCCGGTCCCGGATCCTCCACGCCGGAGGGGACGCGACCGGCCTCCGGATCGAGGAGACGCTGCGCGCCCGGGCCGTCGCGGAAGGGATCGATGCGCAGGAGCGGACGGTATTGCGGCGGCTCGAACGCCGCGGCGACGCCCTCGTCGCCACGCTCGCCCGGGACGATGGGAGCGGCGTCGAAGAGACGGAGGGGCGGCCGGTCGTCCTCGCGACGGGAGGCGCCGGAGGGCTCTACCAATACAGCTCGAACCCGTCGATCACCACCGGCGAGGGGATTGGGCTCGCCTTCCGGGGCGGGGCGCGGGTCACGGACCTCGAGTTCGTCCAATTCCATCCCACCACGTTCTACCACGAGGGAGCCCCGCGCTACCTGCTGACGGAGGCGCTCCGCGGCGAGGGAGCGATCCTGCGGAACGAGGCGGGCGACCGGTTCCTCCCCCAGGCCCATCCCGCCGCCGAGCTCGCGCCGCGCGACGTCGTCAGCCGGGCGATCGATCAGGAGATGCGGCGTACCGGAACCCCGTGCGTCTGGCTCGACGCGACCGGGATTCCGAGGGACCGGCTGTTCGCGCGGTTCCCGACGATCGTCCGGTTCCTCTCCCAGTACGGACTCGACCCGTCGAGGGACCGGATCCCCGTAGCCCCCGCCGCGCACTACACGGTCGGCGGCGTGGCGACGGATCTGGACGGCCGCTCGAGCGTCCCGTGCCTCTACGCGTGCGGCGAGTCCGCCGCGACCGGCGTGCACGGGGCGAACCGACTCGCCTCGAACTCCCTCCTCGAAGGGCTTGTGTTCGGGGAGCGGGTCGCTCGACAGCTCCTCCACCCCGTTCCGGGGGGTCCCCCCGACCCCGGTCGGGAGCTCCTCGTACCAGTCGTTCCCGGCCGCGGCGCCGCCCTGACCTCCGAGGAGTTCGCGGTGGTCCGAAACGTTCTCTGGGAGAAGATCGGGATCGTGCGGAGCGGCCCGGGGATCCGTTCCGCCCTCACCACCCTCGAGGGGATCGCGGCGAAGGTCGAACCGCGGTCGGAGGCGGCGTTGCCGAGCCCGGGAGCGAACGCCGTCTTGACCGCCCGCCTGATCGCGACCGCGGCCTGGACCCGGACGGAGAGCCGCGGCGCCCACTGGAGGAGCGACTATCCCCGCTCCGACCCCGCCTGGCGGCTGCACCTCGGGCTCGTCCGCGCTCCGGCCCGGACGAAGGTCGTCCGAAGGTGCCAGGAGGGGCGGGCCCGCCCCACCGGACGCCCCCCGCCGCCGCGCGCCGGGCCACGGCGCCGCCGCTGACGGCTCGCCTTCGACCCGTTGCCGGGCGCGGCCAGCAACATTATCGTCGGGCTCGGCTCGGCGGCCCGTGGACCTCCGGCCCTCCGACGCCGACCAAGCCCTCCGCGAGGCGGTGCGGAAGTTCGTGGCGAAGGAGGTGCGCCCCATCGCCGCGAAGATGGACCGGGAGGACTGGTTCCCCCGCGAGGTGTTCCGAGGTCTCGGGGACTCGGGGTTCCTCGGCGTGACCGTTCCGGAAGAGTTCGGCGGACTGGGCCTCCCCTACACCGCTCAGGCGATCGTCCTCGAGGAAATCGCCCGCTCCAGCCCCGCCCTCGCCCTCAGCGTCGGCGCCCACTCGAACCTCTGCGCCGACAACATCGCCCGGAACGGCAATGACGACCAGCGCCGGCGCTACCTCCCCGCGCTGGTCGCCGGCGAGAAGGTGGGGGCGCTCGCCCTGACCGAGCCCGGGGCGGGGTCGGACGCCGTCGCCCTCTCGACCGTCGCCCGCCGCACCCCGGACGGCTACGTCTTGTCCGGCTCGAAGCAGTTCATCACGAACGGGCCCGTCGCCGACACGCTCGTCGTCTACGCGAAGACCGAGCCCGCGCGGGGATCCCGCGGGATCTCCGCGTTCGTTATGGAGGCAGCCACCAAGGGCTTCTCCGTCTCGCGCGCCCTCGACAAGATGGGGATGCGGGGATCGCCCACCGGCGAGCTCGCGTTCCAGGACGTCCATGTCCCCGCGTCGAACCGGCTCGGCGCCGAGAACGAGGGGGTCGGGGTCGTGATGAGCGGATTGAATGTCGAGCGGGCGGTGCTGTCGGCGATCCCCGTCGGGATCATCGCCGAATGCCTCGACCTCTCCCTCGCCTACGCCCGGGAGCGGGCGCAGTTCGGCCAGAAGATCGGGCGGTTCCAGCTGATCCAGGAGAAGCTCGCGAACATGTACATGGCTCTCGAATCGTCCCGTCTGCTGATGCACGCGGCGCTCGGATCCGTCCAGGACGACAAGCGCACGGGACGCCCGAGCAGCGCGGCCCTCACGTTCGCCTCGGAGGCGTCGACCCGCGTCGCGCTCGACGCGATCCAGCTCCACGGCGGCAACGGCTACATCCGCGACTACCCGGTCGAGCGCCTCGCGCGCGACGCGAAGCTGCTCGAGATTGGGGCCGGGACGAGCGAGATCCGTCGCCTCCTGATCGCCCGCGAGCTCCTCGGACCGGGGTTCGAGATGGACCGGTCCGTCGAGTGACCAGGCTTCCGCCCGGACGGGAGCCGGGCCCTCCCATCCGGGGTCGACGCGAACCTCGAGACGACCCGCGACTCGCCTAGGCCCGTCGGGCGATGGCCAAACCGGCGGGAAGGTGGGCGGACACCGCGGCCGCAGCCCACGGCACCAATGCGGCGGTGAAGTCCACCTCGATGATCACCTCGTCGCCGCCCGACGCGGGGTTGCCGTCGATCGTGACGTTGCCGCCCGTCGGCAACGGCCGGAAGCCGGAAGGCCCGGTCACCGTATAGTGGTAGGTCCCATTCGGGGCGACGAAGACCAGGAACGGGCCGGTCGTCGTCTGGGTCGCACCGTTGAAGGTGACGCTCCAGGCGGACCCCGCGGGAATCTCGGGAGGGATTCCGAACCCGTACGCGTAGGTGGACTCCTCGAACAGGACGTCCATGGCGTTGGACGGCACCGCAGTGAAGTTGGTGTAGACCGTCACCGGTCCCCCGTGGACGACGACGCTACCGCTCGCCGGATCGGCGCGGTAGCTCCCGCTCGGCATCGTGACGGACCAGAAATAGGTCCCGTCCGGAACGTGGAACGCGTAGGTGGTGGCGCCGCCCACATACTCGCTGAACCCGTAATACTGCGACCCGTTCCACGTCCAGATCGAGGGGACCCAGAACGGCCCTCCCGTGAGACCGGTCTCGTTGATCGTCACGGCATGGGTCGAGTCCGCCGTCGGGGTGATCACCGTCGTGACCGTGGACCCAGACGCCGTGAACGATCCGCTCGATGGCGTCAGCTTGTACACGAGCGCCGAGGCGTTCCAAGCGACCAGACCGTCGGGAACCCGAATCGTGAAGTTGTTCCCGATGTCCCCCTCCTCGGCGTAGTACGCCGACCCATTCTGCGAGATCGAAATCTGCCAGGGGGAGAATCCGATCCCGCCCGTGAGGTTGAACACGAGGGTCGTGATCGGGACGAACGCCACGACGGCGGTCGTCGGACCTCCGTTGACGGTCACGCTACCCCCGAAGGTGCCGATGTTGGCGTACCCCGTCGCGTTCGTGGTGGAGTTGTGCGCCCACGTCCCATTGGGGAGGTACAGTTCGATCGGGCTCCCCGACGCGGCTGTGCCGTTCGACGGCCCGGCGAACAGCCACCACTCGGCCCCGCTCGGCAGACCGGTCTCGGTGACGTTCACCGGATACGTGGTCGTCGACGTCGAGGGCGCGATCGGCACGAAGTCGATTGGGACCGACTGCGCGACGCCCGACACGGTCACGGTCCCGTTGCTCGGGGAGGCGACGTAGTACGTACCGACCGGCAGCGAGCCGTTGAAGTAGTAGGTGTAGGCGAACCACCCGTACGTGCCGTTCTCGACGTCGACGGTCTGCGTCGAGCCCTCCGCCTGGGTCGCCGATCCGAAGGAGTTGCTGGTCCCGAAGAACACCGCCCAGGTGATGTTGCCCGGAAGGCCCGTCTGGTCGAAGTTGAGGGCGGACGAGGCGTTCGTCGGCGGGGGAGCCACGGACGCGAACGCAATGTTGACAGACGCGGTTCGACCGGCGACGTGCGCCGTCCCACCGGTCGGAGTGGGGGAGTAGCCCGCGACCGCGCCCACGGAGTACGGGTAGGATCCGTTCGGCTCGCCTAGGCTCAGGGAGCCGGCCGTTCCGGAAAGCGTCGTCCCGTTGACCGTCACTGACCACATCGTGTCGGTCGGGAGCCCGGTCTCGTTGAACGCCAAGGAGTACAGCGCGGCCGTTACGCCGGAGAAGACGACAGCGACGTTCGCGGCCGCTCCAGCGATCGTGACGCTCCCGCTCGGGGGCGTCGCGCGATAGCCGGTGGGCGAGCCTAGGGAGTAGTGGTACGTCCCGTTCGGGACGGAGAACGCGATGTCCGCGCTCGAGCCGCTGTGGGACGTTCCGTTGACGGTCACCGTCCAAGAGGTCGAGGCCGGGAGGCCATTCTCGGAGAACGTGACCGAGTACTCGGTCCCCGCGATCTGCGGAGTAAAACTCAGCGCGACCGAGCTTCCCGCGCCCGAGACCGTGACCGTCCCGCTGGTGGGAGTCGCGACGTACCCCCGGACGTCTCCCACGGTATAGGAGTACGTTCCCGGTGGCTCCTGGAACGTCAGGGTGCCATTCGTCGACGATCCGGGCGTACCGTCAAGCACGACGGACCAGGCGGTGCCGGCCCCGAGCCCGGTCTCCGAGAACTCGACGGCGAACTTGGCGGGCGGCGAAGCTGCGGGGGACCCGCTACTTCCGAGATGGAAACCGGGTATCACGTTCGCGAAGCCCAGACCCACCACGATGAGTCCGACGACGACGATCGCGGCGCCGGCGATGTAGAGCCCGCGGGGAGTCGGTGGAGACGAAGTCGGCGCCGGCGGGCCCGAGGGACCATCGTCGGCGGCCACGATTCGGCACGGCCCGGCGGTCATAAGAGCATTTTCGACCCCTCGCCGATCCGCGGAACCGGCGCGGCCCGGGTTCGGCGGGGCGGCCGAGCTTGGCGTCGCCCCCGATTTCCGGCTCCGCGCCGAGGCGCCGCGCGCGGCCAGATCGGGATCGACCGCGGATCCCGCGACCTCCCGGACTCCACCCGGCGGGCCGCGGCGCCCGACGCGAGGCGCTCCGAGATTGAGGCAGGCCGGCGTGAAGTCCACCGCCGGCCTATCGCGCGGAGCTCCCCTGCCCGGCGTCCGATGGTCTTTCCCGGGCGGCGTGCCATTCCGACGTCGGGAGCGGGGCGGTTCGCGTCGCCGGGGCATCCGGCCCGACGGAGGACCGTCGGGCGGAACGCCAACCTATATAGTGGACGGACCCCCATCCGGCCCCGGAATGAGCGGGCGACCGGCGGCCCCGCCCGGTGCTCAGACGCTTCGGGTCGAGGTTCTCAAGGAGCTGCAGCAGCTCATCGACAACCGCGAGGCCCGCGACCGGCTCGACAAGAGCCCGATCGGCGAGGCGAAGGGGCGGGAGCACTGGGTCCTCCACCTCCTCCTGAGGGCCCAGGAGTCGACCACCGCCCACTTCGACACCCTGATTGGCACCGCGTACTCCAACCTCGTCTCCCGGCTCCAGGGGCTCGACGACCGCCTCGCCCGGCTCGAGGAGCACGACACCGCCGCGGAGGCGGACCTGAGGGCCCGGCTCGACTCCCTCGACACCTCCCTCCTCGCCCGGCTCGACAAGGGGCTCGCCGATGCGAACGTCACCCTCGTCCAGGCGGTTCAAAAGGGGCTTGGGGAGAGCCTGGACGCCAAGTGGAAGCCGGTCGGCGAGTCCATCGAGACGTTCGCTCAGGGCTCTCGCCAGATACTGAAGGACGTCAGCGACACCTACCGGGTCGCGACCCAGACGCGGCTCCTCCTGAACGAGAACGCCCGTCGGATCGCCGACGTCGGCCGGGACATCGTGGCGCTCGAGGAGAGCCTGAAGCTCGTGGTCCAGAAGACGATTGAGGACGGCCTCGCCCCGCTCGAGGCGCGCGTCGCGGCGCTCGAGTCCCACACGGGCCTCGGGACCCCGACCGCGACGAACGGGGAGCGCCCCGCGCCGCCGTCGACCGAACCGTAGGCGCTCGGCCCCCGGCATGACCCGCCTCTCGAAGTCCCACCCGCGGTACGCGAGCCTCCGAACGCGGGCCGCACTCGCGGTGCTCGCGCGAGAAGGACTCGTCGCGCCGGAGGGACTCATCGCGCACGGGCGCGGCGAGGCGTTCGACTACTTCCTCGGCGAGCGGACCAGCCCGTCGGCCGCCCGGGCGATCCGGGCGGCGGCGCGCTGGCTCATCCGCGCGGAGCATCCCGTCGTCTCGGTGAACGGCAACGTGGCCGCCCTCGCCGCGCCGGAGGTCGCGCGGCTCCAGGCGGCCTGCCCCGGCCTTCTCGTGGAGGTCAACCTGTTCCATCGGACTCCGAAGCGGGCCCAGCAGGTTGCTCGTCGGCTGACCCGGGCGGGGGTCGTGGGCGTGCTCGGCGTCCACCCGTCGGCCCGGATCCCCGGCCTGGCCAGCGACCGGGCCCTCGTCGACCGGCGGGGCATCCTCCTCGCCGACGTCTGCCTGGTCCCCCTCGAGGACGGCGACCGGACCGCGGCGCTCCGTCGGATGGGCAAGCGCGTCATCGCGATCGACCTGAACCCGCTCTCCCGGACGTCCGAGACCGCGGACCTCCCCATCGTCGACGAGCTCACCCGGGCGCTCGACCGGCTCTCGAAGGAGCTCCGGCGGATCGGCCCGCCCAGGCCGGGCCCCTTCCCGCCGTTCGATGCGGCGGGAGCGCTCAGGGCGGCACGGCGGGCGATGGCGGTCCGCCTGAACGCGCCGCGAGGACGTCCTTCAGCGGCCCGACGAGCTTCTTCGCGACCGCGCCAAGGAACGCCGCGTCGCTCGCGTCGTACGCCTTGACCTCGTTCCCGTCGACGTCCACCTCGCCGAGCACGGTCGCGCCGTCCATCACGGGGACCACGATCTCCGCGCGGGTCTCGAGGAAGCAGGCGAGGTACTCCGGGGCGCTCCGCACGTCGTCCACGATGACCGTACGCTTCTCGCGGGCCGCGCGGCCGCAGACCCCGACGCCGATGGGGATCTCGACGTGCTCCGTCGGCTGGTCCCCGTCCCAGCCGGCGAGCTTCAGGGTTTCCCCGGCGAGGGCGTAGACGCCGACCCACCGGTAGTGGGGAAACTCCATCCGGAGGAACCGGCACACCTCCTGGACGGCGTCCTTCCCCTGGAGCCGCCGAAGCACGGCGTCGACCTGGAGCAGCGCCGGGGTCGTCTGGCGGGGCGGGACGGTCACGGCCCGGAACCCCGGCGAGGGAGAGCGCCGAGGGGGAGAATCTCCGCCGCGCCGGTCCGTCCGGCGGCGGCGTTTGAACTCCCGAGGCGTATTCCGCCACGAGCTTTCCAGACTCGCGCCGTACCGGACTGAGCCACCTCGGCACCTCCGGCCGGTACGGACGGGCCGAGGGGAATAACACTATCGAGCGCGCGGCCCGTCAGGGGAGGAGCACGCTGCCGCAGCGCGGGCAACCGCCCGAGCGCTGGGGGAGCGGGATGTCGAGGCCGCACTCGGGGCACGGCACCGGGTCCGGGCCGAGCAGCGAGAGGCAATCGAAGCACGCGCCGCCCCGCCGGTCGTTCGGGAGGACGACGAGGTCCTTGCCGCAGAAGGTGCACCGCTGGTATCGGTCCTCGGGGCTCGAAAACGACCGGTGGTCGGCGAAAGAAAGCACGAGCCGCGCGAGCACGGTCCCCGTACATAAGCGCTGTGCAAATGTACGAGCGACGGCCGTTTCTCCTCGGCCGGAACGACGTTCCGGGCCGCTACGGATCGCGCCAGCGCGCCTTCAACATGGCGATCGCGAGCAGGGCGAACGCCGAGAGGACGAGGACGAGCGCATCGACCAGCGCCGACGACAGGGAGAGCGGCTGGAGCCCGAACGCGCCCTGCATCAGGAACGCGGCGTAGGTCGTCGGGGAGAAGTAGGCGAGCCATCGGACCGAGGACGGGATCGACGAGATCGGGTAGTAGACCGGGGGGAGCACACTGAGCCCGAGCGAGACGATCGAGGAAAAGACGAACGTCTCCCGGATGTCGTTGAAGTACGTCGCGAGCGTGAAGCCGAGGGCGGTCGCGAGCGCCCAGACCGTGATCAGGATCGCGACGACGCTGACGGCGGCGACCGCGCTGATCGGCCCGTTGATCCGCCAGAGGACGACGAACACCCCGAGACCCGGGAGCGAGTAGATCAGCTCGGAGAGGGCGATCCCGGCGACGTACACCGGCGCCGAGACCGGGGAGGCGACAACGACGTCCTGGAACTTCAGGTCGGTCCGGTAGTGCGACATGTCGGTCTGGAGCGACGTGCCGACGGAGAGCACGGTGAGGATCATGCCGCCGGCGATTCCGTAGAACAGGAGAACGCCGTGCGAGGCGACCGTGACGAAGAACAGGAAGGAGAGCGGCGAGGCGAGGATGCTGAGGAGGTAGAGCGGCTGGGTGCGCATCGGCACGATGCCGTTCATGTAGGCGAGCCAGAGGATGCTGCGGAACGGGTGGCGCTCGGTCATCCGGCCGCCTCCGCGCCGCTCTCCACGTCCTCGGAGTCGATCGACTTGCCGACGACCTGGAGGAAGACGTCCTCGAGGGTAACCGGCCCCATGGAGACCTTCGCGCCTTTCGATAGGGCGAGCAGGGCGAGCTCCCGGGCGGGCGCCTCCTTCGCAAAGATGAGGAACCCCCCCTCGACGGGGCTGACGGTGCCGAACGACTCGAGCTCCGAGCGGCCGAGGACGCCGCTGACGACGATCCGATACGGCTGGCGGACCCGGTCGCGGATCTCGCTCGGCGTCCCCTCGAGGCGGACCCGCCCGCCCTCGAGCAGGGCGATCCGGCTCGACAACGCCTCCGCCTCGTCGAGGTAGTGCGTGGTCAGGAGAACGGTGCGTCCGTCGCGAGCGGCCCGACGCACGGCGCCCCACACCTCGCGGCGGGCGATCGGGTCAAGGCCGGTCGTCGGCTCGTCGAGGAACAGGACGTCGGCGTCCGAGGCGAGCACCATCGCGACCATCGCCCGGCGCCGCATGCCGCCGGAGAGTTCGCTGACGAGCCGCTTGCGGACGGAGGCGAGCCCGAGCTCGTCGAGGACGGCGTTCGTCCGCCGGCGGGATTCCCGGGAGTCGAGGCCGCGGATGTTGAGGTAGAGATAGATCAGCTCGTCGACGTTCAGGAAGTAGAGCGGCCGCGACTCCTGCGGCACGGCGGCGATCTGCGCCCGCACCTTCGACGTCTCGCGGAGGACGTCGTGGCCGAGCACCGAGACCGTTCCCGACGTCGGCGTGAGCTGCGTCGCACTGATCCGGACGAACGTCGTCTTCCCGGCCCCGTTGCGTCCGATCATCCCGTAGATCCGGCCGCTCGGGATCGTGAGGTCGACCGAGGTGAGCGCCTCGGTCGTGCCGCCCCGCCGGATATACGTCTTCGAGAGGCCGCGGGCCTCGACAGCGACCGGCATGGGGGTTTCGCGAACGGGGTTCGAGTCTTAACGGCTCAGCCGGGGCGCCCTAGCTGAGAACCTCGCGCAGTCGGCCCTCGGCGCGGGCGCGTTTGAGCTCGAGGGCGATCCGGCGTCCCATCGAGAGGTCGGGAGCGACGAGGTCGGAGTACGGGGAGCCGTGGACGTAGACGTTCGTGCCCGCGACGATGCGGGTCGAGATCTCGAACACTTTGAACTGGAGGTCTTCCGTCATGATCCCCTCGACGCAGAACGGCCCGACCATTCCGCCGAACAGCTCGATCGACCGCTCGATGATGCGCGCCCCCGCGTCGAACACCTTCGGGAGAAGCGATTCGCGGAGGACGACCGGGACGTTTCCGGTGACGACGAACGTCGGGCGGATGCCGGCGCGGATCAGCTCCTCGTGGGCGCCGAGCTTGTACAGCTCGTCGATGTTCGCCTCGTCGCGGCGGTCCATCCCGAGGAGCTCGAGCGAGCCCGAGCCGACGCGGTAGCCGGTGTCGGAGAGCGGCGAGTAGAAGAAATGGATGTAGTACCGCGTGCCGAGGACGTACTCCTGGATGACGTGCGGTCCCTGGGGGACGAATCCCTCGAGCGCGTGGCGGTTCTTCGCGAGGAAGAATCCTTTCCCGCCCTTCGCCCCGTAGTACTTCACGATCGCCTGGCCGTCGACCTCGGCGGGGCTCGCGTAGCGCTTCGGCATCGGGACGCCCGCGGACTCGAGCCACATCCGCTCCTTCTCCCGGTCCGACTCCCACTCGATGACCGCCCGGTTCCCGAACACCGGAACGTCGAGCTTCACGAACCGCTCGGGGCCGAGGTACTCGACGAACGACCCGTGCGGGATCAGCACCGCGTTCGCCTGTTGGAGACGGTGGACCTCCCGCCCGAGGTCGGGCAGCGTGGGGACGGAGAGAAACTCGTCCGGCTTGGCGAGCGGGAACGCGTCGTAGTACTTCGGGGGGGCTCCCGAGCAGATCCCGAGCGTCCGGAACCCTTCGACCTTGGCGCCGTAGAAGATCTGGAGCGAGGAGTGCGAGCAGACGGTGGCGACCGACGGGGGACGAGCGGCGACGGGAGCGACGTGCTCCTCGCTCGAGAGGTCGATTCCCATAGCAAATGGACCAGCGTTCGGTTGATAGCGTTTGCGCGGGCCGGACCCCCGCGCGCTCGTCCTACCGCTCGAGCTCCCAATACCAACGGGTCCGGCGGCTACCCGCGGAGGCGATCGCCGCGCGCGCTTCGGGGGGCAGCTTCGGGTCGTTCGCGAGCTTCCGAACCGCCCCGGGGTCGGCGCGGTCGGCGCGTTCGGTCCGTCCGTTCTCCCGGAGCACCCGGTCGACGGTCGCCATATCGAACCCCCACGTCTCCTCGCGTCGGCGGATCGCCACTTCGCGGGAGCCGGGGATTCGGTGGAGCCCGAGCCGCTCCGCCTCCCGATGGAGTTCCCCGGCCGTCGCCTCGAGCTCGGTGGAAAGCGTCTGCTCGCGGTCTCGAAGCTCCCGAAACCGGTCGACGAGGAGGGTGAGCCGCTCCTTCTCGGTGCCCGGGACCTCCCGGAACTCCGGGCAGATGGTCCGGAAATCGCAGCGGGGGCATTGGCGGCCGGGCGTCGGCGGATACTCCTCGGCCCGAATGCCATCGCGCACCGTCGTCACCCGGCCGTAGAGGGCATCGAGCGCCGCCGCGGCCCGGGGCTTGGTCCGGTGCGGCGTCAGCGAACGAAGGTGGTAGAGCGTGAGGCCCTCGACCGGGTCGGTGAAGTTCTCCCGGACGAGAACCTGGTAGAGCGCGAGCTGGTCGGACTCGCGGGCGTCCGCGGCCGACAGTTCCCGGCTCGTCTTGTAGTCGAGGACCTCGAGACCCCCACTCGGGGTCCGGTCGATCCGGTCGACGAAGCCGTGCACCGGGACGCCGTCCCAGGTCGCCTCGAGGTGCTCCTCGACCGCGACCGGGGTCGGCGGGTCGGCGCGGACCGCCGCCCAGTAGCGCGAGAGGATCTCGGCGCCCAACTCCCGGTACCGGGTCTCCTCCTCCGGCGACGTGTAGCCGTCCGAGACCCACGCCTTCCGGTAGATCTCCATGACGGCCTCGGCGTCCGGGAGGGCGCCGGCGATCGACTCCCCCCGAGGGAGCGCGCCGCCCGGTCGGAAGTCCTCAAGGGTTCGCTGCGACCGCCCGCTGGGGGTCCGCCGGGCGACGGGGACGACGAGGGGCCGGATCGCCTCCTCGAGGACCGAGTGGATCGTCCGGCCGAACGAGAAGTAGCTGCGAGGCGCCTCCGGCAGGTGGTCGATGTAGAGGTACTTCCACCGGAGCGGGCACTCCAGGTAGGCCCGGACCGAGGAGTAGCTGAGCGGAGCTCCGGACCTCACGTCTAGGGAAGCCGTGGCCGGGTAAAATGATTCGGGACGGAACCGTCACGTCGGTTCGGTCGTTGCGATACTCGGACGACCCGCTCCGCGAGCCCCGAGTCGACCCTCGGAGGTCGGTCCGGAAGTTCCGTTCTGCCGAATGGCTCCGGCGGCGTCGCGGGAAACGTGGGCCACCTCCAAGTAGGTCGGGCGGGTACGAAGCTTGGACTCCATGTGGACGACTCGCAGGGCCACGCGGGCCGGAGTTCGACTCGGAGCCCTGGCCCTTGCGGTGCTGCTCCTGCCGATGGCGGGAGCTTCCGGGCTGACGCCGCGGACCCTTTCCCATGGAACCTCCACCTTGTGGCACGGCCCCCAGGGGCTGCGGGCGGACCGAGGCCCGGCGACCGCCGCACCGATCGGGACTCCGCCGACCCGCGTGCGCCAGACCATTGACCTGTTCACCGGAGCCCTGCTCCCCGGGAATCGCTCCCCCGCCAATTGGTCGGCCTGGGAGAATCCGCCGTTCGACGCCGTCGTCGACCCTCACGACGGGACCCTCCTCGCGGACGGAACCTCCGGCGGAAGCCGACTCCTGCAGATCGCCACAGGTCGGGTCCTCGGTGTGGCGGGCGCGGGCGGATTCGGCGCGTTCGACCCCGGCCGTCGGCTGTTCTACGTCCCGGGCGGGGGCGCCGTCGCGGTCCTGTCGGGGTCATCGGGACGCGTGCTCGCCACGATCCCCACGGGGAGTTCGACGATGGCGGCCGCGTACGACGGTCGGACCGACGAGGTGTACACCACCAACCCCTCGACGAACAATGTATCGGTAATCAACGTCAGTACCGACCGGACGGTCGCCTCCTTCGCCGTCCCCGGCGGCCCCTCCCTGGAAGCGTTCGACAACGCCACGGGATGGCTGTACGTGGCCACGGACGGCAACATCACCGTCGTGAATACGACCACCGGCCGGATACTCGGGAGGGTCAGCGACCCATTCGGTCCCTGCGGAATCGCCATCGACCCGCGGAACGACCAGGTCTGGGTGGCGAACGCATTCTTCCAGAACATCACCATCATCAACGGGACCGACCACCGATATCTCCGGGACACGGCGTCGAACGGGGTCAGCTCGGGGATCGGGTTCGACC
>Ga0116216_10001094_pt1 | contig 19197 bp, 17 predicted proteins | sample Sb_taG_11_FD_89696 | JGI IMG/M metagenome (GOLD analysis project Ga0116216, IMG submission 89696) | Peat soil microbial communities from Weissenstadt, Germany - Sb_50d_3_AS metaG | ecosystem: Environmental > Terrestrial > Soil > Wetlands > Peat | place: Germany: Weissenstadt | collected 2010-09-21
CGTAGATCGCCAGCTCGCGACGGGCGTCCTCCAGGCGTCCCAACGAGAGATAGACGGCCGCCAGCTCGCGGTGGATTTCGCTCAGGCTGTGCTTCTCGTCCTGCTTCAGCACGGTTTCCAGGTGCGCCAGAGCATCGTTGATGCGGCCCTGCTCGCGCGCTATGCGGCCGAGTTGGAAGTGCGCGTCGGTCTCGGTGGGGTCAATGGCGACGGCGGCTTGGAATCGCCGAATGGCTTCGGTGTACTGGCGGCGCTGCTGGTAGATCAGGCCGAGCTGATACTGGGCTTCGCCATCGTGCGGATTGATGGCGGCGGCTTCGAGCATGCGCCGGAAAGTCTGGCCTCTGCGCAGGCCGGCGCCGAGGTTGCTGAACTCAGAGCCGAGATAGTAGATGGCGTAGAACAGAAAGAACGGCGAGGCCAGCAGGCGGAACACGAATCGCAGAGGACCCCACACGAACGCCGCGGCTACCAGCGGGATCCACGACAGGCAGACAATCGCGATGGCGATGCCGGTTTCGGTGCCGAATACGGTGCGCACGGCGAAGAACATCAGCACCGCGAAGTAGAGGTAGGCCAGCCCGGCAAGCACCGCGAGCACAGGCGGGGGCGCGGTCCACGAGGCCAGCACCAGCGGGAGATTGGCAGCGCTCCACGCCATGGCCGTACACGTGAGCAGAGGCGAGTAATCGCGCTGGAAGACCGTGCCCAATCCTCCCAGCCTGGCCAGCAGGCCGCTGAGCAGCAGGGTGCCGGGGACATAAACCACGGCCAGGACCAGCAGCGGCGTGTAGAAGCTGAACGAGACCGCGGAGGGCATGCCGGGCTGAAGCAACAGCGACACGCACAGCGCCGCGAGGCTGGCGAACAGAAGGCTGCCGCGATCGAGGATCGCACTCATCGCCGCGCCCGGCTCGTACAAAAGTCGCAACAATAGCTTAAGATTGGTAACCAAAGTGGAAGGATAACAATTCCCATGCTTCGATGCGTAATGTGGATGCTCTTGTGGCTCGCCGCGGCGGCCGCGCAGACTGGCGCGCCCCGTCCCGCTCCGGAGAACCGGCAGCGCGAGGCCACGACCTACACGCTGCCCCCGGACCAACTTGCCAGGGCCATCGAATATCACCGCGCCGAGGTGCGGCTGCATTTCATCGGCGTGGCGTACGGCATCCTGGTGCTGGCGGGACTTCTGGCCTGCAAGGTAGCCCCGCGGTTTCGCGCCTGGGCCGAGGCCGGCTCGCGCCGCCGCATCGTGCAGGCGTATGTTTTCGGACCTTTGCTGTTCCTGGCGATCGACGTCTTAAGCCTCCCGCTCCCGCTCTACGATCACCATCTCTCGCTGAAGTTCGACCAATCGATTCAGGGCTGGGGATCGTGGTTCTGGGATTGGACCAAGGGCGAGCTGATCGAGTTCGTGCTGGCGGGCGCGATGCTCTGGATTCTGTACGGCGTGATTCGCCGCAGCCCGCGCCGCTGGTGGTTTTATTTCTGGCTGGCGGCGATCCCGATCGTGGTGTTCCTGATGTTCATCGCGCCGGTGGCGATCCAGCCGCTGTTCTACCGGTTCACTCCGCTGGCCGAGAAGCAGCCCGCGCTGGTGGCGGAAATCGGCAAGGTGACGGCTCGCGGCGGGCTGGAGATTCCGCGCGATCGCATGTACGAGATGAACGCCAGCGAGAAGTTGAAATCGCTGAACGCCTACGTGGCGGGCATCGGCGCCTCCAAGCGCGTGGTGGTGTGGGATACGGCCATGCAGAAGATGACCACGGAGCAGATTCTGTTCGTCTTCGGACATGAGATGGGGCACTACGTGCTGGGCCACGTGTGGATCGGGATCGGAGGGACTTGCCTGCTGCTCCTGGTGTTTCTGTTTCTCGGCTACCACTCGATGCGCTGGGCACTCGACCGCTGGGGCGGGCGATGGGAAATTCGGAGCGTGGACGATTGGGCGTCGCTGCCGGTTCTGCTGATGGCGGTTTCGATTTTCGGCTTTCTGGCGGAGCCGGTTATGAGTTCCGTAAGTCGCGTGCTGGAACACAACGCGGACATATACGGACTGGAAGTAGTCCACGGGATCGTGCCCAATGCGCCGCAGGTTGCCGCGGAGGCATTTCAGATCTTGGGTGAAGTGGGTCTGTCGGATCCCGACCCCAGCGCGTTTGTGCGGTTCTGGCTCTACGATCATCCCCCGATCGGCGAGCGAAAGCGGTTTGCGGCGGAGTACGATCCGTGGGGAAAAGGGCAGGAGCCGAAATACGTGAAGTGATATCGTATGGGTATGAGCGTGGGGACGTTGATCCCGGTTGAGGAGTATCTGAGAACGTCGTATCACCCGGACCGCGAGTACCGGGACGGCGTCGTCACGGAGCGTAACGTGGGAGACGAAGTGCATTCACTGTTGCAGATCCGGCTGGGCTCTTACGTGGACCAGCGTCGAAGGCAATGGCAGATCGTTGCCTTCACCGAGTTCCGCATTCGCGTCCGCGAAAACTGGTACCCGATTCCAGACGTGTGTGTCTACACCCTGCCCAGACCAGCGGGAGGATTCTCCACTAAGATGCCGCTGTTGTGGATCGAAATCCTGTCGCATGACGACCGGATGGTCGAAGTCTGGCAGAAGGCCAAGGACCTGGTCGAGTGCGGCGTCCCATACGTGTGGATCATCGAGCCGAATACGCTCGAGAGCCAATTGATGACCCCATCGGGCGGACCGAATCAGGTCCCCGGAAAGACGCTCCAGATCCCCGGCACCCCGATCGTGATTCCGCTGTTGGAAGTGATGGCGGAGTAACCCGGCCTATCCCACCAATTCCGGCTCGCACACTCCGCAGCTCTTCTTCGCCTGCACTCTCAGACGCCGCATCTCCGCCTGCTCCTCGAACGGAATGGAGAATTCCTTCTCGATGCGCTCGCGGTAGACCGGCCCGGAGTTGTACGCGCAGAACGGGTAGATGAGGCCGTTGGGCGCGGCGTAGTGGATCACGCAGCGCTTCACGCGCTCGATGTCGTAATTGTACGAGTCCATGAAGTGCATGCCGGCCAGCATCAGGGTGCGATAGGTGAAGCCCTTCTTTTCGCTGTCGCCGCGGCCGTAACGCTTGTCGGTCATGCCCTGGAGGGTTTGCAGGAACTTGGGGAAGGTCAAGCCTTCGGGCGCCTTCTCCGCATGGAAAAATTTGCGCAAATTATTCCAGGCTTCGAGCTTGGTAAAGAACTGCATGCGCCGCTTGCCGGCCTTGCGCGCCAGCATGTCCATCTCCTGGAGCATCGGACCCACGTCCACGAATCGCGTCACCGGGACGGCGCGGCGATTCTGATCCACGAACAGGTAGGTGCCCAGCGAACAGTGCGGATGGCAGCTCAGGGTGGTGGTTTCGTCGCCGCGGAGCGCGCTGATCAACTTCGAAAACGGAGTCACGCAGGAGAGCGGGAACCAATCCGCATACGGATCGGCAATGCCGGTCTGCTGCTGCACCGCGTGGGCAAAATCCGAGAGCGTGAAGCGCTTGGCCTCCAGCTCATGTCGCGCGATGCGGCCGGTGAAGGCCACGGGCTGGAAACTGATGCCGCTGGTGCACTCGATGTATTCGAGCGCCAGCCGCAGGATGTCGCCGATCTGGTGGTCGTTGAGGCCCTTGACGATGGTCGGCACGAACACGATTTTGAGGCCGGCCTTCTTGACGTTCTCGATGCACCGCAGTTTCTTTTCCCAAAGCGACTCGCCGCGCGTGCGGCGGTAAACGTCGTCGCAGACGCCGTCGAACTGCAGGTAGAGGGTGTGGAGTCCGGCCTCCTTGCACTGCTCGGCGAATTCCAGGTTGGTGAACTTGATGCCGTTGGTGGCCACCTGGGTGTGGGAGAAGCCCATCTCGCGCGCCAGCCGCAGGGTATCCAGGAACCGCGGGTATATGGTGGGCTCGCCGCCCGAAAACTGTACGATACGGCCCGCCACCGGACGCTGGTCGCGCAGCGCCTGGAGCATCTTGCGCACGGTTTCGAAATCCGGCTCGTAGAGATAGCCCGCCGCGTTGGCGTTGGCGAAGCACACCGGACACGTGAGGTTGCAGCGGTTGGTGAGATCGAGATTGGCAAGGCCCGTGTGGCTGGTGTGCAGGTTGCACAAGCCGCAATCGTCGGGGCAGCGGGTGGCGTTGGTGACCGCCGGATTCTCCAGGCCGCGATTGTCGCCGAAGCTCCACTCCTCCATCTTCAGGTAGAGCCGTGCGTCGGAGTACACGATGTCGCGGAATTCGCCGTGCGTCGGGCAGCGCTTCTCCATCACCACCTTGCCGGCTTCCTCGAAGATGCGGGCGTCGATGAGCTGGGTGCATTCGGGGCACAGCGAACGCGTGGCCTTGGGAAGGCCCTTCTGCAGGCAGGAAATGGGCGAGCCCGTATAGGTAGTTTCAGGTTGTAATACCCGGAATTGTGCCATGATTTGCCATTGTAGAGTGGGCCTGCCGCCGGGGCCACAATCGGACAGCGAAGTGCGAAATGCGGGGGCCCGATGGCGGCATCGCGGGGGTGAATGGGAGCGAACGGGGTGCCTTCTGGGCCGGCCTTACCAGCGCTGTTCGATGGCGTACGAAAAGCCGGAGATATTCCCGCCCTCACCCTCCAGGCGCTCGAACACGCTTTGCACCGCTACCCGGCCGGGCCCGATCAGGCGCAGCCACAGGTAGCGATTGCTCCAGTAGCCCCAACCACTGAACATGGAACTGGGCCGCTCGAAGTGCAGGTGCATCTGGACCGCCGGATCCTTGAAGATCAGGGCCGTGGGCTTCACCAGGATGGTCTGCCGCGGCGCCAGATCGCGCACGAACACATTGCCGCCGGCATGGAGCAGCAGCAGGCCCGGAGTTTGCGGCGCGGCAAAACGGTCCATGAACATTCCGATGGGATAGTGGGTCTCGGTGTCGTCGCCCGATCGCGTCTGGAACCAGATGCCGGTCTGGAACCAGTCGTATTGTACATGGCCCGTGGCCGCGAGAAAGAGATGCTCGCGGACGTCGATCGTCTGGCCAGGCTGCAGCGGCACCGGGATCAACTCGCCGGGGTCGTCCTTGGAGAACGCGATGTGGCCAGGCCCTTGCGCCTGGGTCATGATCAAGGGCATGCCGGCGAGCAGACGCTTCCAACCGCCGGCCAGCGACATGGTGGTGATGTTGACTTCGGGATCTTTCCACAGCAGCACGTGATGGGCAAAGTAGACGGAATCCTCCGGCGCCAGGTTCATGTCGGCCACCGGAACGTACTTGCCTTCGATCTGGCAGAACGAGTTTCCGAACTGCAGCTTGGCCATGTCTTTTCGACCCGGCAGTTCGGCCCAACCGGACCGCGTGACCGAGCCGTGCAGATTGAGAGCCGCGCCGCAGCGGGGGCAGTTGGCTTGCGCCGCATCGATCACGGCGCCGCACCAGGAGCATTTCGTGGTAGCGGTGTGGACCACCGAAGCCGGCGGCGCATGTGGCGCCGGCGCCGCCGGCATGGGAGGCGCGGCCGGAGTGGCTGGCGCAGCCGCCACGTGCTTGACGCGGCTCCCGCAAGCCACGCAAAAACTCCCGCCATCCGTCACGCGCGCACCGCAGTTTTCACAGAACATATGTCCCCCTATTCAGTGCGATGATGCACGTACATCGATTGGATGCCCACGCGGCCCGGCCCGGTCATCCGCGCCAGGCTCATATTGGTGCCGCCGAAGAATCCGGTGCCCAACCGCTGAAACTCCACCTGCATGGTGACGGTCGAATCCTTATATAAGAAGGCCCCCGGCTCTACCATGATGCTTTCGCCGGGCCGCAGCCGGCGCTCGAAGACGTTGCCGTAACCGTGCAGGATCAGCAGGCCGGGCGCGCCGGTGGTGACGAAGCGGTCCATGTACATGCCCTGGCCGCCGAACAGGATATTGGTGAGGCCCTTGATGCGCACGAACGAGTAGCCGATCTGGTGCGAGCACAGCAGGAAGGCGTGCTCGCGCACGTCCAGCTCCATGCCGGGGTGCAGCGGCAGCACCACCAGTTCTCCCGTGGCATCGCGCGAGAAGGCGATGCGGCCGGGCCCGGTGGCCACGCTGATGATGAACGGCATCCCGGCAAACGCGCGCTTCATGCCGCCCGCCAGTTGCAGGATGGTCATGGGGACGGTTTCGTCCTTCCACAGCATCACGTGGTGCTCGAAGAAAATGGAGTCGCCCGGGCCCAGGTTGATCTCAGCCGTGGGCACGATCTCGCCTTCCACCTGGCAGGTGCTGGAGCTGAAGTGAATCTCGGTCATGTCGCGGATGCGCGGAGCCTCGCGCCAGCCCGATTCGCTGACCAGGTTGCGGATGTCGAGCGGCGCTCCGCAAGCGCCGCAGGCCAGCGCCGATTTCTCGTTCATGCTCTGGCACCACTGGCATTGGATCCGTTCCAACGATTCGCCCGCGGGGATGTGGGTGGCGTCCGTCATCGTGCTTCCTCCGAGTCCTCCCGGCTAGTTTACCAGGAGAGGGACAGACGATCGATTTCCGTCGTCTGCAAACGGAGTGTCCAACCTGTTCTCACCCCGCCAACTCCACCATCGCCTCGGCCAGCACCAGCGCGCCCGCGGCAATCGCATCCGGCGACGCATATTCATCGGGCCGATGGCTGACGCCCCCTTTGCACGGAATGAACAGCATCGCCGAGGGCGCGATCCGCGACATAAACAGCGTGTCGTGATAGGCACGGCTGACCATTCGCCGCCAAGCCAGTCCGTGCGTTTCAGAGGCGCGTGTCAGCGCATCCACCACGCGCGCATCGCATTGCGCGGGCGCGTCCTGGTTGACCACCTCCGTTCGCACCGTGACCCCACGCCGCGCTGCCACTTCCTCGCAGGCCCGCTCGATCTTCGCGAGCACGGCATCGCGCCGTGGCAGGTCGATGTCGCGCACATCCACTTCCAGGCGCACGCGGCTGGGAATGCTGTTCACCGCACCCGGAAACACGTCGCACACGCCCACGGTGCCCACGGTATCGATGGCGCCCGTGCCGCGCGCCACGGCCTCCACCGACAGCACGATCTCCGCCGCCGCGCAGAAGGCGTCGTGGCGATCCGGCATCAAAACCGCGCCGGCGTGTCCACCCTCGCCTTCGATCCACAGGCGCAAGCTCGCGGGCGCGGCAATCGCGGTGACGACGCCCAGAGGAACGCCTTCACGCTCGAGCAGCGGCCCCTGTTCGATGTGCAGCTCGACAAACGCGGCGTAGTATCCCGCGGGAAGCCGCACGCCCGCGACGTCACCATGAAAGCCGGCCTCCGCGCGCCACTCGTCGAGCGTCCGGCCCTCTTTATCGCGCAGCGTCGCCGCGTCCAGACAGCCCGCCAACAGACGGCTGCCAAAGCATCCGATGCCGAAGCGCGTGGGCTCTTCCGCACTGAAGATCACCAGCTCGATCGATCGCCGCGGGCGCCCGCCGCCGCGTTCGATCGCCCGGATGGCCTCCAGTCCGCCCAGCACTCCGACGGTTCCGTCGTATCGGCCGGCGTGCGGGATGGCGTCGATGTGCGACCCGGTCGCAACGGCTGCAAGCGACGGCTCGGTGCCAACCCATCGCGCGAACGTGTTGCCCACGGCGTCTTCGCGCACCTCAAGGCCCACCGCGGCGCACAGTCCCTTCACGTAGCGGCGGGCGTCGCGGTCCTGTTCCGAGAAGACCACGCGCGTTACCGCGGGCGCCGGCGCGTCCGAGAATTCGGCGAGCGACTCCAACTCGAACGACAGGCGATGGGTGTCGATTTCGAGCTTCATCGGTTCCAGTCTTTGTAGATGAGATATTTCGCCGGCGTCTTGCCGAGCGCGCCGAACCACTGCGGGCAATAGGGCGCCATCCAGATGAAATCGCCCGCCGTCACCGGATACCACTTCTCGCCCAGGCGGTAAATGCCGCTGCCCGCCAGCATGACGAGCCCGTGCTCCATCACGTGGATCTCCACCATGGGCAGCGAGGCGCCCGGCTGAAAGGTCATGGTATTCACCGCGAGATCGAAACCGGCGTGGCCGGGCAGCAGCACGCGCACCTGCAGATCCGGGTCATCCATCAGCGCTGCCGGCGCGACCTCGTGCTCGTCGCCGGCCAGCATCTCGGGCTGCTGCACTCCACCCACCGCGCGGTACGGCTTCTCGATCACCGACGCCCGCGCGCCCGCGGCTCCCGTAACTTGCGCGTCGCATTCCTCGGGCAGGTACGCGTAGCCATCGGCGCCCAGCGCGCGCCTGTCCACGGAAATGTCGCCTTCCAGCACGTAGACGAAGCGTTGCCCAGACGCCGGTCCGAGCTTGCCGCCCGCCGCGAATTCGGCGGTGTACCAGGTGAAGCCCGCGCCCACCGCCGGTGACACGTGCACGATGGCGGTGGCGTTTTCCATCCCCGGCCGCGGCGCGCGAACGAAAGTGTCGGGCGTCAGCAGCAGATGATCCGGCTGATAAGAGCTACGCGTGTGCCCGAGTCGGTTCAGGTTCATGGTAAATAAAACTCCCGCCACCTTGGCGTGTGATTCTGCCGTCCAAGAACACCGTCTCTCCGCAAACCACGGTACGCCGCACCACGCCGCGAAATGTCGAGCCCACGTACGGGCTCAGGCCGTGGCGTTGAAACAGCGACTCGCGCGTCACGGTGTGCTCGGCTTCGAGGTCCACCAATGCCAAATCCGCGTCGCATCCGACAGTGAGCCCGCCTTTGTCTTCGAGACCAAATCGGCGCGCGGGATTTTCCGCCGTGACCCGCGCGATCAGACAGGCCGGAAGGCCTGTCCCACTGAGCACCGCGAGCGTCGATTGGATCCCCGCGATTCCGCCCCACACGCGGAAGAAGTTTTCGTCGCGTTTCATTTCGAGGGGAGCGGGCGAATGGTCGGACCCTACGATGTCCACATCGCCGCGCAGCAGGGCCGCGCACAATGCATCGCGATCCGCAGCGGGTCGTAGCGGCGGCGCGCATTTGGCCACCGCGCCCATCCGCAGCATGTCTTCCTCGGTGAACCAGAGATAGTGCGGGCACGTCTCGATCGACACGTCCACACCGCGTGCGCGCGCCTCCAGCGCCGCGGCCACTCCGCGTCCCGAGCTGACGTGGACGATGTGCAGCTTCGCGCCCGCCTCGCCCGCCAGCAGCGCGGCCCGCTGGATCGCCTCCACCTCCGCCAGCACCGGCCGCGAATTCAGGTAGTCGCGCATGCTGCTTCCGCGCGCCTGCACCAGGTCGTGGTTCTCCGCATGCACCGCCACCGGCAATCCCAGGCGCGCCGCTTCCCGCATGCCCTCGTAAAGTGTCCGGTCGTCGCACCGCGGAAACTCCGGAAGCCCGGAATCCGCCATAAACGCCTTGAACCCGATCGCGCCGCACTCCGCCAATACAGCCAGCGCATCGCGATTTCCCGGCACCATGCCGCCCCACAGCGCGAAATCGGTGACGGAAGATCTCTGCAACGCGTCCCGTTTGTCAAGAAACTCATTAACTCCAATCGTGCACGGCGACGAATTCAGCGGCATATCGAAGAACGTCGTGCCGCCGCCCGCCGCCAGCGCCCGGCTTCCGCTGGCCGCGCCCTCCCACTCCGTGCGTCCCGGTTCGTTGAAGTGCACGTGGACGTCGATCACACCCGGAAACACAGTCAGCCCGCGCGCGTCGATCTCCTCGCCGGCGCCTGGCAACTCCGGCCCGATCGCCGAGATCCAGCCGTCCTCCACCGCGAGATCGGCGCGAACCACCCCTTCCGGTGTTACCAACGAACCGCCGCGAACGATCACGACGGCCTCCAGGTTTCCAGGAACGCCATGCCTGCCTTGAGGGCCGAAGCCACGTCTCCCGGGTTCACGCGCTCGTCCGGGTGATGGCTGATGCCCCGCGGACTGCGCAGGAACAGCATCGCCGCCGGAACCTTGCGCGCCAGGATCATGGCGTCGTGCCCCGCTCCACTCGACAGCCGATAGATCCGCCGGCGCGCCGCATTCACCGCGCTCGCCAGCACTCCGGTCATCGCCGCATCCATGGCCACGGGGCGTTGCAACGAGAGTTGCTCCCACCATCCCTTCATCTGGCGGCGCTTCGCGATCTCTTCGGCGCTCCTTTGCAAAAGCTCGATCGCCTGGTTTAGCTTCCGAGTGTCCTTATGCCGCACATCCAGGCTGGCGCGCGCCACCCCCGGAATCACGTTGACCGCGCCCGGCCGTACGTCGATCCGGCCCACCGTGGCCACCAGTTGCCCCTCGATCGCCGTCTTCTCCACCACCGCGATCCACTCGGCCGCTGCCGCCAGCGCATCCCTCCGGCTGTCCATCGGAGTGGTGCCTGCATGGCCTGCCATTCCATGGAATTCCACCACCGCCCGGGCCTGTCCCACGATCGCGTCCACCACGCCCAGCGCCAGTTGATTCTCCTCGAGCACCGGCCCCTGCTCGATGTGAAATTCCAGGTAGCCCTTGATATCTTTTCCGATCGCGGCCTTCGGAATTTCGTTCGGGTCCAGGTCGAACGCGCGAATGGCCTCCAGGATGTTGTCATCCATTACCGGGTCCCCCACCAGCGCCCGGCTCCCGATGAACGGCACGCCGAAGCGGACGCCTTCTTCGTCGGAGAACCCCACCACCTCGATGCCGTACGGCACCAGCGTGCGGTCCTTCACACCTTCCACCAGCTCGATCCCCAGCATCACCCCGAGAATGCCGTCGAACGCGCCCGCCTGCGGCACCGTGTCGAGATGTGAGCCGATCATCAGGCTGGGCCCGCTGCCCCAGACTCCTCGGATGTTGCCCACCGCGTCCACCGATACCCGCATGCCCGCCTCTGCCATCCAACGGCCGACCAGGCGATGCACCTCGCGCATGGGCGGAGAAAGAAAGGTGCGGGTGATCTTGCCCGGCTCTTCGGTACACGCAGCCAGCGTCAGGCAGCGGTGAATTACCCTTTCCGCGTCCATCAAGACCCCCGGTACGTGGTGTACCCGTACGGCGTCACCAGCAGCGGAACGTGGTAATTTCCCGCCGGGTCTTCGATGCCGAACCGCACCACCACCTCTCCCAGGAAGGGAGTGCCCTGCGATCCAAAGTACTCTGCAACGCAGAAGACCAGCTCGTAGACCCCGGTCTGGACGGACTCGCCTGCCAGCAGCGGCTCGTCCGTTCTGCCGTCGGGGTTGGTAGCTACTGACTTCAGCAACCGCCGCGACTCGCCCTCGTACCAGTACAGCCGCACCTCCATCCCGTGCGCCGCGAGGCCGTTGGCCGTATCGAGAACGTGAGTCGAGAGCTGTCCCATTCGTTATCTCCGCAGGCTCAGTCCCAGCACGCCGTAGGGTGGCCGCGGAGCGGTATAGATGTCGCCGCCCTCGCCCGCCTTGTCCCAGGTGCGGTTGTTGGCCTCCAGGTGCACCTCGCTCACCGCCGGTATCTCCTCCAGCATCTTCGTGCCAATCTGGTAAATCACCTGCTGGATGCTGCCCGATTCGAACGAGCAAAACACCTGGTGAACCAGGCCACGCACCTGGGTCGCGATGGGCTGCGGGCAGACCCACTCCAGGTCGAGCCACATGTGCAGCGGCCGGTCGGCGGTATCGGGCAGGGTGGTGTATTCGTCGCGCACGAAGCCCGCGAACGCACTGCCGCCCAGCCTCAGCAGTTTGAATCCGCGGATGCCCGACCGCGCTTCCACCACTGCCTGCCGGGTCATTTCGATGCGGGCGAAGGCGCGGTCCGGTCCGCCCGGGACGAAGGCCACCGTGCCCACATACGGAATCTCGATCGCCTCCACCTGAATACCCTCGGTCTGCGGATAGGTGGCCATGAATTTTTCCGCCAGAAACCGGCAATACGATTCCAGGTCCGCGCCGTCAAAATTGCGCGTCTCCCACTGGATGAAATTCTTCATCGAGTCGGTGGCGATCAAGTCAGTGTTGTCACCGGTGGTGTAGGTCGGCCAGAAGGCGTCGCCGTAGAGGAGCATGGTCACATTGGCGCCGAACACGCCGTGGGGCGGACCCCCTGGTCCGCGGCCGACGCCCCCGTCGGCCCTCGCGCCGGCAACATCTCCCGCCAAGAGCGGGTCCGGGGGGACCCGCGCGGACCGGGGGGTCCGCCCCACAAGCCGGTACACGATGACGTCGGCCTTCCCGTAGTAACTCCGCTTCCATCCGCTCGCGAATTGATGCACTAACCGATCGCCTCCTCCAACCGAAACCGCGCAATCCGGTACACCTGCTCTAACGCCACGAGAAACTCGTCTTCCGGCGCGGCCTCCAACCGTCGCGCCAGGGCTTCCAGGATATCGTGCTTCGTACTACCCTTCACGGCAAACAAAAACGGGAGCCCGAACTTCTCGCGATACGCCGCATTCAACCCCCCGAGCCGCTCGAACTCCTCGGGCGTGAGGCGGTCGAGTCCCGCCCCCGCCTGTTCTCCAATGGAAGCTTCGCTCATTTTCGCACGCGCCCCCAGGTCGGGGTGCGCGCACAACAGCGCCAATTGCTCGCCGCGCGCGGCGCCCTCCACCACGTCCCGCATGGCCGCGTGCAGCGCCTCCACGGAGCCAAAAGGCCGCTGCTCCCAGGCCCGGAACGCCACCCATGGCGAGTCTTCGAACACGAAACCCAGCGCATCTGCAAACTCCAGGCGCTCCAGCGAGTTGATGTCTTCAATCCGCATGCGCCTCGGATGTCACCGCGGAAAGCTCGCGCGCCGCCCGTGCCGCCTTCACCGCCCAGAAGATCCGCTCGGGCGTGGCGGGGCTATCGAGGGTGATCACACCGCCCGCGCCGAACGCGGCAATCGCGTCGCGGATAGCCTCGCGCGCCGATATAGCCAGCATCAGCGGAGGCTCGCCCACCGCCTTGCTGCCGAAGATCACGTCCGGCTCCGATGCCCGTTGCAGAAACGCCACCTCGAACACCTCCGGCATTTCCGACCACGCCGGCAGCTTGTAAGTGGACGCCCCGTTCGTGGCCACGCGCCCCTCGGCATCCCACAGCAACTCTTCGATCGTCAGCCAACCCAGCCCCTGCACGTACCCGCCTTCGATCTGTCCGCGGTCGATCGCGGGCGATACCGAATCGCCGACATCTTCGAGAATGTCCACGCGCAGCACGCGATGGTCGCCGGTGAATCCGTCCACTTCCGCCTCGGCCACGGCCGCGCCGTATGCGAAATAATGGAACGGTCTTCCCTGCCCCGTCTTCTGGTCGAAGTGGATGCCGGGCGTGCGGTAGTAGCCCTGCGCGAAGAGTGGGAGGCGCTGGCGATAGGCCGCCTCCACCACCTGTGCGAACGCGTAGCGCTGCACGGTGTCGCCCTCGGTGTGGGCCCAGCCGTCCTCGAACCGCACCGCCTCGGGCGCGCAGCCGAGCATCGCGCCGGCGATCGGCCGCAGGCGCAACGTGAGTTGCCGGCACGCATCCGCCACCGCCGCGCCATTCAAATCGGTCGACGCCGAGGCCGCACTGGCCGACGTGTTCGGCACTTTGTCGGTTCGCGTCGGCATGATCCGGACAGAGTCCAACGTCACACCCAGGCTCTCGGCCGCAATCTGCCGGATCTTGGTGTGGAGCCCCTGTCCCATCTCGGTGCCGCCGTGGTTCACCTGCACGCTGCCATCGCGATACAGCAGCACCAGTGCCCCGCCCTGATTGAAGAACGTCGCCGTGAACGAAATCCCGAACTTCACCGGCGTGATGGCCAGCCCGCGCTTGCGATACGGATCGGCCGCGTTGAACCGGGCCACCGCCTCGCGCCGCGCATGGAATCCGCTCGATTCCAGCAACTGCCGCCAGATGGTGTGGATGCGCGCCGCATCTTTCACCGGCTCCCCGTAGTGCGTGGACTGGCCTTCGCGATAGAAATTGCGCTCGCGCACGACCTCCGGCGGAAGCCCCAGCGTGCGCGCCACGCGGTCGAGGATGTCTTCGATGACCAGCATCCCCTGCGGCCCGCCAAAGCCGCGAAAGGCCGTCTGCGAGGTTTTGTGCGTACGGCAAACGAAGCCCGCAATCTCGACCGCCGGCAGGAAGTACGCGTTGTCGACGTGGAACATGGCGCGCCACATCACCGGCTCCGAGAGGTCGAGGCTCCATCCGCCGTCCGAGTACAGCGCCACCTTCAGCCACTCGAGCCGCCCGTCGTCTTCGAAGCCCGCTTCGAACCGCGCTAGAAACGGATGCCGCTTCCCGGTGAGCGCCATATCGAGCACGCGCGGCAGGCGCACGCGCACCGGACGCCCGGTCTTCCATGCGCCCAGCGCCGCGATGACCGCCCACGGATTCGCCTGCACCTCCTTGCCGCCGAAAGCGCCGCCCATGCGCAGGCACTCCACGGTCACCTGGTGGCGCGGCAGGCCAAGGACGCGCGCGACCTCGTCCTGGGTCTCGCTGGGATGCTGCGTCGAAGAATGCAAAGCGACGCCGCCCGATTCGTCGATCCACGCAATGGCGCACTGCGTCTCCAGGTAGAAATGCTCCTGTCCCCCGATCCGCAGTTCGCCCGAGAGGCAGTGGGACAGGCCGGGTGCCCTCTGGGCGTGCCTGTCTCCTCTCGCCAACCGAAACGGTCCCGAGTGAAAACTCCCTTTCTCGATGGCCTCCTCGATCGTCAAAATCGCGGGCAGCGCTTCATACTCCACCGCCGCCCGCGCCGCCCCGCGCTGTGCCGCATCCAGCGTTTCCCCCAACACCCAGGCCACCGGCTGCTGGTAATGCATCACCTCGCGCGGAAACAAAGGCTCGCCCGTCAGCGTCTCGACCACCCCCGCTTCAGCCATCGCGCCGGACACATCCATCCGCGTCACCAAGGCGTGCGCATGCGGAGCCATCACCGGCCACGCATGCAGCAATTGCGGGAAGCGTCCCACCAGGTCGTCGGTGTACAGGGCCTCGCCGGTGACGTGCCCGCGCGCGCTTTCGTGCGGAACGCTCTGCCCCGCGATCTTCACGCCGCCGCCTCCTCGCGCTGCTCCCACCAGAACTTCTCCAGCAGGCTCTGCGCCAGCGCCAGCCGGTACGCCGCCGAGCCACGATGGTCGCTGATGGGGTGGAGCGACTTCGCCAGCACCTGCTGCGCCCGCTCGACCGCGGCCTGGTTCCACCGCGCCCCAAGGATCGCCTCCTCCGCAGCCGTCGCGCGCAAAGGAACCGGCGCCACTCCGCCGTAGGCCATCCGCACGCGCCGTACGCGCCCGCCCGCATCGAGATCCAGCGCAAAGCACGCAGCCATCGTGCTGATGTCGTCCATTCTCCGCTTGGCAGCCTTGTAGAACCGCGCCATCGCAGGCAGCGGCTTCGGGATAACGATCGACACCAGCAACTCGCCCGCCTCCAGCGCCGTCTTCCGGTACCCCAGGAAAAACCGATCCAGCGGCAGCGTGCGTTCGCCATCGATCCCCGCAATCCGCACGTGCGCATCCAGTGCCAGCAGCAGCGGCGCTGCGTCCCCGATGGGCGATGCGGTCGCCAGATTCCCGCCCAGCGTCGCCCGATTGCGAATCAGCGGCGAGGCAAACAAAGGCAGCCATTCGTCCAAAAGTGGGACAGGCCTCCAGGCCTGTCCCACCTCCGACAGCGTCAATCCAGCCCCGATTTCGACTTCGTTTTCCGACTCGCGAAATCCTCTCAACTCCTCGATCCCCTCCAAACTAATCAAATACGGGTACCGCTTCAACCGCAGGTTCGCTTCCACCGCCAGATCCGTTCCGCCCGCGATCAGCCGCGCCTCGGGATGCTCGCCCATCAGCCGCCGGCAATCCGCCAGCGTCCCGGGGCGCGCAAACCCATCGCACTCCATCGGCTCGACCCTCGGCGCGGGCCGCGCGAGGCGCTCGCGAAACGCATCGTCGCCCGCCGCGCCCAGCATTCGTGCCGCATCGTGAATGGGCCGGTACCCCGTGCACCGGCACAGATTCCCGCTCATCGCGTGAACGTCGCAAGCCCCTTCGCGCCCCGGCCGATACTGCTCCGCGAACAGGCTCATCACGAAGCCAGGGGTGCAGTACCCGCACTGCGACCCGCCGCACTCCACCATCGCCTGCTGCACTTCCGTCAGAACACCGGCACGAATGCCGGTGCCACTCGCCAGCGCTTCCACCGTGTAGATTTCCTGCCCCGCCACCATGGGCAGAAACAGCAGGCAGCTATTCACCGGCAGGTACCCGTGATCCTTCACCATCACCACCGTGCACGCGCCGCATTCGCCCTCCGCGCATCCCTCCTTGGCCCCCGTGAGCCCGCGGGCGCGCACGAAATCCAGGAGAGTAGTTTGCGCGGCAAAGTCCTTTGCACGAACAGTCCGGCCGTTCAAAAGGAACTCGATTTCCATCGGCGGGTTCCCCATCGTATATTCCTGAAATTGTACAGCATTTGAGACAATTGTTTTCATCGGGATAAGGAGGGAAGCATGCGAATCGTCACTCTTTTGCTGTTCGCCGCCCTGGCGAGCGCCCAGAAGGTTCCCAAGGAAACACTCGTCGAGATGGCGAAACAGAAGGCCCCCGGCCTGGAGCAGGCGCTCCGCGACGCCTTGGGCGAAGATGCCCTGCAAAAGGGCACGGCATTCGCCGTGGACCACGCCGACTTCCTGGCCGCCATCTCCGCCACCGGCCGGCCGCTCATCCAGATCGACCAGCTCCCGCCGGTGGCCGCAACGAAGAACGGCGGCCTGTGGTTGTACCAAACCGCGCTCCGCGCCGGAACCTCGCACCGCTTCAACTGGATCCTGGATGCGCAACCCTTCGGCGGCGCCCTCAACATTCCCGCGTTCGCTCCGGACAGCTATCCGCAGCCCGGATCGCCCGAGGGCAAACTCACCGGCCCGCTGGTTCTTGAGAGCAAAATCTACCCCGACATGAAAGCCAACGTCTGGTACTACGTTCCGGCGCAGTGGGACGGCGCCACCCCGCTCCCCGTCGAGATCTGGGGCGATGGCCAGATGTACGTGCAACGGCCCGGAAATCTCCGCGTGCTGGACGCGCTCGACAACCTCACCCGGCAGAAACGCATTCCCCTCATGGTCAACATCTTCATCCAACCGGGAACCGCCGCCGGCAAGCCGCAAATGCGCTCCATCGAGTACGACACGGTGGACGACGCCTACGCGCGCTATCTCCTGGAGGAGATCCTGCCGGAGATCGGGAAAAACGTCAAGCTGCGCACGGACGGCTACAGCCGCGCCATGGTGGGCGAAAGCTCGGGCGGCATCTGCGCCTTCAACGCGGCGTTTCTCAAGCCCGGCGAGTTTTCCCGCGTGCTGAGCTGGATCGGCAGCTTTGCCGCGCTGCAGGTTTCACCCGCGCATCCGGCGGGCGGCGCCGAGTACCCGATCATGGCTCGCCGCGAGGCCAAGCGCAATATCCGGGTCTGGCTGCAGGATGGCGCGGAGGACCAGGAGAACCCGCGCGCCGGAAGCTGGCCGCTGGCCAACATTCATCTGGCCAACTCACTCAAGCTCAAGGGCTACGACTATCACTTGTCCTTCGGCTCCGGCAATCACAACCAGAACCAGGGCGCCGCCGAGTTGCCCGAATCCCTGACCTGGCTCTGGCGCGACTACGACCCGTCCAAGACCGCCCAGGAGTTTCTCCAGTACCCGGCCGAAAAGGACAAGCCCATGTGGCGCGTGGCGACGCTGAATCGGAATTAGATCGTGGGGCGGTCCCCCTGGACCGCGCGGGACGCCCTCGTCCCGCTGCCGCAACTGCGCCGGTGTGCGCCCGCCTCACGAAGTTGACAGTCCCTTTTGCCTCCGCTTCCTCAGCGATCTCAGGTTTTGACTTTGCCTCTCCGCGCTTGTCTCAGCGGCTCCGCGGCTCCGCGTCGAGCCCGTCCATCGCTCGCAGGATCATGTCCGGCCGCAAGCGGGCCAGTATGCTCTCCGTCAGGTTCACCCAGCGGACAGTGCCCTCCCGATCCACCAGGAATTCGGCCGGGCGTGCGATGTCCTGCCCACGCTCGCCCCCGTGTTCATGAAGCACACCATAGGCTCGAATCGTCTCGGCCCGCGGATCGGACAGGAACGTGAAGGTGTAGCCCTGGCTTTGACACAGCTTCCGCGACTCTTCACCGGAATCGACGCTGATGCCGACGATTTCGGTGTCGCGCGCGCGAAACTCCGCCAGCCGACGCTCGAAACTCCGCAACTCGGAGTTGCACAGCGGTCACCAATAACCGCGGTAGAAAATCAGCACTACGAAACGATTCCCCTGGCGCAATTGAGAGAGCGTCACCGAATTGCCATCGAGCCCCGTGAGCGTGAACTCCGGCGCGCGCTGACCCACCCGCGGCGCGGTCTCCGCCCTCGGGATGTTCCGGGCTAACCAGAAAACACCGAAGCAGAACAGCCCGAAGACCGCGAGACTCAACACGCCGAAAATGACGCCGCTGATCTTGCCGCGATATCTTTCCGGCTGGGCGAACGCCCGGTACAGGCCGATCGCCAGCAAGCACCCGGCCGCCAGAAAGAGCACCAGGTTGGCCCATGGAAAATCGCGTGTGACCGGGAACTTGACGAAAAACGGAACGTAGCTGAAGGCGGCCAGCAGGGCGGTGGCGAAGCCTACCCATAAGGGCCAATTCCGGCTGCGTCTCGTCACGGTCTCCACTGCTCGATTGTATCCCGTTTGAGATGCGGAACTTCTGTTGCGATTTCGCACGAAACCTCTTAACGTTAAAGTAGATTTCCTGGGAGTTCAAGAAATGCTTCGCCGCTGTAACATCGCTTTCTGCCTGATGCTCACTCTCTTCGCCTGGGCGCCCATCCCCGCCGCTGCCCAGACGGCCTTCGGACGCATCTCCGGCACCGTGCTGGATTCGAGCGGGGCCGCGGTGCCCGGCGCCAAAGTCGTGCTGCGGGACGTCGACACCCAAGCCGCCCGCGCCGTGACCACGGATGCTAACGGCTTCTACGTCGCCGATGACCTCGCCATCGGTCCTTATGTAGTGGAGGTCGATCAGCCCGGGTTCAAGCGGGCCAGCCAAAGCGGCCTCCAACTGGAGGCCGATGGACGCATCACCGCCGATTTCAAGCTTCAGGTCGGCGACACCTCGCAAAGCGTGGATGTGGTCGCCACCAGCACCGACTCGCTCAATACCGTCTCCGGCGAAGTCGCCCACGTCATCGACAAGGAGCAGGTCGATAACCTGGCACTGAACGGCCGGAACTACATGGAACTGCTGACCCTGGTCCCCGGCGCCATCATGACCAACCCGGAC
>Ga0116216_10001097_pt1 | contig 19169 bp, 15 predicted proteins | sample Sb_taG_11_FD_89696 | JGI IMG/M metagenome (GOLD analysis project Ga0116216, IMG submission 89696) | Peat soil microbial communities from Weissenstadt, Germany - Sb_50d_3_AS metaG | ecosystem: Environmental > Terrestrial > Soil > Wetlands > Peat | place: Germany: Weissenstadt | collected 2010-09-21
CCCGCCACCGCGATCGTTACCCCCGGCGGGCTCGAGACCCCGCCCACCTGCACTACCACAGGCACCGTGTGCCCCGGCTGGACGCCCCCGGGAACCTGCACCGTCACCTGCATCACGCCGACGTTGCCGAGAGCTTCCACCGCGGACACCACTGTCGCCGGCAGCCCGCCGATCGTCGCGGTCACCGGCAGAATCGGGTGCGGCTGCGGAGCCGTCACCGGCGTGCCTTCGCTGCCCGCCGGCGAAGTCTGCCCTTCGCCCGTGGCGTATAGCGTAATCAAGCTCCCCGCCGCGGCCGGATGCGCCGCGCTGTTCGACGATCCGTCCTGGTTGGTGGCCGCCGCCTGTCCGGTGCCGGTGTTATCCACCGTGAACAGGCCCGGCGCCGCGGCGGCCACCGGCGCCGAAATCGAAAACGTGATCGCGCTCTGGTACGATCCCACCACCTGCGCGCTCGGGCCCGAAACGCCATAAGGCACGATGGCGGTGACCTGGGTCGCCGAGGCATACAGGATCGGGGCCGATATCCCGCCGAACGCCACGCTGACGCTGCCCAGTTGCGTGCCCGCCTGCGCCCCGCTGCCGAGCTGGTATGCGACCGCGGGTGTCGGCCCGAGACCCGCGCCGTAGATCGCGACGATCTCGCCCGCCGCAACCGGTCCGATCACGTTGCTGGCGCCGTTGGTCACCACGCTCTCGACTCCGCCGGAGACTACAGGCCGCAGCTCGCGGATCGCTTGATTCCCCGAGTCGGCCACCCACACGTTGCCGGACGGATCGGCGGCGATGCCCACCGGCCCGCTCAACGGCGCCACGGCGCCGGGTATGCCGTCGTTGGAGTAGCAGCACCTCCCGTTCCCGCCGATGGTGCCGATACTGCCGTTCGTCGCCACCTTGCGGACACGGTTCTGGCCCGTATCGGAAATGTAGAGATTCCCCGCCGGATCCACGGCCACCCCCTGCGGGCTCTTCAGTTGCGCGCTGCTGGCTGCGCCGCCGTCTCCCAGGCCGCCCGAGCCGTCGCTCCCCGCCACCGTAGTGATGTTCCCGCTGGTCGTCGAGAACATGCGGATCCGGTTATTGCCCTGGTCGGCGATGAAGAGATTGCCGTTGGCATCGAGGGCGATGCCGACAGGCAAATTCAGCAGCGCGGTAACCGCCGGTCCGCCGTCCCCGCCGAATCCCTGGCCTCTTCCGGCCACCGTGTCGAGAATGCCGTCCAGCGTGATCTCGCGAATCCGGTGGTTCAGCGTGTCGGCGATGTAGAGGTTGCGGGATGGGTCCACTGCGAGCCCTTGGGGGCCGCGCAGGGCCGCACTCTGCGCCAGGCTGCCGTCACCGAAAAAGGCGGCATTGCCGTTGCCGGCAATGGTGTAGATCATCCCGTTGAGATCCACCGCCCGCACCCGGTTGTTGCCCGTATCGGCGATGTAGAGGAAGCCCAGCAGGTCCACCGTCACGCCCATCGGCCCATTCAATGAGGCGCTGACCGCCGGCCCGAAGTCGCCGGAGAATCCGGAATTCCCGTTGCCGGCCACCGTGACAATCGAGCCGTCCGGCGAGATTCTCCGCACCCGGTTGTTCGCCGTGTCCGCGAAGTAGAGGTTGCCGGCAAAGTCCATCGCCACCCCGGTGGGCGTGTCCAGTTGCGCCATCGCGGCCGGCCCGTTGTCGCCAGAATAGCTGTTGAGCCCGTTCCCCGCGGCTGTCGAAATGAGGCCGTCCCTGGTGACCTTCCAGATCTTGAAATCACCCACGTCGAGGCCCGAACCCGAGCCCACGGAGCCTTCCGCGAAGTAGACGATTCCGTTGGCATCCACGGCCACGCCCGTGGGCCCCTTCAACCTGGCCGTGACTGCCGGTTCGCCATCGAAGGGTAAGGGGCCTTTCGCCGAGCCTACGATGGTGCTGATGTTCCCGTTGATGACCACGCGAATGCGGATGGTTCCCAGGTCGGAGATGTACACGGTGCCGCCGCTGTCCACGGCCACATCCGTGGGCAGGAACAGGGTCGCGATCGAGGCCGGCCCGTTGTCCCCCGAATAGCCGGGGTAGCCGTTCCCCGCGAAGGTGCTCATGGTTCCGTCGAGAGCCACTCTACGCACCACATTGTTGAAGGTGTCCGCGATGTAAATGCTGCCCGCGGCATCCACTGCCACGCCCTCCGGGCCGTTCAGGTCCGCGTTCACGGCCGGGCCGCCATCGCCGCCGTTGCCGTTTCCGCCGCTCCCGGCCACCGTGGTGATGGTGCCGTCCGGCGAGATCCTGCGGATGCGGTTGTTGCCCGTGTCCCCGATATAGAGGTTGCCCGCGGCATCCAGGGTCAGGCCGGTCGGGCCGCTCAACAGCGCGTTGGCCGCCGGCCCGCCGTCACCCGAGAAGCCAATGGTGCCGGTTCCGGCATACCTGCTGATGGTGCCGCTGGGGGCGATCTGGCGGATGATATCGGCGTCCCGGTCGGCAACAAAAATGTCACCGGCCGCGTCCACCGCAATGCCGTCGGGAAACGATAGCTGCGCTCTGGTGGCTGGGCCCCCGTCGCCCGAGTTGCCATACCGCCCGGTGCCCGCGACCCGCGTCAGTGTCCCGGAACCATCTACCTTGAAGACCGAGTGGATGCTGCCGAAATAGACGTTGCCGGCCGAATCTACCGCGACTCGCGGCGGATCGCCGATGGAGGCTGTGCCGGCTGCGAGTGGCGTAGCCGGCGGGACTCCTCCGGCGGCTGTGGAGATGACATACTGCCCCCGAGAAAGATGGATCCCAAGAAAAAAGAAAAGTACTATGGCCCTGATCATGCGGATGCCTAACTTACGTTCCAAGCTGTATCATGCGGCGACTACCGGCCGCGCCCGGGCCATTCCGGCTCCTGGCTCCTGACTCCTGACTCCTACTCCCGCAGTTATACCACTTCTATCATGCGGAGGCGTAGTGCTCGAAGATCGGGGAGGAGTATATCGGGTCCTTCAGCCTCCAACTCGGCCGCCGAGGTCAGGCCGGTCGCAACCGCGATGGAGCGGATCCGATTGCTTCGTGCCGCCACGATATCTGCCGGAGCGTCGCCCACCAGGGAGACCGGCGCACCGCGTTCCACCCAGGCGCGGCGGCGCGCTTCGCGGATCGCGATCTTCGCCAGGCCCGCCCGCGTCTTCGCCATTTCGCCGAATGCGCCGAAACGAAAATAGTCGCGCAAGCCCGCGCGTTCCAGCTTGCGCCAGCCGATGCGCGTCAGGTTCCCAGTGACCAGACCCAGCAGGATGCCGCGCCGCGTGAGTCTTTCGAGCAACGGCGCAACTCCCGGGCAATGCTTGTCGCGGAGCACCGGACATTCCCGCAGGTAGTAGCGCTCGGCGGCGCGCAGAATCTCGGGCATGGAGGAATGAATCCGCGCCCGCGGGGCGCCCGCGCGCCGCATCATGACGGTCAGGATGTCGGGGTCCAGCATCCCCTGCACGGGGATGCCCTCGGTGGTGGTTTCGAGCCCCGTCACGCGGCGGACGCCGTATACCAGCGCCTCGCGATGATGCGGCCCGGCGCGGCGGACCAGCGTGCCGTCGATGTCGAAGAGAACCAGTGCGCGGTGGGTCAATATCGATGATAATAGATATGTGACCCCCAACGGCGACTCACCCAGCGGCAACTCCCGGATGGACCGGATTGAAGCGACCCTCGATCGGCTGTCCGCCCGCCAGGACAAGGCGGCGGAGCAGCACGAAAAGGCGGTGGAGCGGCAGGACAGGTCCATCGAACACCTCTTCGAGGTTTCGCGCCAGCGTGACCGCGAAATCGATCGGCTGCTCGAGATTGCGAATCGGAACAACGAGACCTTCGCACGTATCGCGAGTACGCTCGAGGCCCACACCGAGTCCCACGCCGATCATGAAGCGATGATTGCCGATCATGATGCGAGGCTTGCGGAACATGCGGCGAAGATGGCGGAGTATGAGGCGAGTATCCGGGAAGCCCGGAAGCGCTCCGAAGAGGAGATCCGGCGGGGCGCCGAGGTCCACCGCGAGGTCGAGGAAAAACTGAACGCCCTGATCCAGATTGTCGACGAGACCATCCGCAAGAAGCCTGGCAACGGCGACCAGCCGAAATCCAACTGACCGGGGCCGCTACAATAGTCTCGTGCACCTCGCGAAATTCCGCGTAGGCCTCATCCAGATGGCCTGCGACCAGGATCCCGCCCAAAACCTGGCCAAGGCCGAATGGCGCATCCGGGAGGCGGCCGGCAAAGGCGCGCAGATCCTCTGTGTCCAGGAACTCTTCCGCTCGCAGTACTTCTGCCGCGTGGAAAGCGCCGAACTGTTCGACTTGGCGGAGCCTATTCCCGGGCCCACCAGCGAGAGCTTTTCGCGCCTGGCGCGCGAGCTTTCGGTGGCGCTTATCGGGTCGGTCTTCGAGCGGCGCGCTGCGGGCGTCTATCACAATACCGCCCTGGTCCTCGACGCCGATGGCACGCTGCTGGGGACGTACCGCAAGATGCACATCCCCGACGACCCGCTGTACTTCGAGAAATACTATTTCACCCCCGGCGACCTGGGCTTCCGCTGCTTCGACACGCGGTACGCCCGCGTGGCTCCGCTGGTCTGCTGGGATCAGTGGTTTCCCGAGGCGGCTCGCCTGGCCGCGCTGGCAGGCGCCCAAGTGCTGTTCTACCCCACGGCCATCGGATGGCATCCTTCTGAAAAGGCGCAATACGGCGTGGCGCAGCACGACGCATGGCGCACCATCCAGCGCGCCCACGCCATCGCCAACGGATTGTACGTCGCCGCCGTCAACCGCGTGGGGTACGAAGGGCCGCCCGAGCAGGGCCTGGAATTCTGGGGCGGATCCTTCGTGGCCGATCCCTTCGGCCAGGTGCTGGCGGAAGCCGGCCACGACCGCGAGGAGACGCTCATCGTGGAATGCCATCCGCGGCGCATCGAAGAAGTGCGGCGCAACTGGCCGTTCCTGCGCGACCGCCGAATCGACGCCTACTCTGGTATATTGAACCGGGTGATCGATTGAAGCTGAAGACACCGCGCAGCCGCGGCTTCCGCATGCCCGCCGAGTGGGAGCCGCACGAAGCTACCTGGATCGCGTGGCCCCACAATCGCGACGACTGGCCGGCCAGGTTCGCGCCCATCCCCTGGGTCTACGGCGAGATCGTCCGCAAATTGAGCCTTGTCGAGCGTGTGCGGATTCTGGTGGAGAACCGCCTGATGGAAGACATGGCGCGCCGCGTGCTCCGCAGAGCCGGCGCGGAGATGGATTCCGTCGAGTTCTTCCATTCGATCACCAACCGGGCGTGGACCCGCGATTACGGCCCGCTGTTCGTCAAGAACCGCCGCGGCGAAGTGGGGCTGACGGCGTGGCGCTTCAACGCGTGGGCCAGCTATGACGATTGGCAGCACGATGCGGCCATCGCGGCATGGATCGGCCAGCAACTGCGACTGCCCACCTGGACCCCCGAAATGGTGTTGGAGGGCGGCGCCATCGACGTAAACGGCGCGGGGCTGCTGCTGGCCACCGAGGAATGCCTGCTGAGCCCCGTGCAGGCGCGCAATCCGGGCATGACACGGCAGCAGATCGAAAAGAATCTGCACGACTACCTGGGCGCCCAACGCGTGATCTGGCTCTGGAACGGCGTCGCCGGCGACGACACGCACGGTCACGTGGACGACGTAGCGCGCTTCGTGGGGCCCGAGACCGTGGTGGCCGCTTCGGAGAGCGACCGCTCGGACGCCAACTACGCCCTGCTGCGCGAGAACCACGCGATCCTGCGCGCGGCCGGTCTGCGAGTGGTGAAGCTGCCGATGCCGCGGCCCCTGATTTTCTCGGGCGAGCGTCTGCCGGCCAGCTACGCGAATTTCTATATCGCCAACCGCCTGGTGCTCGTCCCCACGTTCAACGATGTGAACGATCGCGTGGCGCTGGCGGCCCTGGCGCGCGTATTTCCCGATCGCGAGGTGGTGGGCATCCACTGCACGGAGCTGGTCTGGGGCTTCGGCGCGCTGCATTGCATGACCCAGCAGCAGCCGGCCGCGGGAGGCTCATGAAACATTCTTCCACATGCTGTCCTGGGCGCTGACTCCGCCAGGGGAACTGCAATCCTAATTCGGCGGCAGGCCGGCCCCGGAATAACGGATGGCGCGTCGCTTGATTCATGTTGAAGGTCTGACCGAAGAAGACTTCGTCAACGAAGTGCTCCGTGATGTTTGATTGCGAGCTGGCCGCGCAGCACGACGATGAGTACGTGGGACACTCCGTTGCACGGAGCGAGGCGATCGGTTTTGTCGCCTGTCGCCCTGCCGCAATCTAGTGACAGACCACGAAAGGCGATGGTCTGTCCTACTGAACGTCCGTCACTTTCCCATCCACGAACGTGATCTTCAAATCCTTGTACACGTAAATCTTCTTCGACCCCAGATCGGCGATGTCCTTCGGCTTTCCCATGATCGCCTCCACGTCCTGGATCGATTGGCCCAGCGCCACCGTTGCCGGAGCGCCTCCGCCCGCCATGCTCTGGTTGACCGTGTCCTGCTCCGCCCGGTCCGCGTCCTGCGATACCTGCGCCAATTGGGTAGCGGCGTTGGCGTCAGGCTGCATCTGCGAGGCGTACGGCGCATTGGTGGGCTGTCCCGCGGCCGAGGCGGGCAGCGCGGGCAATCCGCCCTGGCCCTGCTTCTTCTGCAAGTCGCCCAGGCCCTGATCGATGGTGGCGCGCATCTGGTTCTGCATCTCCTGCAGATCGGCCAGCGCCACCGAAACCGTGCTGCCCTTGCGGCAATCCTGGCCCTTGCTCGCCAGCACCACCACCTGGGCATACTGGGAATTGGAGGGCGGCGGCGAATTGAGCTGCAGCACATCGCCCTCGGTCACGGGGCACAACTGCCCGCCGCCGGCATCCACGTCCAGGGCGTTCGCCACCACGAAAACATGCGGACCGCCGCCGCTGAAAATCGGGGGCGGACCGCCGGCCTGCGCGGTATTCATGGACCCCTGCTCGGCCCGCTCCTGATCCAACTGCCGTTTGACTTCATCCGCGATCGCCTGCTTCACGTCGGGGGTGAGCGGCGTCGCCGCGTAATTGTTGGACTGCGCGTCGGCCGCCGCCGCGGCTGCCGCCTGCTGGCGCGCCACGTACGCGTCCTGCAGAGTCTGTGCGATCAGGTAGTCGGTCAGCCAGAACGCGGGGCCCGCGTAATACGGATACGGTGTGAACCACCCGCCGTAGTACCCGTACCACGGGCTGCCACCCCATCCCCAGCCGTAAGCGATCGGCCGCGCCCACGGACTGTAGGCGTAAGCGTAGAACCCCGGCGACCAGAATCGCATCGGTCTATAAACGCTGAACGAGACTCCGCCCCACACCCACGGCCGGTAAACGCGCGCGTACGAAACGTTGTTCACCACGTACGTGCGTTGGATAAACGTCGTGTTGTTCACCACCACGTTGCGCTGCACATACCCGCTGCCGCGCGAATTGGCGACGATCACGCCTCCGCCGGGCCGCTGCACCTGCACGCTCCGCACGCCGTTGGGAGCATGATGGATGATCGCGCCGTTGGCCGTGTGCACTTCGCGGATGGAACCGTCGGCACGGGTCTGTACCTGCCCGCCGTTTGGAGCGTGGTAGATCGCGGCCCGCGGCGCGAAGGTGCGGCCCGAGGTCGAATTACCGGAGTTTGCATTGAAGGTTCCGGGGCCGCGATTGCCTCCGCCCACGGTGTTGCCTCCGGGCCGATTGTTGCCGTTATTGGGGGGCGCATTGTTTCCGCCCGGCCGAGTGTTCGGACTGTACGTGGTCGTGCTGCCCGGGCGATTGTTGCCGTTGTTGGAAGCCGGTGTAGTATTTCCGCCGGGTCGATTGTTCGGGTACACGGTAGTGCTGCCGGGACGGCTGTTGCCGTTGTTGGAAGCCGGCGCAGTATTGCCGGCGGGCCGATTGTTCGGGCTGACGACCGTGCTGCCGGTCCGGTTCCCGCTCGGGGTCGGGTTGCTGTTGCCGCCCTGGTGTGTTTGCGGCGTGCCCGTTTGCGGCGTGCTGGCGTGCGGTTGAGCAGCCGGAGCGCTCCTGGATGGCGGCGCCGAATGCGAGGGAGCCGAATGCGTGGGAGCCGGCGGCTTCGGCGGCTTCTTGTCTTGTGCGCCCAGAGTCGCGGAGAATGCGAGCAGCAATATGGCGACCGCCGTCCCGATCCATCCAGGCCGGGCAACTTTACTTGCGCGAATGATATTCATGAGATCTCCCGGACGTGCCGCCCCGCAGAGACGGAACACACATCCACCTGTGTCAAGTATACGTACTTGCAGGCCTGAAAGTTGCGAACCTTCTGCCCGCGGGTACTAGCGAGTGGCGGCCCGTTGCCAGTTGAGAACCACGGTGATGGGCGCGGGCGCCGCATTTTCTGTAACCGTCGATACGGTATTCACCAGAAAGCGCTTACCATCCGCCGCTACATCGTAACCGACGTAGTTAGACATGCTGCCGCCGCCCGGATTCCGTGGATTGAATAGCGCTTGCGGAACGCCGTACTCAAAACGGGGCGCGGTCTTCACCTCCACGGCCATCAGTCTCCCATCGGCGGCGACATAAAACAGCTCCTTTCCATCCCGGCGCCACCTCGGCTGCCCGCCGCCAGTGCCCGTCGACACCTGAAACTTACCCGCCCCCGCCGGGAATGATTGCACGTAAACGTGGTATTGGCCCGGACCGGATTCGTCCGAAGCGTAGGCGATCCATCGGCCGTCCGGAGAGAAATGTCCCTGCCGTTCATTGGAGGGCGTCTGCAGGTACGGCATCGGCTTGCGGTCCCCCGGAGGGAACATGGGAAGGATCCACAAGTCCTCCCTGGTCTTCGGATCGAAGCGTTCGTACAAGAGGTATCGCCCGTCGGCGGACCAGTCCTGCGGGCGCCCGGACTTCAAGAGCAGTTGCTCGTTCGCGGACCCGCTGGAATCCTTCTGGTAGATGTCGTAATTGCCGGCGGCGACAGCCCGGTCGGAAGCGAAAACCAGCTTGGTCCCATCCGGCGACCAGACCGGAAGGAAGTCTCGTGCGGGATCGAAGGTGAACCGTGTGGGGTTGCCGCGCGCCACGTCGAGCACCCAGACATCCTGGTTGCCCGTGGCATCCGTCAGGTCCACCGCCACGCGCTTCCCGTCTGGTGAAAGCGCCACGCCGCTATAGGTCGCGGGCGAACCCACGGTTCCCAGTGACTTTCCCTCCCGGTCGAACCACACCAGTTGCGAGGAGCCGCCGAGGCCGCCGGAGCGGTAGGCCAGCACGCCATTGGCAGACACCGCGAAAAACCCCAGCGCCAGCACGGAGCCCACTTGTTCGCCTACGGGAAACGGCTCGCTGGTCAGCTCGAAACGCCTGGTGTCCAGCGGTTGCGCCATCAGGGTGCTCTCCCGCAGAAAGAGCAGATGGCCGGTGTCCGAGCCGGCCCCCGGAGGCGCGTAAGCGCCCGCCTGCTTGCTGGCCACCAGGCGTTTCCGCGGGCTGCCATCCAGCGAGGCCAGGTAGATGGCTTGGTCCTCCGTACGGGTCGTACGCGTGATATAGAGAAAGTGCTGCCCGTCCGGCAGGAACCACGGTCGCAGATGCCCGAGTTCCCCCTGCGATTCATCGGATGTGGTCAGCCGGGTGGGCACGCCGCCGGCCTGGGACACCCGGAAGAGGCCGGTTGCGTTGTAGCCGAAGATAATGACCCCGTCGCGGCTCCACGACCCGCCAAGGATGCTGCCTGGGAGTTCGCACAGCGTTTGCGCCGGGCCGCCCCCGGCCTCTACCTTCTTGAGCTTTCCCAGCGCGCCGAAGCCTATGAAGCGGCCGTCGGGCGACCAGAAGGGAAGAAAGCCCGCCCCTTCGGTTCCAGGCAGCGCCTGAGCGGTCAGGGAATCCAGCGGCCGGACCCACAGCATTGACCGTCCATCGGCGCCGCTGGCAATGAAGGCCAGCTTGCGGCCATCGGGCGAGAGCGCCATGCCGCCGTTGCCGAAATTCGTTTTCTCGGGCGCGGGGATCTGGAAGCGCATCGCCGCGGGCTCTGCGGGCGTCTCGCGAAAGTGCAGCACCGCCACCGCTACACCGGCCAGAGCCACCATGGAAATGGCTACATTCCACCAGCGGGAGAGGCCGCGGGCTTTGGGCGGGGGCAGAGCGGGCGGCGCAGGGGCCGCGGGGGGCGCCTCCGGCGCCTCGTCGATCTCCAGGCGCGCCATGGCGATATCGGGCAATCGCCGCTTGCGGTCCCGCTCCAGGCATCGGCGCAAGAGCCGGCGGATGGCGGGTGGCGTCTCGGCCGGCAGCTTCGACCAGTCCGGGTCCGTCTTCAACACCCCTGCCAGCGTGTCCGACACCGTATCGCCGCCGAACATCTGGCGGCCGGTCAGCATTTCGTAGAGCACCACGCCGAATGACCAGATGTCGGACCGCCGGTCCGCCTCGGAGCCGCGCGCCTGCTCCGGCGACATGTACGCCGCCGTTCCCATGATCACTCCGGCCAGCGTGGCCCGCATGGTGAGGGTGGGCGAGGTTGCCGCGTCGGCAGAGACCGGCTCGCCGGAGAGCGCTTTGGCGAGTCCGAAATCCAGCACCTTGACGCGGCCGTCGGGCGTGACCTTGATATTGGCCGGCTTCAGGTCGCGATGAATCACAGCCTTCTCGTGAGCGTACTCCAGGGCGTCCGCGATCTGCCGGGCGATGGGCAGCGCTTCCTCGAGCGGGATCGCGCCCTGCGCGATGCGCTCGGCCAGCGTCGGGCCCTCCGCCAGCTCGAGCACCAGCGCGCGGTCCTCCACGCCATAGATCGCCGCGATGTTGGGATGGTTCAGCGACGCCAGCACCTGCGCTTCGCGGGTGAATCGCGCCATGCGGTCGGGGTCTTGCGCGAACGCTTCGGGGATGACTTTGATGGCCACGTCGCGGCCCAGCTTGGTATCGGTGGCGCGGTACACTTCGCCCATGCCGCCTGACCCAAGCTTGCCGGTGATGCGGTAGTGCGCGATGGTTTGTTGGTTCATTTGGTCGGCATCCTCCGCCGCAGCTCGTCGAAGAAATTCAGCAGGAACGTCACGTGAAGCGACGCCTTGTCCGCACCGCCTCCTTCCGACGCCGGGAACGCGACGAAGCGTTTGCCATCCGGCGCCAGATCCAGGTTGGGATTATTTGCGACTGCCGAAACCGGTGTCTCACACCACTGGCGTGGTTTGCCGGGGACGAATGCCTCTCCATTGACGGTGTATTCGGCCACCTGGATGTGGCCGTCCATGCTCACGAAGAACAGCTCCTTGCGATTGGGCGACCACATGGGAAATCTCCCCGGGGCAGTGGAGATCTGCCACTTGCCGCCCGATCCGGAAGAGGCCCCCGACGGCCGCACATATACGTGAAAGCTCCCGGATTCATCGGAGGCGTAGGCTATCCACCGTCCATCGGGCGAAAAGGCCGGACCGACATCGTTTCCCGGCGTGCCCACAAACAGCTCCGGTTTGCCCGGCTTCGGGTGATCGGGATCGGTGGTGTCGAGCGGCAGGATCCAAATGTCGTTGGCGGTCGCCTGACTGCCCTGGGAGAAGGCCAGGCGCTTGCCGTCGGGCGAGAACGAGCCGGGCCCGGTTATCCCGATCGTTTCCAGAAGCCGCCCCGGCTGTCCCGATCCGTCCGCGCGGATCCACCAGAGACCGCCGCCGGCAGCGGGCGCGAAGACGATGTGTCTTCCGTCCGGCGTCCAGACGGAGAAGCGGTTGAGCGCGCCCGGCGTGAAGGTGATGCGCGTCAGTGCGCCGCGTTCGAGATCGTAAACCGAGATGTCTCCATTCACCGCGAGCGCCAGGCGTTTCCCATCCGGGGAAAAGCGGGGGGTTAACGTTGGACCAGGCGCGGTGAACAAAGGGGCCTGCTTGCCCGCGCCGTCCAGCCACACCAGCGAACGGGACGTCGGCATGGACTTGCCGGCTAGGTAGACCAGGATACCGGTCTGGGAGAAATCGAGCTGCCCGCCTCCCGAGACGGGGAACCCCGCAACGTCTTGGAGCTGGGGTGCGGGCACTCCGCTGGTTTCGAGCCGCTTTAGGTCGAACGGCACGGCGAACAACGTGCCTTGGTGAATGTAGATCAAATGGCCGCTCGGCAGGTAGCGCCCGAAGTAGCCTCCCCGTTGCACCATCTTGAGCTGTCCCGTCTTCAGCGAGATGGCGGCGATGTTGGCGTCCTCGAAGTTCCCGGCGGCGTTGGTCGCGGTCACCAGGAGCGTATCGCCGCCCGGCAGGATCTGCGGCCAGCGGTAGGTGCGCAAGCCGTGGTCTTCCGGTTTGGCCACTATCTGCGGCGTCCCGCCGGCCTCGGGGATGCGGGAAAGATGCAGGCCGTCCAACGCCACGATAATATTGCCATCCTCGCCCCATGCCGCGCCTCGCGGATAGACCGCTTCGCACAACGTGAACGGCGCGCCTCCCTGCACGGAGATCTTCTTCAACTTCTGGTCGGCGAAGAATCCGATCCATTGGCCGTCGGGAGAGAAGAAGGGATCGGCCGCGCCTTCCGTGCCGGAGAGGATCGTGGCCTGGGACTGGTCGATGAGGCGCGTGGCGATCTGGACGCCGCCGGGGCCGCGGGCAGGAAAGGCGATGCGCGTGCCATCGGGCGAGATGATTGCGGTAGAGTGCTGGCCGGCCACGGCATCCGGCCCCAAGTCGGCGCTGAAGCGCATCAGCGGGTGATCGACCGGCCGGGTGGCACGCCATGCCACCCACAGCACCACGGCTAGTGCCAGCGCGAGCGCCGCCGATGCAGCTTTCCACGGCAAGCTGCGTTGGGAAGCGGGCGGCTGTCCCGGCGCTTCTTCCAGCAGCCGCCAGGCGTCGCCAATATCGCGCAAGCGCCGCTTGGGATCCTTCTCCAGGCAGCTCTTCAGCAGCCGCTGGACCTTCGCCGGAACTCCGTCCCACCGCGGCTCTTCCTTGATCACCGCCGCCAGCGTTTCCGAGACATCCTCGCCCGCGAACAGCCTGCGCCCGGTGAGCATTTCGTGGAGCACCACGCCGAACGCCCAGATATCGGCGCGCTTGTCCACCGGCTTGCCGCGCGCCTGCTCGGGCGCCATGTAGCCCGCGGTGCCCAGGATCATGCCAAGCTGCGTCGCTCCCATGGTCAAAGTGGGCGACTGCGCGGGATCGCCGGACACAGACCCGGAGGTCTGTGCCACCACCGCCGCCAGGCCAAAATCAAGTACCTTCACCACCCCCGCCGCCGTGACCATAATGTTGGCCGGCTTCAGGTCGCGATGCACGATGCCCTTTTCGTGCGCGGCCTCGAGTGCGTCCGCGATCTGGCGGGCGTAGTTCAGCGCCGTCTCCACGGGCAACGGGCCCGATGGGGTCTCGCCTTCCACCAGTTCCATCACCAGGGCGCGGTCCTCCACACCGTAGATCGCCGCGATGTTGGGATGATTCAACGACGCCAGCACTTTCGCCTCACGCTCGAAGCGAGCCAGCCGTTCGGCGTCCTGCGCCACGCCTTCGGGAAGAATCTTGATGGCCACGTCGCGATCGAGCTTGGTGTCGTGCGCGCGGTACACCTCGCCCATGCCGCCCGCGCCGAGTGGCGCAAGGATCTCGTAGCATCCCAGGCGCGTCCCTGTCGTCAGAGGCATCGAGTGTCAACGATTGTACTCCATCTGAGTGCTACACTGGCTTCGGTGCTTAGCATTGAGGAATATTTGACCCTGCCGGTCCCGGAAAATCGCGTCGGTTATGAGTACGACGACGGGAAGGTCATCGAAGTGCCGGCTCACAATCTGGAGAACGCTAAGATTCAATCGAAGGTGATACGCCTGTTCGGCTCCTTCCTTGACACCGCCAGGTTGGACATCGACGTGCTCTGTCCCACTGGCTACTGGCTCTCGCCTAATGTCGAGCGAGTCCCCGACGTCTCCCTTCTCAGCGCTGCAAAAGCCGCCGCCATGGAAGTGTTCCACGGCTCCCTCCGTGGCGCGCCCGACGCGGCGATCGAAATCGTCTCTCCCAACGAGTCCGCGACGGAACTGGAGCGTAAAGTCGATCAGTATCTGGCTGCGGGCGTCCTCGCCGTCATCCTGGTTTACCCGGAGACGCGCCACGTCCTGGTCTACCGGCCTAATGGAGAGGCCCGCCGGCTGGGAACCGGCGACGCGCTGGAACTCCCCGATTTGCTGCCCGGCATGAAGCTCCCGATCGATGAGTGGTTCACGACTTAGTGGGACAGCCCTCCCGGCCTGTCTTCTTCTCAAACTGTCGCTCATTTGCCCGGCATCTACCGCTTCAGCTCATCGAAGAAATTCACCCGGAACCAGGTGAAGCGACGTCCTATCGGCGCCGCCTCCCGCCGTCACCGGGAACGCGACTCCACCAGGAATTGCAAATCATTTGATTTGACAAATCAAATTAAATCCGGATAACATTCCCTCATGAGCCGGGCGGAGGTCGAAACGGTCCTGCGATGCTATCCCCGCATCTACTTCGCCTGCCACCGGCGCCACGTCCGCGATGAGCAAACCGGCAGCGTCATCAGCGCGCATCAGGCCAGCGTCCTCGATCACCTGGACGATGTCGAAAACACCTCCCTGCTCGACCTGGCGCGCCACATGGGAGTGACCGCTTCCACCATGTCGCTGACCGTCGACCGGCTGGAGCGCGGCGGCTACGTGACGCGCGAGCGCAGCGGTGAGGATCGGCGCCGCGTCGACCTGCGGCTGACGCCGGCCGGCGTGGGCATCAAGCGCCAGCAGAAGGTGCTGGAGCCCGAACTGGTGGCCGCGGTGCTCGATCGCCTGAATGAGCGCAACCGCCGGCGAGCGCTGCGGGGCCTGGAAATGCTGGCCGAGGCGGCTTCGGATTGGCTCGCCTCAAAAGGAGCAAAAACATGAAGTGGGTGTTGTTGGTTGTGGGAGTTCTAGTCCTCCTCGTTGGGCTAGCCTGGCTAGCCGCGATGGTTGGAGCGATTCTGCCGCGGGGTCATCACGCCACTCGCAAGGCGCGCCTCCGCGTGTCGCCGGAAGCCTTGTACGCGGTGATCGCGGGCCCGCCCGACTGGCGGACCGGCGTGAAGAGCTTCGGCGTCCTGCCGGACGAGGACGGCCGCAAACGCTGGTGGGAGGAAGACACCCACCGGCAGAAAATCACCTTCGAGCTGGTGGAAGACCGGCCCCCCACGCGCATCGCGGTGCGCATCGCCGGACGTATTCCCGATGGGGACTTGCCCTTCGGCGGAACCTGGACCTTCGAGATCGCGCCCGCCCCGGGCGGCGGGTCGGACCTGCGCATTCACGAAGACGGCGAGATCTCGAACGTGATCTTCCGCTTCATGGCGCGCTTCTTCTTCGGCTACACCGCGAGCATCGAAGGCTACCTGCGCGACCTGGGAACCAAGTTCAACCAGCCCGTCGAAATCGAACAGTGAGGCATCCACATGGGACAGGAACTCGAATGCACCATGCGCCACCGGCATCGGACACTCACCGGCAAAGCGCAGATCGAAACCGACTATTTGCTGTTTCGCTCCCCTCCCTCCGATCGCCTCAAACTTCTCTTCAAAGATCTGACCTCCGTGACCGCATCCGCAGGTGTCCTCAAGCTGGAGTTCGCCGGAGGCCCCGCGGAATTCGACTTGGGGCGGGCCGCGGAGAAGTGGGCCGCGAAGATCCTCCATCCGCCCTCGCGGCTCGACAAACTGGGCGTCAAACCGGGCCTGAAGGTGCGCCTCGTGGGCGAATTCGACGAGGACTTCCGCCGCGAATTAGCCGAACGCCAAGCCGAAGCGCCGGAGCCGCGCGCCAAGGCCGATCTGCTGTTCTTCGCGGCAGAGACCGCGGCCGATCTCAAACGCGTGCGCAAGATCGCCACCGGAATCGAGACCCATGGCGCGTTGTGGTTAGTCTACCCTAAAGGCGTGACGGCCGTCCGCGAAATCGAGGTGCTGCAAACCGGCCGGGAAGCGGGACTCAAAGACGTCAAGGTCGCACGTTTCTCCGAAACCCACACCGCCCTGAAGTTCGTGTTGCCGCTGGCCGCACGCTAAAAAAATTCTTGGCCACAGATAAACGCCGATGAACGCCGATAACTCATTTTGCTTTCATATCTGTGTTCATCTGTGGCCTATATTCTCTTCCAGCTCTTCTCACCCCCGCCGCGTCACCGCCGTGGTCGTCAAATTCCGCTCGATCGCGAATTTCACCAACCCCACCAGGTCGTGAACGTTCAGTTTCCGCATCAGGCTGGCGCGGTAGGTGTCCACCGTTTTGGGACTGATCTCCAGCAGGTCGGCGATGTCTTTCGCCCGCAGCCCGTTCACCAGGTACGAGAACACCTCCATCTCCCGCGGGCTGAGCGAGGCCAGCGGATCCTCCTCCTGGCTCTTTTCGCCCCTCGTAAACAGCCCCGCGCCGCGCAGCAGCGGGGAGATCCACACGCCGCCATCGCGCACAAACGTGATGGCCTCCGACAGGTGCCGCGAAGGCCCGTCCTTCAGCAGGTACGCGTCCGCCCCGGCCCGCAGCGCCTCCAGTACGGTACTATCTTCGCGGCTGACGGAAAGGATCATGAGCTTCGCCGTGGAACCGGCGGCCCGCAGCTTGCGGATCGTCTCCACCCCCGTCATGCCCGGCATCTGCATGTCCAAAATGGCAAAGTCCGGCTTGAGCGCCATCACCATTTCCACCGCGGCGGGACCGTCGGCGCACTGCCCCACGATGCGCAGGCCCTGCGCCGCGCACAACGCAGCGATTCCTTCCCGCACAACCGCATGATCGTCCGCCAGCACGACTGTGGTCTCTTGCAATTCCATAAAATCTCCTACGGTTCGAACGGCGCCGTGACTTCCAGGCGTGTACCCGCAGCGCCGCTTTCGATGGCTAGCCTGCCCCCCACCGCGCCGGCCTGCTCGCGAATGGAGCGCAGTCCGATACCCGACGCCACGCTTGCCGGGGCCGAGAACTGCCGCCCAACATCGAATCCCACCCCGTTATCCTGCACTCTCAAAACCAGGCGGCCGCCTTTCGCCTCGAGCGCCATCTCGATGCGCGTCGCCCGCGAATGTTGAATCAGGTTGGAAAGTGCCTCCTGCGCCGCGCGGTACATCAGGACCTTGACTTCGAGCGAGGGCTCATGCGGCAGAGGCCGAAGGGCGAGCGACGCTTCGTAACGCTGGGGGATGCCGCTGATCTCCCACAGTTGCCGCAGCGCCTCTTCTAGTGTGAGCCGCTGCCATTCCGGCGGGTGCAATTGCCGGGAAACGGCCCGCACCTGCTCCAGAGCCTGGCCCAGCAGGGCGGCGATGCGATCGAACGCCACCTCCACCGGATGCGGCGGCCCGGGAAGTTGGGCAACGATCGTTTCCAATTGGGCGCGTATCGCGACCAGCATCTGGCCCACGCCGGTATGCAGTTGGCGGCCCAGGCGCTCCCGTTCCAGGTCGATCTGGAGGACCGCCCGCCCGCCGCCTCCCGGACGCATCTGCCGCGCCCGCGTGGAAAGGCCCCGCTCCGCTTCCTGCAGGCGGAAACAGTGGCGCACCAGATTTTCCCGAAGGCTGAGCAGCTCGAAAGTCTCCTCTAGCTCCACGCTTCCAGCCAGGTTCGCCAATTGCGCGCTGAGCAAAACACTGTGCCTGGTCTCCAGCACCAGGGAAAAGCGTACCCCGGAATCCGGCGGAATGGCACTCACCAGATTGTCGGCGTCACCGAACGTCAGGCGCGCCGCGGCGCTCAACCAAAGCACCTGCCCCTGCCGGTTGCACTCCATCAACAGCGGAGCAGCAACTGCGGAGCGCCCACGGCCGGGCCCGTTTTCCCCGATCTCACTCAACCAGACGTCTCCTATTGTAGCGGAGGTTTCCTAGGTAAGAATGCCAGTTAACCAGGGTTATGGGCAAGCTCTGTACGTACCCGGTACTGCGGTTACTAAGCGTAGTACTTGCAATCAGTTTCGCAACGTATTATAAGTAGATCACTGATGGAAAAACCGCTCAACTTCGTGCCGCGGATCGCGATCTTCCTGGCGGGTGTCGCGGCCGGCGCTCTGACTCTCTCCCGCCGGGAAGGCAACCATGCCGATCCGGCCGCCACCCAGGATCTGAAAGACGCCATCACTGGTTTGGAAAAACGCCTGGCGGCTAACGAATCGTCCAATGCCGCGCGTTTCTCCCAAGTGGAAACCAGGCTCGACGAACACGCGGCGAAACTCGCGGATGTGCCGTCCACCGCACAAATCGTCGCGGCTATGGAACAACTGCTGTCCAAGACGATGGCGTCCCTGGACGACCGGCTGACCACCCAGGCGCACTCCATCGAAGTTCTCAAAACTACCGTCTCGCAGACCGACAGTCTTCTCGAGCGCGTACTCGAATCGCTCGACTCTCTGCAGACTTATACAGAGCCGCCCCAACTGGAGAACGACGCCTTGCTGCGCCCGGTCTGAGTCTTCAGCCGGGTATGACAGTCGCTCGCGATCTATCGATTTCTCTTAGCCGGCTCTAGGCCTATTCTGGTTTCCCGGGCATAAGAACGTTACTATTCTCAGAAATCTGCCTATGGATCTCACCAAAGTCCTCCAACAACTTCACGAGGAGCTGGAGAACCTCGATGCCGCGATCCTGAGCCTGGAGAAGTTGCAGGATACCACCATGCGCCGCGGCAGGCCGTCCGGATGGTTGGCCGAAGTCGATCGACGAAAGGCCGGCACGCCCAAGCGCAAACCGGGCCGCAAAGAGCTTAAGGACGGGTCAGGTTAACTGCGCGAGCCGAGGGATCCCGTTTCGCCAGCCAGCCTGACACCAACAGATCGTAGCACCATGTTGCATCGCGCAGCACCTCGACAACCACTCTAGAACTACAGCAGAGGCCCCTTCCAAGATCACAGCCGCCACGCAAAACGCCGGGGCGCAGAACCGCGGGAACCGGATCTGCGGTTTCAGAGCGCTTCCCATTCCTCACGGTCGATCCCGCCTTGGCGGAGGATGCGCACAAGCAGACCACGGCCAATATCCTCTCCGGAAACTTCCTCGCAAGTTGTCGATTCCTTGTCGCAGGCCTTGTGGGGCAGCCAATCTTGGCTGCCGCCGGCTTCAGCCGGCGCTCCGCGACCCGCGAGGTTTCTGTGGCCAGAGCCCTCCACCTCGCCTTTCAACCCCCGGCCCCCGTCCCCCC
>Ga0116216_10001103_pt1 | contig 19131 bp, 15 predicted proteins | sample Sb_taG_11_FD_89696 | JGI IMG/M metagenome (GOLD analysis project Ga0116216, IMG submission 89696) | Peat soil microbial communities from Weissenstadt, Germany - Sb_50d_3_AS metaG | ecosystem: Environmental > Terrestrial > Soil > Wetlands > Peat | place: Germany: Weissenstadt | collected 2010-09-21
CCGCCATTCGCGATCATGTCGCGGGCAAGACGCCGATCTTCGAGAGTCTGCACCGCATGCGTCATGCCACCGGCGAATGGCGCTGGGTCATCAGCCGCGCCAAGGCGAAGGTCGACGACAAAGGCCGCTTGTTGCGCCTGGTGGGCGTCGAACTCGATATCACCGAACGCAAGCTGTACGAAGAAGCCCTGTTTCGCGAGAAAGAGAGCGCGCAAATCACGCTTCAGAGCATCGGCGATGCGGTCATTACCACCGACGCGAAGGGCGTGATCGACTACTTGAATCCGGTTGCCGAAGCGCTCACGGGCTGGCGGCTCGAGGACGGCCAGGGGCGGGCGATCGAGGAGATCTTTCGCGCCTTCCACGAGGAGACCTGCGAACCGCTGGAGAATCCGCTGGCGGTGGCGATCCGACGCACCCGCTCGATCAAGTCGGTGCGGCCCATGCTGCTCATCCGGCGCGACGGCAACGAGATTTACGTGGAAAGCACGGCATCGCCCATTCGCGACGGCAGCGGCGCGGTATCGGGCGGGGTGCTGGTGTTCCACGACGTGAGCGAGGCGCGCGAGCTGAACCGGCGGCTGTCCTACCACGCGAGCCACGATGTGCTCACCGGTCTCGTCAACCGGCGCGAATTCGAGAACCGCATGGAACGGGCGTTGAAGAGCGCGAAGGCGCACGAGACCTCCTATGCACTGTGCTGCCTGGATCTGGATCAGTTCAAGATCGTCAACGACACCTGCGGCCACAGCGCCGGCGATGCGCTGCTCGGACAAGTGGGTGCGATGCTGAAATCGAAAGTCCGCTGGCGCGACACCTTGGCGCGCTTGGGCGGCGATGAATTCGGGATCTTGCTCGAGAGCTGCACGCTCGATGAGGCGATGCGTACGGCCGAATCGCTGCGCGAGGCGGTGCGCAATTTCAAGTTTACCTGGGAGGAGCGCACGTTCCGCCTGGGCGCGAGCATCGGGGTGGTGCCGCTGTCGGCCGAGAACGCCGACGTGGCCTCGGTATTGAGCGCCGCCGACAGCGCCTGCCAGGCGGCGAAAGAGGCGGGCCGCAACCGGGTGCACAGTTTCGAAGAGAACGACATCGATCTCATGCGCCGGCGCCGCGAGATGCAATGGGCCGCGCGCATCAACAATGCGCTCGAGGAAGGCCGCTTCGAGCTGTTCCGTCAGACGATTCTGCCGCTGCAGCAGACCGAGACCGGCGCCCACTACGAGCTGCTGCTGCGGATGCGCGACGAAGCCGGCAAGATCGTCACGCCCGATAATTTCATCACCGCGGCCGAGCGCTACGGCATCACCCCGCAGATCGACCGCTGGGTCATCGATAACGCCTTTCGCTGGCTGGTCTCCGAAGCCGACGAGCGCGAGAAACTCGCGATGTGTTCGATCAATCTGTCCGGACAGAGTCTCGGCGACGACAAATTCCTGCCGTACGTGATCGATCAGTTTCACCGCAGCGGCTTGGATGCGAGCAAGATCTGCTTCGAAATCACCGAGACCGCGGCGATCGCGAGTTTTTCCCAGGCAAACCGCTTCATTCAGGCGTTGAAGGAGCTCGGCTGCAAATTCGCGCTCGACGATTTCGGCACCGGGCTCTCCTCGTTCGGCTACCTCAAGCACTTCCCGGTGGATTTCCTGAAGATCGACGGCAGCTTCGTGAAGGAAATACTGCACGATCCGATCGACCGCGAAATGGTGCGCTCGATCAACGAGATTGGGCATCTCACCGGCAAACAGACGATCGCCGAGTTCGCCGAGAACCTCGAAATCATCGACATGCTGCGCAGTCTCGGCGTCGACTACGCGCAGGGCTACGGCGTGTCGCAACCTCAGCGGGTGCTGAAGGCCGCGAACATCGCCTGAGCGCAGCGGCGAAGTCGCGCCGCCCGGCCGCTCAATTCAAGATCCCCACTCGAAGCGCATCGATAGATCGATCGCGCGCACGTGCTTGGTGATGCTGCCGACGGAAACGTAGTCGACGCCGGTTTGCGCGATGCCGCGAATCGTTTCCCGGGTCACGCCGCCGGACGCCTCGATTTTCAAGGGCCGAGGCGCCGCGCGATTGATGGCGACCGCCTCCGCCATCGTCTCGAGCGGGAAATCATCCAGCATCGCGATGTCGGCGCCGGCCGCGATCGCCTGCCGCAATTCGTCGAGGCTCTCCACCTCGACTTCCATGGGAACCGCGGTTCCGGTGGCTCTGGCCGCGGCCACCGCCCGGGCAATGGAACCGGCGGCCATGATGTGGTTTTCCTTGATCAGAATTCCGTCATAGAGCCCGATGCGATGATTTTGGCCACCGCCGACCCGCACCGCGTACTTTTGCGCGGTGCGCAGGCCCGGAACGGTCTTGCGGGTATCGAGCAGGCGGCACGCGGTGCCCTTTAGGAGCTCCACGTGGGCGTGGGTGGCGGTCGCGGTGCCGGAGAGCAGCTGCAGAAAATTGAGCGCGGTGCGCTCGCCGGTGAGTAGCGCACGGGCCGGACCGGTGATCTCAAATAGGCACTGGTTCGCGATGGCGGCGCCGCCTTCCGCTATCTTCCAGTCGATCCGCACCTTGGGGTCGATGCGTGCGAAGGTGCCATCGACGTACGGAATGCCGCAAATAATGGCGTTTTCGCGGGTGATCACCGAGGCCCGCCCGGTCGAGCCCAAGGGGATCAGCGCCGCGGTCAGATCGCCGCCGCCGATGTCCTCCTCGAGCGCCCGTTCGATCTGTTGTGGCAGGTCTTTGGGAACCGCTACCGGCGAATCCATGGGGGTCCCTTGGCTTTTAGGGCGCTTTCAAGAGTTGCGCAAACTTGAAAGAATAGGGACCCCGCCCCAATACTGCAACGATGCCCGACATGCATCGGCTGTTATCGTACAATTAACGAAATAGCCGCCTGGGGGCGCCTGAGCGCGCACCCAAATCGAAGTGAACAATTTGTTGGAGATCGTCGACCATGAATGCTATCGAACGGATCAAGAGTCAATTATCGGCAGCGCCGGTGGTGCTGTACATGAAGGGCACGCCGGATTTTCCGCAATGCGGCTTTTCAGCGCAGACGGTCGGCGCCCTGCGCGCCTGCAATGCGAAATTCGCCCATGTGAACATTTTCGAAGACCCGGAAGTGCGTGAGGCCCTGAAGACCTATGCCAACTGGCCAACCTTCCCGCAGCTGTATGTCAATGGCGAGCTGATCGGGGGCTGCGACATCACGATCGAGATGTATAAAAGCGGCGAACTGAAGCAGCTGCTGGCACAAGCCGGCGCGGTGACCGCCGGCTGAGGCCCGCACAGGGGATCCCTAGGTGTCGGGATCCAAGGGGGTCTCAGGTTCGACCTCGAGGGGACCCATGGACGCCAAGCGGCGGCGGCTGGCCTCGAAGACTCCCTGGAATTGATTGCAGACCGTGCAGAAGAGGTCCGCGGTGCGTTCGGCATCGTAGGCGGCCGAATGCGCGGATCCGGAATCCCATTCGAGGCCGGCGGCCAATGTCGCGCGCATCAGCACGGTTTGTCCGAACGCGACGCCGCCCAAGGTGGCGGTGTCGAAACTCGAGAAGGGATGGAACGGGTTGCGCTTGATCTGGGTGCGCGCGACCGCGGCGTTCAAGAAGTTCAAATCGAAGAACGCGTTATGTCCGACCAGCACCGCGCGCGTGCAATCCGCCGCGCGCACGGCATTTCGTACCTCGCGAAATATGCGATGCAGCGCGTCGTCCTCCGAAATCGCCGGCCGCAGCGGGTGATGCGGATCGATGCCGTTCACGGCAAGCGAGGCGGGCTCCAGTTTGGAGCCGGGGAATGGGATGACGTGATAGCGATGAGTCTCGCCGCGCCACAGGGTCCCGTCGCTGCGCATCTCGATGAGCACCGCGGCAATTTCCAGCAATGCGTCCGTCTGCGCGTTGAATCCGCCGGTTTCCACATCGATCACCACCGGCAGAAAACCGCGGAAGCGCGTGGCCAAGGTCATGAGCGGGAGCTGCGTCATGCCGTTTCCGCAGAGGCAAGACGCCAACCGACCGCTTCGCCGCTGCGATAGGGGACCACCGTGCCGCCGCCGAAGCCGTAGGATGGCGGGGGCACCCAGGACTCCTTGATCAAGGTGATGATCTCCCCGTGACGCGGCAACCCATAGAAATCCGCGCCGAAATGGCTGGCAAAGGCCTCGAGCCGGTCCAAGCGGCCGGCGCGCTCGAATGCCTCCGCGTACAACTCGAGCGCGGCGTGCGCGGTGAACATGCCGGCGCAGCCGCAGGCATTTTCCTTGGCCGACCGCTCGTGGGGTGCGCTATCGGTGCCGAGAAAGTAACGCGGGCTGCCGCCGGTGGCGGCCGCGATGAGGGCTTGGCGGTCTTGTTCCCTCTTTAGTATCGGCAGGCAATACAAATGCGGCCTGATGCCGCCTGAGAATATCGCATTGCGATTCTCGAGCAGATGCTGGGGCGTGATCGTCGCGGCGACGCCCGCGCGGGCGCTCGCCACAAAGGCAACCGCACGGGCTGTGGTGATGTGCTCGACGACCACCTTGAGCTTCGCAAAGCGCTCGAGCAGGGGTGCCAGCACCGAATCGATGAACACGGCTTCGCGATCGAAGACATCGACATCCGGGTGCGCCGTTTCGCCGTGCACCAAGAGCGGCATGCCGAGCTCTTCCATGCGCGCGAGCGCCGCGTAGGTCTTGCCGATGTCGGTGACGCCGGCGTCCGAGTGCGTGGTCGCGCCGGCCGGGTAGAGTTTGATGCCGTGCACGAACCCGCAGCGCGACGCCCGCTCGATCTCCGCCGGTGTGGTGGTGTCGGTCAAATACAGGGTCATCAGCGGAATGAAGCGGCTTCCCGCCGGCAATGCGCCGATGATTCTCTCGCGATACGCGGCCGCCAGCGCGGTGGTGGCCACCGGCGGCTTGAGATTGGGCATCACGATGGCGCGGCCGAAGCGCACGGCGGTGAACTTCACCACCGAGGCAAGCGCCACCCCGTCACGCAAGTGAACGTGCCAGTCGTCGGGCCGTTCAATCGTCAGCGAGTTCATCGGTCCGCCGACGCCGGGGGCCATCCGCGGCGCAGCAGATCGAGCGTGTACCGCACGCCGAAGCCCGTGATTTCGGTTTGAATGTGCGCGAGGCCTCCGTGCCGCGAGCCGGCGGCCAGATCCAAGTGCAACCAGGCGACCGTCTTGGGAACGAAGCGGTTCAAAAAGCGCGCCGCCAAGATGTGGTCGCCTTTCGAGTCGGCGGTACATTGCATCACGTCGGCCACGGCGCTTTCCAAATCCGTGTCGTAATCCTTGTCCATCGGAAAGCACCACACGCGCTCGCCGCTGCTCACGCCGGCGGCCTCGATGAGTTCGCGAGCCCCGGGACGGTTGGTGAATGCGCCGCTGTAGCGCTCGGTGAGCGCATACACGCAGGCACCGGTCAGGGTGGCGTAATCGATCATGGCGCGCGGATTGTTGCGCGCCGCGAGCGACAGCGCGTCCGCCAGCACCATGCGGCCTTCGGCATCGGTGTGGATCACCTGAATGGTGGTCCCATTGTGCGCGCGAACCACGTCTTGCGGCTTGTAGGCAAGCGGACCGATCCGGTTTTCGGTGATGGCCAACCAGCAGTCCACCGCGGCCGGTGAGCGCAATGCGTGAAGGGCGTACAGGCTTCCGACCGCCACGGCACTGCCTTCCATATCGATGTGCATGTCGAGCATGCCCTTGTGCGGCTTCAGGTTGGTGCCTCCGGTGTCGAAGCACACGCCCTTGCCGACGAGGGCCAGCGCCGGCGCGCGCGCACCGCGCGGCCGGTATGCGAGACGCACGATGCCCGCATCGCGCGTTGCATTGCCGCGCGACACGGCGAGGAAGGCGCCCGCGCCGAGGCGCCGCAATTCCTTCTCCCCGTAAAATTTGTACGCGAGGCCGAGCCGGCGCGCGAAGTCCTTTAGCAAGCGGCGATAAGCCGCCGCATCGAGGGTGTTCGGCGGCAGCGCGGTGAGCCATCTGGCAATGTTGTTGCCGGCCGCGGAGGCGAGACCCAGCTCGAGGCCGGGTAATGGTTTTGCCGCGGCGAAGTCGATACGCGCCAACACCACGCGCGGCTTCGGCTTGCTCTTGAACGCGGCCAAGCGGAAGGCCGCCGCTTCGAGTGCGGCGATGGTCGCGTTGAGCGCTGCATCGGCCGCCTCCTGGGCGCATCCCTGCTGCCACAACAGGAGCGACCGCGGCTCGCATTCCATGACGATGCGCGCAAACTTCCCAGCCGTTTGCAGCCGCTCGAAAGCGCTGGCCTCCGTGTGGGCGCAAGCGATGAGCAGCAGCGTTTCGGCACGCTCGCCGACCCGAATCTGAAAGCTGTCGCCTTGCTTGCGCACTTTGCGGCCATAAAGGGTCCGCAGCAGGGCGCCGTGGGGGACCGCCGCCCAATCGCCGCGGGTGGGTTTGAGCGGCAACAGGAGGATGGCGGCCGAATATCGAGCGAGCTTCGTGGGCGAGAGCCGAGCGGCGACCTTGCGCACCGGAACCAGCAGGGTATTGAAGGGCAAGCGAGTCGGCATATCTTTGAACGGCGAGCGCAACGCACACCTGCCGGCGGCCTTGCGAGCTAATCCCTTTGCTTGACCGAGAAAAACCAAACCCCGAAGATAGAGCTACCGAGGTCCCAGTGGCAGTTTGCGCAGGGGCACTGTAACGTGCCGGGCATCTTAACAGGACACGTGGGCGAGTGCATGTGCACGTGCCTCTTTGCAGGGTTTTACCTATGACGCAACAGTCACCGTACGAAGATATCGACCCCACCGAAACACAGGAATGGCTCGAGTCGATCGAGTCGGTGATGCGCGCCCAAGGGCCGCAGCGCGCGCATTTTCTGCTCGAAAAATTAGTGGATTTCACGCGCCGGTCCGGCGCCTATCTGCCCTTCAAGCCGAATACCGCCTACCTCAACACCATCTCCAAGGCGCAGGAGCCGGAATATCCGGGCGATCGCTCGCTCGAGCGGCGCAACGAGGCGTACCTGCGCTGGAACGCGCTCGCCATGGTGGTGCAGGCGAATCGGGCGAGTTCCGAGTACGGCGGACATATCGCCACCTACGCCTCCGCGGCGACCCTCTACGAAGTCGGTTTCAATCACTTCTGGCGGGCGCGCAGCGCCTCACACCCGGGCGACATGATCTTCATACAGGGGCATTCCAGCCCGGGAATATACGCCCGTGCTTATTTGGAAGGGCGCCTCGATGCCAATCAGCTGCAGCGCTTCCGCCAGGAGGTCGACGGCGGCGGCTTGTCGTCTTATCCACACCCGTGGCTCATGCCGAATTTCTGGCAGTTTCCGACGGTGTCGATGGGATTGGGCCCGATGACCGCCATCTTTCAAGCGAGATTCGTGCGCTATCTGGAGCATCGCGGCATCGTTGCGCCCTCGGATCGCAAGGTTTGGGCGTTCTTGGGCGACGGCGAGATGGACGAACCGGAATCGATGGGCGCGCTCACGATGCCGGTGCGCGAGCAGCTCGACAACCTGATTTTCGTCATCAACTGCAACTTGCAGCGGCTCGACGGACCGGTGCGAGGCAACGGCAAGATCATCCAGGAACTCGAGGCAGCCTTCCTGGGCGCAGGTTGGAACGTCATCAAGGTTCTGTGGGGTTCGCGCTGGGATCCATTGCTCGAGCGCGATCACGAAGGACTCCTCAAGCGCTTGATGGGAGAGTGTGTCGACGGCGAATATCAAAATTTCAAGTCCAAGGGCGGGGCCTACACGCGCGAGCACTTCTTCGGCAAGTATCCACAGCTGAAGGAAATGGTCGCCAACATGTCCGATGAGGAGATTTGGCGCCTGAACCGCGGCGGCCACGACCCGCAAAAGGTCTATGCTGCGTACGCGTCCGCGGTCGCGAACAAGGGCACGCCCACGGTGATCCTGGCGAAGACGGTCAAGGGCTTCGGACTCGGCAAGGCAGGGGAAGGCCTCAACGTCGCGCATCAACAGAAAAAGGTCGGCGAGGAGGACCTCAAAGCGGTTCGCGACCGCTTCAACATCCAGATCACCGATGAGGAAATCGCGGGCTTGTCGTTCAGGAAACCGGCGCCCGAGAGCGAAGAGATGAAATACCTGCAGGAGCGGCGGACCGCTCTCGGCGGCTATCTGCCGGCGCGCCACTCATCGGCGCCGCCGCTGGTCGTGCCGCCGCTCGAAGCGTTCAACGCACTGATCGAAGGCACACAGGATCGCGAGATCTCCACCACCATGGCGCTGGTGCGCATGTTGACCACCCTGGTCAAGGACAAGGGCATTGGCAGGCACATCGTGCCGATCGTACCGGACGAGGCGCGCACCTTCGGCATGGAAGGCATGTTTCGCCAGATCGGCATCTACTCATCCGTGGGCCAGCTGTACACGCCGCAGGATGCGGACCAACTCATGTTTTATCGCGAAGACAAGCAAGGCCAGATTCTCGAGGAGGGCATCAACGAAGCCGGCAGCCTTTGCTCGTGGTTGGCCGCGGCAACCGCCTACTCAAACCACGGCGTCAGCATGGTGCCGTTCTACATCTTTTATTCCATGTTCGGCTTTCAACGTGTCGGCGATTTCATCTGGGCCGCGGGCGATAGCCAGGCACGCGGCTTTCTGATCGGCGGTACCGCCGGCCGCACTACCCTCGCCGGCGAGGGGTTGCAGCATCAGGACGGGCACAGCCAGCTGGTCGCGACGACGGTGCCGAACTGCGTCGCCTACGATCCGGCCTATGCTTACGAACTCGCGGTGATCGTGCATGACGGCATGCGCCGCATGTACCAAGACCAAGAGAACGTCTTCTACTACATCACCTGCATGAACGAGAATTATGCGCATCCGGCGATGCCGACCGGAGTCGCGCAGGGCATATTGAACGGGATGTACCTGCTGCAGATCGGCGGCCGCGGCAAGGTCAGGGTGACCTTGTTCGGATCGGGGACCATATTGCGAGAGGTGCTGGCCGCGGCGGAGTTGCTCGAGCGCAGCTTCGGGGTGCCGGCCGACGTCTATTCCGTCACGAGCTTCAGCGAATTGCGCAAGAACGCGCTGCAGATCGAGCGCTGGAACCTGCTGCATCCGACCGAGCCGCCAAAGCAGACGTACATTCAGCAGGCGCTCGGCGATCTCGAGGGTCCGTTCGTCGCCGCCACCGATTACATGAAGACCGTCCCCGACCAGATTCGACAGTGGATTCCAGGCAGATATTCGGTACTCGGGACGGACGGCTTCGGGCGCAGCGACTCGCGGGCGGAACTGCGCCGATTTTTCGAGGTGGATCGCCACTACGTCACGATCGCCGCTCTCAAAGCCTTGGCCGATGACGGCAAGATCGATGCGCAAACGGTGACCAAGGCGATGAACACCTTCGGCATCGATCCCGAGAAACCGAACCCGCTGTCGGTCTAGGCGAACATCGTGGCAGCTCCCTTGCAGGTATTGGTTCCGGACATCGGCGGATTCACGGACGTGAGCGTCATCGAGGTGTTGGTCAAGGACGGCCAACAGATCGAAAAAGAAACGCCTTTGATCACGCTGGAAACGGAAAAGGCGACGATGGATGTACCGGCGCCCGCGGCCGGGCGCATCCGCGAGCTCAAGGTCAAGACAGGAGACAAGGTCTCCGAGGGATCTCTGATATTGCTGCTCGAGGTTGCTGCGCAATCCGGTGCCGGTGCGCCGGCGGTCCCGGCGCCCGCCTCGGCGCCCGCACCGAAGGTGACCGCCGCCGCGAGTCCGCCGCCGCCGGCTGCGGCGCCCGCGACGGCTCCGCCTGCGACAATTCCCAAAGCGGCGAGCAGCCGCGCGGCGATCGACGAAACGGCCTTTTCGAAGGCGTACGCAAGCCCTTCGGTGCGCAAGTTCGCACGCGAGCTGGGCGCCGATCTCGGCAAGATCAAGGGTACGGGGCCGGAGGAGCGCATCACGCAAGATGACGTGAAAGCTCACGTGAAGAAGCTGCTCACGACGGCGGCGGCGCCGGTATCGGCGATCCCCAGGGTGCCGGAGGTGGATTTCGCGAAATTCGGCGCGGTGGAAGTCAAACCGCTGTCGCGCATTCAGCGCATATCCGGTGCGCGCTTGCAGGCGAGTTGGCTCAATCTGCCGCACGTCACCCAACATGAGGACGCCGATATCACGGACTTGGAGATCGCACGGGTGGCGCTCAAGGCCAAGGCATCGCAGGAAGGGGTGCGGCTCACGCCGCTCGCGTTCATCATCAAAGCCTGCGTATTGGCATTGAAGAAATTTCCGCGCTTCAACGCATCGCTCGACGCGGGGGGCGAGAATCTGATCTTGAAGAAATATTTTCACGTGGGGTTCGCCGCCGATACACCCGAAGGGCTCGTAGTGCCGGTGATTCGCGATGCCGATCGCCGCAATCTATTCGAGATCGCGCGATCTCTGGCGGAGTTGTCGGAAAAAGCGCGGGCAGGCAAATTGACGGCGGCCGAGATGCAGGGAGGGTCGTTCACCGTCTCGAGTTTGGGCGGCATCGGCGGCACGGCATTCACGCCGATCATCAACGCGCCCGAGGTCGCGATCCTCGGGGTGTCCAGATCCAGTCAAAAGCCGGTGTTCGTCCAGGGCACATTCGTGCCGCGGCTCATGCTGCCCTTGTCGCTGTCCTACGATCATCGAGTCATCGATGGCGCGGAGGCTGCGCGCTTCGTCGTGTTCCTGAGCACTAGCTTGAGCGACGTGAAGGCGCTGCTGTGAGCGTGGTGGAGATCCGGGTCCCCGATCTCGGCGATTCGAAGCATGTGACCGTGATCGACGTGCTCGTAGCGGTGGGCGCGCCGATCCGTGCGGACGAACCCCTGATCACGCTGGAGAGCGAGAAGGCATCGATGGACGTGCCGGCGCCGGTGAACGGGGTGATCGCGTCGATCAATATCAAGAAGGGCCAAGAAGTGTCCGCCGGCACGTTGATTGCGACCGTCACCGTGGCCGAAGGGGCTGCGGCATCGCCCGCTCAAGCGCCGGCCGCGCCGCTGGCTGCGGGGTCGCCGGCAGCGGCGCGGTCCGCGGCTGCGGATGTGCCGCCGGGGGCTCTCGAATTGGTCGTGCTCGGTGCGGGCCCGGGGGGCTACACGGCCGCCTTTCGTGCGGCCGATCTGGGGCTCAAAGTGACTCTCGTGGAACGCTCACCGACGCTCGGCGGAGTGTGCCTGAACGTGGGCTGCATCCCCTCCAAAGCGCTGCTGCATGCAGCCAAGGTGATCGAGGACGCCGCCGACATGGCGGCCTGCGGCATCGTGTTCGGTCCCCCGCAAATCGACCGCGACCGGCTGCGTGCGTGGAAGAATCGAGTCGTGGCCAAATTGACCAATGGCCTCGCCTTGCTCGCGAAGCAGCGCAAGGTCGATGTGATTCGCGGCGAGGCCAAGTTCATAGGGCCGTATTCGCTGGAAGTGCAAACCGACGCAGGCTCGAAGCGACTCGACTTCAAACAGTGCATCGTCGCGGCCGGATCCGAATCGGCGCGTTTACCGGGCTTTCCCGACGATCCCCGCGTCATCGATTCGAGCGGGGCGCTGGAGTTGCCGCAGGATTGCAAGCGGCTGCTCATCGTCGGCGGCGGCATCATTGGCCTCGAGATGGCCTGTGTCTACGATGCGCTCGGCGCGACGGTGGCGGTGGTCGAATTGAGCGACGGCTTGATGCCGGGCACCGACCGCGACTTGGTGCGGCCGCTGCAGAAGCGCATCGAAAAGCGCTACGCGAAAATACTGCTCAAGACACGGGTGGCCAGGCTCGAGGCGCACGCGGGCGGCTTGCGCGCCGTGTTCGAGGGACCCGATGAGCCGGCGCCCGAGGAATTCGATCGGGTACTGGTGGCCGTAGGGCGCAGCGCCAACGGCAATGCCATCGATGCGGCCGCGGCCGGCATTGCGGTCGACAAGCGCGGCGTAATTGCCGTGGATAAACAGATGCGCACCAACCTGCCCCATATTTTTGCCATCGGCGATATTGCCGGGCCGCCGATGCTGGCGCACAAAGCCACGCACGAAGCCAAGGTGGCGGCGGAGGTGGCGGCGGGGCACAAGGCGGCGTTCGACGCGCGCTGCATTCCCTCGGTGGCATATACCGATCCGGAAATCGCCTGGGTGGGGGTCAACGAAACCGATGCCAAGGACCGCGGCATCGAATTCGGCAAGGGCTTGTTTCCGTGGGCCGCCAGCGGCCGTTCGCTTGCCTTGAATCGCGACGAGGGCTTCACCAAGATCCTATTCGATAAGGAGACTCGTCGCGTCATCGGCGGCGGCATCGTCGGCACCAACGCCGGCGATTTGATCGCGGAATTAGCACTCGCGATCGAAATGGGAGCCGATGCCGCGGATATCGGCTTGACCGTGCATGCCCATCCGACTCTGTCGGAGACCGTGGCGTTCGCTGCCGAGGCGTTCGAGGGGACCCTGACCGATCTTTATATGCCGAAGCGGTAGGATCTAAGGCGCGGAGACGCAATCCTTGATGTACGCCGTCTTCTGATCACCCACCAGTTTCTTCGCCTTGGCATTCTTGCGGCACGCGGTCCGCTTGGCGTGCTTGGCGGCGGCATCGTTATCGGCGGCGGTGGCGGCCGGTGTGCCTGCGGGCGAGGCTGCGGGCACCGTGGGTGCGGCCGTGGGAGCGGAACTCTGCGGGGTAGCGGCGCCCGTCCACAGGGGCGAGAGGAGCAGACAGGCAGTGGCGGTTGGCAACAAGGCGCGCATGTCTCGAGAATAGCGTCCGCCGGTTGCCGCACCAATGAAGCGTGCATGAAGCTTGCTTAACCTCGCGGCGTCAGCGCCGGGCGATTGCCGTGCGGCGGCGGGCGAGCTCCAGATAGTGCTTCTCATCCGGGGCGCGGCCGTCGCGTTGCGCCTGCCACAGGGTTTCGGCGAGCGCCTCCATCAGCGCATGCTCGGCATCGTGCGCATCGCCGAGCCGCGCTTGCAGCTCGTGCAGCAATTCGCGGATACCGGGAGGCCGGTCGATCGATATCTGCTCGCGGACCGCGAGATGCAGCCCCATATGTAAAAAAGGATTTTCTGCGATCCCGGCCGTATCGGCCTCGAACGCCATTGTGGCCTTAAGGTCCTGCACGATGGCGTGGTATTCGGGGTGCAGTTCGATCACATCCGCGATCATCGACTCGAGCGGCGTGAGCGGCGATCGGGCGAGGCGCTTTCGCCAGGCATCGGCGTAGCTTTGCCGCAACTGCTCGCGCGTGTGGCCGCCGACCGCCCTCGGTGGTTCAGTCATGGCGAACAGGAGTTGCTGTGGTCTTGCGGCGATATTCGCACAGATCCGCGATATTGCAGCGCCCGCAACCTGGGTTGCGCGCCGTGCACACGTAGCGGCCGTGCAGAATCAACCAATGGTGCGCATCCTTGAGAAATTCTTGCGGCACCAGCTTCACCAGCTTGTCCTCCACCGCGCGCACCGTCGTGCCGCGCGCGAGACCGGTGCGGTTGGCGAGGCGAAAAATATGGGTATCGACGGCGATGGTGCTTGCGCCAAACGCGGTGTTGAGCACGACATTGGCGGTTTTTCGCCCGACACCCGGCAACTGTTCGAGCGCTTCGCGCGTATCCGGCACCTGACCCGCGTGCTGCGTGAGCAGCGCCCGACAGGTGGCGATGATGTGTTTGGCCTTGCTGTTGTACAGGCCGATCGACTTGATGTACGGCGTGATTCCCCGAACCCCCAATGCGAGCATCGCGGCGGGAGTATTCGCCGCCCGGAACAGGGTCGCGGTCGCTTTGTTCACGCTCTTGTCGGTGGCTTGAGCGGACAAAATCACGGCGATCAACAGCTCGAATGGGGTTTGGTAATGCAACTCCGTGCGCGGCGCGCGATTGGCCTCTCGCAGCCGCGAAAAAATGGCACGCCGCTTACCCGCGTTCACGACCGACCGATCATGAGGCCGCCGAGTTATGCGCCGCCATGGCTGCAGCCTTCAGCGCCTCGATCTCCCGCTGGCGCTCGCGGACTTGCTGCTGCAAGCGGCGCGCGTGCGCATGGTAGCGCTCGCGGTTCAGCTCGGGCTGGGTCGACCAAGCAGCGGGAGCGGGGCGCATTTCGATGCAATCGACCGGGCAAGGCGCCAAACACAGCTCGCACCCCGTGCAGCGATCGGCGATTACGGTATGCAGGTATTTTGCCGCGCCGACGATGGCATCGACCGGGCAGGGCGGCAGGCACCGTGCACAACCAATACAGCGGGCTTCATCGATCCAGGCAACGCGCGCTGCGGATTCGGTACCGTTCGCCGGATTCAGCGGCAGAAATTCGCGGTCCAGCAATTCAGCCAGGACATGAATGGTTGCCGCGCCGCCCGGCGGGCATTGGTTGATCTGCGCCTCGCCGCGCACCATGGCTGCGGCATAGGGCAAACACCCGGTATAGCCGCAGCGTGTGCACTGAGTCTGAGGCAGCAGCGCATCGACGCGCGCCACCTCGCTCGCCTCGCAATCCCTCTCCGTCATTTGACGCGCATACCGGGCGCAGCGCCCGAATCGGGAGAGAGCACGAAGATATCCTTGCCTCCCGGGCCCGTCGCCAACATCATTCCTTCGGACGTGCCGAAGCGCATTTGGCGAGGCGCCAGGTTCGCCACGACGATGATCAATCGGCCGAGCAAGGAATTCGGATCGTAGGCGCTGCGAATACCGGCAAACACCTGGCGTTCGCCGAGTTCGCCCACATCGAGGCGCAGCCTCAGGAGCTTGTCGGCACCCGCGACCAGGTCGGCCTCGACCACCTTGGCAACCCGCAGATCGATTCGCAGGAAATCCTCAATGGAGATCAGATCCGCCGGGGGCGTGGCGGACGCGGGCGCCGCAGCCGGGGGCGTTGCAGTCGCCGGGGGCGCCTCTGCGGCGTCGGGTTCGACCAGTCGCGCCACGGCCTTCGGATCCAACCGAGTGGCTAGCGGCTGGTAGGGAAGGATCATCGTGCCGAGCAACGGCGCCGCGGCGCTCTGCCAGCTCCACGCGAGTTCCTGAAAGAAGTGCTGAGCCTGCGCCGCCATATCGGGCAGAGCCGGCTGCAAATAAATCATCAGTGCTCGAAAGCAATTCAACCCTTGAGTGCAGATACTCTGCACCTCGGAGGCGCTGCCGGGCTCTTTGGCGAGGGCCCAGGGTTTGCGCAAATCGATATATTGGTTCGCACGGTCGGCGAGCGCCATGATGTCGCGAATCGCGGCCGCGGTGTCGCGAGACTCGTAGGCGGCGGCAATCGAATTGCCCGCGGCCGCGAATGTCGCATATAGCTCCGGGTCGGGCAGGGAGTCGCCCAGCCGCCCGCCGGCGCTCTTGGTGATGAAGCCGGCGCAGCGGCTCGCAATGTTCACCAGTTTGCCGACGATTTCGGAGTTCAGTCGCGTGGCGAATTCCTCTAGGTTCATGTCGATGTCGTCGATGCCGGGCCCGAGTTTGGCGGCAAAATAATAGCGCAGATACTCCGGCTTGAAGTTGTCCAAATAGCGCCGTGCGGTGATGAAGGTGCTGCGGGACTTGGACATTTTCTGGCCATTGATGGTGAGGAATCCGTGGGCGTGCACCGAGGTGGGGCGGCGCATACCGGCGCCCTCGAGCACCGCGGGCCAAAACAGCGTATGGAAATACAAAATGTCCTTGCCGATGAAGTGATGCATTTCGGCTTTCGAGTCCGCTTCGAGAAAATCATCGAATTTCAATCCGCTGCGCGCGCACAGCTGCAGGAAGCTGCCGAGGTAGCCGATCGGTGCATCGAACCAGACGTAGAAATATTTGCCGGGAGCATCGGGAATCTCGAAGCCGAAGTAGGGTGCATCGCGCGATATATCCCAGTCCTTCAAGCCTTGTGAGAACCACTCCTCGAGTTTGTGCGCGACGCTGTCTTGAACCGTGCCGCTCTTCACCCAGGTGGCGAGGCGCGGCTCGAACGCGCTCAAGCGGAAGAAATAATGTTCCGATTCGCGCCACACCGGCGGCGTGCCGGTCACCACCGACACGGGGTCCTTGAGATCGGCGGGCGTGTATGTGGCGCCGCAATTCTCGCAGGAGTCGCCATATTGATCCGCGGTGCCGCAGGTGGGGCAGGTTCCCTTGATGTAGCGATCGGGCAGAAACATGTGGGCCGTGGAGTCGTAGGCCTGACTGATGATGCGCCGGTCGATATGACCGGCCTCGCGCAGGGCGCGGTACATGCGCTCGCAAATGGTGCGGTTCTCCGGCGAGTGCGTCGAGCCGAAATTGTCCAAGCCGATCAGCATCTCGGCCAGATCCCGCGTGTGCTCGGCGTGGACCCGCCGGATCAGCGCCTCGGGTGCAATTCCCTCGGACTGCGCTTTGAGCATGATGGGTGTGCCGTGAGTGTCGTCCGCACACACGTAAATGCACTCATGGCCGCGAAGCTTCTGAAACCTCACCCAGACGTCGGTTTGTATGGCCTCGAGGATGTGGCCGAGATGGAGCGGTCCATTCGCATAATAGAGCGCGCTCGTGACAAGGATTCTGCGTCGTGCGGTCATTCCAAATTATGCCATGCCTCGCACGATTTGGTGGGCGGGTGTGTCAACTCGCTTTGCTGAACTGCTCGAATCTGCTCTTATTAATCGCCTTCTTGTACGCCTCATGTCCGCTGATCAGCCGTTGATCGAGCAGGGTTTGAATCGCAGCATCCATCAGGCGCATGCCGGATGCGGATCCGGTCTGCATGCCGTTTTCCAATTGATCCATCTTGCCCTGGCGAATCAAGTTGGAAATGGCCGGCGTGTTGATCAGGATCTCCAGAGCGGCGACGCGGCCCTTTTTGTCGGCCTGGGGAATGAGTTGCTGCGAGACCACCCCGCGCAGGCTGGTCGATAGCATTGTGCGCACGTGCGGCTGCTTGTCGGCGGGGAATGCGTTGACCAGGCGATCGACGGTAGCCGCGGCGCCGTTGGTGTGCAGCGTACCCATCACGAGGATTCCCATTTCCGCCGCGGTCACCGCGATGCTCATGGTCTCCAGATCGCGCAACTCGCCGACCAGAATCACGTCGGGATCTTCGCGCAACGCGGAGAGCAGCGCGGACGAGAAGGAGGCCGCGTGCACGCCGATCTCGCGTTGGCTGATGAGGCAGTTCTTGCGCAGGTGCACGAATTCGATCGGATCCTCGATGGTGAGAATATGGCCCTTTTCGCGCGTGTTGATGTCATCGATCATGGCGGCAAGGGTGGTGGACTTGCCGGATCCGGTCTTGCCCGTGACCAGGATCAGTCCGTTGTTGATCCGGCACAGATTGAGCACGGCTTCGGGCAACTTCAGTTCCTCGGCGGTGCGCGCCTTGGACGGAATCGCGCGAAACACCGCGCCCATGCCGTTCAGCTGGCGCATGACGTTGACGCGGAATCGAGCGACTCCCGGGATGCTGTGGGCGAAGTCCGTACCGTCCTTCGCCTCGAAGCGCTCGACCGACAATTTCGGCATGATCTCGTACAGCGTCGTCTTGACCGTCTCGGCGTCGAGCGGCTCGGGGCTCAATGTCTTCAGTTCGCCATACTGGCGCACTCGCGGGGGATCGCCCGCGAGAAAGTGCAGGTCCGAGCCGTCGCGCTCCAAAACCTGCATCAAATAGGCGTCTATGGCCGGCATGGCGCCATCACGACTCGGCGGGCTCGAGCGGCGGGGCGCCGCTCATGTCGGTGACGAAGCGCTGGAACTGACGCTTGTCCACGGCGTAGGAATAGGCTTGTTCGGGATCGACTTCCTTGGCGTTGATGGCCGTGAGCAGCGCCTGATCCATCAATTGCATGCCATATTCCTTGCCCATTTGCAGCTGGCTCGGAATCTGATGCGACTGATCGGTCATGATCAGTTTGCCGATGGCCTTGGTGAGCACCATGATCTCGCAAACGGCGCGTCGTGCGCGCTGATCGGGCGTCTTGAGCAAGACTTGGGTGATCACCGCGATCAAACTCGAGGCGAGAAAGCTCTTGGTCTGTTCGCGCTCTTCCGTCGGCAAGGCATCGATGATTCGATCGATGGTCTTGGTGGCGCTGGTGGTGTGCAGGGTGCCCAACACCAGATGCCCGGTTTCCGCGGCCGTCATCGCCATCGAGATCGTTTCCGCATCGCGCAACTCGCCGACCAGAATCACGTCCGGATCCTCGCGCATGGCGGCGCGCACGCCCTCCGCAAACGTCGGTAAGTGAGTGCCCAACTCGCGTTGGATGACCTGGCTCGACTTGCTGCGGTGAACGAATTCGATCGGATCCTCCAGGCTGATGATGTTGAGGGTGCGCGACGTATTCAGGTAGTCGATCATCGCGGCGAGCGTCGTGGTCTTGCCGGTGCCGGTCGAGCCGGTGACCAGGATCATTCCCTGATGATGATCGCAGAGTTTGCGCACGATCGGGGGCAGCCCAAGCTGTTCGATGCTCGGCATTTGCGTGGGAATGGAGCGGAATGCGGCCCCGATACCGGTCTCCTTGCGGTATACATTGACGCGAAACCGGCCGCCTTCCGCCGACACGTAGGAGAAGTCGATGTCGTTTCCCTCGCGCAGATGGTTCTGCTGGGACGGGGTCAGGACTTCCGTGACGTAGCTTTCGAGTTCCGCTTCACCCAGGTCGCGGAACTTGATCGGCATCAGATCCCCGTGCATACGCAGCATCGGCGGAACACCGACCGCCAGATGAAGATCCGAGCAACCCTGCGCCACGCCTAACTTGAGGAATGCGTCGATTCTTGCCATAACGCGCAAGGCTACCCGTAAGCACTTGGATTTTCGAGCGTTTACGCTGCGCTATGAGTCAAAACGTGAGCCACGTCTAAGCCCGCCTGTCCGACAGACGGTCAAGTTACCCCTAAAGGAACTGCTCGAGCGATAAACGCAGTTCATCCATGGACTGCGCCCGCTTGGCTTTGTCCAAAGACATGCACTTCATCACCAAGTTGTTCAATTCCACCGGGATGGTGCTGTTGATCTCGATCGGCGGGCGCGCCTTGCCCTGCACATGCTGGTACATGACCGACATGTGATCGCCGCGAGAATAGGGCGGCACACCGCAGATCATTTCGTACATGATGACGCCGAGGCTGTAAATGTCGGCACGCTCGTCGACCTTCTTGCCGAGGATCTGTTCGGGCGCCATGTACTTTGGCGAA
>Ga0116216_10001104_pt1 | contig 19115 bp, 19 predicted proteins | sample Sb_taG_11_FD_89696 | JGI IMG/M metagenome (GOLD analysis project Ga0116216, IMG submission 89696) | Peat soil microbial communities from Weissenstadt, Germany - Sb_50d_3_AS metaG | ecosystem: Environmental > Terrestrial > Soil > Wetlands > Peat | place: Germany: Weissenstadt | collected 2010-09-21
CGGATCCGCCGCGCGCGCTTGCGCAGCCCTCGGATCAAGTACAGCGGTCCCGGCATCGTTCCACTCGGCACCAGCGCCTCGAAGATGACCAGCACGAGCATCCCGAGCAACGGCGCGATCGCCACCCCGAGGATCACGAACCACACGGCCGGTAGGAATGGCCATCTGCCGTTGCGCTTGACGATCGAGCCCCCGATCGCTGTGATGATCGGCGAAGCGAACGCCAACGCGACGATCCCGCCGATCACCCAACGCAGCGGCGAGACGCGCAGGCCAAGCAAGCGGCGCACACCGAACGCGAACACGGGCACGGTCACGGCCACGCCGATAACGACGAACGGAACTGTGAGCGCAGTCATCTAGGCGCGAAATCTTTCGCGCTGCCCGACGGCGAACCTGCTTTCAATCCCGAACAGTCGTCCGCGATCGCACCCGCTTCGCCGACTCAGCAGGGCAGAAAGCCACGCGCCCTGCTCTTATTCCGCGCGGAAGGCGCGTGTGGCTCTAGCTATGGGCAGCGCCTAATCGAACGCTGTTCTGGCTAGCCCGTGGGGCGGTACCGGACGTCGGTGAACGGCCACTCGGTCGCGAGCCAGTTCGCCACGGCGTCGTGCAGCAGCAGATCTAGTTCCGCGCAGTTTGCGCTGACCCAAGACTGCACCTGCGCGACCCCAGTATCCGACCGCGACGGGTAGATGTACACGCATCCGATGACCCGGTCCCCATCATTGAGGACGGTGTACGTAAAGCCCACACGTCGTTGGAAGTCGTCCGCGTGGCGCTGCAGGTCCCGCAGGTTCTCGGCGAGTGAGAGTCCACCGACGGGCGGCCATCGACCATCCGGAAAGCCTGGCGTGGCGCGGATGTGGTCGATGCTCGATGTCCAGGCACTGTGATCGGCCTCGTTGTGCTGGGGTCCAAGTGGCTCCAAGCGGAAGCCCGGGCCCACGAGGCCCTGCGGAACGACAAAGTCATTCGGGACGAACGACTGAGGCATACGGCGAGGTTACGCCCGACGCGCGGCAGGCGGTCCCAGACTTTCTCCGGGGCTCGCAGTGTCCTTGGCTCCTGCGCCAGGAGATCGCCGGTTCGAGCCTGGCTGGCTCCACTCAAAAAGGCCCCTGGTAAGCCGGGGGTTTTGTGTTTCCGGAGTCCTGTCACGGGGCCGTATTCTGCAAAGAGACCGCGGTTTTCGTCGGTTCCTTTGCAGAAATACGCCCCAGCCAGAGCCAAAGCACGGCAATCGAGCCTCTGATTCCCCGCTGTGAATTGCGCCGCGACTGCGCAAACATCGCGCGAGTTGCCGATCTGTCGAAGGCGGCAGCGTTCGACATCAACGCGGTTGTCTGCGCCTCTGGCGTTCGCCCTCGATCGATGGTCGACGCGATGACTCGCTCGTGACCAAGTCAGCTCACCGCGGCTGTCTGTCGATTAGTAGACCTTTAGGCCTGATCGCGCCGCGAAGCGCTCGGCGTCGGACCAGGTGTTGACCAGCGGCTCGCCTTTCACGTTGAGCGAGGTGTTCAGGAGCATCGGACAGCCGGTGGCGCGATGGAAGGCCTCTAAGAGCGCGTGCATGCGGGGATTCTCCGCGCGGGTGACGGTCTGGACGCGCGCTGTGTTGTCGACGTGGCAGATCGCTGGGAACAACTCCGGCTCCCGCACCTGGGCGACGAACTGCATGTACGGGCTCGCCTGCACCGGCATGTCGAAATGTGCGGCTGCATGCTCGGCCAGCACGATCGGCGCGAACGGACGGAACGGCTCCCGCTGCTTGACCTGATTGACGCGGTCCTTTGTCGCCGGTCCCCGCGGGTCCGCCAGCAGCGATCGATTCCCGAGGGCGCGCGGCCCGAATTCCGCGCGGCCGTTGGCCACGCCGATCACCTCGCCGGCGATCAGCTCGGCGAGCGCGCCGTCCAGGTCGAATGCGCGGTCGATGTCGTGACCCAGAAACGGCCCGGCCCACTTCAGATGCCTGCCGGCACGGGCCGCAGCGGCCCCGAGACTCGAGCCTCCGTCGCCGGGATTCGGCATGATCCACACGTCGTCGAAAAGTCCGGTGTTCACGAGCTTTGTGTTCGCCACGCAGTTCAATGCGACTCCGCCCATCAGGGTGAGATGGCGGCTGCCGGTCGAACGCGCAAGCCATAGAACCAGCCCGGTGAGGATCTCCTCGGTGACCGCCTGGACCGAGGCCGCGAGGTTGAAGCGATCCTGCAACTCCGGCCGCCACCAGCGGATGCCGCGATGGACGTTCTCCTTCAGGCGAAGGTGTGGCGGGTCGAACCGAGCGATGAAATCGCTCCATATCAGGTCACGATAGATCGGCTCCCCGTAGGCCGCCATGCCCATCAGGATGTACTCCTCCTCGTTGGGCTTGAGCCCGACGCGCTGGGTGAACGCCGAATAGAGCAGCCCCAGGCTGTGGGGGTAACGCTGCGACCAGATCTTTGTCAGGGAGTCACCGGAGCCCCTCCATGCACTCACGGTGTCCCACTCGCCGATGGCATCGACCACGAGTACTGCTGTCTCGGTCACGGGACTGGTGAAGAAGCCTGCGGCAGCGTGGCTCTTGTGGTGTGGCACGCACTCGACCGGTGCTGTGAGGCCGAACCGCCGGAGGTAGCGCGCTCCCTCGCGCTGGAGAGCGCTTGAACGCTGTCCTGCTGCGAGCTTGCGCGTGCGCGCGAGAAATGGCTTCTCGTACCAGACGATGAGGTCCGGTTCCGCGTATCTCCGTGCCTCGTCGATCAGCGCCCGGTTTAGATGATGGTCGCTCTTGACACGGGAATAGCGCTCGGCGCTCGACGCGAACAGGATCTCGTCATCTCGGATGACGGCCAAGCTGGCGTCGTGGTGGTTTGCGGTGATGCCGTAGGTGACCACGCGTTGCAACCGGCGCGGCGAGGTCCGCGGTCAGTAGATGAAGGGATCTTTGCGCTTCATCGAGCGCACACGACGGCGAAAGCCCAGTTCCCGCGCGGCGGCTTGGAGCCGATCTGGAACGATCGCCGCAACCTTCGGCGCCTTCCGCGACCCCGCCTTGCCAGGCCGGGTGGGCGGAGGAAGCGGAAGGGACGGGCGACCGGCTGGGCGGTGGCCGAGCCTGAGGTCGTCTCGCTCGAGCGCGTCGATCATGCTTGCCGCGAAGGCGGCCTGGGTGCTGGCACCTGCGTGCCACCCGTCACGCGCCAGATCGGACTCTGCTCGAGCCCACTTACCGACATAGCCCTCCAGTGGCACGTAACGTCGAAGGAGTTCGTCCGGCAAGCGGTCTTGGTTGCCCCAGTAGTACGGGATTCCGGCGGCCGACAGTCGGGCGGCGACGAGCTGACAGTTACGCACGTAGTTGAAGAACATGTGGCTTTCCGTCGCGAGGCGAAGATATGCCGCATGCGCTGTTGTGTCCTGCGCGGACACGTTGGCCACGAAATTGGCCATGAAATGCGTCTGACGGTGGGGCTCAGGAAACCAGGTGAGTCTGTCGAGATACGACCACAGGACGAATACAGCATCGGGCCTTAGGGTGTCGACAGTCTGATGGACGATCATCGCTGCATAGTCCGCCCCGGTGCCGTTCCATGCCAGATTGCACTGCCGCACGGGTACACCCCATCGCTCCTCGAGGTGTCCAGTGACGATCGAGGTCCACACTCGATCCCACGGCGTCCCGACGCCAAGGGTGTTCGAGTCCCCGACGAACACCACAAGCGCGCCACCAGGTGCGCGTTCGAACTCGTCGCCGCGATAGCCAAGCGAATTGAACTCGTACCCGACGCTCTCAACCGAGAAGGCACGATTGCCCTTGGCGTAGTAGTTCGCCTCGGTATCGGTCGCGAACCAGCGGGCGAACGGAACCCGCGACTCCAAGGGCGACCGAGGTGCTCGATCGGCCTGCCAGAGATCGCACGCAGGTGGGAAGTACTTGGAGTGGTCCCTACTGAACACGCCGACTGGCGAGTCTATCTGGCGTCGAGCGCAATGGATCTGGACGCAGCTATTCGGGGTCGAGAGAAAGGCTGTTGGCGAGGGCGTGGAGGCGGGTGCGCCGGAGCATGGCGTCGAGGAGGCCGCGGCCATGCTTCGCAGATCATCCGGCGCATTCGGACGTCGACGAGCCACCGCCGACAAGCGAATGCGGTATTCGAAGGAGTTCCGCCTCGATGCCAGTGGCCCGGCGACTCCGGCGCCGAGGATCGAGCCTGGTCAGCTGCCAGCGATGGTGTACAAAGGAGCGACGAGTGACGAGTGCATATGCATCTGATCAATCCACGCCGGCAGAGCTTGATCAGCTTGTCTACGTCCACGGCGGCGAACTTGGTCTGCGCCGCGAGCGGCGCCACGGGGAGTGGGTAATTCTCGAGTAGCATGGGGAGGCTGTAACGGACACCGAGACGTTGGAGCGGATTCGTGCACTGCGGATCCCACCCGCTTGGACCGACGTTTGGATAGCCGCCTCCCCGAACGCGCACCTGCAGGCCACCGGCCTCGATTCCAAAGGGCGCCGACAGTACCTCTATCACGCGCTGTGGCGCGTGCGACGAGACCACGAGAAATACGACGACATGCTCAAGTTCGCAGACAAGCTTCCGCGAATCCGAGCCACCACGAGGAGCCTACTCGGCGCGCGCCATGGCGAGCGCGATCGAACGCTCGCCCTGGCGATCCGATTGCTCGACATCGGCTTGTTCAGGGTCGGCTGGGACCGCTACGCTCGCGACAACGGCCACGTTGGCCTGACGACCCTCCGGCGTGAGAACGTGACGCTGCGAGGACCTGAGGTTCATTTCGACTTCGTCGCGAAGTCAGGCAAGCGTCGCCGGATGACGGTGCGCGATCCGCAATCGGTCGCTGTGCTCGCCGAGCTCAAGCGCCGCCGCGGCGCGCCGGATGAGCTCCTCGTGTATCGATCGGAGCGCGGCTGGCAACGGATCCACGCTCCCGACGTGAACAACGCGCTGCGCGCCTGGGGAGAGGGCCCGTACTCGGCCAAGGAGTTCCGCACCTGGTCGGCCACCGTGCTCGCCGCTGTCGCTCTGGCCCGCGAGCACAAGACCGGCAAAGATGGCCCGAGGGCGGTCAGCCGGGCAGTGCGCGAGGTGAGCTCCGCGCTTGGCAATACACCGGCCGTCGCCCGCGCCAGCTACATCGACCCACGCGTGATCACGCTCTTCCAGAGCGACCAGGTCATTGAGCTTCCCGAGTCGGCGCGGCCGGTGGCGTTCACGCTAGAGATAGAGCTGGCGGGTGACAACGGCGTGGTGGAGCTGCCGACGGACATCGACGGCGACGCGGTCCGGCTCGAGATCGAGCAGCGCGTGCACGCGCTGCTGCTGGAAGGGTGTTGAACTCGGGCTGCGACCTCCCGAGCGCCCACGGACCCGACCCATCGTCGATTTGTTCCCGGATGCGGAGAATCATCCAAATTACGTGACGACGACTTGCCCATGCGGAGGAAATGCTTCTAACGGTCTCGCTCCGGCTACCGTCGCCGGTCTGGGAGCCGGGATCAGATCCGAGGCAAGCAGCTCAAAACAACCACAGGAGGTCCAAGCGATGAACACAACTTGGGAGCCGCACGAAAAGCATGGTGAGCTGACCGAGCGGAGCGACTTGCCCGACAGCGTCTTCGCGTTTCCGAAGGAACGGAAAGAGCCCCTGACCGATGCGACGCACGTCAGAAATGCGATCGCGCGTTTCGATCAAGTAACCGGCGTGTCTGACGAAGACCGCGCATTGGCCTTCGCGAACATCAAGCAGGCGGCCGACTATTACGGCGTGGACGTGAGTGAGAGCGACTGGCCAAGCGGGAGAGCTGGGTCCTGACGGAGGAAGCGCGCAAAGCCGTGGAGACCAAGAGCGAAAGGGGCGGGCTCTCAGCCGAGCAGGTCGCCGATCGAGACCCAATCACCGCCCAGGACATCCCGTCGTCACGGCGGGGCTATGTGGTGCCCGAGCGGGCCGTTTCGTCCGCGAAGCGATGAATGGCCTCGAGGACCTGCTCGGGCTGCTCGAGGAAGGGGAGGTGTCCGGCTTGCGGGATGGGCTCGAACCGGCCGTTCTGGAATGAGGCGGCGTACGCGCGCCCGTAGGGCTCCGGGGCGATCTGGTCGCTCTCGCCCCAGATCGCCCCGACCGGCGTGGGGACGAGGGCGAGTCGTCGCCGGAGCTTCGGGTCGTGCATGTAGGGCTCGCGGGCGTACACCGCGAGGGTCGCGGCGTTGGCGGCCTGGATGTCGCGTGCCTCCGGGGGGAGCTGCGTCGGGTCGGGTGCGGCGGCGGGGTCGTGGAACGAGTACGTGATCAGCTGCTGGGGTGTGAGGGAGAAAAAGTCGGCCAGCTCGATCCCCTCGACGTCGATTCCGACCGCGTTGAGGAGCACCGTGCCGGTGATGCGCTCGTGCTCGCGCACCGCCATCTCGGAGGCGATCCAGCCGCCGATCGATGAGCCGACGAGGAGCACGTCGCGCAGATCTCTTTGCTCGAGCAGCTGCAGGTAGCTCAGCGCGATGTCGTCGATCCCGTCATACCACTCCGGTCGCGGTGTGCCGCCGAACCCGGGATGGACGGGAGCGATGACGTCGAAGTCCTCGGACAGAGCGTCGGGAAGCGGTCCCATCGACGGCGGCCCACCGCCTCCGTGGAGGAGCAGGACGGGTCGGCCCTCACCGTGCTGATCGATGGTTAGCTCCGGGTCGTCGGCATAGAAGCCGTTGATGACGTTCGTGGTCATGTTGTGCCTTTAGTCGGTGTTTGTCGCAGGTGGCGACTCGGTTGCCGGCTCAGCGGCCGATCGATGAGATCGTGCCGGCGTAGAGCGATCGGGGTCCGCGTCCGGCGGGTCATCACTTCGCCCGTGGCTCGTCCGGCGCGGGCGTGCCCGCCGGGTAGGTCGCGTAGCGCGCCATCACCGCGAGGATCGCCTCGGGGGTCATCTCGCCCGACGCCGCCAGCTTGCTGAGGTCCCGGAAGTAGCCGACGTAGAAATCGGGGGTGAACGTGTTGAGGATAATCGCCGACTCGTCGCCGGGGTTGGCAAAGGTGTGCTCGGCGCCGATGGGTACCGAGACGAACGTTCCGGCGGGTGCCTCGCGCTGGGTGTCACCGACGGTGAAGCGAGCGGCGCCCGCGATCACGTAGAACGTCTCGTCGTGCTTCTGGTGCCGGTGGGGCGGTGGCCCCTCGGTGCGTGGAGGCACGGTGAGAACGGCAACGGCAAGGCGGTGGGCGGTGCCGCTTCCATCTTCGACCATGCGCACCTGGACGGGGCCGGGGAGCACGACTTCCCCACCATGGGGTCCAACGATCGACGCCTCAGACACTGCGACTCCGTTTCGTGAGAGTTGACTATCACGAAGGACCGTAGCGGATCACCGCCCGTTATGCAACATGACTATCATGACGAGAGCCAACTTTGACAAGCGATGCACGGTACGCGGCAACAGAAGCAACAATGAACGGCACGCCCGAAGAGCGTGGCCGGGTCAACCAGAAGCGGCGCACGCGCACCGCGATTATCGCGGCCTGCCAGGAGCTGATCACCGCCGGCGCCGACATCAACATGCCGGCCGTCGCTCGCGCAGCGCTCGTCTCCGAACCCACCACCTACCGCTACTTCCCGGATCTCGCCTCACTCCTCGAGGAAGCGCTGGCCGGCATCGAGCCCGAGCCGGCCGCCGCATTGGCGGCAAGCGCCGATCCGGTCGAGCGGGTCGCCTACGCCGCCGAGCTTCTGGCGAAGCTCGTGATCGAGCGTCAGAGCGCGATCCGCGCGCTCATATCCGTCTCGATCACCCGAGGCACCGCTCGACAGGTACGGCCGGGCTACCGCTTCGCCCTCATCGATCAAGCGCTGGCTCCGCTCCCCGAGCACAAGCCCAGCATCGATGCGGCAACACTCGAGCAGCTGCGGCGCGACCTCGCCGTCGTCATCAGCGCCGAGGCCGTCCTCACCCTCACCGACCTCTACGGCCTCGACCCCGGAACGGCGGTCGCGAGCATCGTGCACACCGCGCGTCTCATCACGGAAGCGACACTCAACCGTGCCTAAGCCGCAGCGGGTATGTGCATTCATACGGCTCGGCTATCCGTTCGCCGGGAAGACGCAATAACGACACGGCACCGACAGGAGGCAGGCACCGAGATGAAGACGATCGGCACCGAGGAGCACTTTGTAACCGACGAGGTCGTCACGGCGTGGAGCCGGCTCGACTCACCTGCCCGCGATGACTCGTGGGCCAGTGCCCCTCCGGGGGAGATCGGGGAGCGGCTCCGCGAGGTCGGAGAGCGTCGGATCGCGGCGATGGACGAGGCGGGGCTGGACGTCCAGGTGATCTCGCTCACCTCGCCCGGCGTCCAGAACCTTTCGGCGGCCGAGGCCACCCGTCTGCAGGTCGAGACGAACGACCGCATCGCCGAGCTCGTGAACGCCCACCCGTACCGGTTCCAGGGCTTCGCCACCCTCGCCACCCCTGCGCCCGCCGCGGCCGCGCAAGAGCTCGAGCGCGCGGTCACCAAGCTCGGCCTCAACGGTGCCCTCCTTTTCGGCCGCACCGGTGAGCGTAACCTCGACCATCCCGACAACTGGCCGATGTTCGAGGCCGCTGCGTCGCTCCGCGCCCCGCTGTACATCCACCCGCAGGTCCCGCAACCGCGAGTTCGGGCTGCGCTGTATTCGGGCTTCGAGGACGCCATCGACAACGCGTTCGCCACCTACGGCATCGGCTGGCACTACGAGTCCGGCGTGCAGTTCCTCCGGCTCGCGCTCGCCGGCGTGTTCGACCGCTTCCCCGACCTCCAAGTGCTCCTCGGCCACTGGGGCGAGGTCGTCCTGTTCTATCTCGACCGGGCCGACGGGCTGGCCATGCAGGCCAAGCTCCCCCAGCCGTTCTCGGAGTATGTTCGCCGCAACGCCTACATCACAGCCGGCGGGGTCTACAGCCAGCGCTACCTGCGGTGGACGGTCGAAGTGGTTGGCGTGGAGCGCATCCTGTTCGCGACCGACTACCCGTATCGGCCCGGCCCCGACGGCGGCGTCGAGCACTTCCTCCAGACCGCAGGGCTCGATCAAGCCAACCAGGAACGGATCGCCGCCGGCAACTGGGATGCGCTCGTGGCGGGCATCCGGCGCTGAGCATCGCCTCCGAACCGTGACCCTCCACGCGTCGGCCAGCAGCGCCCGCATGCTGCGCGCACAGAGGTTCTACGCGTGCGCCGCTGGCCCCCCTACTACTGCTGCCCAGCAGCCTCGGACGTGTCCGCGCTGCGAGGACCTTTCACGTGACCCGGCCGAAGGGGCCCGAGACGGTGCCGGATGATCCCGTAGGCGATCACACCGCCGGTCAGGGGCACGAGCAACCCGATCGCCTGATGCAGGAGCACGGCGGCCACCGCTGTGTTTGCGTTCACGCCGTACACGATGAGCATCCCGGCCATGCCGCCAATCGTGCCCACGGCGGCGGGCAGGGGGATCGACCCACCGAGGGCGCCGATTATGTACGCCATGATGACGACGGGGATGCTGGGTACCGGGTGAGCGTGGACGGCCAGGAAGGCGCTCCACAGCATCAGGACGTCGAACCCGAGATAGGCCATGATCCCGAGCACGGCCCTCCGGGAACCACGGTGAAGGAGCAGCCGCTGGGTGTCCTGCACCGCGTCCGCCAACGTGGTGACCGCGGCGGCGACCTTGCGGTGCTTGGCCTGCAGCCGCCCGGCGTCCGTCTTGGCACGGCGGGCGATGAGAAGCGCGGCAGCAATCCCGGCTACCGCCAGCGCCGCCGGGAGCAGCGTCAGCAAGAGGTTGGCTTCGCCGGAGAGGATGCGAGTCGCGAGCCCGACGCCGAAGATGACGAGAGCCAGCGCATCGACGGCGGTGTTGAGAAAGCTGAGGTTGAACTGGCGCTCGGCGATCAGCTTCGTCGGCATCCCGAAGCGGTGCAGGATCACGGCTCCGACCCCCATTCCGCCCCAAGATCCCCCGGGCACGACCAAGCCGCCTCCCAGCTGCGCCCAGGCGACGTCTTCGTCCATGCGGCGGCCCCGCCCGCCGCGCCCCAGCACCTTCTGCGGGTCGACGATCGCGCTCCAGGCCACGACGAACCCGGTTTCGGACAGAATCTCGAGGCCGATCGCCGCCGCCGCCCACTCCCACGAGACACGTTCGAGACTGTGCAGCGCATCCGTGAGCGCTGGAATCACCTTGAGCACGACGTAGGCCACCAGCAGGTAGCCCGCGAGCTTCAGGGCGCGGCCCTTCAGGTGATGCGCGACATCTCTCAGCGCGCGGCGGGCGGGATGCCCCGACGCGGCCTCCTCCTCGCCGGCCTGTACCGGGCCGATGCCCATCAGCCTGACGCCGGGACGCCGGCGTTTGCGTTGTCGGGATCCTCGAACTCGAGCGCGAGCGCGGACCAGGCGAAGTCCTCGGCGCCCATGCCCCGGCCGTCATGCGGATCGTAGAACTCGCGCAGTCCCTCTCGGGACACCGCGGCGGTGATCGCCCGGGCCAGCGTGGCGGCCTGCTCCTCGTAGCCGAGACGCACGAGGCCACGCCACAATAGCCACGCGCTGTTTACCCAAGTCGGCCCCCGCCAATATCGTCGCAGGCCATCGAAGTGCTCCTTGAGCGAGAAGGACGGCTCATCGAGCGAGACGGAGGTCGGCGGGACGGCCGTCCAGAACCGGTGCCCGTCGAGCAGGTACTCCACGAGCCGGTGTCCGATCGGCTCGGGAAGATCGGGCAGCGCGAGCGGGGAGAGCGCCGCCCAGGTGAGGGGAATCCGCTCCTCGATCGACGGCGCCACCACCGGAAGGAACAGCCCGCTCGCCTCGTCGTGGCACCGGTCGATCAGCGCCGGCGTGATCGACGGAAGCCCGAGCGCCAGGCGCGAGAGCCCGTGGATGACGTTCGTCATCACCTCGCAGACGACCGGATCGCCGTCGGCCCGCACAGCATCGATGCGGAACCCGCGCGCGCGGTTGCGCCTAACCAGCTCGACGAAGCCCGGTAGGCCCTGGGCGCGGTCGCGCCAGATGGGGTCGAACTGAGGTGAGGCATCAAGGCCCGACTCGTCCGGCTGCAGGATCCACAGCAGCCCATCACCCTCCAAATCTCGCTGGGCCGTAACCGCCTGATGGTGAGCGACGATCCGGGGCTCGCGCGCCGGATCGCCGACAGCGATCGACCAGGCGAGCGCCAGCGCCGGCGGCTGGATCGTCGCAGTCATCGCGTCGCTGCGATGGATCACGTTATAGAACAGCTCCCGCGGGCCGCTGACCGGATGCTCCCAGAAGATCGTGTGACCGATGAACCCGTCTGGGCGCGCCGCGGCGAGCAGCGTCTCCAGCTCGGCCCGGGAACTCGCCCGGTCGAAATGACGCCAGGCAATCGCAGCAAAACAGGAGTCCCAGTACCACTGCCAGCGGTAGCGGCCGGGACTGGGGCGTGTGTACGCAAACGGCGTGCCGTCGCGCTCGCCCACCGTCCAGCTCGCCTCGAGCACCTGCCGGCAGCGCTGCCGAAGGCCGGTCACGTGTGGGAGCTTTGCAAACCGGGCGCGCGCGGGCCCTAGTGTCGCGATTCATACATTCCGCGACACCGAGAGACGTCACTGGCGGATGGATGGCGAGGACGCAGGAGGCAGCCGGACGGCTCGGGGGCGGCCCAGCCGTTGGCGAGGCTGGATGCCGAGCGGGCCGACCCCGAGGCAGCAGCGCTGCGCGAGCCGACGAGGACGAAGCCAGACGCCGCCAGGGGCGGCTCGAATGGCGTCCAATTTATGAATCGGGGCACTAGTCGAGCGGCAGCTCCGCTCGCGCCAGCGCGTCAGCGATCACCCGCCGACGGCGTCGCTGATCAGCTGTCGCTCGGCTGCAAGGTGCTTGGTGTAGGAGACGTGCTGGATGACCGCCCACATCGGCGACAACCTAGCGCCGGGCAGTCAGTGGTGGCGATCGAAGTCGGTCGGCCACGGCAGCGGGAATAGGTGCCGGTAGGGCCGCGCGTCCGCGATCACTTTGGCGAATGACGGCCGCCGTGCGAGCGTGCGGTGGTACTGCGTCAGCTGCGGGTGGATGTGCTCGTCCCACGGATGGATTGCCAGGGCGTAGAACAGCCCCGGAGCGGCAGCGCAATCGGCGATCGTGAACGTGTTGCCGGCCAGGAACTCGTTCTCGGCCAGCTGCGCCTCGAGCATGCCGTAGGCCATCTCGAGACGGCCCCGCGCTTGGCTCACTGCGCGATCGTCGAAGCGCTCCGCGATCGTCTCAAAGACGATCGCCTGCACGGCGTCGGAGATGTACTGGTCGCAGAGGCGGTCCCACATGCGGGCTTCGAGCGAGGGCACCAACCGGGCACCCGCGACGTACTCGATGATGATCGATGTCTCGCCGATCACCTTGTCCCCGTCCCGCAGCACCGGGATCGACGCCGGTGGCCACAGCTCGGCCAGCTGAGCACGATCGAAGTCGCGCTGCTCCTCGAGGACGTCGAAGGCGACGCCCAGTTCGTGGAGCGCGATGAGAACCTTCTGGCAGTAGAGCGCGAAGGGATGCTCGTAGAGGGTGAGCATCGGTCAGCCGCCCTCGCCACCGTGCACCAACGCGCGGAGCTCGCGTTTGAGCAATCGGCATCGGCTGCTGCCATTCATCGTCCATTCCTCCTTGGGTGTGGGCTGTCCGGAGCTTCGACCGCTCGGCCGCTGCAAACTCATCGCCTGTCAGCGCATTCGGGCCACATAGCACCATCACTCGTCGACTGCTGCTCGGGATCCCGAGCTGGCCCAAGCAGCGATGTACGAGGTTCTCAGTTGAGGCTGACTTCGCGTCGGCGAACTGTTAGCGGTGAGAATACGAGGGCGGTCTCCGATGGCGGGAGACCCCGGATCGGCACGGCGATCACGCCGTCGTGGACGTAATGCCTCAGGAAGCTGGCGACGGTGGGTGAGGTCGTCGAGCGCGAAAGCGAGCTCGGTGAAGGTCCCGTTCGATTGCCCGCGCGAGAGGAACAGGCAGAAGGCGCCGGCGGCGGTCTGGTATCGCAGGCCTCCGGGTCGCTCCTACGGAGTGTGTACGTCAGCGTTTGCGGTGCGCGGCGAGGAATGCCCGGACGCCGGCGTCGGCGTAGCGGTTGAGCTCGGCGGGGGTCGCAGGTTCGTCCTCGCCGAGCAGCATCGCCTGGTTGAGCGGGATCGACATGACAAGCCAGTTGAAGTGCGCCGCGGCGAGGCGGGGGTCGTCGAGCTCCAGCACGTCGCGGGAGGCGAGCCGCTCGAACATCGTCGCCAGCGCGTCGATCGTGCGCCCTGGCCCTCGCTCATAGAAGAGGCGGCCGAGCTGCGGGAAGCGACCGGATTCCCCGATCACCAGCCGTCGCAGCTGTAGCAGGCGCGGCTCCATCACGGCGCGCAGTTGACGGCGGGCGAAGCGGCGCAGGTCGCGCTCGAGGTCAGCCGTGTCACCCAGCTTCAGCACTTCGTCGGCGTTGGGATTGGCAATCTCGTCGACCTTGGCGGTAACGATCTCTGAGAACAGGCGCTCCTTGTCGGCGAAGTGCTTGTAGACCGTCTGCTTGGAGACACGCGCGAGGGCGGCGATCTCGTCCATGCTCGCGCCCAGGTAGCCGTTGTTCAGGAACACGGTCGTGGCGGCCTCGAAGATCGCCCGGCGCTTGCGCGCTGACCGATGCTCATCCTCGAACTCGCCTCGCGAACGGACTGTGCTGGTCATCGATCCAGAAATGATACTAGACAGTCTAGTTCTATGGTACTGTACGGTCTAGTTCTAACCTCACGACCCGGGAGTGTTTCTCGATGTCCGATGTGCACGTTTTGTTGAACGGCCGCGTGTTCGGCGAACAGCCGAGATGGCACGAAGGCCGCCTGTGGTTCTCCGACTGGGGCACGCAGGAGGTGATCGCAGTCGATCTGCAAGGCAACACCGAGGTCATGCTGAAGGGGCGATCGTTTCCGCTGTGCGTCGACTGGCTGCCCGACGGCCGTCTGCTGGTGGTGTCGGCGCGGGATGGGGTGCTGTTGCGGCGCGAGCAGGATGGGTCGCTGGTGACGCATGCCGACCTGAAGGCGGCGTCTGAACCTCCGGCGGTCAACGAGCTCGTCGTCGACGGTCGCAGCAACGCCTACGTCAATGGCGGCGGGTTCAACCTGATGGCCGGCGAGCCGTTCGCGCCCGGGATCGTCGCGCTCGTGACCCCTGACGGCTCGGCGAGCGCGGTCGCCGACGGCCTGGCGTTTCCGAACGGCATGCTGATCATGTCCAACGACCGGACGCTGATCGTCGCCGAGTCCTACGCCAAGCGGCTGACCGCGTTCGACATTGATGCCGACGGGAGCCTGTCGAACCGGCGCGTGTGGGCCAATCTCGGCGAGGGCGTTCCGGACAGCATCTGCGCCGACGCCGAGAACGCCGTCTGGTACGCGGACGTCCCGAACAAGCGGTGCGTGCGCGTTCGCGAAGGCGGCGAGGTGCTGCAGACGGTCGAGCTTGACCGCGGCTGCTTTGCGTGTGCCCTCGGCGGACCGGACGGAGCGACCCTGTTCATGGTCGCAAACGAATGGAGCGGCCCCGCCAACATGCTCCAGGGGCGCAACACGCAGGTGCTGACAACTCGGGCGCCGGCGCCCCGCGCCGGCCGGCCGTAGCAATGGGAGCCGCTGCCCGCAGGAAAGGAGGATGAACGATGGGAAGGGTGATCGTGATGAACGGGATGACGCTTGACGGCGTGATGCAGAGCCCGGCCCGCCCGGACGAGGACACACGGGATGGGTTTGAGCACGGGGGCTGGGCGGTCCCGTACAGCGACGAGGCGATGGTCGCCAAGATGGGCGAACGGATGGGCGGGGATCGTTCGTGGCTGTTCGGGCGGCGCACCTACGCGGAGGTGCTTGCTACCTGGAACGCCCGAGGTGGCCCGTTCAAGGACGCGCTCAACGACGCTCGCAAGTACGTCGCCTCGAGCAACCCGGCGACGAGGCTCGAGTGGCCGAACTCGACCCTGCTGCACGGCGACGTCCCCGCCGCCGTGGCGGACCTCAAGCAGAGCTCGGGCACGAATCTGGTGATCATGGGTAGCGGCGTGCTGATCGGCTCGCTGATGGCCGCCGATCTGATCGACGAGTACCTGCTGATGATCGCCCCGCTCGTGCTCGGCACGGGCAGACGAATGTTCCCCGAGGGCGTGCATGCCTCCCTGCGGCTTGTCGACAGCGAGACTACGAACAAGGGCGTGGTGATCGCCATCTACGAACCAGCCAGCAACTCGAGGAGGGCCGCGTCATGACGTCCGTCCACGGTCCTGACTTCCTTGCGATCCAGGTCCGCGATCTGGAGGGCTCCGCGGACTTCTATCGGACTCGGGGTGTCCCTGTCACTGCGCGCCGATGATGCCCAAGCGGTGTGTGACCAGCTCAAGAGTCACGGTGTCACGATCCTCGCCGACCCGTTCGACACGCCGTTTGGGAAGACATTCGTGTTTAAGGATCCAGACGGCTACGCGGTTGCCGTGCACGGCGCAACATGAGCTACCGCGCGTCCGCTCGGTAAAACCGCGCTCGGCGGTACGCGCAGCTGGCGCCGAGCGTGGCAGCACGACCGCCAGCCCGAGCGACGCATTGCGTCCGCTCAAGCCCGCATGAACTACCCTCAGGCGACGCCCTCGCAGGTCGTCCCAGGCCTCGTCACGACCACCCGCGGGGCTGTGATCAAGACGAACAGCGCCATCACGTCGCGGCCTCGTTCGCATCGGCGAGGCGCTCGAAGCGGATCGTGTTCGCCGCGTCCTTCGCGAGGGCCAATATTGCCTGCTCATCCGCATCGGTGAACTCGCCCTCGACCTTCTCCGCTAAGTGCAGGCTGCCCCACGCGTGGCCCCGGATCATGACTGGGACGCCGAGGAAGCTGCGCATCACCGGATGACCGTCGGGAAAGCCGTAGCTGCTCGCGTGCTTGTGAACATCTGCGATCCGCACCGGGCGCGAGTCCAGGATTAGGTGGCCGAGCACACCGCGTCCGCGTGGACAGTGCCCGATCGCCCGCCGGGTCTCCTGATCCACGCCGGCGGTCAAGAAATGCTCCAGCCCCGTGCCCTGCTCGTTCAAGATCGCGAGGGCGGCGTAGCGCGCACCGGTCAGCTCTCGTGCCCGCTCCGGAACACGATCCAGCGCAATGAGAACACCGACCGATGGTTGACCGTTCGAGGTGTACTCCATCCGACCCAGCCCTCTCCGGTGACTCTCGAAGGGGTGGGTCCCGCAAGGAGGAGAGAGTGCGACCAGAGAGGCCAACGAGCAGGGCATGCTCAACTGTACTCCTCGCGGCGCGGTCAGGCCCTGCTGCTGGCGGATGACGATCATCGGACGGCGAGCGATCCGGTACGGCTTCGAGGTGCGGTCCATCTCGGCCGCGACCGCCAGCAGGTCCTTGGCCTCGTCCGCCTCGAGGAGTCGGCGGACGGGCTTTGAGGCTTCGCGGGTCGAGATGTGTGGGAAAGTACGGAACGCGTTTCGTGGTGTGTGCGTCTGGTGGCGGATAGAATTCGCTTAGAGCGATTCTCGGTTGGTGGTCATTGATTGCATCGGGGGTTGCGTCTTGAGAGCGGGACGAGTTCGCGGTCACGTGGTGGCCGCATAGCTGGGTCCGTGGCAATCGGGTCGGCCGGGTATGGCGGAGGAGTTTGCTCGTGGACGGACTTCAGATCGTTTCGCTTGCGTCGTGTCTGGGTGGGGCGGCTTTCTTTCTTGTTGGTGTTTCTGGGATGGGTGGTGGCTGGATCGGGTTCGCCTCGTTCGGCGTGTCGCTGTGTAGGTCCGGTGACGTTGGGTGGCGGCGTTCCGGGCGGGGCAGGGTTGTCGGGGGGTTGTCCGGGAGATCGCGTCGCGTAGAGCGATCGCGAGTCGCGGGTTGATGGTGTCGATGTGGCATCGTCAGACGCGCGGTCAGGGCTCTAGTCTTGTTGGGGCGATCTCTTTGAACTGTCCTCGTTGCGGCTTGACGATCGGACCGGGGGCAGGCTGGTTGACGGTCGAGGATTGCCCGCGGTGCATCGCTCGCAGTGGCATTCCTGTCGGTCTGTTCGCGTCGACGCTGCCGACGGACGAGCTGTACGCCGCCGGTGCGGCTCCCGGTGCCGACCGGTTCCTCGCGCCGCCAGCGGCTGAGCGGAGGCGCTGAGCGTGTCCGGAGCCACCGTCGCGCTGTCGTCGGATGTGCTCGTGCGGGAATGGGTGGATGCGTTCAACGCCCGGGATCTCGAGGGGATGCTCGCGGGGCTTGACCCGGAGGTGCGCCTGCATCCGTTGAGGCTCCGCGGGCTCGATGGCTCTTATGCCGGCCATGACGGCGTTCAGCGGTGGTTCGCGCGATTGACGCAGTTGCGTCATGAGCACGTCATCGTCTTGTCCGACGTTCACGGCTCGCGGGATGACCGGGTGCTCGCAGTCGGGTCGTTGAGGCTGGTGGGGAGTGTCGAGATTGCGTCTTTCTGCGCGCTGCATCGGATCGCTGGCGGCCTGATCGCGGCAGCGCACCACTACCTCAGCGACCCCGACATGCTCGAACACCTCGGGTTGATCCCATGACCGCACGCGCGGGCTCGAGGGGTGAGGCCGTGAGCGGGCCAAATGGTGCAGGCAGCGATGTGGGTTTGGTGCTCGGTGGCGGCGGGGCGCGTGGCGCGTACACGTCCGGGGCGTTGTCGGTGCTGCTGCCCGAGCTCAAGGATCAGGTCAGGGTGATCGTCGGGACGAGCGCGGGGGCGCTGATCGCGTCGTATATGGCGGCCAACTGGCATCGTTCTGCTAAGGAGGCGATCGAGGATGGTCTGAGCTTCTGGCGCGATTTGACCTTCGGGGACGTGTGCGCGCCACTGATGGCGCTTGGCGGCGCGACCCGGTTTATGCGCTACATAGGCGAGTTTCTCCCCATCAGCAGCATGCACGGCCCGTCGATTCTGCACCCCGAACCGCTGCGTCAGACGCTTTCAAGGATCGTGGACTTCGACCAGCTCGCCGAGAACATCCGCGACCAGCGGCTAGCGCTCGGAGTGGTCGCGGCCCCCGCCTATGGCAACCGGTCGGTCGTGTTTCATCAGGGCGGGACTCCGCGACACCGCGAAGACTGGTTGCGTGGGATCGAGTACGTCCCGACCCCCGAGCTCGGGCCAGAGCACATCCTTGCCTCTTCGGCGATCCCGGCGCTATTCCCAGCTGTGCGTATAACGACACCCGAGCCGGCAGCCGGCTGGTACTACGACGGCGGCTCGCGGCTGAACACGCCGATCAAACCGGCCCTGTGGATGGGCGCGTCGAGAGTGATCGTGATCGCGCTCAATTCCGTCGCCCCGAGCCGGACCGCCGCCCCCACCGAGCAGCCCGACTTCTACGTCGGGGCTGCCCACCTGCTACACGCCGCGCTCGGCGACCCGCTCGCCCAGGACATCCGCACGCTCGCCAACACAAACGCCCTAATCGCAGCCGGGCTCCCCGCCACCAACGGACGCTCTCGCAACCACCGTCCCGCCGCACGCCAACCGCGGCCCGACGGGCCGCGCGAGCCGGTCCAGCCCGTGCCCTACATCTTCATCGCGCCCGAGGACCCCGCCGCGATCGGCGAGATCGCCAGGCGCGTCTACCGCAAGCACTACGGACGCCCCTGGAACGCCGGTGCGCGCGATCTGTGGCTACTGGGAAAGATCCTCGACGCCCGCGCCGACGCGATGCACGGCGAGCTCCTGAGCTACCTGTTCTTCGCCGGCGAATTCGCCGAAGAACTGATCCAACTCGGCCAAACCGACGCGCAACGTTGGATCGATCAGCACCCCACAGGCCTCTGGCAACTCGATCCACTACCCGCCTGGACCCCCGCCCCCAACGGCGACACACGCGGACTGGGCCCCCCACACCCACCGCAAACCCGTGCGCTCCCAACCGCGAGAGAGCTCAACACCATCACACCCAACGCGAACAACGAGACGGCCGATCGCGGTAGGGACCGCCATTGCTGACGGCCCCCCGCGCAGATCCCAGCGTGCGCGTCTAACGCACTGGGCTCCTCTCGAGGGTTCTGGCGCCAGACCAGCTGCGCACGCCTAGCCAGCA